>Ga0308176_10000039_pt1 | contig 81717 bp, 74 predicted proteins | sample PhyCR2_3_FD_203890 | JGI IMG/M metagenome (GOLD analysis project Ga0308176, IMG submission 203890) | Soil microbial communities from UC Gill Tract Community Farm, Albany, California, United States - DLSLS.C.R2 | ecosystem: Environmental > Terrestrial > Soil > Agricultural land | place: USA...
GTTGCGCTGCGAGGCGGCTGCTTCTGCAACCCGGGAGCGGCAGAGGCGGCGTTCGGGCTGCCCGCGACCGCGCTGGCGGCGTGCCTGGCATCTAGCGGACAGGAGTTCTCGCTGTCCCGCCTCGCGGGGTGCCTCGGGAGCGCGGTCGGGGCCGTGCGGCTCTCGCTCGGATTGGCCAGCAACCGCGCCGATCTCGAGCGCGCCGTGGCCGCCGTGGCCTCGTTCGCGGCGTGATCACCGGCGACCACTCCCGGCGCTCAGGAAGCATCGAGGCGACCTCTCGCCCCGCTGGCGACGGCATCACGCTGCGCTCCGGAGTCAACACTCGATAGCTGATTGGCTCAGCGCTCGGTACTCAGCAGATAATACAAATACCGGAAAACAACGCTGCAATCGTTCGTCTCACTCCCGGGGCATCGGTGTGAAAGCTACTCCGGACACGGACGCAACCCCGCGAGGCGCCGATCGGGCATAGGTTCACCTAACGGTCCCGCCGAGATCTCTCCGGACCGAACCTCGTTCCACTCTCGAGACGCATTCAGTGGAGCTCTTGGGGCGTTTCGCCGGGTAGGTTGTCATACATCGTGAGGTGGGCTGCTTGATGTCGGGTGAGCGTAGGCGCCCGTTTTTGGTACTATAGCTCACGACCCGATCCGGTTGTTATGAGCGCAACGATCCAGGCACAATCGATAGCAATGAGTGCGCGTGCGCTTGCTGAGCGAACAGATCCGCTGGTCGGATCGATGCTCGGCAAGGACTATCGGGTCCTCGAGCCCATCGGCGAGGGCGGCATGGCCGTCGTCTACCTCGTCGAGCATCAGACGCTGCAGAAGCGGTTCGCGGCGAAGGTGCTGTCGCGCGCGCTGGCCACAAGCCTCGAAGCGAGAGCTCGGTTCGCTCACGAAGCGCACGCTGCCTCCCAGCTCGACCACGAGAACATCGTGTCGATCTCGGACTTCGGCGTCACCAACGATCAGCGGCCATTCTTCGTGATGGAGCTGTTGCGCGGCCAGACCCTCCACCAGCGCCTGTCCGAGGGGCCGATGTCGCTCGAGGAGATCGTCGCGGTCAGCGTGCCGGTCGCCCGGGCCCTCGCGTATGCGCACGCCGAAGGCATCGTCCACCTCGACGTCAAGCCCGAGAACATCTTCCTCGTTCAGCGCAGCCAGGGCCGCCTCGGCGTCAAGGTCGTCGACTTCGGGATCGCCAAGACCCCGCACAGCCCGCAGCTCAACACGCTCGGCGAGACCAACGGCAGCCCGCTCTACATGGCCCCCGAGACCTGCCGGGGTGACGAGGACATCGATGCGCGGGCCGACGTCTACTCGTTCGGCATCGTGCTGTACCTCATGCTGTGCGGGCAGCTGCCGTTTGTCGACGACAACCTCGAGCGGGTGATGCACATGCAGCTCGCCCAGCCGCCGCCCTCGCCGCGCGAGCTCAATCCCGCGATCACGCCCGAGCTGGCGCAGATCGTCGAACGCACGCTCGCCAAGCAGCGAGACGATCGCTACCCCTCGATGGAGGCGCTCTTGTACGACCTCGAGGCTGCGCTGCCGCCGGGGGCCGACCGCCTGCTCATCGAGGCGCAGTCCGGGGCGCGGGTGTACGAGGCGCCGTTCGCCAGCGCGATGGCGGGACGGGATTCTCAGCGCACCCCGCGGGCCACGCAGCCGCCGCCGAACGCCGTGTCGTCGAGCCAACCCGGGGCCGTGTTGCCGAGCTCGCCGAGCTCGGTGGTGGGGACCCAGTCGAGCGCAGCGTCATCGATCCAGGTGACCGCGTTGCAGCGCCGGCGCCGGCTCAGCATGATCGCGGTCGCGCTCGCGAGCACGCTCGGCGCCGTGCTGGTGTTGTGGCAGCTCCGCACCGGACCCTCCGCCCCCTCCGGGGCGCGCACCGATAGCCCACCGGCGAGCCTGCCCGGCCAGCCCGCGACGCCGGCCGCCACGGCGCATCCGACCGTGGCCACCGCGCCGCCGTCGCCCGCCGCGGTCACGCCGCCAGCACCACCTCCTGTGCCGGCCCCACCTGACCCGGCCGCGGCGGCGGGCCAACCCGAGCCGATGACGCCCGGAGCCGCCCAGCCGACCGCCATCGCCGCGGAGCCTGTCGCCGAGCCTCCGAAGCCGGAGCTATCGGTGGCCGGCAAGCAGGCCGCTGTGCGGAGCAAGACGATCTCGCGGCGCGAGCCACCATCGACGGGGAAGCACGCGCCCATGATCGCGCCGGCCGCCATCACGCCGACGGCTTCAGCGCCGGCGCCGGGCTCACCTCCGATGGAGATCCCGGCCAGCACCGGTCCAGACCTTCCAAAGCCGGCGGCCGTCCCCGGACCCGCCCCGACCATGGCCGCACCACCGCCACCCGTCACCCCGGCGACCGCCACACCCGCCAAGCCCACCCCACCCTCGCCCGGCACCCTCGACGCGATCCCCTCGATCGAGTCGCTGGAGGTCAAGGGCTCGCTGGCCCCTTCGATCGTCCGGCGCAGCGTCGAGCGCACGCTGTCGTCGCTGCAGGGCTGCTACCGCACCGCCGCGCGCGCGGGAGGCGCGACCCCGGCCCTCGAGCTGCGGTTGACCTTCGAGATCGACGAGAACAGCCTCGCGGTGAACGTCGCGACCGGTGGCGCCAGCTTCGGCTCGCTCGGGAGCTGCGCCAGGTCGGTCGCCCAGCAGATCCGCACCCAGGAGGCGCCCGACGTCGGCACGGCGCAGGTCACGGTCATGATCAAGTTTCGCCCATCCTGAGGGTGGCCACGGCGAGGTCGTCGCGATCACGCCTATCGCTCGCCCGGCGCCTTCAGCCGGCGGGCCAGCAGACGATGTTGGACGGCAGCGGGTGCGGTGCACCGACGAGCCAGACGCGAGAACACCAGCCGCCGGCGAAGCTACGCGCGAAGTCGACCTTCCGGCAGTGGTGACCGCGCGAGGGCAACCATGAGCTTGTCGCCATGGACGAGTGCGGCGCTGATCTATCCATTGAGCGGACGTAGACCGGCCATGAACTCGCGAAACGAGTCGGCGAGCTTTGAGACGTCGCGCCGATCGAACCACTCCACGCGCGGATTGGATCCCTCCGGACGAGGATCGGCGCCATCGAGAAACCAGACCTGCCCACATCGCGGCCCCGCGACCACGACAACAACTGTCCCACCGAAGTCGTCGTATCCAACAGGGATCACCTCACCTGGCAGCTTTGTGCGAGCCCGCTTCCAACGAATCGCAAGATTGAACCGATCGTCGGGATCCTCGAGGCTATTCAGGCTATTCAAGACCGTTTGATCCTTCCGTACCTTCGGCGCCCCCATCGTGAACACGCGGTGGCTCCGCGCGGTTCGACCTCCGTTCACCGTCAGCAAGAAGTCGCGATAGTCGTCCGGCAATCTTTTGCCCAGCAGCGTCTCAAACGCGGCTATCGCCGTCTCGGTCACTTGAGGTCCGTACTCGTTCATGGGCGGCCAGTCAGTCCGCATACTTTACCCCGTGTCGATGTTTGTATTCAGCCGTTCCTCCACTGTGCTCTACCGCATCGTGAAGGTCACTCGGCACGAGGGACATCGTCTCCATGTCCTCGTTGTGATGCCAGGTGTAGCCACGCGGTGTTTCTTCGAGCTTCGCTGCCTTGTTCGCAACGGCTGCGTCGGCGTTCCTCCCCGCATAAGCAATGCGGACCTTCTTCTGCCCGTTCGGCAAGACCGTGGCGTACGGCTCGAAGTCAGGGTAGCCGGTGTCCTTGAACCGCAGACCCTGCTTTCGGTAGGCAGGGGGTAACTTCGAGGGCGGATATTCGTGGCCTGCGTAGGCGTGGTTCCGTGGCAGCCGGCCAGCAACCGGCTCGGCCTTCGCGATTTCCTCGCCGGTTTGTGCTGCTGCCTGGCGCGCTTCGAGCGCTGCTCGCTCGACGGGCTTGGCCTTCTTCAGCGCCTGCCGCACGGCCCGCTGCTCGGCCGTCGCCGCTTTGAGATAACCTCGAAAGAACTGGCGTTGCTTCTCCCAGTAGACGATGCGCAGCACCCGCTCTTGCTCCGCCTTCGAGAGCGACGTGAACACCTTCTTCTCTGCGAGCGCCTTCACCACCGCGTGCATCTCTCGTTCCGCGGCGATGCGGGCTTCCTGTGCGACGATCGTCCGAGCGGCGGCGACCGACAAGGCCTTCCCGGCGCCCGCCTTGAACAGATCGGCACCGGCGCCGGTGATGTCGCCGGCATCGATCAGGAGCCCGATCTCGACCGCGCCCTTGAGCGCCGCGGGAACCGCTACCAGGCCGCCAAAGATCGCCCCGGCGCCGCGTACGCCGTCGTCGCCCTCGCGTCCTTCGCCGTCGTACCTCCCATTCGCCGAGCCATGGAGCTCACCGTCCCGATCTCCGGTCTTCGTCCCCAGGTTGTCGCGCGTCGAACTCGATTCCTCGTCGTCACCGCCCTCCTTCGCCGCATCGCCGCCGGGCCCCTGGCCCGTCGTGGAGGCGTCTTTCCCTGTGCGGCCGGTCGGATCGCCGCCCTCGTAGCCCGCACCCCCGGTGCTGTCCTGGCCACGCGGCTTGGTGGACGCATCACCATCGTCTTCGCCGGCATCTTCGTCCTGTGTCAGGTCGATCCCAAGCTCCCGCTCGAACGCGATGGCGTCGGCGAGCCGGTCGCCTGGCTTGGCGCCCTCTTCGGATACCTCACTCCCCCCGGCCGGGCGAGTGTCCATCGCCGTTGCGCTGGATGCGCCGGCGTCTGGCGTGTGCTCACCGTGGCCGTACGGCTCGGGCGTGAGGTGCGCAATCTCACCAGGCCCGTGTCCGATCGGACGAAGCTTCTCGCTCGATCCGCCACCCACATCGTCTGCGTCTTCCGCGTGCCCCGGCGCGTGCGGATCGTGTGTGTCGCTCACCCGCGCCTCGGCACGCTCGGTCACGGCTTCGATCGGTTTGGCGAAGATCTCGATACGCGTGGCGTGCAGCTTACCAGCCCACCCCTCGACCGACTCGCCGCCAGTGCCATCCGCCCGCGTGTCGACCCGCACCGTGTTCGCCGACTCGAGGTTGTCCCAGCGCCACCCCCCGGCATCGAAGTCGCCGTGAAAGTGCTGCGGCAGCGGACCCTCCCATCGGGCCTTCGCGCCCCACGATCGGATCACACTCCCATGCCCGTCGTAGGCAACGACCTTGAGCACCGCATTGAGCCGCGGGTGCCCGCGGTCAGCGACACGCGGCGCCGACGGCGGCGCGTGCGTGGCTGCCCCAACCCCGAACGCCCGCGATAGCGATGACGAAACCGAGACCTCGTCGACAGCGACAGGCGTCCGTTCGGCGTGCGAACTATTGCCGCCGGTGGCGTCGCCGGTGCCGATGATCGGTACTGACCGAGGCGCGCTGCCGGCCGGAACGATGAGATCGTGTGTCGTTTGAGGCAGAGCGCCTGCGGTGAGCGAACTCTTCCCGGGTGCGCCGCGTGAAACGAGATTGTTACCCGCCGAGCTATGGAAGGTATCTGCGCTAGGCCGACGACGATCGGAGTCGCTGCTCATCATTATCCCCAAGCGTGTGGCCGAGGCCACCTGGCGAGTGTCATGCTACCCGGCGAGTGTCGCGCAAGCGCGGCTCACGCGCCAGCGGTTCGCTGGCTGCGATTGTCGACTCATGGGTCTGATCATGCAGATCGTTGCGCAGCGTCGACTTTAGAATGACATCAATGCTGCACAGTTTCATCCCCACGTAGGCCGGACATCCCAGGTCAGCCTGAACCCACTTCGCGAACTCCAGATGCCCATCGTAAGGATCGAAGGACGTCGGCACATCACCCCCGACCGGACGACTCATGACCGGCTCGTGATCAGTGGCCCGGGGCCGCTGCGGTGCTCCGAGCGTCGTGTCGTCTCCCGCGGGCCTCGTCATTGAGCCAAACGATTTGGACAGTACGGCTGGACCTTGGTGCGGAGACCATCGGCGACGTGAGATCAACGGAAGACGTAGACCGCGCCGGCCCCGCTAGCGCTGGTGTCGGATTGATTGCCGTTGACCCCGGTAGCGCTGCTGGGATCGTTTCCTCCACCAATCGCCAACGTGTCGCCGGACAACGCGACCGAATAGCCGAGGAATTCGTTGATCGTAGTATTCGATGCCTTTACATAAGCTTGCTGCGTCCACGTCGTTCCACTGCGACTGAACAAGTAAACCGCACCTGCGCCACTAGCGGTGTTGTCGGATTGATTGCCGTTGACCACCGTAGCGGCGCTGCCTTCATCGGACGCGCCAACTGCCAGCATATCTCCGGATAATGCGACCGAAGTGCCAAACCCAGCATTCGGCGCGGTATTCGATGCCTTGATATACGCTTCTTGCGTCCATATTGTTCCATTCCGGGTAAATACGTAGGCCGCACCTGAGCCGCTTTTGCTATTGTCGGCCTGATTCCCGTTCATCCCTGTAGCGGCGCTGGACTCACCGGCTGCACCGACGAGATCGTCGACCTCATGCTGCCCCGATGGAGCCAACCAGCTCCCGAAGTGCCCCATGGAGCGAGAAGCCTTGCGGATGGGCTGGACGACGATGACGCGATGGATGCGCCCACCCGAACTCGAGCGCCAGCGTGCAAGAGACCAATTCGATCCGGGTCGTCGAAGGCGCTTCTTACCACTTGTCGCGTGAGGTGTCGCTCGCGATCTGGAAGCGGGTATCCGCAGACGCGACCGATGGCGCAGGGCGACACGACATGGAGCAGTCGCGGCAGCGCTTTCACGAGCTGGCCCGGCGCATAGCAGCACGCGGCGGACGACTGCGCCCCGACGTCGGCAGAGTCACGCGCGTAGGCGTCGAAATCAACGACGAGTCACTCGGTGCCTGGGGCATCGACGAGTTGCGCCCTCGCACTCCGGGCCGGGAGACGCTGGTCACCGCTGAGGCACGGCGATGGGCCGGAATGAGCGAAGCGCGCGCGGTAACGCCCGAACACGCCGAACGACCCAATGGGCAGCACGAACTACCTGGCGCCAGCGAGGTGACGCGAGCACTGGGCGCGCTGCGGGCACCGTGGAGATCCGATCAGGCAACGTCACCCAAAACTTCGGTCAGCGAAAAGGTTGGGGTCGATCTCACGGGGATCGCAGTGACGGTGGAGAACTCTGTCGCAACCAAGCATGCGCGCCCGGAGGCTGCAGCCGCTACCCCACCTGAGGTTGGCCGCGTGCTTGCATCTCCCGGCGTGCCGCTGTCTCCGACCGAACGGAAGTTCTTCGAGCTGGGGTTCGGCCATGATCTGGGCCACGTGCGCATCCACCACGACGACGCTGCAGCGATCTCGGCGCGGTCGCTAGGTGCACGAACCTACGCCGCGGGGTCACACATCGCGTTCGCGGCCGGTCAGTACGCGCCGGACTCGGCCGATGGGCGACAGCTCATGGCGCATGAACTCGCGCACGTCGTGCAAGCGGACCACGGCGGGAGCGGCACGGATCGCGTGGCCGCAGAGGATCCGGTCGAGCGAGAGGCTGATCGGACGAGCGCATATGTCGCCGCCGGAATGCGGCTGTCCGAACCGTTACGAGAGCCGGCTCGGGGGATTCATCTCGCGCCGGATCCGGCGCGCCCTACGATGGTCGCCGCGTCGAAGGCGGAGCAACTCGCGAAGGTTAGCGCACTCACGCGCATGACGGTGGAAGAACTCGACGGTCACGGCCGCGGCAAGGTGCTCATCGCCTGCTTTGCAGCCAATCGAGCTCAGGAACGACTCGACCACTGGGCCCTCGAGCTCCAGTCGATTCCGCACGAGGTCGACGGCAACTACCTGTGGGAGTACTTCGTCCAGCTCTCGGACTACTCACGAGGCATCGCGATCAAGCTCGCGACGATCCTGCAGAAGAAGGGGCTCGCGATCGGATCCTCGTCCAGCGGGTTCCAGAGCCTCGAGCACCTCGATCCGGGCGAACCGCTGCCCGGTCTTCCGAGCGAGGTGGCCCACGCGCCGTTCAGCAAGTTCGTCGACAAGTTCAGCTCAGCTGACTACGACTTGGCGTACCACCCGAAGAAGCCCGGCGAGCTCTCCCTCTTTCTGCAGCTGACGTATCCGGACGGCGCGAAGCTCGATCTGGACATCTCGCTCATCAGCGACAACCGCGACCCGGCGCCGCTGCAGGCGATGGCGCGCGCCAAGCTCGGTGCGGCGGGTCCCTCATCCCGAGTCGACTCGATCCGGACATTACGCCTCGGCTGTGGAAGGCCAAGCAACAGGTGCTTGCCAAGATGGAGGCGTGGAACCAAGACTTCGAGACGTTCGTCGCGATCGCGAACGCAGGCGTGATGTCCAACCTGCCGGTCGGGCCCGTCGTGTGCCCCGAACCTGAGCCCAACGTAACCATGCACACGAGGTCGGCGGCCTCGAAGGGAGTCGAGCCCGGCGCCGTAGGCACGTACACGACGACCATCAAGTGGGGCATCCGGCAAGTCCGAGCACGCCCGGCCGGCCCCGGCTTCTGGGGCGAGCGGACGCCACAGGCCGGACGCGTCGACGCGTACGAGTTGAAGATCAACCCGCGCAACGAAAGCTACTATCTCCGGCATCCCAAGGGTGGGTTCGTTCAGTTCGAGAATGCGACACGGAACGTCGTCCAAGATGGGAAGCTGGTCCTCGACAAAGGGGGTTCGTCGTTCTACCGTGACTTTGACAAGCTGCCGCCGTTTGCTCGCAAGGCGATCATCGACGAGTCGAAGCGGCAGGTTGAGGCTGCGAGCGCAGCCGGACTCAACGTCGAGTGGAAGATCTCCGATCCCGTGGCGGCCCAGAAGCTTCAGGGGCTGTTCTCGCAGGAGAATGTTAACGTCATGATCACGCACTTGCCAGAGTGACCCGAATGATGCCCGATATGCTCCACCATCACCTCGTGCCCGACGCCACGCTGCGCGAGCACGGTGCCGCAATTCGCGCAGCGACGAGCGTCGCGGGTGTTCGCTACTCCGCCGCGCTCGACGATCCGGCAGGTGATCCGGCGTTCCGGTATTACCTGATGTTCTCCGACGCGGCTCTAGCTCACGCTGCGGGCTTCGGACACCTCGATGCTGCCACGTTGTTTTACAACCGGTATTATTGGTTCCAGCGCTTCGCGAGAGCTCACGCGGCTGCGCATGGCTTCGATGCGGGTCTCGAGCAGCAAGCGTTCCAGTTGTTGGAGGTGGCACCTGCCGACGTCGACTGGTCCATAATCGAGGCGATCGAGGCCCGGCTGCACGCCGTGCCATAGGTTCGTTCGTAGCTTCTCATCCGCTTCGTCGATTCGCGGATGCGCTCCTTCTTGCTGAACTTCACCCGCCGGATCTTTCGCCGAAGCCGGGCGGGCGGCTCACTCGCCCGCGGCGATCGAATACGAGGGACGCTCGCCACCGGCTTGGGTCAGCTGCAGCGGCCGATGCAGGTGGAGCTTCAGGAGCTTGTCGAGCGAGGCTCGGCCGCGGATCACGAAGCCGGTGACCTTGCCGTCGACGACGCTCGCATAGCCGTACGCGGTCGCCGCGTCCACGCCGACGTCCACGAGGTTCCACTCGATCGAGCCATCGCCGACGGTCGCCGTCGCGCCGAGCTTGGCCGCGAGCTCGCTCGCCGGATGGCCGATCAGCTTCGCGATCGCCTGGACGTGACGCCGGAGGCCCCGCACGTCGATGTCAAACGAGGCATGCAGAGCCGGAACCACCGGCGTGACCGGCGTGACCGGCGCGACCTCGTGTGCGGCGACCGTTGCGACGTGAGGCACGGACAGGCGGACCGGTGAGGCGGTCCTGGCGAGCCGCGCCGCGGTCGTCGATGCCGTGAGGCCGAGGAGGCTCGTCGAGATGACCACCAGGGACCAGCTGCGCACGGAGATCAGACGCACGACGCGCACGACGTATTGCGCGATGGCGTGCTGGCCGATTCGCGTTGCGATTCCGTCGCATTGCGCGATGGCGTGCCGGCCGATTCGCGTTAGCTTTCCGCCGCTTCCGCCTTGCTCGACGTCACGCGTCACGGTGATCACCCTGGACGCCCGCAAGGCGATCAGTCTCGACCACGTCGGCCGCCGGGTGCCGTCGCGCGCGCGTGGCCGCTCGAGAGACTTCACGTGCTCACCTGCACGAACGATTATGCTGGACGAGCTCGATCGGGAGCTGTGATGACCACTACGAATCTTGCGATCGGCTGCCCTGTTCATGAGGAGTTCGACCCGCTGTCGCCAGCGTACCTGGCGGCCCCGTACGCCGTCACGGCGGCGTTGCCGCTGGCCGAGGCCCGGTGTTCTACGCGCACGCCCTCGGCTACGTGATCACCCGCCACGCCGACATCGCGCAGGTGTTCGGCGATCCGGCGACGTACTCGTCGGCGGTGGCGCAGGCCCCGCTCGTCCCGAGGATCGGACCTCACTACAACGGAGACAACCGGCTGGCCATGCCCCTGACGACCTGGTCCCGGGGACACGGCAACGCGCCGCGCAGCGACGCGGGCTGGGTCCGGCGCGAGATAAATTGCACGGCCGGGTGGTCATGCACCGGTCGGTCGTGGAGATGGCACGGACCGTGGGTCGCAATACGGTCGTCGACGGACGAGCGACGGGCCCAGACCCGCGGCGCAAGCAAGCGTGTCCGCGGTCTCCTGAGCGGCGCAAGCAAGCGTGTCCGCGGTCTCCTGAGCGGCGCAAGCAAGCGTGTCCGCGGTCTCCTGAGCGGCGCAAGCAAGCGTGTCCGCGGTCTCCTGAGCGGCGCAAGCAAGCGTGTCCGCGGTCTCCTGAACTGCGCGCGGGAGTAGAACGCGGACGGATCCCCGTGGCGAGTACTATGGAAGCTGCTGCCAGGTGGCGCGCGCCTTCAGGTAGGGCCCGTTGAACGGTGGCGTCGCGGCGCCCGCCGGGCCGAGCACGTAGTCCGCGCGGCGATTGGCGCGCTCGTCGACGTTATCGGCGGTCTTGACCTTGAGGACGCTCTCGCCAAAGCCGGCGAAGGCGATCGGGAGGGTGAGGCCCTTGCGACGAAAATACGCCGCGATCGCGCGGGCGCGCTCGAGCGAGAGCTTGCGATTCTTCGCGTCCGGCCCGACGGTGTCGGTGTGGCCGGCGACGTAGAGCCGCATCTTCACGAAGCGCTCGCTCCGCTTCACGATCTCGGCGATCCTGGAAAGGCTCGCGTCGAGCTTGGCCTCCTCGGAAGGCTCGATGACCGCGCTGTCGACGTTGAAGTTGACGTCCTCGTGCTCGACGGTGACCGACCACGGGATGAGCTCGACATTGGCGGTGAGCCCGTCGGCGGAGGTGACCTGGAGCTTCAGCATCATCACGCGCGCGTCCGCCGGCTGCGTCCACGTGACGGCCAACCAGGTGTCGGCCGGGTCCTTCTTGTAGCTGGCCGAGCCCGTCCCGAGCTCCTTGCCATCCTCGCCGATCACCGTCAGCTCGGCGCTCCCCGCCGGGCGCGACAGCTTGAACTGCAGCACGTGCTTGTCCAGATCGAGGTGCTCGGCGTCGTAGCTCACCTTGATCGGCGCACGCACCAGCGTCTCGAACGACAGCTGGTCGGTCCAGCGCTCCCCGCCTACGATCTGTGCCGAGATCGATCCCTGGTAGGTCGCCTTGCCCGCCGCGCCGTCGCCGATCGGGAGCATCACGGCCTGGCCCTTGGACAGCGCCCCCTGCCGCATCGTGAAGTCCTTGCCATCGTCGCGCTTCAGCTCGACGCGCAGGTCGGTCACCCGCGTGACGGCGGTGACCCGGAGGACCGGCTTCTTCCCGACCGGGACATCGCCCTGGATCGCGAAGCTCACGGGCTGCGCGTGGGCCGTACCGGCGACGAGCATGACGGCGAGGAGGCAGATGCGGAGCATCGCTGGATCTTGAACGACGTTGCCGCCGCGTGCATCAGCCCCGGTGCGGATCCCGCCATGCCACCTTTGGCTTCATGGGCGCGTCGCGGCGCGCGTTGTCGCCCAGAAGTCACGGCACACCGCAGGTGCTACCGGCGAGGTCCAGGCGCGCTGGGTCAGCAAGATCGTCACGACCTGGCGCTGCGGATCGACGCGGAAGCTCGTGCCGAGGCCGCCGTCCCAGCCGTACGTGCCGGGCGATCCGGAGTCGTCGGCGCCGGTGACGACCATGCCCCCGAAGCCCCAGCCGTGCGCCTCGAAGAAGCCCGGGAAGTCGTTCGAGGCGGCCTTCTGCGCCGGCGTCAGCTGATCGCGCATGAGCGCCGCGATCGACGAGGCCGAGAGCACGTGGCCGCGGCGGCCGAGCAAGAGCTCGCCGAACGCGAGGAAGTCATCGACGGTGGACACCAGCCCGCCGGCGCCCGACGGAAATGCCGGCGGCGTGGCCCACTGGCCATCGATGGGGTCATATTCCGACATCGCGCCGGTCGCAGGGTTCACCACGTAGCTGACGGTGAAGCGATCGCGCTTGTCGGGCGGGACGTGAAAGGCGGTGTCGACCATGCCGAGCGGGACAAACAGCCGCTCGGCGAGGAACGCCTCGAACGACTTGCCGGCGACCCGCGCGATCAAGACGCCGAGCACGTCGCAGCCGGTGTTGTACATCCAGCGCGCGCCCGGCTGATGGATCAGCGGTAGCGCCCCGAACCGCTTCATCCACTCGTCGGGCGCGACGATCGACGACGGGGCCGGGATGCCCTGGCCGAGCTTCGCCTCGTCGGTGGCGCGCTGGATCGGGTAGGTGCCCGGCGGCGCGAACACGATCCCGAAACCCAGCGTGAAGGTGAGCAGATCGCGCACGGTGATCGCGCGCGCGGCGGGCACGGTGTCGTCGAGCTGGGCGCCCAGGCTGCGCAGCACGCGGCGGTTCGCGAGCTCGGGGAGCCAGCGCGCCACGGCGTCGTCGAGCTGGAGCTTGCCGTCATCCACGAGGATCATCGTCGCCGCCGCGGTGACAGGCTTGGTCATCGACGCGACGCGAAAGATCGTCTCGCGCCGCACCGGCACCGCGCCGCCGCGGGCGGTCTTGCCCATCGCATCGACCTGGACCTCGTCGCCGCGCGCGACGAGCGCGACGTAGCCGGGGATCTCGCCGCGCTCGACATAGCCGGCGAGGCGCATGTGCATGTCATCGAGTTGCATGGTGCTCCCGCCTCTTCGGGGCCCGCGCGACGGTGTGGCGCAACCGGCGGCGAGGGCGCTCATCATACCGATACCCTTGAGGAACGTGCGGCGATCGTCGGTCATGATCATCTCCTTTGCCCAGGAGCGACGAACGAGGAGCGCCCCGATCGACACACGCCCGACACACGCCGCTGCGACCGCCTGCGCTCGCAGCACACGAACCGCCGGGGTGCGGACTTGCGGGTACCGCGTGCGCACGGCATCCCGAGGGTGACGGACACGAGCAGTCTTGCCAATCGGTGAGCCACCGGATCAGGATGACCAGGTGTCGTAACTGGAACACGTGCGGCCGAATAGCGCGTCAAAGTGTCGTTGATCGAGCTACGGTGGACGGAGCTCTCCTGCGCCTGTGACAACTGGTTGAAATTCATGGAATCGAGATGGTGGTCCAGCGAGTGCAAACATCGCCGGCCGTGCCACCAGCTCGCCGCGTTGACCTCGCCGATGATGCGGCGTTCGATGACCTGCTACCGCTCAGCTTGCAGCTCAAGTCATCGGTCCATTTCACCCCCATCGATGTAGCTCGCCACGCCGCGCGCTTGCTCGCGCCTCGGCCGGGCATGTCGGTGCTCGACGTCGGGGCTGGTGTCGGAAAGTTCTGCCTCGCCGCGGCGCTCGCGCTGCCGCGCGCCTCGTTCGTCGGTGCGGAGTGGCGCCCGCACCTGGTGAGCGTCGCGAGGCGAATCGCGAGCGAGGCGCAGCAAACGAATGCCCGCTTCGTCGCGGTAGACGCGCTCGACCTCGACTGGTCGCACTACGATGCGTTCTACTTCTATAATCCCTTCGCCGAGCAGCTGTTCGACTCCGAGCTCGCGCTGGATCGGACGATCGACCTCGATGCGATCAACTTCGTGAGGTACGCGACCGCGGTGAGGCATCGCCTGGCCCACGCTCGGCTCGGCACGCGGGTCGTGACCTATCACGGGTACGGTGCGCCGATCCCCCCGGGCTACGAGCTCGTGCACGCCGACGCGATCGGCAGCGACCGCGTCGAGCTGTGGATCAAGACGCGCGTGATCGCGATCGAGGCCGAGCGCCCGCAATGACGATCCACCTCAAGGAGAAGCGGTCGTATCACGCCGGGTTATCGACATCCGATCGCGCATTCGACGAGCTCGTCCCCAGCGAGTTACGCCATCTCTCACCCACGCATTGGACGCCGGTGGAGGTCGCGATCCGCGCCGCGAGCTTATTGGCTCCGACCGAAGACCTCCGCATCCTGGACATCGGGGCAGGCGTAGGAAAGCTGTGCGCGATCGGCGCGCTATCGTCGTCCGCGATCTGGGTGGGCATCGAACAACACGAGATCCTCGTCACCATGGCGCGGCGATTGGTTCGCGCCCTGGACGTCGAACATCGCACGCTGTTCATCCACGGGGACGCGTTTGCGATCGACTGGGATGGGTTCGATGCGTTGTATCTCTATAACCCGTTTGCGCTGCCCCTGCGTCCGGATCTGACTTTTCAGGGCCAGCAGCCATTCGACGATTGGGCCCGGGTCAACCGCGTGCAAGACCGACTCGCCGTGCTGCGCGCCGGAACACGCATTGTCACGTTCAACGGCTTCGGCGGCGTGATGCCTGCAAGCTATGCACTCCTGTATCAGGAGCGCGTCCCGGTGGTGAGTGCCGATCTCGTCTTGTGGGTCCAACGCCGGCGATTCGCCAGGCCACCGGGGATGTTGTGAAGCTCACCGTACGAGAAGCCGCGATGATGTTGAATGTGTCCGAGACCAAGATCTATCGCTGGGTCGAGGACGACGAGGTGCCGTTCGTGATGATCCACCGCCACCCGATGTTTCATCGGGTCGAGTTGCTCGAGTGGGCGGTGGCGATGGAGCTGCCGGTCTCGGTCGATCTCTATGAAGGTGGGGAAGGTGGGCGCGATCAGCCATTCTCGACCGCGCTCGAGCGCGGCGGGGGCCGGACGCTCGCGGGGAGCCTCGGCGAGCTCGCCGCGGATCTGCCGATCGAGCGCGCGGCCGAGCGCGAGGTGCTCCGGGCGGTGATCGCCGCGCGCGGCGACGAGCTCTTCATCCGCCGCGTCACGGACCGGATCTTGGTCCCCAGGGCACGCAGCCCGATCATCTGCCCCGAGACGCCGCCGATGGTGATGCTGTGGTGGTGTGGGGAGAGCGCGCGCAAACCCGATCGCGTACAGGTGAGCGTGGTGTTCCTGATCCTGGCGCCGACGATCAAGCAACACCTCCAGCTCCTGTCTCGGCTGTCGCTCGCGCTCCACGACGAGGCGTTCGGCGCCGCGCTGCAGCGCCCGGGCGCGTTCGATCGGGTGGTCGCGGAGGCCAGGCGCTGGGAACAGGCGATGGAGGCCGGAGCGCCCGCGGCCCACGAAACGACCCACGGAACGACTCACGGAGCGACTCCATGATCGGCTGCCTGATCGCCGTCGCCGTGCTGCTGGCGTCCGCCGCCTTGGCGTTACTCGCCGGTCGCCATGGCCGCGCGCCCACCGTGATCGCCGCGGTGGGTACCGCGATCGCCGCCGGGGTCGCGCTGCCGGGTGCGATCGACGCGCTCACCGGTGCGGCCCCGGTCGAGCTCGTGGTGACGTGGGCGCCGCCGATCGATCAGCTGCGCTTCGGCCTCGATCCCCTCTCGGCGTTCTTCGTCATCCCGCTCGCCGTGCTGGGGGTGATCTGCGGGATCTATGGAGCGTTCTACCTGGACGACCAGCGGGCGCGCCGGTGGCTCGCGGCCCCGGCGTGCTTCTACAACGTGCTCGTCGCCGCGATGTTGCTCGTGCTGCTCGCGCGCGACGCGATCGGCCTCCTCGTGGGGTGGGAGGTGATGACGTTCGCCAGCTACTTCCTCGTCGTGTTCGATCACGCGCAGCTCGAGGTCCGGCAGGCCGGCTGGGTCTATCTCGTGGCCTCGCACCTGGGCCTGGCGTGCATGCTGTGCAGCTTCCTCTTGCTCGGCGGCCATGGCCTCGGCTTTGGCGACATGCGGTCGCATCCTCCCGGCGGCGCGACCGCGGTGGTCGCCGGCGTGCTCGGCCTCGTCGGGTTCGGGGTCAAGGCGGGCATCGTGCCGGTGCACGTCTGGCTCCCCGAGGCCCACGCCGCGGCGCCGTCGCATGTCTCGGCGCTGATGTCGGGCATCATGATCAAGCTGGGGCTCTACGGCATCCTGCGCACGATCACGTTCGTCGGGCCGGCGCTGCCGTGGGGCCCCGTGCTGCTCGGGCTCGGCGTGACCGGCGCGCTGGTCGGCATCGCGCTGGCGCTCTATCAGCGCGACCTCAAGCGTGCGCTCGCCTACTCCAGCGTCGAGAATATCGGCATCATCTTGATCGGCCTCGGCGTCGGCCTGTGGGGGGCCGAGAACGATCACCCGGCGGTCGCCGCGCTCGGCATGTGCGGTGGATTATTCCATATATGGAGTCATGTGATCATGAAGGGCCTCATGTTCCTCGGCGCGGGCAGCCTGCTCCACGGCGCCGGGACGCGCGATCTCGAGCAGCTGGGCGGGCTCGCCAGGCGGATGCCGCGCACCAGCGCGCTCCTTGTCCTCGGCGGCGTCGCGATCGCCGCGCTGCCCCCGCTTGCCGGGTTCGCCGGTGAATGGCTGATCTATCTCGGGCTCGCGCACGGCGGCACCGAGGCGGCGCCGGGGTCGGGCCTCCTTCTGTTGTTCGCGGTCGCGGCGATGGCGACCGTCGGGGTCATGGCCGTGTTGTGCTTCGTACGGCTCATCGGGATCGGGCTGCTCGGTCAGCCGCGCAGCGGCGCCGCCGCGCGGGCGCATGAATCCGGCGGGGGCCTGCTCGGGCCGATCGCCGTGCTGGCGGCCGCGGTGATCGCGATGCCGTTCGTGTGGCCGCTCCTCCTGGGCGCGCTCGAGCCCGTGATCGAACAGGTGACCTTGGCCAGGCCCGACACGGCCATCGTGCGCCAGACGCTCGCGCCGATCGCGATCCTCGGCGGCGTCTTGTGGGTCGGCGTTGGCATCGCGATGGTCGCGATCCGGCGGCTCGTGCGCCGGCGCCGAGCGGCCGAGACCTGGGGCTGCGGCTACCTCGCGCCGACGGCCCGCATGCAGTACAGCGGCGCGTCGTTCGCCGAGGGCATCCACCGGCTGTTGCCGCGGCTGTTGCGCGCGCGGATCACGGCGCGCCCCAGCGCGGACCTGTTTCCATCCCCAGGACAGCTCTCCGCCGACCGCCAGGACCCGTTCACGCGCGCGGCGTACGAGCCGCTGCTCGATCGCGGGGCTCGCCGGTTCGGCCAGCTGCGCTGGGTGCAGCAGGGCCTTCTCCACGTCTACATCCTCTACATCGTGCTGGCGGTCGTGGTCGTGGTCGCGATCGTCAGCCTTCGCGATTACTGGGTGCTGCCATGACGCTCGCGGATCTCGCGCAGGTGATCGCCAAGGTCGTCGTGATCCTGGTGGTGCCGCCGTTCCTGCTCGGCGTGATCGCCCGCACCAAGGCACGCATGGCCGGCCGCGTCGGTCCGCCGCTGCTCCAGCCCTACCACGACCTGCGCAAGCTGTTCGCCAAGGACTCGGTGCTGAGCTCGACGACGACCTGGGTGTTCCTGGCAGGTCCGGCGGTCGCGCTCGTCGGAGCGCTGGTCGCCGCCGCCCTCGTTCCGGTCGGCGATGGCCGCGCGCTGTGGGCGTTCGACGGCGACTTCATCGCCCTGGCCTACGTGCTGGGGCTGTCGCGGTTCTTCACGATGGCCGCCGCGCTCGACACCGGCTCGTCGTTCGAGGGGATGGGCGCGGCGCGCGAGGCGACGTTTGCGTGCCTCGCCGAACCGGCGTTCATCCTGGGGTTGCTCGCGATCGCGCGCGCGACCGGGACGCTGTCGTTGTCGAGCTTCCTCGGGCCAGCGCTCGCGCACCAGTGGTCGGTCGCCGGGGCCTCGCTCGTGCTGGTCGCGGCGGGCCTCCTGCTCGTGCTCCTGGCCGAGAACAGCCGGATCCCGGTCGACGACCCCGGTACCCACCTCGAGCTCACCATGATCCACGAGGTGATGGTGCTCGATCACGGCGGGCCGCTGCTCGGCGTGATCCTCTATGGCGCCGCGACCAAGCTGTTCGTGTTCGCGGCGCTGCTGGTCCGGATCGTGATCCCGCTCGATCACCCGGCCTGGCTGGTGTGGGCGGCGTTCCTGGCCGGGCTCGTCGCCGTCGCGATCGCGATCGGCGTGATCGAATCGACCATGGCGCGGCTCCGCCTGCCGCACGTGCCCGCCCTCTTGCTCTCCGGCTGCCTGTTCTGCGCGCTCGCGATCGTCCTCCTGGTCAGGTGAACCTCATGTCGTCACTGTTCGATCCGTTGCTGGTCGTCATCTTGCTGCTGAACCTGTTCGTGCTCGGCGCGAGCCGGCTGCGCGCGGTGATCGGCGCGTCGGCGCTGCAGGGCGTCTGCCTCGGGATCCTCACGATCACCGCCCACGCCGAGATCACGCTCGAGGTGATCGCGGTGGCCGTGGTCGCGGTCGCGGTCAAGGCGGTCGTGATCCCGCGCCTGCTCTACAAGGCCATGCGCGATGTCGCGATCGTGCGCGACGTCGAGCCGCTGATCGGCCTCATCCCCTCGCTCGTGATCGGCGCCCTGGGGACCACGTTCTCGGTGATCTTCTCACAGACGCTGCCGCTCGTGGCGGCGCAGCAGGGTTCGCTGATCTTGCCCAGCTCATTCGCGACCGTCCTGACCGGTTGTGTCGTGCTCACGACCCGGCGCAAGGCGATCACCCAGGTGGTCGGCTACCTGATCCTCGAGAACGGCATCTTCATCATGGGCCTGGCCCTGCTCGACGCAATGCCGTTCCTCGTCGAGGTCGGCGTGCTGCTCGATCTGTTCGTCGCGATCTTCGTGATGGCGATCATCATCAACCACGTCAGCCGTGAGTTCGCGTCGACCGACGCGGCCGAGCTCACCGCGTTGAAGGAGTGATGCCGTGCTCCTGGCCCTCGTCGTGATGCCGATCGTGCTGGGCGCCCTGGCGCTGGTCGTGCCGTGGGCGCGCGTCCGGGCCTGGCTCGTCCCGGCCGGCGCGGTCGTCCATGCCGCGCTGACCGCGGTGGTCGTGATCTCGCCGCCATCGCCGATGTTCGATCGCTGGATGACGCTCGGCGCGCTCGGCCGCGTGATCGTCGCGATCCTGAGCGCGCAGTACCTCGTGTGCTCGTTCTATGTCCCGGGCTACCTCGCCGCGCGGCCCGAGCGGCCCAACCGGGTGTTCTGTGCCTGCCTGATCGCGCTCGGCGGCACGATGTCGCTCGTCGCCGTGTCGCACCACCTCGGCCTCATGTGGGTCGGGATCGAGACCTCGACCCTCGTGACCGCGCCGCTGATCTACTTTCACCGCACGCCGCGCTCGCTCGAGGCGACCTGGAAGTACCTGCTGATCGGGTCGGTCGGCATCGCGTTCGCGCTCTACGGCTCGTTCTTCCTCGCCTCGGCGGCGCTGCACAACGGGCTTTCCACCTCGCTCCTGTTCGAGGACATGGTCCACGACGCCGCGCGGATGTCCAAGCCGTGGCTCCACGCCGCCTTCGTGATCCTGCTCGTCGGCTACGGCACCAAGATCGGGCTCGCGCCGATGCACACGTGGAAGCCCGACGTGTACGGCGAGGCGCCCGGCATCGTCGGGGCGCTCCTGGCCGGCGGGCTGACGACCTGCGCGTTCTGCGCGCTCTTGCGGTTCGTGCAGATCATGAACGCGGCCGGCGATGGCGAGCTCGCGCGGTCCCTGCTCCTGGCGTTCGGCCTGCTCTCGATCGCGGTCGCCGCGGCGTTCATGATTCGCCAGCGCGACGTGAAGCGCATGCTCGCGTACTCGAGCGTCGAGCACATGGGCATCGTCGCGTTCGGCCTGGGCATCGGCGGCCTCGGCACCTATGGCGCGCTGCTCCACATCCTGTCCAACAGCTTCGGCAAGGGTGTCCTGTTCCTCGCGGCCGGCAACCTGCACCGCACCTACGGCAGCAAGCTGGCGGCGGAGGTCAGCGGGGCGATCCATCGCGTGCCGGCGTCGGCCTGCCTCTTGCTCGCCGGGTTCTTCGCGATCACCGGCTCGCCGCCGTTCAGCCTGTTCCTCTCCGAGCTGACGATCGTACAGGCGGCGTTTCGCGCCGGGCGCTACGCGGTCGCCGGGCTGTTCCTCGCGCTGCTCGCGACGGTGTTCATCGGCATGGGCGCCGTGGTCGTCCGCGTGGTCCAGGGCCCGGCACGCGCCGGTACGAAGCCGGAGCACGAGCCGCTCCTGACCATCGCCCCGGCGCTGGGCTGCCTCGCGATCGTGCTGGTCCTCGGGATCTACCTCCCGCCGTGGCTCGATTCGGCGCTGCACACCGCCGCGCGGTTCGTGGAGATGCAGTCATGAGCGCGATCGTGAGCGCCTCGCCGGTCGCGCGCGCGCCCGACGTGCTGGCGATGCCCAACGGCTCGGCGCGGCCGCTCGCGTGGGTGCCTCGCTACGACGTGGCCGACTTCCATCGCCTGGTCACCGGTGCGCGGGCGCGCGGGCGCCGGGTCTCGGCGCTGTTCGGCTACCCGGCCGGCGGCTCCGGGGACCGGATCGGGATCGCCGTGGTGTTCGCGGCCGACGACGACGGGCTGGTCGAGCTCGCGCGCACCGATCTCGACCAGGCGACGTTCCCGTCGATGACCCCGATGTGCCCGGAGGTCCACCTGTTCGAGCGTGAGCTCGCCGAGCAGTGGGGCGTGAGCCCCGAGGGCCACCCGTGGCTGAAGCCGGTCCGGTTCGCCCCGCCGCGCCGCGCCGGGGCCGGCGAGCCGCCCACGATCGGCGTGACCGACTTTTACGCGACCTCCGGCGGCGAGGTCCACGAGGTCGCCGTGGGGCCGGTCCACGCCAGCGTGATCGAGCCGGGGCACTTTCGGTTCCAGTGCTACGGCGAGACCGTGCTCCACCTCGAGATCTCGCTCGGCTACCAGCACCGCGGCGTCGAACGCGCGCTGGCCGGCGGCCCCGACCTCCGCAGCGTTCACTACGCCGAGACCCTCGCGGGCGATACGACGATCGGCCACGCCACCGCGTACTGCCAGGCCGTCGAGGCGCTGGCGAACACGCAGGTCCCGGCCCGCGGGCTCGCGCTGCGCGCCATCGCGCTCGAGCTCGAGCGGCTCGCCAACCACGTCGGCGACCTCGGCGCGCTGTCCGGCGACGTCGGGTTCCTGCCGACCGCGGCGTTCTGCGGGCGGCTGCGCGGTGACTACCTGAACCTCACGGCCGAGCTGTGCGGCAGCCGGTTCGGCCGCGGCCTGGTCCGGCCCGGTGGCACGAAGTTCGACGTGACGCCGGAGCTCGCCACCGCGATCTCGGGGCGCCTCGAGCGCGCGCTCGCCGACACCGAGGAGGCCGCCCACCTCCTGTGGGACACCGCGTCGGTCCAGGCCCGGTTCGAGGACACCGGTCGGGTCACCCGCGAGGTCGCCGAACAGCTCGGTATGGTCGGCCTCGTCGCGCGCGCCTCCGGCATGCATCGCGACGTCCGCACGACCCACCCGACCGGCTACTACCGGTTCGCGCACATCCCGATGTCGACGGTGTCGTCGGGCGACGTGTTCGCGCGGGCGTTCGTGCGCTTCCTCGAGATCAAGCGATCGGTCGAGTTCGTGCGCCGCGAGCTCCGGCTCCTGCCGGGCGGAGCGACCAGCCACCTCGTGCCGGCGCTTCGCCCCGACCACGTCGCCGTGTCGCTGGTCGAAGGTTGGCGCGGCGAGATCGGTCACGTCGCGATCACCGACGCGCGGGGCCGGTTCGCCGCGTACAAGGTCGTCGATCCATCGTTCCACAACTGGATGGCCCTGGCGATCGCGCTGCGCGGCCAGCAGGTCTCCGACTTTCCGCTCTGCAACAAGAGCTTCAACCTGTCGTACGCCGGCCACGACCTGTGAGGTGATCGCTTGCTGAACATCTTCCGCACCCGACTGCATCAAGGTCACCGCACGATCCGGTTCCCCGACGCCGTCCCGGCGTTGCCACCGCGGTTTCGCGGGCGCCCCGTGCTCGACGCGTCGCGCTGCCCCGATGGCTGCCGCGCGTGCGTCGAGGCGTGTCCGACCCAGGCGATCACCCAGGCTTCGGGCCGGCTCGCGCTCGACATGGCGCGCTGCCTGTTCTGCACCGAGTGCACCTCGGCCTGCCCGGAAGGTGCGATCACGCTGTCCTCCGAGTTCCGGCTCGCCGAGCGGATCCGCGCCCGGCTCGTGGTGCGCTCCGGCGACCACACTGCCCCCGAGGGGCTCGTGCTCGGCGACAAGCTGCGCCGGTTGTTCGGGCGCTCGCTGAAGCTACGCGTCGTCAGCGCGGGCGGCTGCAACGGCTGCGAGGCCGACGTCAACGTGCTCGGCACGGTCGTGTTCGACCTCGGCCGGTTCGGGATCCAGTACGTCGCCTCGCCGCGGCACGCCGATGGCCTCCTCATCACCGGGCCGGTGACGCGCAACATGCGCGAGGCGCTGCGCAAGACCTACGAGGCCGTCCCGGAGCCGCGCCTCGTGATCGCCGTCGGCGCGTGCGCGATCTCCGGCGGCCCGTACGTCGATCACGACGAGGTGCACGGCGGTGCGGACTCGACGGTCCCGGTCGATCTGTACGTCCCCGGATGCCCGCCGCACCCGCTCACCATCCTGGAAGGCCTGATCGGGCTCGTCGGCCGCGCCGGTCGCGAACCCCGTGGCCGCGCCGAGGACGTCGCGCCGTGACGGCGGCGAAGCGCCGCATCGCGCTCATCTCGCCCGCCGATGAGGCGCGCACCGTGCTGGCGGACTACCTGACGAGCGCCGGGTTCGACGTCCACGCGTGCGACGAGCTGGAGGTGCCGAGCTCGTTCGGAGCGCTGGTCGTGATCGGCGGCCCCAGGACCTCGACCGAGCGTCTCCTGGCCGGCGTTCGCACGTGGATCAAGCTGACCAAGATCCAGCGGATCGTCGTCCTGACCTCCAGGCCGACGGCGTGGAGGGATCTGCTCGCCACGCACGGCGAGCGACTCACCGTGCTCCCGGCGCCGGTGTTCGGCTGGGATCTCGTCGATGCGCTGCGCGCCACCGAGCCGACCCGCCCCCGCGGCGCGTGACGGCGGTGCGGCCTTCCGGATCGCGCGCGGTGGCGTAGAGTGGCAGCCATGACGCGCCGGACCGCACTGCCCACCGTCGTGCTCGAGCCGATGATGGCGTCGCCGGTGATGCGGTCGTTCGATCGCATCCTGCGCGCCGTGGCCGGCAAGAACGTCACGGTGACCTTCGTCGGCGAGAGCGGCTCGGGCAAGGAGGTGATGGCGCGGCGGCTCCACGATCTGTCGGCGCGCCGGACCGGCCCGTTCGTGCCGATCAACTGCGCGGCGATCCCCGCGACCTTGTTCGAGAGCGAGCTGTTCGGGCACGAGCGCGGTGCGTTCACCGGCGCGTCCGAGCGCGGCCTCGGCAAGGTCGAGATGGCCGCCGGCGGGACGCTGTTCCTCGACGAGGTCGCCGAGATGCCGCTCGCCCTGCAGCCCAAGCTGCTCAGGTTTCTCGAGACCCACCGGTTCATGCGGGTCGGCGGGATCAAGAAGCTCGACGTCGACGTGCGCGTCGTGCTCGCGACCCTGCGACCGCTCGAGGACGAGGTGCGCGCGGGGCGGTTTCGCGAGGACCTCTATTACCGGATCCACGGCATCACCCTGGCCGTGCCTCCGCTGCGCGAGCGGCGCCGCGACATCCCGGGCTTGATCGACGCGTTCATCGCCCAGCTGTCCGCGGTCCACGACTGTGCGCCCCCCAGGCTGACCCGGCGCGTCCGCGCGACCCTCATCGCCCACGACTGGCCGGGCAACGTGCGCCAGCTGCGCAACGTGATCGAGCTCGTGACCATCCTGCGCTCGGAGAAGACCGTTCGCCTGCAAGATCTACCGCCGGGGTTCACGCGCCCCGCGTCCGCCGCGGCGGCCGACGGCAGCCCGTTCGCCATCGACCTCGAGCAATCGCTCGCCCAGATCGTCGATCGCGTGATCGACCACGTCATCGCCCTCGAACAAGGCAGCCTGCCGCGCGCGGCTCGGCGGCTCGGCGTCAGCCTCCGCACCCTGCAGCGCCGGCGGCGCGCCTGACCGGCGCTACCCCGCGAGCTGGGCCTTCAGGAGCTCGAGATCCTTCCGGATGTTGCGCCGGACCATCCGGTTCAACAGCGGCGAGGCGAGCCGGAAGAAGCCGCGGGCCTCGCCGCGCGCATGGATCGCGACCAGCGTGCCGTCGGAGCCGTCGGCGAGCTCGTAGCGGACCTGCATGGGGAACGGCTGCGCCACCACCATCTCGACGAATTGATCGGCGGCGGCGTCGGTGACCTCGTACTGGTAGGCGAACTGCTTGCCGAGGAACTTCGCGGTGCGCTCGACCCGCGAGCCGCGACGCAGCGGGCCCTCGGTGAGCGGCCGGCACGCGACGATGCCGGTGGTCCAGCGGGTGTCGTTGGACGGGTCGAACATGAACTGCGCGACGACGGCGCGCGGGCGCTTGACGAGGAGCTCGACGCGAACATCGGTGGTCATGCCGCGTGTGTACGCCATCGAGACGTGCGAGACAATCATGTCATTTCGGGACGTCAGGTCCCACAGGAGAGACAATGAGGCTCGAGGACATGCGCCTGTTCGCCGCGGTCGCCGCCGCTCGCAGCTTCACCGCCGCGGCCCGATCGCTCGGGATGCCGAAGCAGACGGTGAGCCGGCGGATCGCAGAGCTCGAGGCAGGCCTCGACGTGCGGCTCCTGCACCGCACGACCCGGCGCCTGCACCTGACCGACGTCGGCGCGGCCTACGCCGAGCGCTGCGCGGAGATCGTACGCCAGGCCGAGGAGGCCAATCGCGCAGTCACCGACGTGGCGGCCTCGCCGCGCGGCACCTTGCGGGTGACCGCGGATCCCGAGCTCGGCGACGCGTTCCTGACCGGCATCGTGGTCGACTACGCCCGGAAGTTCCCGGACGTCGCGCTCGAGGTCACGCTGACCCGCCGGCGGGTCAGGCTCGTCGAGGAGGGCTTCGACCTCGCGCTCCGCGTCGGTTGGATCGACGACACCACGCTGACCACCACGCGCCTGGGGCCGGCCCGCGTGCGGTACTGCGCCAGCCGCGACTACCTGAAGAAGCGCGGCACGCCCCACACGCCCGCCGAGCTCGCCGACCACGACTGCCTGATCGTGCTCGCCGATGATGCCCCCATGCGGTGGCCGTTCCGCGGCCGCAAGGGCCCCGAGCTCATCCCGGTGACGGGGCGGCTGCGGTTCAACAGCGTCGCGATGGCGCGCGCCGCGGCGCTCGCCGGGCTCGGGATCGCGATCTTCCCGGAGTTCCTGTGTGTCGCCGACCTGCGCGCACGCCGGCTGACCGCGGTGCTCGACGACTGGCGGATCGACGCGGGGGCCGTGTGGCTGGTCCATCCGGCCGGCCGCTACCTCGCGGCGAGGGTGCGCGCGTTCGCCGAGCTCGCGATCGAGGCGGCCAGGCGCTGGGCATGGGAGCAACCCCGCGAGCCGCGTCGCCCGACCGGCGGATCTTGATTCACGCCCAGGTCCACCGCGGGGCGTCGCTGGGCTTCGCCGGTCACGCGGCTCAGTGATGAGGGATGATCCCGGTGAACCACGCCGCCGAAGCAGCGGCTGCCACCACGAGGAAGAGCACGATCGCGATGAGGGCCCCACGTGCGCCGCTCCGCGCGCCGGAGGGACGGTCGCTGGCGCCTTCGCCGGAAGGCACGTGAGGCAGGCGCGGCGCGGTGCCGATGAGGGGCGGCTGCGTGCTGTCCCTGGGGAGCCGGTTGCGTCCCGACAGCTCGTCCTCGAGCTCGGACAGGTTGCCGAACGCCGGGGTCCGCTCGCCGAGCGCGATCTCGTGCGCCGGGGCGCGGGGATCGCGGAACGCGTCGGAGTTGAGCGGCGCCGCCTCGGCGGTCAGGTTGTCCGAGGCCGTCCCATCGTCGTCCTTTAGCGACGTGAACTCGAACAGCGCTTCTTCGATCAGCTTGTCGATGATCGACCCCTGCGCCGCGCGCGCGTCCTCCTTCTCGCGCATCGTGCCCTGCACGATCGCCGCGATGTCGTAGCCGCTGACCGGCTGCGCGAAGCGGAACATGAAGTCCGACAGCGCCTGCCCGAGCTCGCGCGCCGTCTGGTAGCGCTGGCGTGGATCCCGGGCGAGCGCCTTGCCGACGATGCGCTCGAGCTCCGGCGGGACCTTCCGGTTGATCTGCGAGATCGGCGGAACCCGCGCGGCCTGGACCTTCTGGACGGTCTGGAGGTCGGTCTCGCCGACGAACAGGCGCTGCGACGCGAGCAGCTCCCAGAGCATGATGCCGACGGCGAAGATGTCGGCCCGGCGGTCGACCTCCTGCTCGAGCGTCGCCTCGGGCGACAGATAAGCGAACTTCCCCTTGATGATGCCGGGCTCGCTCTTCTCGAGCTGCGAGGTCGCCTTGGCGAGCCCGAAGTCGACGATCTTCACCTCGCCGTACTTCGTGAGCAGCACGTTCGGCGGCGACATGTCGCGGTGGACCAGCTGCAGCGGGACGCCGTTCTCATCGGTCAGCTCGTGGGCGTAGCTGAGGCCCTTGCAGATCTCGTGGGCGATGAACGCCGCGGCGGGGACGGGGAACTGCTGGCCCTGGTTCTTCAGGGACTCGGCGATCGACTTGAGGTTCGCGCCGTCGACGAACTCCATGACGATGAAGTAGGCCTGGTCACCTACACCGATGTCGAAGACCTGGACACAGTTCGAATGTGAGAGCTGCGCCGACAGGCGCGCCTCGTCCAGGAACATCGAGATGAACTTCTTCTTCTCGCTCAGGTGCGGCAAGACGCGCTTGATGGCGACCTGCTTGCGAAACCCTTGCAGCCCCTGGCTCTCGGCACGAAACACTTCTGCCATGCCGCCGGATTCCAGCTTCTCGAGGACGCGGTATCGCTGGGCGGCTTCACTCATGCTCGGTTCACACCCCCCGGAGGGCTGCCGGGTGAGGGTGCCACCCCCGAGGGCGACGCGCAAGAAGACGCGAGGGGCGGCGCCAGCGCACGAACGGCGCTACGCCTTGCCTCCACCAGCAGCGCCGTCATGCCCCTTCCCCGACAAGCTGCGCTCTCCAAGCAAGAGTCTCGACCTACGAGGGTGTCGGCGAACCTATGGAAGACTCCCGTCTATCGCCGCCCCGGCGCGGCGGGTAGAGATCATCGTGATTGGGTTCAGGGGTTCGTCACTCCGTGGCCTGGAGCGCGTCCGCTTCGTTCTTGCGGACCTGCGCCTGCCCCCGGCGATCGGCGGCGGGTGCCACGGTCGGGGCGCCGGGCGGCGGAGTCGCAAACCCGGTCGAGGCCGAGCCGAGGGCCAGGGCGGGCTTGTCGAACGCGCGCTCGACGGCATCCCGGCTCGCCGCCGGCGCCGCCATCACCGCCTGATGACGGCTCTCGGCGACCTTCTGCTGGGCACGCACGAGCACCGCACGCGCCTCGTCGGAGCGACCCTGCCGGAACAGCGCGTTGGAGGCCTCGAGCGAGCCGGCGGCCTCGGTCGCGGACAGCCGCGCCGACACCAGCGCGTCGAGCGGCGTGAGGGCCGCGGGATCGCTCGACAGCCGCGTGCCGAGCTCACCCTCGCACGCGCCGGGCGCCGCCTCGGCCAGATCGTCGTAGTGCAGGCGAACCGCGGCGATCGGCCGCTCGCCGGCGGTGCCGCGCGGCACGCGTAGCTGGACGAGCAGCGTCTTGTGATCGCCGGCCGAGAACGAGCCGAGCGGGACGACGAGCTGGCTGCCCGTGCTCGCGGCCCCGCGGTCGAAGACGTGGTCGGCGAACACGCCGGGCGCCAGATCGACGGTGAGCTCGGCGCGATTGGCGACGGTCCTGGTGAGCGACGCCATCTCGCTGTCGAAGATCGACGGCAGGCCGGTCGGATCAGCGACGAAGAAGTGGTGGCCGTTCGAGCCGCGCGCGAGCGCCGACATGACCTTCTCGTCGTACGAGACGTCGACGCCGATCGTCGTGACCGACGCGCCCATGCGGCGGCAGCTCTCGGCGATCCGGCGGAAGCCATCGACGTCGCGGACGCCGGCCGTCGGTTCGCCGTCGCTGAGCAGGAGGACGCGCTCGACCATGCCATCGCGCTGCCCGAGCAAGGTCATCGCCGTGTCGATGCCGCACGAGATACAGGTATCGCCGCCGGCGTGGATCGCGGCGAGCCGGCCGATCATCCTGGTGCGCGAGGTGGCATCGACGGCGGTCGGCTGGACGACGACGTCGACGCCCGTGTTGAAGCTGACCACGCTGACGACGTCGCCGTCACGCAGCCGCTCGATCGCGGTGCGCGCGGCCGCGAGCGCGTTGGTCAGGCGCTTGCCGGCCATCGAGCCGGAGCGGTCGATGACGATCGACAGATCGAGCGGCGCGGTGCTCTGCGCGATGACGTCGGCGCCGGCGACGTCGACGAACAGGAACGTCTCGTTCTCGGTGTCGGCGGGCAGGACGGCGTGGCCGAGGCGACCCTCGACCCGCAGCGTCTTGCCGGCGCGGAACTGCGAGTGGTCGGCCGGCGGTTTGGCAGGCGGCCCGGCGGGCGGCTCGCCGACCGGCCGTTCGACCGGCTCAGCGATCACGGGCGCCGGGGACTTGCCGTGAGCGGGTCCGATGGTCGACCACACCACCGCGCCGGTGGCGATCATCCCGCTCGCGCTGAGGAGCATCAGGGTACGTAGCTTCATGACGAACAGCCTCCACCGTGCATGCCGCACGACATCCTGCGTTGACGTGTCAGGGCGGCGAACGATCTAACCGGCCGCGACCAAGCCCACGTCGCGCAGCAAGCCTTCCGCGGGGATAGCGCCGATCAGCACGAACACCGAGTCGCAGGGAACAACCAGGGAGCCGGTCGGCGTTGCCAGCGTCGCGCGCCCGGGCGCGAGCGATGCGACCTCGCTCTGCCAGACGACCCGCAGCGTCCCTGCCGCGACGCGCCGGCGGACCTCGGCGATGTTGCGCGCCTTGCCGCGGCGAAACTCCGGGGCGCGCGCCGCGATCACGACCTCGCTCCCCGGCTGGCGCGACAGCGCGACCGCGGCCTCCATCGCGACGTCGCCGAGCCCGACGACGAGCACGCGGCGCCCGGCGAAGCTGCGCGCATCGGCGAGGCTGTAGTGGACATCACCGGCGAGCGCGGGCGGGATCGCGATGTCGAGCGGACGCGGCGTGCCGCGCCGGCCGATCGCCAGGATGACGTGCGCCGCGCGGTGCGAGGACGCGGCGCCATCGCGATCGACGTCCTCGACCACGAAGCCGGCGGCGCTCCGGGCGATGCGGGTGACGCGGCGACCCTCGAGGATCGCCGGACGGACCTCGCGCACGCTGCGCATCCACCGGGCGAGCAGCTCCTCCTTCGTCGCCTCGGCGAGCCACAGCGCCGACGTGTTCGGCAGATCCGGATCGATCACGAGCTTTCCGCGCGGAAAGCTGCGGATGCTGTCGGCGATCGTCGCCTGCTCGAGCCCGACATAGCGCAGCCCGCGCGCCTCGGCCTCGAGGGCCGCCGCGAGCCCGGCCGGCCCGGCGCCGACGATCACGAGATCGAGCTGGTCGGTCGCGCGCGGCCGCGCCGCGATGGCTCGTACGGCGTGGGCGCCCTGGTTGACCGCGTTGCGGATCAGCGGCTGACCACCGACATCGCCGGCGACGTACAGCCCGGGCACCTGGTGCGACTCCAGCGTCCCGGCGACGGCGATCGCGGGCGCATCGGCCTCGCCGGCGAACGTGATCGCGAGCGAGCCGTTCGGGCACTTCTGCTCGCACAGGATGAGCCCGCAGCAGTCGGCGGGCCTGGCCACGACGGCCGTGTAGCGGTGGATCTCGAGCACGTCGTACGGGCAGGCGTCGACGCACGCGTAGCAGCCGAGACAGGTGCTGGCGTCGATCAGCGGCAGGCGCTTGCGCGGCTTCGCGACAGGATCCGACGTGGCCAGCGTGGCCACGTTGCCAGGGTTGACCGACGCGATCAGCGGGGCCGAGCCGCCAGGGTTGACCGACACGGCCAGCGTGGCCGAGTCGCCAGGGTTGGCCGGCGTGGTCAGCGTGACCGAACCGCCGAGGTTGGCCGGCGTGGCCGAATCGCCAGAGCTGGCCGGCGTGGCCGGGGTGACCGGCGTAGCCAGCGAGACCGGAGCAGATCGCTTGCGAGCCCTGCGGCGATCGCTCACACGCGTGCCGGTCCACACGAGGCCCGCCGCGCCTAGCGCGATGGCGAGCCACGACCACGGGCCCGATGGCGACGGTGACGGCGGCGGTGTGCTCGGCGCGGCGGCGGCGATGTCACGCGCGGCGTCCCAGGCCGCGGCGCGTGGTGCGATCGCTCCGGCGGCGTCGCGCACGGCGTGGTGCTCGTCGAAGCACACCGTCGGACGGGCGCCGCCGAGCGCCGCCTGGCCGGCGATCAGGCACGCGCCGATCGGATCGCGCGGCGAGGTGACGTCGTGACAGCGCGCGCACGCCGCGGCGGCGATGATCGGGACCGACACGGCGAGCCGGGGGCGAAACGCCGTGGTCCCGGCGGGTTCGCCGGCGCTGGCGCCGGTGCCGTAGCGGACCGCATGACCCTCGGCGTCGATCGTCACGCCGCCTCCACCGTGGCCCGCGTGACAATCGGGACAGCCGAGCGCGTCGCTGGTGGCGAGCTCGCGGTGGTGCGTTCGGGCCGACGGATGCGGGCCGTGACACGCCACGCACGCCGCGGCGATCGTCGGGGCCCCGTGACAGGCGGCGCACGAGACCCCGGCAACCGCATGCGGCCGCGCGAGCGGGCCCGGCGAGCTCGGCGAGCTCGACCGCGCCAGGGTGATCGCCACGGCGACGACCGCCGCGACGATCGCGGCCGCGACCACGCCGCGAAGCCGGGTCACGTCGCTCGTGCGCTCGGCGCGCGGCGTCCGGCGGCGGCGAGGCGTCACTTCAGCACCACCGTGACGATATGAACGAGCAGGAGCGCGGCCGTCATCGCGCCCGCGATCACGTGGAGCGGCGGCCAGATCGACAGCATGCGGCCGAGGAGCCGGCGCGCCGGCAGCGCACGGAGCTCGACGGCGATCTCGATCAGCTCGCCGGCGCCGTCGGGGGTGCGCCCGGCGAGGGCCAGGTCGATCTCGCGCTGGAGCCGGTCCCGCTCGCCGGCGAGCCGCCGGCCGGATCCGATCAGGTGTACCGGGCCCAGCCACGCCCGCGCGTAGGGCAGCAAGATGCGTTCGACGAGCGCCTTGACACGATCGCTCTGGCCGGTGACGGCCTGGTAGAGCCGCGCGTCCAGCGCGTCGCGCTCGCCCGCGAGGTCCTCGGGCAAGGTCCCGCGGCGCTCGAGGCGCGTGAGCGCGCGGGGCACGAGGCGATACAGGATCGCGGCCAGCGCGCCGAACAGCACGGTGATCGCGAGCGCGCCGGCCAGCGCGTCTCCCGGCCCGGACCGCAGGTGAGCGCCCGCGTGGGCGAGGACAAACCCGGGCACGAGGCCGCCGAGGCCGAGGTGGAGCATGAAATGGCGACGGGTTCGCGATCTCGGCGCGGGTCGGGCCTCTGCCGGGACGAGCCGCGCCGCGGGATCGCGCCGTCGCATCCGCGCGCCCACGCGCCGCTTCGGCACGACGTAGGCCCCGAGCGCGACGACGAGCAGCGCGGCGAGGATGCCGGCCGCGAGGCCCATCCCACGTGCCGGCGACCAGGCGAACGCGTGGTGCAGCGCCCAGCCACCCGCGGTCAGCGCGATCGCGACGGCGGCCGCGACGGGTGCCGCGACTGGCGCCGCGACTGGCGCCGCGATCGACGTCCCGATCGACGTCCCGATCCGTGCTGTGAGATCGCGTGGCGGCGGGCCGCCGGTCACCACCGCGGGTGCGCCGAGCACGCGCGCGACCTCGGCGACATCGCGCGCCGGATCGAGCCGCAGCACCGCGCCGGTCGGGCACGCCTCGACGCACGCCGGCGCCTCGTAGCCATGGCAGAGGTCGCACTTGACGGCAATGTCCGGAGATCGGCTGTGTCCGAGGAGCACCAGCTTGCCGGGCTCGCCGGGCTTGCCGGGCTCCGGTGGCCGCGGCGCCATCTGGATGTTCTCCCACGGGCACGCCTTGGCGCAGTTGCCGCAGCCGGTGCACAGCGACGGGCGGATGAAGACCTCGCCCTCGGGATCGCGGCCGATCGCGCCGGTGGGGCAGTCGATCATGCACGCGGCGTGACGGCAGTGCTGGCAGGTATTCGGGAGCAGCAGCGTCGCGGCGCCGGAGCCCGCGAGCTGGGTGACCACCTTGTCGCCGCGCCGGATCAAGCGGCTCGTCCCGTGCACCTGCTCGCAGCTCCACGCGCAGTGACCGCAGCGCACGCACGCGTCCTGATCGATGACGAGCAGCGAGCGCGCCATCTGCATGCGATACAGATCGCGGAACACGTGCTGCGTCGATCGCGCCGCCGCGGCGCCGATCACGTCGCCCTGCGCCGCTTCCTGGGCCTGGGCGACCCGCCGCAGCCGGGGCAGGAGGCCCGGGTTGCGATCTGACAGCGTGCGCAGCACCTCGCGCGGTACGGCCGCGCACCAGGTATCACCGGCGGCGACGGCCGCGACGCGACGCGGCCCACCGGCGAGCGCCTCCTGATCGCCGAAGAAGTCGCCGCGCGCCAGGTATGCCGTGACCGCGATCTCGTCCTCGGCTTCGCGTTGCAGCTGCACCAGGCCGTCGATGACGAAGTAGAACCGGTCGCAGATCGCGCCGGGCTCGTAGATCCGCGTGCCGCGCGCCATCCGCTCGAGCTGCGCGCCGTCGAGCAGGAACTCGAGATCATCGGGATCGAGCTCGCGCGCGAACGCGCTGCACGCGAGCAGATCACCGGCCGCGGCGCGCTCGAGGTAGCGCTGCTCGCGCTGGGCGGCCCCACCGCCGGCGCGCTGGGTGACGCGCTGGAACACGGCGACCGGGAGCTCGACGACGCTGACCGGCACCGCCGCCGTCGCGGTGAGCCGGCGCGTGAGGCCGGGCAGGAAGACCTCCTCGCCGAACGAATCGCCGGTCCGCGCGGTGCGGACGAGCGTCGGCTCCGCGTCGCCGCGGCGGACCCCGCGAAGCTCGACGGTGCCGGCGGCGACCACGAAGAACGAGTCGCCGGCGTCGCCCTCGCGATAGATCGTCGCCCCGGCGCGGTGCAGGGTGATGCGGCCGCCGCGCGCGAGCGCCGCACGCGCGGCGTCGTCGAGGCCGCGCAGCACCGGCGTGGTCCACGTGACAGCCGGCCACGCCGGCTCGACGGTCACGGGACCACGGCCCGCGCGGTCGCGAGGTGCACGACCTCGAGCCGGTCCAGCACGGCCTGATCGACGAGGGGGCCGCTCGGGCGAAGCCCGGCGCGCGCCTGTTCGGCTTCGTAGGCGATGAACGCGCGCACGAGGTACGGTGGGAACGCGCGGAACTCGAGCGTGGCGTCGATCGTGAACGGCGCCACGACGCCCGGCGCGGTGAGGTCGTACGCGTAGCGCGCGGGCCTTCTGGGCGGCAGAGAGCGCGTGTCGACGATCGCGTCGGGCCCCTTGGCGATCCCGCGCGAGGCGTCGAGCGCGCCGACCGGGAAGTAGGTCTCGAACAGCGCCGCGCTACCCTGCAGGTTTGATCGGCACGCGCCGGTGTCGGCGTCGTAGTCGCCGTCGATGTAGCGGTCGGCGCGCCGGGTCTCCTGGCCGGGCGCCGCCTGACACCGGCCGTGCTCGTCGATCGTGCCGATGCAGCGCACGCAGCGCAGGAAGCCGTTCTGGAAGTTGATGAGCCCGCGCCCGCGGAACGCACCGGGCTCGCCGAACGGCGCCCACCGCGGGACATCGGGGCCGTCGGCGACGTCGGCGCCGAACAGGCCCTGCGGCCGGCCGAGCCGATCGCGAAGCGCGTCGCTGGTCGTCACGCGCAGGAACCGCTTGTCGGCAAGATCCTGATCGCCGCGATCGACGCGGCCGACTTCATATACGAGCCTGCCGCGCGCGTCGGTGACGCGGAGGTGGACCCAGATCTCGCGTTCCTGGCTGAACCCGGCGGGCACGCGGTGCCCCGCGCCGACGTTCTCGACGACGATCGGGAGCTCGAGGTGGTCGCCATCCCGCCGCGGGGTGTCGATCGCGAGCGTCATCGCGCTCGCCAGCAAGAGGTCGCGGCGTTGCCGGGCGCCGACCGGGATCCCGGCGACGTCGAGCGTCGGATCGTCGACCGCGGCCGGATCGAAGGCGCGCGCCAGCGGGACGTCGACGCCCGAGAAGTAATGCGTCGAGATCCGCGCGGCCGGCGAGCCCGCGGCGCCGTGCCCCGTCGGGTAGCTCCCGGGCGCACGCGCCGACCGCACGGTTCCCGCCGGGCAGCCCCCGCTCGCCGCGATCGCCGGGCTCGGGGCGTTCGTCGTATTCCCGGAGGCTGGCACGCACACGCCCGGGTACAGGCTCATGTGGCAGTCCTGGCAGCTCGCGGGTGTGCGCCCCGCGCGGCGCTCGTCGTCGGCCCACGAAGCCCACTCGCTGTAGGCGTTGCGCAGGCGCTTGAAATGCTCGCCCGAAACAGCGTCGGTGCCGAACAGGCGAACGTCGTGGCAGGCGCCGCAGAACTCGCTCGAGTGGCGGTACGCGCGCGCCGCGGCGTCGATCTGCCGGTGCGCTCCGCCGGGGACGAACGCACCGGTCGATAGCAGCGCGCGCGGATCGATCAGGTAGCCGCTGTTCGCGATCCCGAACCGGCCGCGCTGATCTTCGGGTCGCGACAGGAACGACGCGCCGGTCTCCGTCGAGATCCACGACGGATTGCCCTGATAGCGCGCGCCGGGGTGCGCCGGTCCGGTCATCTGGTGACACGCGGCGCAGCTGATGCCCTCCATCGTGCTCGCCGGCACCAGATCGCGCAGCGGACGCCGCGATCGCGGGTCGCCGGTGTGCGCGTTCCACGCCGGCACCGCGGACGCGAGGTTCTCGCCCGGCGCGTGACAGTTCATGCACCAGCCCGCGCCGCCGGAGCCGGTGATCGGCACGCGCGTCCGCCGATCGACGCACGGATCGGCGCCCGCCGCCCGCAGCGCGCCCGCGCCGTTCGGGCACCTTCGGTCGCGCCCGACCTGTTCTTCGATCAACATCTCGAGCGAGCCGAACAACGGGCTCTCGACCGCGTGCGCCATCACCGAGCGACTCCACTCGGCCGCCTGGCGCGGATGGCAACTCGCACAATCCGCCAGCTCGCGCGCGGCGGCGAGCGAGCTCACCGGCCGGGCGATCACGCCGCGCGACCCCGTCGAGCCGGCGGCGCGGATCGCCCATACCGCGATCGCGATGCCGGCTGCGAGCGGGATCAACGTGGCGAGCGCGGTGCGCCCGCGATGACGCGGCGGCGATGACAACGCCGGGCGAGCGACCGCGGCGCCAGCGGGCGGCGGGGCCACCCCCGAGCGCCGTCGAGCCCCTCTCGCCGGCATCATCGACAGCGCTGGCTCGGTGCGCGCCCGATGGTCCGAGATCGCCGGTGCGCCGCGCGCGAGGAGCTGGCGAGCCGCCGCCGCGATCGCAGCGGCCGTCGGGAAGCGCTTCGCCGGATCCGGCGCGAGCAGGCGCAAGCACAAGCTCTGCAGCCCGGGAGGCAGCGTCGCCGCGAGCTCTGCCTCGAACGGCGGCGCACCGCGATCGGCCTGGTCATCGAGACCCGCGCGCAGGCCACGTCCGGCAAACGGATGCTCGCCGGTGACGAGCTGGTAGGCGATGAGCCCGATCGCATAGCGATTGCTCGCGTTGTCGGCGGGCCGACCGGTCGCCTCGGGCGGCAGCCATTTCGGCGCCGCGAGCCTGGGGCTCGGCGCACCGACCATCGCATAGACGAGCGCATCCGCGCGAAGCTCGATCGCGGGGTCGCTCGCCCCATCGCGAACAACGAGTTGCGCGTGGATCAGCGCGCCGGGAAACAGCGACGCCTGCTCGCACGCATGCGCGGCCTCGGCGAGCGAGGCGATCATGGAAGCGGCGCGCCGCCACGCGACGGGTCCGGGGTTCGCGGCGAGCCACGTGTCGAGATCTGGAGCTGCGCGGCGAACCAGCCACAAATCGTCGGCGCCCGGCGCGCGCGTGAAGCCACCCACACCGGCGCGTCCCAGCTCGACGAGCCGTGTCGCGATACGTTCGGCACCCGCGGGCAGCTGCCACAGCTCACCCTCGTCACACGCAAAGCGCCGTGCGCGACCGACCGCAGAGAGTGGTGCGCCGGCCGTCATGACCAGGGCCAGCCCGCGCGTAGCACGTAGACGGCGGCCCCGGTCGACAGGCACAGCGCAAACACGATCAGCGCCGCCCACGACGTGGCAATCTCGCGCGGCTTCCCCGCGCGTTCGATCAGCGCGATCGTATCGAGGCGCGGCGCGGGATCGGTGGCCGCCGTCGCCGCCGGCATGCTCGCGGATGACGCCGGCGTGCGTACCGGGCCGAGCCCCACGGCCGTGGCGCGCGGGGCGGGCATCGCCGGCACACCGCCGGTCGCCGTCACGAACGGATCGAGCGCGGCGATCACCTCATCGGCCGACGCGGGCCGGTTCGCGGGCGACTTCTCGAGCAAGCGCAACAGCAAGCGCTCCACACCTCGCGGCAGCTGGGCGCGGACGTCGTCGGGGAGCGGCGGCGGTGCCGCGGTGCACTGCAGGTTCAGGAGCTCGCGCGGCGACTCCGACTGGAACGGCGCCGCGCCGGCGAGCATCTCGTACAGGACGAGCCCGAGGCTGTACAGATCCGATCGATGATCGATCGCCGCCGCGTCGATCTGCTCGGGGCTCATGTACTGCAAGGTGCCGATCGAGTGCGTCGTGCTCTTGCGGATCGCCTGCATCACCTTGCCGATCCCGAAGTCCATCACCTTGACGCGGCCACCGGCGACGATCATCAGGTTCTCCGGCTTGAGATCGCGATGCACGATCGCCGGTTCCTGACCGTGCGCGGCCGTCAGCGCGGCGGCGACATCGGCGGCGATCGCGACGGCCTCTTGCCAGGGCAACCGGCCGTGCGTCGCGAGGTGCTGGCGGAGCGTGTCGCCCTCGAGGTACTCGAGCGCCATGACGAGCTGGCCTTCGAGCTCGGTGCACGCGAGGCTACGGACGATGTTCGGATGATCGAGGTGCGCGAGGATCGTCATCTCGGTCAAGAACATCTGGCGACCGGCCTCCGAGCTCGCCAGCTCGGGCCGCAAGATCTTCAGCGCCACGCGGCGCCGCGACAGCCGCTCTTCCGCCTCGTAGACCTTCCCCATTCCGCCTTCGCCGACCATGCGACGGACCAGGTACTCGCCGATTCGTTCCATCGACACCTACACGCATGAATCGACTGTCCGATCTGGCATGCAGCGCGCCCTCCCCGATAAGCACCCGCTACGCCCCAAGAGCGACCTCAAATTGGAACTATTTCAAATGATTAGCCCCGTCAGATTCGATGGGGCCGCAGGCCTGTTCATATGACGATGCCCCGGCGGGATTCGCGTCACTCGGCCGGCGACGGCCCGGGCAGCCACCAGCTGCCAAGCGCGATCTCGATCTCGAACGGCGGCAGCACGCAGTGCTCGTCGTCCTGGGCCGCGGTCACGAGCGCGGGTAACCCGTTCACCGTCCGATAGACCTCGACGAGCTTGAGCGTTGGATCGACGAGCCAGCTCCACGGCACGCCGGAGCGCGCAAACAGCGGCAGCTTCAGGCGCTTGTCGTCGCGCGCGGTGCGTGGCGAGAGGATCTCGCAGCACCAGTCGGGCAGCACGGTGAGCGGATTCTCGTCGGGAAGGTCGGGCACGCGCTCGACGCGCCAGCCGGCGAGGTCGGGCACGACGAGCTTGCCGTTCGGAAACCGGATTTCAGTCTCCAGCTCGATCCACCAGCCTGTGCCACCCACATTGGCGTCGGCGCCGGCCAACGCCTCGAGGCACCCGCGCCCGGCGCGGCGGTGGCGCTTGCCCGGCCGCGACATGACCCGCACGACGTCCTCTTCGAGGATCTCACCGGTCATGCCTTCCGGGAGCCGCTCGATCTCCGCGTAGAGCTCCTCGAAGCTGCGGGGGCTACGAGCGGGATCCGCCATCGCTCCAGGGTACCGCAGCCAGTGCCCGGCTGCACCCGTGGTTGCATCGCCGTCGCGAGCAGGGTGCGCTAAGGCCGCCCGTGAAGTTGCCCGCTGATTGTCCCGGGCAAAACGCCATCGGGTGCGATCGCGCCGTCTTGCTCCAGGATCGTCCGGATGACGTCCAGTTCCGCCTCCGTAAGAGTGCGCCTGCCCTCGGCGTTGCGCGCGACCTTGGTGCCGGCCTGGACGTCGCGGGCCATGACTTCGGAGATTTGCTCGCTGGACAGCGCGGGGGCAGCGCAGTGGCGGAAGAGCTGCGCGATCGAAAGCTCGGGGTCTTTGACCAGATCCTCGTAGCGCACGGCGAAAACCGGCAGCCCGCGCTCCCGCATCGCGAGGTATCGCTTCATGCCGTCTGCCCAGCTGACGAGCGGCCCGCCTACCCGGCCCAGGCGGTGCCAGTCGTCACCGCGGGAGCCCCTTGCATGCGGGAAGGTGCGAACAAACGTCGCTTCATCGACGGGCTCGTCGCCGAACACCCGCACGTACGAATCGATACAGTCGAACGCGTTGCGGTAGATGAAAAGGAGCTTCGCCGCCGGGAAGATCCCGTACATCAACTCGGCGAGATCGATGCATCGCGCACGAAACTTAAGGACGAACCGCGTGCAGGCTCGCCTGGGCTTGTAGACGAGGCGCACGGCCGCCCCGAGAAGCAGGGCGGCTTCGCCGTCGCCGAGCAGGCGCTGCTCGCGCAGCTTGCTGATATCGGTGAAGACATCAGGCTCTGATAAGGAATAGGTGTCTGGGAGCTGCTGCCACAGCTTGCTGACCAGCGTCGAACCACATCGGCCCACGGAGTACAGCAGGACGAGCTCGTCAAACCGCACGCTGGCTCGCAGCGCGATCTCGTGTGCGAGGTCATAAGGCGCTGCGATGAGCCGCGTGGCGGCCTCGAACTGCGCTTGATAGTAGAACGGCGCGATCGAGACATCGGTCTCCGCCGGCGTCTCGGCAAAGATCATGTGGCGGCTGTCATGATCCAGGCAATATGGTGTGATATTGTCATTGTTCGCGAGTGACGCGGACCAATCGTGGCCGGACGGGCTGTCCAGCTCGCGAAGCACGAAGTCGTCACGGCTGACCGAGCGCGTGTCGCCGGGCCGTCTGCGGCCTTCGATCTGCAAGGGCTTGGTCCGCATGCCGAGCGCAGGATAACACGCGCTGCCCTGGCGAACGGTCACGGCGCAGGAGCAGTCTCGGCCTCCTCCCCGTCCTCGTCGGGCGGCAGCCGCAGCGCCTGCGCGACCATCCGTAGCCGCCGCCTGGGGTACGGGCCATAGGCCCACACCTGCACCGCCATCGCGGTCTCGGGCGGCGTGCCGCAGGCCAGCGCGCTGCGATACCACTGTCGCGCGAACTCGAGCTGGCCGCGCGCGAAGTAGACATCGCCGAGCAGGCAGTGGGCCTCGGCGTAGCGCGGATCGACGCGGATGCCGTCGAGGGCCGTGGTGATGGCGAGCTCCCAGTCGTGCTTGCGCAGGTGGCAGACCGCCAGATAATACCGGGTCACGAACCGGCCATGACGATAGGTGCCGAGCTCGAGCGAGGCGCGATAGCGCGCGATGGCCTCGTCGAGCCGGCCGGCCGCGCGCAGCTCGTTGCCCAGCTGGTACAGGGCGCGGGCGTTGCGCGGGTTATCCGCGAGCTCGCGCTCGAGCAAGCGCACGTTGCGCGCCTCGGCCGATTCCTTGCCACGCTTGTCGGGTCGATTGGTGATGACGATGCCGCGGTCGACGACCACGCGGGCCTCGCCGTCGCGCACGACGTACTCGTGGATTCGCCCGACATAACGCAGATCGCCGGAACGGCGATACAGCCGCTCCGACAGCCAGCTCGCCGAATCGGCCCGCATGTTCACCATCACCGAGGTGAGCTCGCCGTGGCGGCTGTGCCGGCGGATGCGCGCCGCGCCACCCGGCCCGAGTACCTCGTCGGCGTCGATCTGCAGGATCCAGTCGCCGGTGGCGAGCTGCAAGGCGGCGTTGCGCGGCGCCGCGAAGTCCTCGATCTTGCCGTCAGCACCGTTGCAGTCGGTGAACCCGAGGGTCCGGGCGCCGGCCTTGCGGGCGATCGCGAGCGTCTGGTCGCTCGATCCGGTATCGACGATGCACAGCTCGTCGTAGGCGCCGGCGATGCTGCGCAGGCAGCGCGGCAGCAGGCGGGCTTCGTCGCGGACGATCAGGCATGCGCTGATGGTGGGGCGCGCCCGCGCGGCCGCTGCCTTGCCGGCGCCAGCGCGCCTGGTGGGCTTCGCCGCGGCCATCAAGTCTCCCTGGCGTCTCCGACACCTCGGGCACCTCGGGCATCTCGGGCATCCGGGGGATCGCCGGAACCAGAGGACGCCTGGTGCGCCGCCGGCACCAGGAGGCGATCGCGGTCGTAGGTGCCGAGGAAGTTGCCGTCGTCGTAGTTGGCCAGGGCCGTGCGAAACATGCGATCGCGGCTCTCCCAGCGCGAGGTCACCGCCGGGTAGTACGCGATGCGCGCGTGATCGTCGTGCGACAGGTGAATGGCATTGCCCGACATGATGCGGCGCAGGCCGCGGCCGAGCGTGAGCCGCGAGATCATATCTTGATCTTCCCAGCCCCAGCCGTGCAAGCCGGCGTTGTAGCCGTTGATCGCGATGAAGTCGGTGCGGCGCACCAGCAAGAGGCCCGGCGCGTGGCGCAGCCCGGTCTGGCTGTCTTCTTCGCTATCGATGATCGTGAGCTGCCGGCCATCGGCCGTCTTGATGTGGAGCTCGTAGCCAAACGAGACCACGTGGCGGGCGCGGCGCGAGTTGGTCTCGGACTCGCGTACGCCCGCCAGGGTGCCGAAGATCCCGTCGGTGGCGAGCAGCTGGCCGGCGAGCTCGGCCACCGGGTCGGGCTCGACGATGATGTCGCAGTCGCAGAAGAACAGCACCGGCTGCCGGGTGGACGCCGCCCCGACGTTCTGGGCCGCCGACTTGTTGAAGAACTGCTGGCCCGGCACCTCGACCACGCGCACGCCGTCGCGATGGCCATCGAGCTGGCCCCGCAGCAGCTCGGCGGAGCCCGAGAAGTTCACGATGGTGACATCGCCGTTGGCTCGCTTGGCGGCGGCCAGGAGGCTCGGCAGCGCGCGGCCGAGCTCGACGCGATCTCTCCACGAGACAATAATCGACAGCAAGCGTTACCCCTTTGTGAATGTCGCGAGCGCGGTCTTGATGCGTTGCGCGAGCCGATCTGCGGACAGGCCGTGCTCGGAGAGCAGCGCTTCGTCCTTGCCCGACTTCCCCGAGAAGTCCTCGGGCCAGCCCAGGGCGGTGATCGCGGCGGGCAGGCCCAGGCCCGAGACCAGCGAGGCCAGGCCCCCGAACGTCGAGTGGTCCTCGACGACAAAGATCCGGCGGACGCCGCGCAGCGCTTCGGCGAGCGCCCCCAGGGGGCGCAACCGCAAGCAATGCAGCACGCCGACCTCGACGCCCGCCTCGGCGAGGTGCCCGGCGACGGACAGCGCCCAGTGCGACGCCAGGCCGGTGGACACCAGCGCGATCGATTGGCGCGGCAACAGCCAGCGCAGCTCGCCGGGCGATCCCGGCAAGCCACGCGCTTCGTCGATCGGCGTGCGTGGAAACCGCAGGTACGTCGGTGCCGGCTCGCCGAGGATCGCGTGCATCGCGAACTCCACGTCGGCGCAGTCGCCCGGCGACCACACGGACAGGTGCGGCAGCGACAGCATCAGCGCCAGGTCGTTGGGCGCGGCGTGCGACTTGCCGTTTCGCCCGCTGAGGCCGCCGGCGTGCGAGCCCACCAGGGTCACGGGCTGGCGCGCCTGGCTGAGGCAGACCCGGACCTGATCGTAGGCGCGGTAGCACAGGAAGGCGGCGAACGAGAACACCCAGGGCAAGAGCCCCGCCTCGGCCATGCCGGCGGCCACCGACACCATGTTCTGCTCGGCGATGCCTGCCATCAGGAAGCGCGCCGGGTGACGGGCGGCGAAGTGGAGCGCGCCGTCGGAATCCGCGAGATCGCCATCGAGCACGGTCAGCCGCGGCTCGCGGTCGGCTCGCTCGGCGAGGAGGCGGCCGCAGTGGTCGGCGAGCTTCACGGCCACCCGAGGCTCCGCAAGATCTCCGCGTGCTCGGCGGCGGTCACCGCGCCGCAGTGAAACCGCACCGGATCGGCCTCGATCATCGGCACGCCCTTGCCCTTCACGGTGTGCGCGATGACCACCGACGGACCGCGGTCATGGACACCACGGCCAGCCGCGTCGCGAAACGCGCGCTCGAGGGCGTCGAAGTCGTGGCCATCGACCTCGAGGACGCGCCAGCCGAACGCCTGCCACTTGTCGGCCATGCGGTCGATCGGCAACGGCGACGCACCGGCCTCCGCCGTCCCCGCCGCCTCCGGGCGATTCCAGCCCCACTCCTGGAACCGGTTGTGATCGATCACCACGTGCAGGTTGCCCAGGCGCACCTGCGCGGCCAGCATCGCGGCTTCCCAGATCTGGCCCTCCTGACACTCGCCATCGCCCAGCACGACCCACACGCGCTGCTCGGTGGACCGGACCGCCAGCGCGGCGCCGAGGCCGATCGACAGGCCCTGGCCAAGCGAGCCGGTGGAGAAGTCGACGCCGGGCACCCGGGTCATGTCGGGGTGGCCTTCGAGCGGCGACTCGAAGCTGCCGTAGCCGGCCAGCGGATCGGTGAAGTAGCCCAGGCGGCGCAGCACGGCATACAGCGCGATCGCCGCGTGGCCCTTCGAGAGGATGAGCCGATCGCGACCGGGATGGCGTGGCACCGCCGGGGCGACGCGGAGCTGGCGGCGATACAGCGTGAGCAGCAGATCGATCACGCTGAGCGAACCGCCGTAGTGCCCACCGCCGCTCTGGTAGAGGGCCAGGGCGATCTCGCGGCGCAAGAGCGTGGCCTCTTCGGCCAGGGGCATCGCGGATCGCTCGATCACGGGCGTGGCCTCCACGCTCTGGGCCTCGCTCATGATCGTGCTTCCACCCAGCGATCATACCAAGCGGCCAGCGTGATCAAGGCCCACACCTGCTGGCACTGCCGGCCCGCCTTGCCCGTGGCCAGCTCGGACGCAAGCGCCGCCTCGACGCGCGGCAACCACGCGCGGCGCAGGAGGCCAATCTGCCACAGCTTGCTCCTGCGCAGGTTCGCCAGCATCGGCCGAGCGATCGCCGGCGTGGTCAACCACAGGGCGATCGGGGCGCTGTACGCCGCGAGCGGCCGATCCATGATGGCCGCGGGCAGCTGCGCGCTGGCCAGCTCGCGCAGGAGCTTCTTGTTGAGCCACTTCTTGCCGGTGGGCTGGAAGCGCTCGGTCGCGCCGAGGCCGCAGGCGAGCGGCACGAGATCGAGATCGAGGAACGGATAGCTGGTGTGGAGGCCGTGCGCGCGCGCCACCGGCTCGAAGCCCACGAACAGCAGATCGGGAATGCGATGCTCGCACTCGTGCGCCACCGCCATCTCGAACCAGTGCGCGCCGCGCTTCAGCCGCCGGCAGTCGCGATAGAACTCCTCGAGCAGGCTGGTGTCTTGCCAGCGGCGAAACGGGGCCTCGAAGGCGCGCCCGATCGCCGCCTCGTCGAGGAAGCGCGCGTTGCCCGCGAACAGATAGGCCGCGGCATCGCCGCGATTCCACAACACGGCGTCGAACGCGTCGGCGCGATCGGGCAGCGGCCAGCGCTTCTGATAGCGGCGCCAGCGCAGGTAGGTCTGCAGGAACTTGTGATAGCCGCCGAACACCTCGTCGGAGCCGAGGCCCGACCACAGCTCGGTGTGGCCGTCGCCGGCGATCTGCGCCAGCAGGTGGTGATGCGTGACGGTGGCCCAGGCCGCGCACGGCTCGTCGGCCGCGAGCACCCGCTCGAGCAGCGGCCGGGTCCGTGCCAGATCGAGCGGGACGACGTGATGGCGCAGCCCGAAGCGCTCGGCGACCTGGCGCGCGAACGCGGTCTCGTTGTCGCGAAACGGCGCGGCGAACTCGATGGTGTAGGCGTCGAAGTGGCCGCCGCCGGCGAGCGCGGCGCCGCGCGCGGCCAGGTACGACGAATCGACGCCGCCCGACAGCAGGAGCGCTTGCCGCGGCCGCGTCAGGCGCGTGGCAATGGCGTGGTCGAACGCACGGGTGATCTCGGCGCGCAGCGCGGGGTCGGCGACCTTCTGGGCCGCTTCGCGGAGCGGCGTGTGGTAGCGCTGGCGAAGCCACGGCTGCCCGGGTTGCCACACGGCGAGGTGCGCCGGCGGCACCCGTGCGATGCCCTCGGCGAGGGTGCGGCCCGAGGGCGCGCGACCGGCGAGCAGGTAGTGAAACGCCGCCTCGAAGTCGAGCTGGCACGCGTAGCCCGGATCGGCCAGGAGCGGCGCCAGCTCCGAGCAGATCCAGTGGACGTCGGCGTCTTCCCGCACGAACAGCCCGCGCTGGCCGAGCGGATCGCGGGCGATCGACAGCCGGCGGCGGGCACCGTCCCAGAACGCGAGGGCACCGTCGCCGCGCCAGCTGGCCGCGGCCGCGGCCGGATCGCGCCGCATGGCGGCAAGCAGCGATCGGGTATAGCGGGCTTGCGCCGGGGTGGCCTTCGGCGCCGGCCAGGCCCAGCGCTGACCGCCGTGCACCAGCGAGCCGACGAGGGCGAGCGCACAGCCATCGCGGCGGGCCGGCGCGTCGGCGGCCACGGGCGCGTGGAGCGCGACCCCCGCCTCGGGCTCGATCCACCAGGCCGGTGTGCGGCGAGGGAACGTCGCCGGCAAGAGGCTGCGCAGCTTGCCGGCGATGCCGGTGCGCCCGCGCTCGTTCTTGGCGACCACGGCGAACAGCACGGCGGGCGGCGCGGTCACGGCGGGCCCATCAGCTGATCGCGCAGGACGGCGAACCGGGCGAGGGCATCGCCGGGCGCGAGCGGCGCCGCCAGCTCGGGCGCGAGCGCCGCGACCGCGCGCCGGGCAGCGTCGGTGAAGTACACGGTGCCATCATCGGCGATCCGCGCGACGCCGTCGCCCACCGCGGCGGCCTCACATGCACCGAGCGCGACGTCTCGGGGCAGCGACGGAGGCAGATCGAGCTCGACGCGGCCATCGGCGATCTTCACCGGCCATCCGCCGGGCAGCCCGCTGGGACCGGGCGCCGACGTGGCCAGCGGCCGGCCGCCGGGCAGGAGCGCGAGGATGATGTCGAGGCCGTGCACGGCGCTGAGCGCGTTGAGCTCGCGAGACGACGCCAGCGGCGACCCGCGATACACCAGCTCGTCGGCCGCGGTGCCGGCCTCGTCGATGAACACCCGCGGGTGGACCCCGACGGCGAGGCGCGACGGATCGCGCGTCATCACGGCGGTGACGTGGCAGTGATGAGCCAGCACGCGGACGCGGTCGTGGGGCCGGCCGGCCTGCCGCAAGGCCGTGCGCACGACCGCCGCGATCATGCCGACGTTGCCGATGCCGATCGTCGGCGCCAGATCGAGGCGCGCCAGGATGGGGTGGATCACGTCGGGAAACGAGCAGTTGACGATGGGCTTGCGGAAGCCCGCGGCGCGCGCGGCCCGCATGAGCGCCAGCACGGCCGGCAAGTGCGCCGGCAGCTGCACGGCAAACCCCGCCGACGCGAGCACGCGTGCACCAGGCGTGGCCAGCCCGCCTATCGCCCACGGGGACAGGAGCGCCGCGCACTGCACCACCAGATCTGGCTGCTCGCGGCGCAGCAGCGCAGCCACCGCGTCGACATCCAGACAGTCGAGCGACTGGAACCGCACCGACGCCGAACCGCAGGTCGCGGCCAGCTCGGCGAAGCACGCGCCGTTGGCCGCCCGGCGACCAGCGAGGACCAGCTCGCCTATCTCGGGGCGCGCGGCCAGCGCGAGGGCGAGGCGGCGACCCAGGTCGCCCAGGCCGATCAGCAGCAGCCGTGCCTGGCCGGTCGCATGCGAAGCTACCAAGTTCACCTCAAGATAGCCGCGTGCGTCGGGCGCAGGCAACCACGCCCTGCGTCTGGCCGTCGAGGTTCAGATGCCGTTGTTCTCGTCGCCGCCCTTGGTGCCCTCGGCCTTGATCACGTTGCCGCCGTAGACCTGCTCGAGCTCGCCGACGTCGAGCACACGACGCAGCGTCCGCACCTGGTTCACCTTGGACTTGGCGTTCTGTTTTTTCTTCATGGCGATCGTTTCCCCGACGTTGATGGAAGAGTTGTGGACCGACCGACGTCGAGTCCAGGCCGCAAAATGGTGAAGGGGGTAGCCAGGCGTGTCAAGGCTCGGCCAACGCCGACGTGGCCGATCGCACCACGCGCGAGGCCCGACCAGGGTTCAGGCGGCAAGGTCAGTCACGCTGCCACTGGCTCGTCGCCCGGCGCGCGCTGGAGGCGACCACGCGGCGCCAGTACAGCCACAGCACCCCGGCCAGCGCGAAGCCCGTGATCGCGCCCGCCAGATCTCGGTTACCGCGCAACGCCCAGATGCTGGGGAAGTCCGTCGCCAGCTCGATCCGATGCTCGGAGACGGCTGCGACCAGGCCAAACACGGCGTACCCGGCGAGCAGCACGGCGGCCGAGTGCCGGAAGCGCACCTCGCGGATCGAGGTCACCAGGGCGGCCCCGATCGCGAGCCCTCCCAGCGTGGCCAGGATCTGGACGAGCTCGGCATCGAGCTGACGTAGCTGATGCGGGCCCACCGGGAACGGCCCTCCGAGCGACCAGAGGATCAGCGAGCTTTCGTCCGTGGTGATCGACACCCACCCCACCGTCCATGCGAGGAGCCCCGCGATCGCCCAGCGAGGGCGCACACGCAGCACGATGATCGACAAGCTCGCGAGCAGGACGACGCCGAGCGCTGCGAGCGACACGAAGATCGCGGGACGAAGCGGCGTGGCCGACCCCATCGTGGAAGCGGCCCATCGCTGCAGGAGCACCTGGACCACCAGGGCGATCGCCGCGACCCGCGGGGCCATCGTGAGCGGCCGCGGCTGGCGATTCACCGTCGATGCACGCCCGACCGCCGCCACGCAGGCCCCCCCGAACACCGCGGCAGCCGCGAGCCCGGCCAGCGGCATCGCCCACGGGACGCTCGGCGCGACTCCCGCGACCATGAGCGCGGCGGCAACGCCATGCCCGCCGATCAGAGCCGTGATGGCACGCCGTGCTCGCACCTCCGGCGGCACAAGCTCCGTCAACGCGGCCACGGCAAGGATGGAGCAAGCGATCGCAGCGACGATGGCCGTGTTCGGCGATACCGAAGCGGTCACGGCTGTCAGCAGGACGAGCAGATGCCCGGCGAATGCGGCCCACAACGCCAACGGGATCGCCGAGCTCACCTGCTCGGAATCCGATGACAACCTCCGCTGCTCCGACGAAACACCCTGCCCGCTCGGCTCCGTCATGCAAAGGAAGCTATCAGATCGGCGATTTCGGAGCATCGGCCCCGTCAGGTTCCCACTGGCAGCGGTACGACCCGCAGGTCAGCGAGCCAGGCCCGCGTCAGCGCAGCACGTCGAGCATCGTCTTCGCGTTGTCGTTCTTGGGATCGAGCTCGAGCGAGCGCTGGTAGCTCGTGCCAGCTCAGCTTGCGAGCAGCAGCGACTCGATCTCGCGGAGGGTCTCGACGTCGTCGCCGATCATCTCCTTCATCGCCTGGAGGCGGCCGGCGACGACGCGCGCGATCTTCTCCTCGACCGTCGCGTCGGCGTAGGTCCAGTAGACCGGCGCGAACCGGCCGTCGCGGTGGCAGCGGCCCTCGATCTGCGCCATCTGGATCGCGGACCACCGGAGATCGTGGATGACCTCGGAGCGCGGCGTCTGGTCGCTCGGGTGCTCGCCCTGGTGGAGCGAGACGCCCTCCTCGACGGTGAACAGCACGACGCGCGCCTCGCCGCGCTGGAAGCGCAGGCGCTCGGCCTCGCGTGCGGCGGCGGCGAGGCCACCGTGGATCACGGCGCACGGAACCTTGGCGAGCCCCGACTCGAGCTGTTCGCGGAGCGCGGTGAGCGTCTCGGTGAACGCGACCGAGATCGCGACGTGGTGGCCGTTGTCGAGCAGATCGCGCACGAGCTCGACGGTGCCCGGCACGCGGACCAGCGAGCTCTTCTGGCGCAGGCGCAGCGACGCAGCGAGCGCGGACCTGGGATCGCGGCCGCGCGGGGCGAGATCGAGCTCGCGGCGGAACGCGGTCCACGCCTCCTCGTAGAGCGTGCGCGCCTCGGCGGTGAGGTCGATCGGCTGGAGGATACGGTTGATCGCCGGCCAGCCGGCGATGTCCTCGGGGCGGCGGCGGATGCCGGCGATTGGCGCGCCGCGACGCGCGGGCTCGAACAGCAGCGCGCGGACCTTCTCGCAGTCCTTGCGGTCACCACGCCACTCCCACTTGCCGAACGTGCCGCGGGTGACGCCGAGATCCTGATCGATGCACCATTGCTCGAAGTCCTTGAGGTCCTTCGCGCGGGTGCCGGTGACCCGCGCCAGGAGCGGCGCGAGGTACGAGAGCTCGAGCGGGTTCTGGCCGGCGGTCGCGGACAGCCAGAGCGTGAACCCGGCGTTGGCGACGAGCTTGGCGGCGAGCTTGGAGCGCGCGGCCGTGGGGTTCTTGCAGCGGTGGCTCTCGTCGAGGACGATCACGTCGAAGTCCGGCGCGGTGCCCGCGCGCGCGAGCCCCTTCTTGGTGCGGATCTTCTTGCGCGCGGCGTCGCTGACCTCGAACAGCTTCCCGAGCCGATCGTAGTTGAGGACGATGATGTCCTTGCCGCCGTCGCCCATCGCCTCGATCGTGCGGCGCCAGTGCGCGATGACCGCGAGCGGGCACACCACGAGCACCGTGCGCGCGGCGGGCATGTCGAGGATCGCGCGCCACGCGGTGATCGTCTTGCCCAGGCCGACGTCGTCGGCGACCAGGAAGCCGGGCAGCTCGGCCGCGCGCGCGGCGGCGATCGTGCGGACGGCGTCCTGCTGGTGCGGGCGGAGCGTGATCGCCGCGTCGGGCGCGGTCGGCCGCGGGGCCGGCGCGGCGGTCAGCTCGCGCTGGACGTGCATCTCCCACGAGTAGGGGAGCGCGCGGAACGGCGCGAGTGCCGGCGGCAGCGCGGCGCCTTCATAGATGAAGACCCCGTGCGAGGCGTCCCAGCGGGCGGCACTCGCGGCGGCCACGGCGCGCATCGCGAACGGAACATCGAGGACGTGCGGCGTCACTCCGGGCAAGTATCACGAGGGGCTGACAAGCCACGGCGACGGCGGGTCGCTGCGAACTACCGGTCAGCGCACGGCCTGCAGCAGGTACGTCGCAACGCGGTATCGAACACGGGCGGGGAGCCCAGCGCGCAGCCCCTCGGCACGCCTACGAGCAGCGGCCGACGGATCGCGTATCGCAGCGATCTGTTCGGGGACGACACCATCCGGACCGAACAGATGTCGACGGAGCGTCACTGCTTTCCAGGTCTCGGTATCCGACATCGAACCGTCGTCGAGCGCCAGCGCCAGCGCGATTCGTACGTCGGTAGGCCACGCGGCGAGGTCGGCGCCGCTCTCGAGCAAGCCGGCGACCCGTTCGAGCATCGCCTCGTCGTCGACGATCTCTCGTTCTCTCGTTCAACGTCCGCGCGCCCGATCATCCCGATCCCTTGCCACGATACGTCTCGAGCAGCAACGCGCGCTGGCCGTCCGTGATCTCGAGCTGTGCGATGGTCGCCTCAGGATCCCCCCCAAACAACCTTCGCAGCTGGACCACCAGGGCGTCTGCGAACCCGAGGATCGCGTGACGATCGCCATGCCACTTGATGAGCTGGTGATGACGACGAGCGCATCGTCGTACGACAAGAGTTTGGTTGGATCGTCGATACGTCGATCCTCGGCTCACCGTGAAGCGACGTCAAGCTGAACGCGCCGCGAGGCCGTAGGCAGCAAGCCACGCTATTTCCGCTTGGCCCAGTATCCGGGGCGACGCTGGTCCGCGGCCACCGCCAGCACGTGTGTGACGGTCGGGAACTGTTCGTAGATGAACGCATATGGAAACCGCCGAAAGCGACACCATTGGAAGCCGCCGACCAGGTGCGGATACTGGGGCCAACGGTCGGGATGATCCCGGACGCGTTCGATGGCTCGATCGTACTCGTCCAAGAAGCGACGTGCGACGGCGGGATCGCGCTCGGTGTAACGAATCCGAGCGGCACGTGCCTCCGCCGCAGCCGCAGGATGGATGAGGATCAACGGTCGTCGTCCGCGGGCTCTGACGCGACGATGCGACGCGCTTCTTCGATGCTCCAGCCGCGCACCGAACCGTCCTTGAGGTCACCCGAGCGCTGCTTGATCTCATCGGCCCACGCTGCGTGGATCACCACTTCGCTCTCATCCTCGTAACCCTCTGCGTCAGCGCTCTCCAAGAGCTTCTCGGCGATGCGCACACGATCTTGAACCGAAAGCTTCAGCGCCTCGCTCAGCACTTTGGTCGATGCGGTGGCCATCGCTTGCAGTGTAGCGAACCGGCAACGATCCGGCGAGAGCCGGGCACGATTCTCGCTGGGTGGGCCGAGACGATGGGGCGTGCACCGGGGCCGGATGACATGATTATCCCGCTGCCGCCGGATGCGGTCGCGCGTCGCCGCACTCGCCATGGTGAACCGGTCCGTCGAAGTAGTTTCAAGCTCGTCGGAGGTCATCCGAGATCCGGCCGGACACCGGACAAGATCATGTTGCTTCGTTGCTTAGGTGTCGCGCTCGCAGTCTGTTCCGCATCCGGGTTCCAGTCCCTACTGCGTCGGTCCCTACCGCGGTCCCTACCTATCCGTGGTGCGGCCGGTCCGGTGGGAACCAGCCGCCATCAGCGTCATCGATGCCTGGCGCATCTCCTCCACCGTCGCGCCGCGGCTGTAGTGCAGGTGCTTGTCGTGCCCGCGCTGCGCCAGGTCGACGCCCGCACGGCCGGCCATGGCCTTCACCACCGCATCCGGCACACCCTGCTGCCGCGCGAGGTCGTGGAAGCTGCGCCGGATGCCGTGCACCGTCACCGGCGTGTCGATCCCGGCTTTCACCTGCGCCTCGCGCCACAGGTCGTTGAGCTGGTCGTTCCCGACCGGCCGGGTTCCCGCCTCGGAGGGGAACACGAGCCACGTCTTGAGGCCGGGGTGGCTTCTCTGCGTCAGGTAGCGCCAGTGCCGCCGGACCAACTGGAGCGTCCGCGGCGCCGCGGCGGCATGTCGCACGGATGGCTACGCGCGGGAGCCCCGGATAACGGATCTGCGTGACCGTGACGGGCTCGCCAATGAGGTGAGCGTCGGCCGGGAGGACGACTTCGGCCTGTGCGGACGCCTCGAGCGCGACGGCGTCGTCGGTCTGAGAGGGGCACGTCATGGCTTCTTATCCTTGCGAGGCGTGCCGTTCGTCGCGTTCTCGCTGAGCCGCTTGGTCTCGGCCATGAGCCGATCGAAGTCGCTCTCGAAGAGCCGGTCCTGCACGATGCGGTACTTCTCGAACTCGCTCTCGGCGTGCGCCCTCGCGATCTCGGCGGTCACCTTGCCGGCGTCCTGCAGCACCTCGCGGTCGGTCGCCGCGAGGAAGCGATTCAGCCGCGTCTCCCAGTCCTGCATGGTCATGGGGATCTTGCGCAGCGCCATGTCCTCGGCCACATCGAGGTACGCGTTCACCAGCCGCGAGAGCTGCGCGAGCTCCGACTCGGTCAGGTAGTTCTTGGCCACCACCACGTCGAACTTCTGGATCTTGCCGTGGGGCGCGTCGGTCCAGGTGTGGAGGCCCATGTGCTCCTTGGTCGCGTCAGCGCGGTCGACGATGACCTCGGCGGCGGTCTGTCCGTGGATGGCCCAGTGCAGCTTGTTCTGCACCGTTGCGAAGAAGCGCTTGGTGGCCTGCGCCGTCAGGTCGTAGTCGACGGCGGTGGCGTAGATGTCGGTGATCTTCTGGTAGAACTTGCGCTCCGACAGTCGGATCTCGCGGACGCGCTGGAGCTGCTCTTCGAAGTACCGGTCGCTCAGGACGGAGCCGCCGCGCTTGAGGCGCTCGTCGTCCATCGCGAAGCCCTTGATGGTGAACTCCTCGACGACGCGCGTGGCCCACTTGCGAAATTGCACCGCGCGCTCGGAGTTGACCTTGTAGCCGACGGCGATGATGGCCGAGAGGTTGTAGTGCTTCGTGTCGTAGGTCTTGCCGTCGCCGGCAGTTATCCGAAAACGTTGGATAACTGCGTCCTCCTCCAGCTCGCTGTCCGTGAAGATGGACTTCAGGTGATAGTTGATGGTCCGCACGTCGACGTCGTAGAGCTGCGCCATCATCTTCTGGCTGAGCCACACGTTCTCGTCGGCGTAGACCGCCTCCACGCCGCCCGTGCCGCTGGCCGCCACGAAGGTCAGGTACTCGGCCGCCGAGGACCGCACGAGGGACGCCGTCGGCTTGTTCTTGCGGATCATGGGGCGCCTCCCGCTTCGCCGACGAGGCGGCGCCGAACCTCGATCAGGAGGTTCGCGAGCAGATCATCGGGGCTCGCTTCGCCCAGCTCCTTCAGGACGGCCTGGACGAGGGGCTGGCTGAGGAACGTGTCGTTGTTCGACCAGAGCGCGGCGGTCTGCATGCGGGTGCGCGCGTCGTTCATCAGGTCGGGCGTAGGCTCGTTATGGGCAATGTCGTTGCGAAGATCGCGAACTTCGCGGCCAAGCGCTTGCCACATCGCTGAGAGCGAAGGCTTCTTGAGAACGAGCAGCCACGCTTCGATGCCTTTCTCGTAGTCGTTGATCCGCCACACCTGCTGTTTCTTCCTGAACCGGTCCTTCTTCTCGTCGGTGGGCGACGTGACGAAGCCAAATCCATTGGCGAGGTCTCCGCTGGCTGCGTCTTGCTGCGAGAAGTCTCGCTCCCGGAGCCAATCCCAGAACGACGCCTCGAAGAACGCTACGGTGCCGTGAACCGCTCTCGGGATGTCGCCCGCGCGAAGCGCCAGCTCAACGCGCAGCCCGGCTCGCACCGCCATGCGTTGGTGGTTCAGAACCGCGAGGTCGTGGGCCGTCGGCAGGGGCAGCGATGAGGCAAAGCGCGCCAGCCGTTTGATGACCTGGGTCCACTCCTGGCCAGGCGCGCCTTCGAGATGACTGACGGCACCCCACGCGCCGAGGAGGTTGCCCTTCTCGACGAGCGAGAGGGCATGCCAGCGTGCGCGATAGCCGGCTGCCGGGTGGAACTTCTCTTCGACAGCTCGATCACCTTGCTTGGCGCGATCACCATCGGGCACCTCGAGCGCCGTGACTCTCGGCCCGCCGACGCAGTGCAGACGCACCAGCTCGTTGATGAGCTCGTTGGCTGCCGCGAGGCCTCCCGTCGTTGCCACGAACACGAGGTCATCTGGCTTCAGGCTCGCTGTGGCGAGACCGATGGCGTTCGACAGCGTGACGACGACCGAGCGCCGAACGATCGCGTCGACCTCGTTCGACGGATCTTCGAGCTGTTCGTCTCCTGTCAGAAACGCTACGCGTGTCACGTTCTCTACGCCGCGATCGCGAAGTCGGCGCTCCATGACCTCGCCCGCGAAGCGCGGATCCCTCGCATCCTGCCGCCTGGTCTCGAGGATGAGCGCCCACGTTGGCAGGGAAGGGGCGAAGTGCGTGAGTACGGCGTCGAGCTTCGGCGTGCAGAGAGGCAGGTCGCCCTCGGGCAACACCTTGATGAGGTCTCTACTCCTGCCCGTCGGAGCGTCCACCACCGACCACGAGCGCTCCTTGATGGCGTCGTGCAGCGTGCCGCAAGTGTTGCCATCTAGCTTGTGCCGCTGGTTGTCCAGGGCGAGCTGCACGTCGGTGTGGCCCGCCGTCATCACGAGCAGCGTCGTCATGGCGACCTGCCGTTCTTGTAGCGGCGGTTGCGCGAGTGCTCGGCGCGCAAGCCCGTATGGAACGTGTAGATGTTCTCGTTGCCGTCGCGGTCGTTCGCTCGCGGGTAGTCCGCCGCGTTCGGATGGTTGCGGCGATGGATGGCGAGCCACTCGTTCTGTGTCGATGTCTTCTGGTGATTCTTCGTCACCCAGGCTGCGAGGTCGGCCTCGGGTTTCAGCGTTGGCGCCTCACCAGCTTCGTCGAGCAGCAGGAGCTGCTTGGCCACGATGCGCACGCTGCCCCAGCCGAGCGGGCGCGCGTAGCCGAGCTTCGAGCAGTAGCCGTTGGTGTGCGTCCCACCGAGCGCAGTCTTGAACTGGTCGGGGCTGAGTGCGACGAGGATCGCGGCGAGTTCGGCGGCGTCGAGATCGCGGAAGCGCACGGTGAAGCGGAACTTGCGCCCGGGCTTCGACGCCTCGAGTGCGAGCGTGCTGCGCTCGTTCTGTCTGTTTGTGGCGGAGTCATCCTCCGCGCCGGCGTTCCGACGATCGAGGTAGAACTTGCGGCCCGCCAGCTCACCGGGCGTGTCGTAGCCAGCGGCGTCGCCGTAGGTCACGAGCGTGGCGTTGTCTGAGGGCCGATTCTCCGGGCGGCCATGGGCGTCGAGGTTCTGCTTGAGGTAATGCTCTACCGCGCTCGGTCGCGGCATGCCCAGCTCCTTCAGGAACGTCGGCCCGAGGAATCGCTGTTCGGGGCTGTCGTTCTCGCCGACGACCTCGAGCCCCGCGTTGACGAAGACGCGGCCCATGAGTTGCGCATGATCGTTCTCGCCGATGCCCACAACGCCGGGATTCTCTTTGTCGAACGCGTATCCGAAGAGCCGCCGCACCGCCGACAGCTCCTTCGGTGCATCGCCGTCCTGCTCCCGCTCCTTGTCGAGCGGGAAGAGCCCACGCCGTTCGAGCCTCGGCGCGTCAGCGTCCTTGCGGACCGAGTCGGTGTAGGCCCAGCGGTAGTAGTAGTGCCAGCCGAGCGACACGATGCACTTCTTCTCGGTGTCCCACTCGACCCAGATGAGATCGTCGGGCTGGAAGACCTCGGTCCTCGCCGCTTCGAGGATGCGCGTGCGAGCTGCGTCACCCGTGACGGTGTTGGGCACATCGGGGTGCCGCTTGGAGAAGTGACCGTCGTCGAGATCGACGAGGTGGCGAACCGTTGCGAGGTAGCCGTCCTGCGCGGCCTTCGGAACGTCGAACGCTTCAGTCTGCACCTCATGCAAAACCGTCAGCGACGTATGCACCTTGGGCTTCGAGTTGAGCTTCTGTCCGGCGCCTTGTCCACCTCGGTAAGGTGCGCCTCCCCGCTGATCGAAGCGGTAGTCGAGCTTGTTCGCCTTCTTATTGTACTCGAGTGTGGCGGGGAACAGGTCCAAGCGCGTCGGCACGCAAGCGTGATGGTCACCATCAACCGGCTTCGTCTCGACGTGGTCTTTCAGCACGCGCGCGAGTCGCGGAACCAGGAAGCGGTTCTCGGGCTTGAGAGGGTACATGGCGTTTGGGCGGTACGAGTACGATCGCTCGGCGACGCGCTCCATCGGTGCCCCGAGCAGTGCGCCCAGCTCATGGCGCAGGAGACCCTTCAGCGAGTCGCCGGGGATGACGACCGGCCGCTTGCCCCACGGCGCGCGCAGCGGACAGAGCACCGACTTCGAATCGATGCTCCAGCCAGTGCCTTGAACTTGGAGCTCGACGATGTGGTCCTCAACTCGACTAATGTATTTGATTCGGTCGTCCCGGACCTTCTGCTGCTTTTTTTGCAGCTTCTGTTCGTCGTCGTCCGTCGCGTCAGGATAGGTGGCGTGTGCGACAGCTTCGACGACCGCGGCACACTCACGCCGGTTCACCTTCCGATGAGGAATCGGCCACGCCTCCTCCTTCTCGTCGATCGTCTGCCGCTCCCAGCCGACGAGGAGCGGCGTGAGCGTGTCAAGCTCGAAGCGGATCTCGCCCGCGAGACACACCCTGCTGCTCGTGCCGTCGTGCCAAATCGGCGCGGCGGTCGTCAGCTCCTTCGGGAGCGCGACGAAGCCATAGGGTTTGCCGGGGAGTGGTTGCGCGTTGTTCGCTGGGGCTGCCTGAGGCCGTTGTTGCAGCCGGCCTTGGCCTCCACGCGGAGGCTGGCCACCTCGCTGCTGATAGGAACCTCCCGATCGCTGTTGCTGCTCCGCGGGTCTTGGCGCGGCGGCTGCGATGGTTGTATCGCCACCCGCGATCGGTTCGAGTCCCACACCTTCGAGCTTCGCGAGCACCTCCTCGATGTGCGTGTCTTTCGACGCGCAGACGATGAACTCGTTGGCGACGGCCGTGCCGACGATATCGAGATGAGGCATTCCAAGCTGGTTGCTCTTCAGCTTGTTGATGGCGCCCTGGTCGCGCGGCCTGCTATCGAGCGTGCGGACGCGGATGCGGTGCTGCTTGTCGGGTTTGCCCGGCATCAGCGCTGCTCCTGGGTGAGGGTGAAGCCGAGCACTTTCTCGCCGACGTGCCACTCGCGCAGGAGCACGTTGCCCGGGCCGGTGTTGGCCGAGGAAAAGCGTTGGAAACCGTGCAACCGTGCGGGCGTGTGGACCACGCGGATCTGCTTCGCCCCGTCGGCCTTCGCGTCGAGTTCCTCGATGAGCACGAACCGCGCGCCGATCGACGTGCGGACGGCACGCCAGACCGCGCGCTCGGCGTAGAACGCGACCTCGTCGACCTGGAGCTTGTCGTCCTGGGACGGCCACGCGCGGCCGAAGGTTGCGGGCGGCATATGCAGGCCGAGGTCGATCGTGGGATCGCACCACCACGCGACGAGCTTCTCGCCAAGCGCCGCCTTCGCGACGTTCGCAGCGGCTCCAAGCGTGAGCCCCTCGGTGATCGTGCCGGCCTTCGTGCGCACCCAAGCGTCGGCGGCGGCGGGGCGGTCGATGAAGGAGCGCTTCGAGCGCGGGCCGCTCTTCACCTGCGCTGTGGGCTCCTTCGGCGGGGTCCAATCCCGAACCTTCGTCACGTCGTCCGCTGCCCAGGGCTTCGCCTGCCAGCATCCCGCGCCTGCACCGCGCGTCTTGTGGCCGCCGACCGGAAGATGCCCGAGCGCGCCAAGCGCGACCTGACGATCGACGAGCTTTACCAGCGGCTCGACATCTTCACTCGTTGCGCCTTCGACGACGATGCGCACCGGGAACGAGCCCCGGAGCACGCGCACCGCGTCGCGCTTGGCGCTGCCGTAGGAGCCCGCCGAGAACTCGTCCTCCGCGTGCATGTGCAGCTTGGCCGCCGCCCATTCGCCCTCGGCGCGCGCATCACGGACGAGAATGCAGCTGCTCTGACTGACAGTGCCGAAGTGCTTGCCTGCGGGATCTTCTTTGCTGACTTTGGCGCCTTTGCGATTCGGATCTTCTACCCCATGGCCAGCAGCGCGCTCCAAGCGCGAGAAGGCGTGGCGCAGCGGCCCACGCACACTCGCACCGGGGAGCAGTGGGTGACCGCCGTCCATGAGCAACGCGCGATCCGTGCTCAAATCCTTGGGCGTCAGCTTGTCGTCGACCCATTTCGATGGGTCACCAGCGTTTGGCGTCCATGCGGGTCGCGCCCACTTGCCGTCACCGGTCGGCTGCACCGCGCGCTCGCTATCGTGCGGACCGACGGCAAACATGTCTAGGCCCCAGGCTGCCTCGGTGGGTTCGGGCTTGTACTCACCGAACGAGACGTTCACGTCGAGCGTGCGGAAGCACCACGAGCGCGTCGGCGACACGACCGGCACGGCCGCAAGCACCTTCGGAAGCGTCGTGCGGCCTGACTTCACCCACACCTCGTAGGCCGCGTCGTCGAAACGATACGCCTTCAGCTCGTCGAGGTGGCACCAGCCGAGCCCGCGCGCGGCACCGCCGCCGAGCCCGCAGCGCCCCTTGGCCCAGTGCTCGGCCAGCACGTAGCCGAGGATGCCCTCGGCCTCGGTGAACTCGGCGTCATCGTGCGCATACGAGCGATCGACGCGGAAGCTGAGCTGCCACTTCGTGCCTGCCGGGATGACCTCGCGATCGTAGAGCACGCCACCTGCGCGCGCGCCGGTCTTGTGGCGAATGCCGACGCCCGCACGAATGCGCGGAACGCCGCTGGCAGTCGCGTCCGCAAACTCCCATGCCGAGCGGCGCAGTGCTCCGTGCTTGATGTCGTCGGAGGCGCAGCGTGGCAGCGGGTCGAAGAAGCGCTTGGCCATCGCGACGGCGCTACCCTTGAGGCCACGCCCTGCGAGCGTCGGCACTCCGTCGACGAGCGCAAAAGGCTGGTCGGCGATGGTCTCGCGATCGAGGCCTGACACCGAGATCGCCGAGTCCTGCACGAGGGTGGCAGTGAACAGCGTGAGCTTCGTGGTCATCGTGCCCCCTTGGTCTTCTCGCGTAGCTCGGCGCGTAGCCAGCGCACGAAGAGGCGCGCGTGAAGAGCGCGCTGCTTCGGCTGCAGCGCTTTGTCGTTCAGCTTGCCGAGGATCGCCTTCGCGTCCTTGTGCCTCCAGCTCTTGCCGCCCGCCGTCGTGGGGTTGAGACGGCTCGTGAGCGCGTTCGGGCTGTTCGCCTCCAGCTCGCCAACGAGGTCGAGCCACTGCGAGAGGCTCGGCGTGCATTCATTGCCGCCACCGGGCCTCGCCAGCGACTTGTGCGCATTGAACCACTCCTGCGTCGTCGCGGCGATGGCCTCTTCCGGGACATCAGCGGGCGGCTTCGGAGCACTGCCCGCGGAGGTCTCGCTCGTCACTCCTGGGAGCGAGGTATCGATGCGGAAGCGCCCGAAGCCCTCGTGCGTGCGCTCGCCGAGCCAATCGTTCTTGGCGGCGCGCTCCGCGAGCTTCGCGACGCCCGCGCCCGACACCTCGAAGACAGATCCACGCCGAACGGCGGCCGCGGGCATGCGCCAGAGTCGGGAGGTGCCGTTGAAGCCGTGGACCATCACGCTGTCTTGCACCGACCTGCCGAGCTGCACATCGTCACCCAGCAGCTCCTGGAGCGCGGCATCGTCGAGCGTCGTGCGCCAGCGCAGGTGCTCATCCCGCGCTAGCAGATCCGACGTGAGCGTGAGCAGCGCCTTGGCCTCCGCCTTCGTGGCGGGCGCATTGCCAGACCACGCGAAGTGCGCCACCTCGACGGGCGCCCCAGCACGTCCCACGCGTAGCCAGCGTCGCCCTCCGAGCACGGGCCCGAGCTTGTCCGCGAGCTGCTTCAGGTCATCAGCCGAGCCGTGAAGCTCTGCGAGGAAGTGCGTCTCCTCGACGAGCTGCTCGATCGCGAAGAGCGAGGGTTCGGCCTGCTCGGGGTCGGGCCTCCCGTTGCGCAGCCGCACCCGGCGCGCTGGACGGAACGTGGTCCACGCCGATCTCGCGTTCTCGCGGTACACAAAGAGGTCGTCCTCGGGGCGCTTGAGCTTCGCCTTCGCGCCCAAGCCATCGAGGCGCTTCATCGGCGCGATCGACTGCGCCCACCAGGGCACGTCACCTGCGGTCCCCTTCGGCTTCTCGCTCTGGAGCGAGAGCGGCGCAGGCAATACCTCCAAGCCATCGAGCTTCGTGGGTGCATGCGGCAGCGGCAGCGCGTCGCTCACCGACACCTTCCCTGACGTGAGCACCACGGCTGTCTTGCGATCGCCCTCGGCGATCAGCCACGCGGCGACCGCGCCGAGCAGCGTGCGGCCGGGCACGAAGGCGAGGCTCGGGATCGGGTTGTCGGGCGTCGCCGTCGCCGTGATGCAGAGCGGCTCGCGGCTCTTGAGGAGCAGCATAAGGCGGCCCCTCGGCGCTCCGGTCTTCCGCGACGTGCTCGCCACCTCGGACAGCGAGAGCTTTACCCGCCCCGCGCCGGTGGAGCGTCCGCCACCGAGCGCGTCGATCTCCTGCACGAGCCTCTTCAGCGTGTCGAGCTGGCTTGCGGGCAGCTCGACCTCGCCGACGAGCTTTGTCCCCCGGGGCACGTACTCGATGACCCGCAGCGTATCGTCCTTCGGCGCGCGGTTGTCGAAGGCCTCGCGTGCGGTCGACCGCCAGATGCGGCGCTCGGGGTTGTCCTTCGCGTAGAGCGAGGTGAAGACTGCACGCTGCTGCTCGCCACCGGCACGACCGAAGAAGTTCCCGGCTTCTCCGTCGCCACGCAGCCTTCGCGCGGCGTCGCGCAGGACGCCCTCGACGTGCGAAGACCAGATGACGGGACGATCGTGTCGATCGCGCGCCACCAGCGCGTCGATGCCGCCGCCACCCGAGCCTGAGCCGAGGTGCGCATCCGAGAGGAACTCGGCGGTGAGCGTCTGGCGAACCCACCTCTCAGACATGGTCGGCCTCCGGCTCGGTGTCGGCGCGCTCGGTGGTGCGACCGAGGCGACCGATCTCGGCGATCTCGACGAGATCGAGCAGCGCGGTGATCGACGCAGTCCCTGCGAGTCGCCACGGCTCGTTCACGCCCGCTTCGGCCAGCGGCCCCTTCGCCTCCTGCGGCAGCTCGGCGAACGCCAGCTCCGAGAGCGCGCGACCTCGCGAGAGCTGGTCGACGAGGTAGCGAAGCTGCGAGCGCGGCGCGCGTGTGAGCTGCTGGGCCCCGCGCACGAGTCCTTGCAGCGAGTCGGGTCGCCCAATCCCGATCACATCGACGGGCCGCTGCGAGAGCACGCGCAGCTCGTTGCCGCTGCCGCGCAGCCAGTCGCGCCGACGCACCTCTTCGGGATCATCGACCCACGCGCTGCTGAACACCACCCAGTCGACGACAGAGCGCTTCGCCTCTTCATCCTTGAACCCACCGAAGCGGCGCTTCGCGGAGCTGGCGAGCTGCTCGGCGACCTCGTGCAGCCGATGGATGGGGATGGTGTGCTTGGCGAACACCACGCCTACACCGACGGTCAGCTTGAAGCCGTTGCAGTCCTTCTGGAGCGCATCGAGCTCCTCGCAGAGCGTGACCACGAACGGCAGTGCGATCTCCGCGCGGGTTACGAGCAGGAGGTCGTCGCCACCGAGCATCAGCGGGATGAGCGGCGCCCGTCCGCTGTCGGGGCAGTGCGTGTCGATGGCCTTCTGCACCGCACGCCGCAAGAGCACACGATTGCGATGAAAGAACGTCGCGCGCTCGCTGTCGGTCTTGCCCGCGCCGCTACCGACGCCGTTGCCGTCGGCGTGGATGAGCGAGAGGTAGCCGTTTCCCACCAGCTCCTTCAGCTCTTGCGCCCGCTTCAACGTCTTGAGCTTGGTCGTTTCGCTCAGCAAGCTCGCGACGTCGACCGCCGTGCCGTCTTCGGTGCGCCTGGCTGCCTCGTGTCGCTGGGCAACGTCGAGCGAGACGGCGGGGTGCTCGTCGCCTTGCTCGACGATGGCCGACGCGAGCCCGCGCCCGGTCCACTCGCAGGGAGCGAGCACCGGCAGCTCGGTCGAGAGATGCACCTGGCTCTTGGTGCGCGGCTCGCCATCGATGGAGACGCGAAAGCGCAGGCCCGGCAGGTTCGAGCGGAGGAGGTGCCCGGCCGCGGCGGAGAACGCCTCCGCGCCGCTCGCGAACTGAGCCTCGAAGTGCCCGCCGTCGCGCGAGAGGATGCCCGCCGTCGCGTCAGCAGCGGGAGCGTCGTGGTCCTTCAGCGGATCGTTCCCGTCGGCACACGGATACGCCTCGTTGCTCGGGGCGAGCATCCAGCCGCGCCCGGTTTCTCGCGCCAAGCTCGGTAGCGCGACGCGCAGTGTCTCGCCGAGCAGGGCGTTTGCGCCGACCATCGCGCGCAGGCGCGGCACCGCGAAGAGCCATGTCTGCACGCGCGACAGCTCGATGTGGATTCGCTGGACAGTGACGGCCTTGCTCATGCTCTCTTCCCCTCATGCCTTCCTCGTGGTCGCGAGAGCCACGCGCCCGGCGTCCGTCGTATGGTACTGCTGCTTCGAGCTCGGCGGCTTGTCCGGGATCGTCATCTCGAGGCGCCCGGCTTCGAGCAGCGGAGCTACGACCTGGTCCCAGAACTTGGTCCGGTCGGTTCTACCCGAGGGCACCACGAGCTCCGCCAGGGCGCGAGTAACGTCCGCAAGTTCAAGCACTTGAACTTGGTACGGACTTGGTGCCTACCTGGTGCCCGCCGGGCACCAAGTCTCTCGCCCCGGCGACGATCTCGGCCTTGAACGTCACGGTGACGACGCCCGTACCCTCGGTGAAGGTCGGTTCTGCGATGCCCTACGCGCGACACGCCTCGACCACCGGTCGGTGCCTCGACCCCAGACCTCGATGGTGCCCGTACGGTGGAACGCGCCCGCAGGGGTTACGCGGGATCGAGCGGTGCTCCTGGGTGAGCAGCTCGGCGCGAATGCCGGTTGGGAAGTCGCCGATGCTGTGGATCTCGATGCGGTCGTCGAAGACGGCGATGGCGACGTAGGAGCTGGCGTTGCTCACGTCGCTGTGGATGACGGCGTTGATGACGATCTCGCGCAGCGCCTCCGCGGGCACCGGTAACCGGTCCTCGCGGTCGATGACGCCCTTCGGGAACCGCGCGGACAGCGGCAGCGCCCGGTCGAGCCACGCGATCGCCTCGCGGACCATCGCGAACGCGTGCAGGTACTCCTGCATCCGGACACCAGCCATCTTCCCATTCTCGGGAACCACTCTCGGTCGGGCCGGCATCGTTGGCTGCAATCGCGGTCACGATCACGACAGCTCACGGCGACGCAGGAACAGCGAGCCCATGCCCAGGATGAAGCACGTCGCGGACACGGCGAGCGAGGCGTGGATGCTGATCACGCTGCCGGCGAGCCCGACGGTGACGCCGCTGAACGAGCGAAGCCCCGAGCCGGCCATGTTGTAGAGGCCGAGCACGCGGCCGCGCGAGGCTTCGGGGGCGTTCATCTGCACCAGGGTCTGGGTCATGCTGCTGAACGACAGCTCGAAGAAGCCCGCCAGGAAGAGGAGCGCGAGGGCGAGCGGGTAGGTGCGCGTGAGCCCGAAGCCGAACAGCGCCGCCGCCCACACCATGGCGAGCAGCATGGCCGACCGCGCCCGGATGCGAAAGATCCCCCCGCGGGCCTCGAGGAGGATGCCGGAGGTGAGCGCGCCGGCGGCGTCGGCGGCGAGCAGCATCGTGTACGCGGTGCCCGGATCGCCATGGCCCAGGTCCTGCGCGAAGCCCGGCATCTGCGCCTGGTAGGCGTTGCCGATGAAGCACGACGCGCCGCCGGCGAGCAGGATCATCGTCGCCAGGATCGGGATCGTCCGCACCTCGCGGATGGTCTGGATAATGTCGGCGAACCCGCGGACGGCGCGGCGCGGCGCGGGGTTGTCCTTGCGAAGGTGCCGGCCGTACGGCGCGCGGACGAGCCAGAGGATGAGCGGGAGATAGAACAGCGTATTGAAGAAGATGCCGCGCGTGGGCCCGAGGGTCAGCATCACGATGCTGCCGACGCCGGGGCCGACGAGGACGCCGAGGTAGCGCGCGGTCGCGGCCAGGCGCACCGCGCTCGGGAGCGCCGCCGGTCCGACGATGTCGTAGAGCAACATCTGGCTCGACGTCATCCACAGGACGCCGGCGCAGCCATGAAGGACGAGCAGCACCATGGCGTGCCACACCTGCAGCGAGTCGGTGACAAAGAAGTAGCCCGGCCGGCCGAGACGATGGCGAACAGGACCGCGCCGGCTTGGATGATGCGCCGCGAGTCGAACCGATCGTTGAGCGCGCCGACCGCCACCGAGAAGATGAGGTAGGGCAGCCAGTGCGAGACCACCGCGAAGCCGCCGAGGGCCGCCGAATGGAACTTCTGGAACACGACCCAGTAGCTGATGACGTGCTCGACGTTGTCGGCCATCATCGTGAGGGCGAAGGTGGCGAGGTAGATGCGATAGCCCGGCAAGCTCAGGGCACCGAACGCCTTGTGCGGCGCCCGGCCAGGCTTGGGTGGTGCAGCGCTCGCCATCGCCTAGGCTTCGGCGAGAAGCGCGGGCGAGTCAACCGCCGCCGCGGACATCCAGCACGACGCGTCGTAATCCGGCGCGCGTCCGGTATCGTCCCGGTCATGGTGCACGTCGTCTTCCTCGCCCCGCGGTTTCTCGAGAACACGAACCGCTACGTCCAGGCGTTCGCCGCGCTCGACGGCGTCACCTTGAGCCTCGTCAGCCTGGATCCCGAGGAGGCCATCCCCGCGGCGCTGCGGCCGCGGATCGCCGCGCACTATCGCGTGGCCGATCTGGTCGACAGCGCCCAGCTCACCGTCGCGGTGCGCGCCATCGCCGGCGCGGTCGGGCCGGTCGACCGCCTCGCGGGCTTCCTCGAGCAGGTCCAGCTCCCGATGGCCGAGGTGCGCGACGCGCTCGGCATCGAGGGCATGACCGCCGCGGTCGCGCGGAACTTTCGCGACAAGGACCGGATGAAGGATGTCCTGCGCCGCCACGGGGTCCCGGTCGCGCGCAGCACGCTGGCCCGATCGCCGGCCGAGCTCGCGGCCTTCGTCGAGCAGGTCGGCTTGCCGGTGATCGTCAAGCCGCAGGCCGGCCTCGGGGCGCGCGCCACCTACCGCATCGAATCCCAGGACGACCTCGCCGGGGTCGTGAAGCCGTCGGCGGCACAGCCGCTCCAGGTCGAGGAGTTCGTGCGCGCGCGCGAGCACACCTGCGAGACCGTGACCGTCCGCGGCGTCCCGGTCTGGCGCTCGGGCACCCGGTACTTCCCCTCGCCGCTCGAGACGCTGGAGACCCCGTGGGTGCAGTACTGCGTCCTCCTGCCACGCGAGGACGACGATCCGACCTGGACCCGCTTCCATCCCGTCAACGGCGCGGCCCTCGCAGCGCTGTTCGGCGATCAGGCGGGCACGGCCGCGGGCACCGCGCTCACCCACATGGAGTGGTTCCTGCGCGAGGACGGCACCAGCCTCGTCAACGAGGTCGGCGCCCGCCCGCCCGGCGTCCACATCATGCCGCTCATGGGGCTCGCGCACGAGACCGATCTGTTCGCCGATTGGGCGAGGCTCATCGCGTTCGACGCGTTCACGCCGAAGCCCCGGCGGTTCGCGGCCGGCTCGGCGTTCTTCCGCGGCCATGGCCGTGGGTCACACGTCGGTTCGGTCGAGGGCGTGGAGCGAGCGGTCGGCGAGGCCGGCGACGCGCTCGTCGAGCTGCGCGCGCCCAGGATCGGCCAGCCGCGCGCCGACGGCTACGAGGGGGAGGGCTACGCCATCCTCCGGCACGAAACCACCGACGGGGTGAAGCGCGCGCTGCGCACGGTCATCGAAGCGATCCAGGTGCGCTACGGCTGATGAGGGTCAATCCCGTTGGGCCGTCAGCTCGACGAGACCACGCGCCCGACCGCCGCAAAGTGACAGATGCATCCCAGGATGATCAGCACGTGGAAGACCTCGTGATAGCCAAACACGGTGGGCCAGGGGTCAGGCCGGCGAGACAGATAGACAACGGCGCCGGCGGTGAACCACACGCCCCCTGCGACGACGAGCGCGAACGCGGCCGGATCGAGCGCGGCGTGCACCTCCGGGAGGTACGCGAGCATCACCCAGCCGACCGCGACGTACAGCGCCGCGCTGACCAGGCGCGGGGCGTGCGGCCATAGCAGCGCGCGAACGATGCCGAGGCCGGCGCCGCTCCAGGCCAGCACGAGCAGGCGCGTCCCGCTGGGCGAAGCGACGCCGAGCACGCAGAGCGGCGTGTAGGTGCCCGCGATGCACGCGAAGATCATCGCGTGATCGGCGCGCCGCAGCCATCCGAATGCGCGCGGGCCCCAGTCACGGCGATGCAAGGTCGCGCTGACCCCGAACATGCCGGCGAGGAACGTCACGTAGATCGCCGTCGCGGTCATCGCGCGGCGATCGGCCGACGTGGCGATCAGCACGCCACCGAACACGAGCGTGACGTAGAACGCGATGTGGTGCGAGACCCCTCGCAGTCGCGGCCTTGCGCCCGCGGCCGATTGCGCCATGCCCCACGATGACAGGCCCGATGGCGTGATGACGCCAGCGTTTGGTCACCACTTGGTCAGCCGCTCGGCGATGGTCGATCGTCGTGTCATCATGGACGGGGCGGCGTGGCCGGCATGCCGAGGTCGCCGCGGACGCGCTGGAACTCGGGTGTCCAGCGGCCGTCGCGATCGCGCACGACGAGCTGGTGCGGCGCCGGATCGGGAGCGCCGGTGCGCGCCATGACATCGACCATGACGAGCGGATCCTTGCCGGCGCGCGGGACGATCGCCCAGCGCTCGCGATGGCCGAGGCCGAGCGCGCGAACGGCCGCATCGACCCGATCGCGCTCCCGTGCCGACGAGCAGATCGCGATCCGACCGGTCGGCACGACGCGGTCCGCCGCCACCGCGAGGTAGTCCTCGACGCCGCCGCGGTGCTCGAACCGGGCCGGGGCCGCGTGCGCCTTGTCCGACTCGGTGCCCGTCCCGCGCGGGAAGTACGGCGGTGTGCCGGTGACGAGATCGAACGGGCCGGCCGGCGTGTCGCGGCGAAGATCGCCATCGATGATCCGGCACCGTGTGGCGACGCCGTTGTACGCGATCGAGCGCCGCCCCATCGCGGCACGATCGGCCTGGGCTTCGATGCCGAGGACGTCGGCCTCCGGAAGCAGCCACGCGACCATCAAGAGCACGCTACCGAGGCCGCAGCCGAGATCGAGCGCACGTCGCGCGGTATGGGGATCGAGGCCGCGCGTCGCGACCCACGCGGTCATCAGATCGTCGAGGCTCCAGCGGTGACCGCGGATCTTCTGGAACAGGCGCCAATCGCCTGCGAGGTAGCAGAGATCTTCGTCGGGGGCAGGCTCGAGCTCGGCACGACCTTGCGGCCCCGCCGGCTGTGGCCCCGGCGCCGTCCAGCCCGGCGGCCGTCGGGCCGGTCGAATGATCCCTCGCTGGTCCGTCATCCGTCGTGGGGGGCCAAGTGATCTTCCGGCATGGCGCCACTATAGTCTTCGTCATGACCAAGACGCACCCTGCCCTGCTGCGCGCCCAGGCGTTCTCCGAGCGATTCGGGCTGCGCGTGCCGATCCTCCTGGGGCCGATGGCGGGGTCCTGCCCGCCTGCGCTCGCAAAGGCGGTGGCGAACGCGGGCGGCCTCGGCGCGTGCGGGGCCTTGTTGATGCAGCCCAAGGCGATCCTCGAGTGGGCCGCCGAGGTGCGCGACGGCACGACCGGCGCCTTTCAGATCAACCTGTGGGTGCCCGATCCAGCACCCGTGCGGGATGCCGCACACGAAGAGGAAGTCCGGCGGTTTCTGGCGCAGTGGGGACCGGAGGTATCAAGCGAGGCCGGGAACGCGACGCCACCGGACTTCACGACCCAGTGCGAAGCGCTGCTCGAAGCCGCGCCGCCGATCGTGTCCTCCGTCATGGGGCTCTATCCGCCCGAATTCGTGTCGCGGCTCAAGGCGCGAAACATCGCCTGGTTCGCCAACATCTCGACCGTCGGCGAGGCCCGCGCCGCCGAGGCCGCGGGCGCCGACGTGGTGGTCGCGCAGGGCATGGAAGCCGGCGGCCATCGCGGTTGCTTCGACGCCGCGCGCGCCGAGCGCGAGGCGGTCGGGCTGTTTGCCCTGCTGCCGGCCGTCGTCGACGCCGTGCGCATCCCGGTCGTCGCGACCGGCGGCATCGGCGACGGACGAGGGGTCGCGGCGGCGCTCTTGCTCGGCGCGAGCGCCGCGCAGATCGGCACGGGCTTCCTGCGCTGCCCCGAAACAAACACCCACCCCGCGTGGGCCGACGCGCTCGCCGTCACGCCGCCGGAAGGTACGACCGTGAGCCGGGTGTTCAGCGGACGAGCCGGGCGGAGCATCGTGACAAACTACGTGCGCGCCGCCACCGCTCCGGGTGCTCCCGCGCCTGCTCCGTATCCGGTACAACGCGGCTTGACCTCGGCCATGCGAGAGGCCGCCGGCAAGGCGGGCGATCTCCATCGCATGCAAGCCTGGGCGGGACAGTCGGCCGCCATGGCGCATGCCGAGCCGGCGGGAGAAGTCGTACGTCGCCTCTGGCAAGATGCGATGGCGCTCCTGGCCTGAGTCCGTCGCCTCTCCTCGCCTGCGTATCCGGCACTACTGCAGAAGCCGCGCGCCTGGCCAGTGCGGTCTGCCGTCGAATGGCTTCGTCCAGTTCACGCCGTCACGCGGGCTCGTATTCGGCTTCATCGGCGATGTACGAGACGTACCGGAAGTCGCGGATCAGCTGGACGCGGCCGGCGTCCCACGCCAGCAAGATGAAGTACGAGGGACTGGTGCTGCCGGCGACGTAGGCTGCGAGCGCGAGCTCGCCCTCGAGCCGGACGATGGCCAGCCGCACGTCCTCCTTCTCGTAGCGGCCGAAGTACATGCCGACGGCCTTGCCGCGGCGCTGCGACTTCGAGACCAGATCGAGCCGGCAGTCTTCACCGACCAGCGCGCGCACGCCATCCCAGTCGCGCGTGTTGAACAAGCTCGCGTAGCGATCGAGCTCGGCACGGCGCCGCGCATCGAGCTCGGCCGGCACGGCCTCGGTCTCGCGGAGCTTGGCGCGACCGCGAGACAGCGCGGCCTTGACCGCCGGGACGGTGGTGTTCATCGTCTCCGCCGTGTCCTCGAGCGAGTGACCGAGCACGTCCTTCAAGATGACCGCGCTGCGCTGGGAGACCGGCAGGACGAGGAAGCGCGACAGCGCGGCACGCACGACGCCCGGATCCGCGCGGTCGTCGCCCCCGCCGCTTCCGACGATGTCATCGAGATCATCGCGCGCCTCGGTGTACTTGTGGGCATGGCTCTTGAGGAAGTCGAGGGCAGCATTGTGGGCGATCCGGAATAGCCACGGCCGGAGCGGTGGGGCCTCGGGCATCATGCTCATCGCGTAGAACGCTTTCGCGAGGGTGTCCTGCACGATGTCTTCGCCTTCGATCACCGAGCCCGTGAGGCGAGCGCAGTAGCGGTGGAGCTCGGGCCGCAGGTCGTCGACCATCAGGAGGAACTGTTCGCGCGCCTGAGCGAACACCGCGGGTGCCGGTTCCATACCGGCAGCATAGCCGGTCACCGCTGCTTGCCGTGGGCGCGCATCCGGTTGTTCCGCGGGTTGTGCTCGACCTCGGCGAGCCCGAGCACCTCGAGGACCGGCGGCAGGTACATCCCGAACCGCCCGCGCAGGCCCTTCTTGAGGCCGTACCAGCCCTTGACCGGGTTGGTCCTCGCGCGGCCCCAGGCCTCGATGGTGCCGGCGGCGGCCGGCTTCTGCTCGTCGGCGCTGCCGAGCAGCATCCAGTCGCCATGCGCGACCAGCATCGCGTGCAGGTCCTCGATCGCGCGCTCGTGGTAGCGGAGCTCGGTCTTGCCGACCTGGACGACCAGCGCCGGCGGCTCGGCGCTCGGATCGCGGTAGGCCTGAAACTCCGAGGTGCCGGGCGGCGTGGTCAGCTGCCAGGGCTTGTCCTTGGTGCCCTGGCCCTTGGCCTTCGGTGTCTTCGGTGTCTTCGGTGTCTTCGGTGTGTTCGACATCGCGGCGGTGGGAGTCGTCATCTCGGACCGACAACGACCGAGCGCCGCCAAAAGACGCGGTGCTCGCCAATAATCGCCGAACCACCTGAAACTCCGGGCGTTCGTGGCTACGCGAGCAAGTCGTGCGGCATGCAAGGTCGCCGGTCAAGCGACCGCGCAGGCTGGTCAGGCGAGGTACTTCGCGAGCGGCTCGAAGTAGTTCGCCGCCCACCCGGCGGACAGGTGGTCGTGCTGCTCGTCGGGGTAGCCGGCGTGATCGAGCACGAGCTTGGTGCCCTTGCCCTCCGCCACGAGCGAGAAGCGGACCAGCGAGTAGTGGCCGTCCGGCCACGGCTGGGGCCGCCATGCCTGGACGATGCGCTGCCCGGGGACGAGCTCGACGACGCGGCCGTGAATCGCGCCGCCGAACAGCGAGAACGCCGCGCCTTCTGCACCGCCGATCTCGGCCGCGCGACCGCCGGTGGCCTCGGTGAACAGCTTGCCGTCGGTGAGCACGGCGTAGACGCGATCGGGGGATGCCGGGAGGGTGACTTCTTGATGGATCATCGGTTGCTCCTTGAAACGTTAAACCAGATAGTTTAATGATCGAAGGCGTGAAGTCAAGCGCCGCGCGTGACGATCGGCTCGATGATCTGTTCGGCGCGCTCGCCGATCGGACGCGGCGCCGGCTGGTCGCGCGGCTCGCGAAGTCGCCGGCGACGATCAGCGAGCTCGCCCAGCCGTTCGACATGTCGCTCCCGGCGGTGTCCAAGCACATCCGCGTGCTCGAGCGGGCGGGGCTCGTGGTGCGGACCATCCAGGGCCGCGTGCACAACTGCGCGCTCGACGCCGAGCACCTGCGCGACGCCGCCGCGTGGCTCGATCGCTATCGCACGTACTGGGACGATACGCTCTCGGCGCTCGCCGAGTTCGCGGAGAACACGAAATGACAGAGCCCGTGACAGAGCCGCTGACCCTGACCGTCCGCCGCGTGATCGCGGCGCCTGCCGCGAGGCTGTTCGAGGCCTGGACCACGCCAGCGCTCCTGCGCGCGTGGTGGGGCCCCAAGGACGTGCGCTGCATCGAGGCCGACGTCGATCTGCGCATCGGCGGCAGCTATCGGCTCGGCAACCAGCTGCCCGACGGCCGCGTCCTGTGGATCACCGGAGCGTTCGAGCTGATCGAGCGGCCGAACAAGCTCGTCTACTCGTGGCAACTCGGGGATGAGCCAACCTCCCGCGTGACCGTGCGCTTCGAGCCGGTCGAGCCCAGCGGCACCGAGGTGACGGTGTTCCACGAGCGGATCGCGTCGGCCGCGGTGCGCGACGATCACGGCAACGGCTGGGCCGGGTGCCTCCAGGGCCTCGCCGACTGGACGGTTGCCGCGCGCACGTCGTAGGTGGCGCTAAAGCGGCGCTACTTCTGCTCGAGCTCCTTCTCGAGCGCCTTGACCTCCGCCTCGACGTTCTTGTCGGTGATCTTGGCGGTGGCGTCGCTCTCGAAGTCGACCTCGGTGGGGACGTCGACGGCCGCGACCGGGGCGGCAGCCGGGGCGGCGCTGCCGCTGCCCGCGGCGGGTGGGCTCGCGCTCCCCGCGGTGGCGCCGCTGCCGGCCATCGCGCTGCCGCTGCCCGTGGCCATCGCGCTGCCGTTGCCGGCGGCCATCGCGCTGCTGCCTGCGGTTGGGGGCGGGGGGTTCTCGCTCTTCTTGTTGCAGCCCCCGAGCGCGAGCAAGGCGGCGGCGACCCACGTGATGGTGCGATTCATGGCTTCCTCCCGAAGGCGTCGTGCAGCGAGGACATCCGTGCTTCGTGGCGCTCGTCCTCGCGGGTCTTCGCGACCCCGATCCGGATCACCAGCTTGCCGTTCTCGGACAGCTCGGCGATCTCGCGCATGCGATCGATCTCGGCGCCACGCTGGGCGTGCAGGGTGAGCTCGGCTTGCGTGTCGGGATCGGCGAGGAACGCGGCTTCCCACCTCGCGCGGATCTGCTTTTCGCGGTCGGCGCGGCGCTGCTCGCGCGACTCCTCGAGCTCGTGGTGGCGCCTGTCGGCGGCGGCCTGCCTGGCGGCGCGATCCTTGGCGAGCTGCTTCTGGCGCTCGGCCCAGTCCTGCTCGGCCTTCTGCTGCGCTTCGGCGGCGAGCCGCTTGGCCTCGGCGGCCGCGTCGTAGTCGGCGATCTCGTAGCTGCCGACCGCCAGATCGCGACCATGCCCGGTGTGCAGCGAGATCATGCCCGACGTCGCGCCGGGCGGCACCGCGACCACGATCTCCTCGGGGCCGACCTTCGCGCCATTGACCTGCGTCCCGCCCCACAGCACGACCGTGTCGCTCGGGAAGTTGCGCCCGCGGATCACGATCCGGCTGCCGGCCTTGCCCTTGAGCGGCCAGTAGCTGCTCACCATCGGACGATCGAGCTTCCACTCGTGCCGCGCGTGCCGGTCGCGCTGACCATCCGGTGGCGCCGGCTCGGGCGGCATCGGCGGCGGCGGTGCGGCCCCGACATCGACCCAATCGCCGTCGATCAGCGCCCATGCGCCGTCCCGCTGCTCCCAGCGCGCCTCGCGCCACTGCTTGCCGGCGCGCTCGCGCTCCCAGTGCCCGGGGAGCCATTCCCACTTGCCGGTACGCCAGTCCCAGCGACCGCGGATCCACACGAAGCCGGCGCGCGTGCCCGATTGCTCGTCGCGCGGCGGCGGCGGGGCCTCGTGGGGGCGACCGTCGGCCGCCGGCGGCGGCGCCTCGCCATCGATCCACGAGCCCTCCGCATAGGACCAGCGCTCGCCCTGCTTGTCCCAGCGGCCTTCGCGCCACTTCTTGCCGGCGCGCTCGCGCTCCTCGTGGCCCGCCACCCATTCCCACTTGCCGCGCCAGTCCCAGCGGCCGGGGATCCACACGAACCCGGCACGGGCCGCGGGCGTCTCGGCGCGCGGGGCCGGCGGGGCTTCCATGGGACCTCCGCCCGGCGGCGGTGGCCTCCGATGATCGCGTTCATGCTCGTGATCGGCCGGCGGCGGCGGTGCCGGCGGCGCGTTCGAACCCCGGTGATCGCGGACGGCAGGTTGTGCGGAGACACCGGTCGTTCCGGCAAGACCTCCCGTCACGACGCTGAGCGCGACCAACCATTGTGCAATACGTCGCATCATTCCTCCTCACGCTGTGGCGTGGCCTTCACTCTACCTTCATGTCCCGCCGCGCCAACAAAGCTTGGTACACAAACTGTTGCCCCGGCCCCGGCCACTCCCGGAGTCCCCGGGCAAGGGCGTCACGCGGGGAGCAACCGGTCCACCTCTTCGGCGATGGCCAGGGCGGAGGTCAGCCCCGGCGACTCGATCCCGATGAGATCGACCAGTCCAGGTCGGCCGTGCGCGGCTTCTTCGGCGATCACGAAGTCGCGGAAGCTGCCGCCGGGCCCCTGCAGCTTGGGCCGGATGCCGGCGATGTCCGGCGTGAGATCCGCGTCCTCGATCTGCGGGAACAGGCGGCGGACGGCCGCCCCGAACGCCGCGAGCCGCGTCTCGTCCACCCGGTAGTCGCCGATCCGGTCGGCCACGTACTCCGCGTCGGGGCCAAACCGGAGCCGGCCATCGAGGCCGAGCACCGCATGGACGCCGAGGCTGACATGCGTGGGCACCGGATAGACCAGCCGCGAGGTGATCCGCGCCTTGGCTCCCGATACCGCGAAGTAGCTGCCCTTCCACCAGTGCAGCTGGTACCCGGCGGCGGCCACGTCGATTCCGGCCAGCGCGGCCACGGTGTCGGCGTCGAGCCCCGCCGCGTTCACGACGCGCTCGCTGGTCACCGACTCGACGCCATCGGGGGTCCGGATGTCGAGCCGATAGTCACGGTCACGCCGCTCGATGGCCACCAGCTCGGCCCTCGGTTGCAGGATGGCCCCGCCGCGCCTGGCCTCGGCCAAGAGCGCGTCCATGAGATCGTGGGCGCTCACGATCCCCGTGGTCGGCGAGAACAGGCCCACCACGGCGGGGACCGCCGGTTCCAGCTGCCGGCACGCCTCCTGGGTCAAGCGGGACAGCTCCACGCCGTTGGCCTGGCCCAGGGTGAAGATCCGCTCGATCTCGTCGACCTCGTCGGGCGCGGTGGCGACGATGAGCTTGCCGACCCGGCGATGCGGTATGCTCAGCCGCTCGCACAGCTCGTAGAGCATCGGCTTGCCGCGGACGCATAGCCGGGCCTTCAGCGAGCCCGTCGGGTAGTACATGCCGGCGTGAATCACCTCGCTGTTGCGGCTGGAGGTCTCGGTCCCGTGGCGCCCGCGGCGCTCGAGGACGACGAGCTCGGGGTACCGCGGCGCGAGCCGTGCGGCCACGGCCAGCCCGACGACGCCGGCGCCGATGACGGTCAAGGGAACGTCGGTCATGGCCAGCGCCTGGGCATATCCACCACGCCCCGACGATGGTTCCTCGTGCACGCCTGAACGGCTGTCCCGGTGACCACACGCATCACAGTCGTTCTACCAGATCACGAATCGAAACTTCTTGCACGCGCGCCGGGCGGTTGGTCCCGCCCGCCCCCACCCCGTCCGTTGCCGGCGCTGCCCGACCCGCCCTCGCCACTACACCCAAGCAGCCCCGGCAACGGACCCCTTTCTAGAGTCTTTGCGTCCTCACCAAAATTGCCGTCGTGCAAGACATGCCCGCGTCGCCTCCTGGGGGTCATGTCATGTTCATTTCGATCAGGTAGGGCGGGACCCGCGTCCGATGTGAACGCCGCGCGGTTGTTTTTTGACGATTTCTTTTTGGGGCAACGGCGTCATTACCCATGGCCGAGTGCGTCTCCGGCGCCACAGGAATTCATGTGGACGCCGAAGCGGCCTCATGGTATTGGTTGGCCGTCTCGTATCTGTCTCGTAACAGGCTGGTATCTGCGGGGAACGGAGGCGTTGTAGCCATGAGTGAGTTTGACGAGCGGATTCGCTCACTTCTCGCGGCAGGTGCAATCGGACAGGCCACGACGCTGGCATTGCGCGAGCTCGGGCCGGAGCTCCTGGGCTTCCTCTCCGGGGTGCTCAGCAACGACGACGACGCGGACGAGGTCTTCTCCGCGTGGAGCGAGCGCTTGTGGCGATCGCTCAGTGGGTTCGAGGGGCGCTGCTCGCTCCGGACGTGGATCTATGTCCTCGCCCGCCGCGAGCTTGGCCGGTTCCGCCAGGGTCTGCGCCGGCACGAGGACGGCCGCGTGCCGATCTCCGAGCTTCAGGAGGTCCTCGCCGCCGTGCGAACCAGGACCCGCTCCACCCTGGCGGCGAACCGGCGCGACACGCTGACCAGGCTCCGCGATGAGCTGCCGATCGAAGATCGTATGCTGTTGATTCTCCGCGTGGATCGCAACTTGTCCTGGGACGAGATCGCGCTCGCGTTCGCGGAGGACTCCGATGCGTTCAGCGACGAAGATCGGAAGCGAGCGTCCGCGCGGCTCCGCAAGCGCTTCCAGCTGGTCAAGCAACGCCTCATGGCGCGCGCACGAGACGCCTTCGCTCCCGGCTGACCGAGGCTGACCGAGGCTGACCGGGTCGGTGCCGCGAGTTTCACGCAGAGCACGCCAAAAATCGCACCGGCCACCTTCACATTTTCCCCCTGCGAAGCCCTGTCTGGGTAACGAGCAAGTTGCGATGGTATCCCCAGACCCCCACGATCAAGCGCCCATGCCGTCGAGCAGCGACGGCGACGCCGACGGCGATAACGACAGCGAGGCCGATGCGATGCTGCGCGCCATCGCGCACTCGCCGCCGCGGCTCCCGCCGAGCACGGTCGCGCCGGGCATGCGCTGGGGAGAATCGGATCGCTACATCATCGAACGGCGCCTCGGGCGCGGCGGGATGGGGGCAGTCTACGCGGCCACCGATTCGGTCCTCGGACGCGTCGTGGCGCTCAAGGTGCTCGATGCGGCGGGCGGCGGCGAGGACGCGGCCCACCACGCGCGCCTGCTCCGCGAGGCGCAGCTCGCGGCCCGAGTGGAGCACGAACGCATCGCGCGCGTCTACGATGTGGGCACCCACGATGGCTTCGCGTTTGTCGCCATGGAGTACGTGCAGGGTGGCACGTTGCGCCAGTGGATGACCCGGAGCGACGTGTCGCTCTCCGAGGTCGTGAACGTCGCGACCCAGATCGCCGAGGGCCTCGCCGAGCTGCACGCCAAGGGGGTCATCCACCGCGATCTCAAGCCCGAAAACGTCATGCTGACGCAGCAGGGTGGGGTCAAGCTCCTCGATTTCGGGCTCGCGCGGTACGCCGTCCGGACCGTGGAGGAGGGCGGCGCCCCCGGCCAGGCGGTGGTGTGGAATGGCGCGAGCATCGCCGCGGCGTCCGGCACGCCCGGGTACATGGCGCCCGAGCAGTACGAGGGTCAGCCGATCGACACGCGCGTCGACGTCTTCGCCCTCGGCGTCGTCCTCCACGAGCTGATCACCGGAGAGCGCCTGTTTCCCGGCACGACGCTCGGGACCATCATGCGTGCGACGCTCGACTGGACGCCGGTCCTCCACGGCGGCATCTGGGATCGCATCCCGGAGCGGCTGCGCGCTCACATCGCCAGGATGCTCGCGCGCGACCCGGCCGAGCGGTTCCTCGATGGCGCCTGCGTGCTGGCCGCGCTCCGCGAGCTCGAGAACGAGATCGAGATCGAGCCGCCGGCTCGCGGATTTCGCCTCCCCGCCGCGATCGCGCAGATGCTCGACCGGGCGCCGACGCAGCGGGGGCTGCCTCAGCGGCTGCCCGGCCGCTTGCGTGCCGAGCTGGCGGCGAGGTGGATCGAGGTCACGTGCGCGCTCGCGGCCGTGGCCTTGTTCCTGGTGAAAGGCGTGTCCGCGCCGGCCCCCGTGGAGCACCGGCCGGCCGCGTCACCTCCGCCGGGCATGGTCCTGATCGACGTCGGGACGATCGACGTCGGCCACGACCTGGCCGAGATCGAGCGCGAGTGCTACCAGATCGGCGCCGGCTGCGATCGGACGAAGATGCTGCGCGAGGTGCCGCGCGCAAAGGTCACGGTCGCGCCGTTCTTCCTCGACCGCGATGAGGTCACGAACGCGCAGTTCGCCGAGATGCTCAACATGCTCCGCGGGACGCTCGCGGTGGCCGACGACGAGGATCATCACTATCCGCGGTTCGTCCACCGCAACACGGGCACCGGCAACACGGAGGCGTTGTTTGACCTGAGCCCGAAGTTCAGCGCGATCGAACACGTGCCGGGGCCTGGGTATCGCGTCCGCGAGGGGCGCGCCCAGCTGCCGGTGTCGCTGGTGAGCTGGTACGGAGCGAAGCTGTTCTGCGAGGCGCACGGCAAGCGCCTGCCGACGGAGGACGAATGGGAGGCCGCGGCACGCGGTCGCGACGATCGCCGGTTTCCGTGGGGCAACGCCGCGCCGCGCTGCACGGACGTCGCCGTGCCCAACGATGGCGAGCTCGACATGCCGCCGTCGTGCCCGGCCACCACCGTCGCCCGCGTCGTGGGCTCGGCGGCCCAGGATGTCACCCCCGAGGGCGTTCGCGATCTCGGGGGCAACGTCGCGGAGTGGACCTCGTCGCTGTTCATCGAAGGTCAACTCGCGGCCCACCTCGAGGACGCTTCGCCCGACACCCCGCGCGTCATCCGCGGTGGCTCGTGGGGCAATTCGCTGATGGCTCGTTCGAGCGGACGGAACCGGAGTAGCCCCACGATCATGGGGCAGAACCTCGGCTTTCGTTGCGCGTCCAATGCAGATGACGCCAGGCCCTAGATAGGAATCGTTGCCATGCAGAAACCCGCCAGAGATATCGCCCGTGATCCCCTGCCTCGTCCGGTGAGTAGCCCGAGAAGACGTGCCCGCGGCAAAGCGCCCCTCCGTGCGGCCCCCAGGACCGGGCCACGACCCACGATCACGCGGCTCACGAGCGACGTCGACCTGACGCCGCCTCGAGGTTGTAGCGCGAGCGTCCTCTTGAAAGAGGTGAGCCGCAACGACGCGCATCGCTGCTATACATGGTGGCTCGTCGTCGGGCGGAGCGGTGCGGATGCGCTGTCCATGCCGTACAAGCATAACGGCGAGGACATCATCCGGATCGATCTCCCCGAGGGCATGTCGCTGTCGGCGACGGGGTTACAACCCTACCTCGAGGCGTTCTGGGGCGCGCAGTCCATGGAACCCGACGACCCGCCGATCATCAAGGGCTGAGTGACATGCAGGCCGGCCCCTGGAACATGATCGTGTACGCGATCGCCGAGACCGCGGACGAGCACCGGCGCATCACGGACGCGATCAAACAGATGCACGAGGCCCTGACCACCGATCAGGGTCAGATCGCCGTGCAAGTCCATGCGGCCACCCAGACCACGCGACACTGGATCTCGGCGGGCCACGACGTTCGCACGCAGGTGCTGCCGGCGATCGTGGACGCGAGCCGCCCATCGAGCTTGACCGACTTCCTGAACGAAGCGATCAAGCCGTGCCCCGCGTCCGCGAGCATGCTCGTGCTGTGGGCGCACGGCAGCGGCCTCGACCATGTCCACGACTACCGCGGCAAGGCGGGCACGCCTGGGCCGGGAGGCGCGGCCGGCGGTCACGGGGGGCCCGGGCTCGGCGGAGGGCTCGGCCACGCCGCCGCATCGCTGGACTGGGTCGCGGCCGGCCCGCTGCGCCACCGGATCGCGCTCGACCACGAAGGTTTGAGCGGCCCGGGTGCCCCGCGAAGGAACCCGGCAAGGCCTCCACTCCGCGGCCTCGTCCGCGTGCCGCCGCGCGAGCCGGAGGACTACGGTTGCCGCTGGGGCCCCGACCCGGTGACCCATCAGTTCCTCACGAATGTCGCGATGAAGCAGGCCATTGCCGCGAGCGAGCGCGGGCACGTCGACGTGCTGGCCCTCAACGCGTGCTGGATGGCCGCGCTGGAGGTCGAGTACGAGCTACGCAGCATCGCGGCCGTGGAGGTCGCCTCCCAGGTCTACGCGCGACCCTGGCCGTACGGGGCCATCGTCGCGTCGCTGTCGGCGAGGCCGCCGCAGTCGGCCGAACAGCTCGCCTGCACGATCGTCGCGGCCGTGCAGGCGGAGATCGCCCTCGGCAAGCGCGATGACGCGGTCTCGGCGGTTCACGCGGGAGGGGCGATGGAACAGCTCGCGGCCGCGTTCGATGTATATGCGCGACGGGTCACGGCCCTGATCGACGGTGACTGGCCGTCCATGGAGAAGGCGGTGATGACCGACGCCCAGCGGATCGACGATCCGTATCAGGTCGATCTGGCGTCGCTGATCCGCGTGCTGGGCACAGGCGATCCCGAAGCGAGGGCAGCGGCGGCGGTGGTCGCCGCACGGCTCGAAGCCATGCTCGTGGCCCACGCCGCACACGCGTCGCACCCAGGCGTGCAGGGGCTATCGGTGTTCTGCCCCAAGAGCACGCACGTCGATCTGCTCGACGCGTACCAGGGGACGGCGTTCCGGACCCACAGCTGGGCCGAGTTCCTCGTCAGGTTTCAGCGCAAGTTGCGGAGAGCATCGTGACCTATAGCCGCACCTGATGCGATGTCAGGTCGTGCGCACGGTTACGGTGAAGGCTTGTTGTGCACATCCTGCACGCATGTCCTTTCGAAGCGTTGGCAGTATTCACACAATTTTCCGCCACCTTTCTCTGCGCGCCCCCCACAACACAACGTAGGAGGTCACATGCAGATCATGAAGTTGGCGCTTTCAGCCACGATCCTCACCGCGTCGCTCACTGGTTGCTCGGTGCCCGACGGGACCGCTCAACGGAATGCCGAGATCCGTGCGTGTGGTCTCCAGGATGATCCGTCCATCACCCCGGACGTCGATCTTCACGCCTGTGCCCCCGGGGACACCAAGAAGACAACCATCTGCCACTTTCCGCCGGGGAATCCGGCCAACGAGCACACCCTCTGCGTGGGCAATGCCGCCGTGCCTGCGCACGTCCAGCACCACCACGATACCGTGGGTACGTGCCCGGACGAGCCGCCCTGCACCACCGGCGACGCGGGCGTTGGCGGTGGCGATGGTGGTGGCTCCGGTAGCGCAGATGCCGCCATCATCATCCAGTGATGGCAGTGACGGCGGCGATGACACCGTGATGGGGCGGCTGCCCTGAACAAGGCGCGGACCGCCGTCGCATTGCTCGCCGTGTCACCAGCGGATCGGATCCGGGCGCATGCTTGGCTTTCTGACAGCCTGTCGGCTTTGTGGCGGCATGAGCAACCAGCGCAAGAGCTCGCGTGCCTCGGCGACGAGCTCCCCGACGCGCGTGACCGTCGGCGGCGAGAGCGCTGAAGATTCGTGGATCTGCGCGATCATCTGCTCCGTCTGGGTGACGGCGTCGAGCGCGGCGTGGAGTCGTGCGAGCGTCATCATGTCGGTGACGACCTCGGCGCTTTGCTTCATGGCGAGACAGAGAGCAAGGAGCGAGCCAGCGCCCCGAACGCTGGCCAGCGCCTCCGGAGCGCCCCGAGCGCCCCGAGCGCCCGGTCAGGCCGGCAATCTTGCGCGGACGTCACAGCCCGTTCGGCCAGGTGCACATGAGATGCGTCATCGCGCATGCCGATCCCTCGGGTGACGCTGGTCGCCGGGGAAGCTAGCTCGCACGACCGCCGGCCGGCGAGGACGACTTCAACGTAAGATCAGGCCGTTCCTCCCCACGGTGCATCATGCAGAAACAACCGTTCTCGATCGCGATTCCCGATCAAACCCTGGCGGACCTGCGCGACCGGCTCGCGCGCACGCGCTTCGCACCCGAGTTCGCCAACACCCGGTGGGAGTACGGCACCAACCGTGCCTACCTCAAGGAGCTGATCGACTACTGGCGCGATCGCTACGACTGGCGCCGCGTCGAGCGCGAGATGAACGCCTTCTCCCACTACAAGACGTCGATCGAAGGCATTCCGATTCACTTCCTCCACGAGCCCGGCAAGGGCCCCAAGCCGATCCCGCTCCTCATGAACCACGGCTGGCCGTGGACGTTCTGGGACTTTCACAAGGTGATCCGGCCGCTGGCCGATCCGGCCGCCCACGGCGGTGACCCGCGCGACGCCTTCGACGTCGTCGTGCCTTCGCTCCCCGGGTACGGGTTCTCGGAGCCGCTGGAGACGCCCGGGATCAACTTCTGGCGCACCGCCGACCTCTGGGTCACCTTGATGCGCGACGTGCTCGGCTATGACAGGTTCGCCGCGCAGGGCGGCGACTGGGGGGCCGCGATTGCCGCGCAGCTCGGCCACAAGTACGCGCAGCACCTCATCGGGATCCACGTCCACCTGCTGGTCAATCTCGATTTCATCCGCCGCAGCGGCGGCCCCGAGCCCGAGGATTTCGGCCCCGGGGAGGAGACCTGGCGCGCGCGCAGCCACGGCTTCCTGCGCGACGGCACCGGCTACATGACGCTGCAGTCGACCCGGCCACAGACCATCGCCCTCGCGCTCGATGATTCCCCGGCGGGCCTCTGCGCGTGGATCCTCGAGAAGCGCCGCGCGTGGAGCGACTGCGGCGGCGATGTCGAGCGCCGCTTCAGCAAGGACGACCTGTGCACCACGATGATGCTGTACTGGGCGACGCAGACCTACGGGACGTCGGCCCGCTACTACTACGAAGCGGCGCATAATCTGTGGAAGCCCTCGCACGATCGCCGGCCCATGGTCGAGGCTCCGACCGGGGCCGCGATCTTCCCCGGAGAGATCCTGCTCATGCCGCGGCGGTGGGTCGAGCGCACCTACAACCTCCAGCGCTGGACGATGATGCCGTCGGGCGGCCACTTCGCGCCGATGGAAGAACCCGAGCGCCTGATCGAGGACATCCGCGCCTTCTTCCGCCCGCTGCGCAGCTGATCGGAAGCGATGATGCCCCAGGATGAGATCGACATGTCGGCGGGGGCGGTTGCGGCCCGCCTTGAAAATGTCCGCGCGCTGTACCGACTCATGTTGTACCTGGAAAAATTCAGGCCGCTCGAGGCTGCGGCTGCGGAGCGTCCTATGCGATCGGTGTAATCGGCAGTAATCGACAACGCTGAATGATGACTGCTACTGTCGTGGCGTAACCGCGGTGGTGCGCGGAGCCCCGTTCTACCAGGCGCCGAGATGACCGCCGTCAACGGTCATCGGGCACGCTCGGCTGGGTGTGTGGCTTGGCTGGTGGATATCAAAATGGCCTGTAGTCACGAAGGAGCTCAAGCATGAAGAGAAGGAGGGCAAGCATGAATCGATCTGTGGCATGGGTGGCAGCGCTGGCGATCGGGGCGCTTGCCGCGATACCGGCGGCGCAGG
>Ga0308176_10000041_pt1 | contig 77641 bp, 116 predicted proteins | sample PhyCR2_3_FD_203890 | JGI IMG/M metagenome (GOLD analysis project Ga0308176, IMG submission 203890) | Soil microbial communities from UC Gill Tract Community Farm, Albany, California, United States - DLSLS.C.R2 | ecosystem: Environmental > Terrestrial > Soil > Agricultural land | place: USA...
CTCCCCAGTAGAACGTCGGTGTACTCCTCGATCTCGCGGTTGATCCGGTCCACCGTGGGCAGCCCGGCAGGCAGCGGCACACTGGTCAGCCGATGTCCGAACTGGACATGGCTGGGATGTGCCGCGGTGATCCTGATGCTCATGCGATCCGCGCTCTCCCCTCCGGCCACTTGGCGTTCTCACAGATCGAGGCGTACTCGCACCAGCGGTACTTGCCCTCCCCGTTGAGGCACTCAGGGAGCATCGGTATCAGCTCTCTTTGTGATGTTGATTCGTTCAACCTTTCAAGCTCTTCTCGTACTGATCCTATGACTTTTTCGTCCCGGGGGACAAGGATCTCCTTGAGCTGCTGGGTGTTCTTGTCCTCGTACACCGCGTGGAACGCCTCGATGTCGGTGGCCAGCATGTACGCGTGCATCTGCAGCACGTGCTCGGGCTTGGCTCCGAAAGTGTTCACCTGGCCGAAGCCGAAGGTGTTGATACTCTTGAGCTCCAGGCCGTGGCCGTTGCTCAGCACCCCGTCCATGGTGCCCAGCAGGTTGTACTTGGCCAGGGCCACGCTGACCTCGGTGTCGGTGATGTACCCCGCGACCGTCCCGAAGGCCTGGTGGCGCAGGTGCATGTAGTCCCCGTTGGCGAAGATGTTCATCGCCTTGTCCCCCGGGCGGACCTGCGGCATCCCCAGGTAGGTGAACTGCCGGGCGCGTAGACACCCACCCGCGCTGCTGGCGCTCCAGCTGTAGGTCCGCACCCGGGTGGGTCGGTCCATGATCGTGCTCAGCGCCTGCGCCTCGGCCGCGAGGTCTCGGTGCTTGAGGTAGGCGTGGTACCGGCTGATGTACCAGTCCTGCCCCTTGACGATGCGGGCGGCACTTCCAAGCTTCACGTGTCCTCCGGGCGGTAGGGACAGACCTCTTCGTGGTCAGCGGTCAGGGTTGGTACGACGAACTTTGTCTCACACCACTGACAGCTCCACCGTGGGGGATACCCCGGGGCCGTAGGTCGCGCTGAGGTAGGGGTCCGGCCCGACATAGATGAGTCGGGCCCCGTCCCGGTAGACCGAGCCATCAATCATCAGCCCCGAGGGACTGTGTCCTTCCTCGTGGGCGTACTTGTGGTGGGCTCGACACAGCGCGATCAGGTGCTGGGTCTCACCGAGCTCATCTAGGAGTACCCCTCCCCTCGCACGAGTCAGCGCATGGTGCACCTCGATGCCGTACCGACCACATCTGGTCCAGGTCCGGGGCAGCGCAATCATCGCTTCGCAGTGGCCCCCTGACCGGGCCACCACCAACTCGTGCGAGGAGAAGGGAAGACTCACTTCTTGTGGGCCGATTCCTTGGCCGACTTCTCGTTCTCCTCCTGGATGGAGGCGATCGAGACCTGGCCCTCACCCAGCGCCTCGGTGGGCTGGTTGGGCTGGGTGTCGGGAGTGCCCAGGTCGTCCACCGCGCTGGGGTAGGCGCGCTGGATGTTGTCGCGGTCCTCGAAGGGGTCCTTGTCCGCCAGCTCCTTGCGAGCCTCCTCGGCCCTCAGGTCGGCCTCGTTGCGGACCTCGTTGTGCTCCGCCTGCTTGTCGGCGGCGTTCTTCTGCGCCTGCTTGTCGGCGGTCTGCTTCTCGGTCTTCTCACTCAAGATGCTCTCCCAACGTCTTGATCCGCACCCCGGTGGAATCCGGGACGGATGGCCGCGGTGGCTCATCCGGTGCGAATCGGTGTACCTCTCTAGTCTGCTCGCCAACCTGGGCTTCGCCAGCCACAGGCACTGGCTCGGGCACCAGGCCACCCACCATCTGCTGGGACACCCGCAGCAGGCACTGCGGTGAGCAGACGTCCAGGTTGATCGGGGGCTGGTCGGCGTACTGGGTGCTGACCCAGCCCGAGGGCACGGCCAGTACGGCCACCTCTTCGTCCAGCTCCTTCACGTCGTCACACACGTCGCAGATGATGTGTCTGCTCATCCCACTCCTTCGATCGATGAGAAGCCGTCGGCATCATGGATGGCGGCCATCTTCCCGGACAGGTTGGCCAGGTCCTTGGTCGCCAGGTAGTCCTTGATGCCGGTGACCGCTCGGGGGTTCACCCGGTCGGCGAACTCACTCATGGAGCCGAAGGGTCGCCCCTCCAAGATGGCCTGCACCGCGGTGGGCCCGATGCCCTTGATGGACAGCAGCCCGCGCCGGATGCCACGGCCCCTGGGGTCCACCGAGTATCCCTCCTCGGAGTAGGACACGTCCGCCTTGAGCAGCCGGATGCCCCGGCCTCGGGTGGCGCTGACGTACTGGCGCTCCTTGTCGGTGCCGCTGGCCACGGACAGCAGCGCGGCGTGGAACTGCAGCGGGTGGTGCAACGCCAACCAGGCGCAGCGGTAGGCGGTGATGCCGTACACCGTGGAGTGAGCCCGGTTGAAGGAGTACTCCGCGAAGGCCTCCAGGGCGCCCCACAGCCAGGTCACGTCGTCGTGGGTCATCCCGGCCTGCTCGCACAGCTGGTGGACCAGCTCGCTGTACTTGGCCATGGTCACCTCGGCGGCCGCCACGTTCTTGTTCGAGGCCTTGACCGCCTTGAGGAAGACGTTGAGGTCGTCGGCGTTCATCCCCAGCGCTCGCAGCACCTCCATGATCTGGTCCTGGTAGAGCAGGATGCCGAAGGTCTCGGCGGTGGAGCGCTCGATGATCGGGTGCCGCTTGGGGGTGTGCTCCTCGCCATGCTTGCGGCGCAGGTAGGCGTCCTTGGCCCCCGAGCCCATCACCCCGGGGCGGTACAGCGCCATCGCGGCAATCACGTCGGCGATCTTGGAGGGGTGCAGCTTGCGGATCTCCCGGGCGCTGGTGGGTCCCTCCAGTTGGAACACCCCGGCCACGTCGCCGCGACCCAGCATGGTGAAGACCTTGCGGTCGTTGAGCGGGATGAAGTCCAGCCCGTCCTTGGGGTTGCGCCCCATGTTGATGATGGTGCGGCGCAGCACGTCCATGGTCTTGACCCCCAGGGCGTCGAGCTTGACCAGCCCGATGCCCTCCACGTCCTTCATGTCGTACTGGGACACATAGGTCTTGGAGGAGGCCACGTACATGATCGGGACCTGGGTCTCCAGCTCGGTGCGGCTGTTGCACAAGATGATCCCCGCGGCATGCACGCCGTAGCCACTGGCCAGCTCCAGGCTGGACAGCTTGTTCAGCTCGGCGCGCTCCTCGGGGGTGACGTTCTCCCACTTGGGCTCCACGCCCTGCTTGCGCAGCGCGGCGAAGTACTTGACCCGCAGGCTGCCCTTGCCGTCGTCGTCACCGCTCATCGAGTAGGTGCCGAAGGTGCCGATCTGGACCACCGAGAACGACTCGCCCAGCCAGTCCAGCAGCTCCTTGCGCCGACCCGACTCCACGTCGATGTCGATGTCCGGGGGCTTGGAGCGGTCCTTGGTCAGGAACCGGTCGAAGCGGCACTTCCACTTGATCGGGTCGACGTTGGTGATATCCAGCAGCCAGCACAGCAGGCTCCCGGCCGCGCTGCCGCGGCACTGGAAGAACATGTCGACCTCGCGCATGTGGTCGGTCACCTTGGCCACCAGCAGCAGGTAGTTGGCCATCCGCGAGGCCTGCACCACCTCCAGCTCCTCGGACAGGCGGTCTAGGTAACGACGAGAGGCCAGACCACGGCGCACGAGCTGGCCTGTGCAACGCGCACGGAGTACACCCATTGGGTCCGGTACCAGCTGAGGAACTCGGTAGTTGTACTGGTCCATCTCGGCGATGGCCATGTCGTGAAGATCGAGGAGTCGCTGAAGTCCGGCCAGTCCGGCCTCGTAGATGGCGGGGCTGTGGTGGGCTGCCATCCATGCGTCGTCGGCCATGTGGAAGCCGTCGCCGGGGAAGACCGCGTCATCCGGGTCCGGACCGAACGCCACCAGGCGCTTGAGCGACTCATGCAGCCCACGGTCACCCTCCTCAACGTAGTGACTGTCCTGGGTGATGATCACCGGCAGGTTCAGGTCGGTGGCGATGGTGAACAGGGCCTTGGCGATCTGGGCCTCGCTGAGCACCTCGTCGCCATGGTCGATGTGGTGGGCCTGGATCTCCACGTAGGTGTCGAACCAGCTGGCCAGCGTGGCCACCAGCTGGCGGCAGGCGTCGTAGCCGTCGTTGACCAGGGTCTGGATGACCAGCCCGAAGTAGCACCCGGTGGTCAGCGCGATGCCCTCGTTCATCCCGGTCTCGGAGAACTCGGCCAGGTCGGCCAGGTCGATCAGCGGCTTGTGGTGGAACTGGCGGTAGCTGCGGGTGCTGATCTGCACCATGTTGCGGTAGCCCTGGGTGGTGTAGGCGATCAGCCCCAGGTGGTAGCGCTTGGCCTTCTTGTCGGCCCGGTCACGCACCAGGTACATCTCGGAGCCGGGGAAGGGCTTGATGCCTGCCTTCATGGACTCGGTGTAGAGCTTGACCGACCCTGCCATGTTGCCGTGGTCGGTCAGTGCCAACCCGCGGTAGCCCAGCTCCTTGGCCTTGGCCACCATGGCCTCGACGGTGGGCAGCGCATCGTTGTAGCTGTAGCGCGAGTGGGTGTGGGCAGACCAAAACCTGGCGTCTCGGCCCATTGACCCGTCTACGTCTTTTACAGTATTGCGCAGGATCTTTAAACGTGTCATTCTTACTCCAGCACCGGTTCGAGCGCCTGTGTGAGCCAAAGAGAGGGCCCCCTGCCATGGGGGCCCTCTCTACTGGTCTCAGCCCAATGCCGCGATCAGCTGGTCAGCCAGCTCGGTGGTGTCCTCGGTGTCGGGGACCTCCAGACCGCACTGGGTGAACAGGGCCTTGATCTGCGTGGCCGACATGGCGCGCAGCTGATCCTCGCTGATCTCCTGGTCGTCCTCCTCAACCGCGGTGTCCTGCTGCGGCTGAGGCTGGCTAAAAGGGGGCTCTCCGTCCCTGTCGCTCATCGAGCCGGTCTCCGACCAGCTCTTGGGCTCCTCGCGGACAGGCTGGGGCTGCTCACGAGCCTCCTCGGGCTCACCGCCCGGAGGAGCACCCCAGACCTCGACGAAGGCGTCCATCAGCATCTTCTGGTGGTCCTTCTTCTTGGACTCGTACGAGCTCAGGTCGATGATGTCGCGCTCTTCGCGGTCCACCGAGTACGAGGTCCGGTCGTCCTTCTTGAACTTCACGATGGTGTAGTCGCGGTCCATGATGGTGCCTCCGGACTTGTCCCGGTACCGGTCCAGGTCATCGAAGGTGCTGCCGGGCAGCATCCACAGGTTCACGTAGCCATCGGTCAGGGCGTTCACGAGGTACTTCTTGCTGCCCCTGGACTCCCGCTCGTTCTCGCTGGTGCACCCCGGGCAGGTCTGCCGGTCACCGGTGCACGGGAAGTTGCGCGACTTGGCCACGTTCCAGTGGCTCCAGTACTCGGTCCAGTTGTCCATCTCCTCAAGGAACCGCATCCGGGTCTCCCCGTCCTTGAAGTACCTGATCCAATCTCCGCTGCTGTTGGTGTCCCGTGCGGCCTTGGCCTTGGGGTCACCCGCCTTGACTCCGAACTTCATCTACTCATCTCCTGAACGTTGCGCACTGCGGCATCCACCGCTAATCGCATCTTCTCTGTGACATGTGACAGGGCGCGTTGGAACGCCTCGTCACTGGTTTCTCCCGGGCCGACCTTGGTGGCGACCTTGTAGGAGACCCAGGTGCCGTCGCCGTCGATCTTCAACTCGTGCGACATGCCCAGCTCGACCACGTCGCTCTCGTTGAGGCTGGCGACCGGCAGCCTGGTGCTCTTGATGGTGACCCCGCTCATCCGGCACGCTTCCCGGGCACGCGTCCAGCGGCCAGGTACTCGCGCAACTCAGCGATGTCGTCCTTGTTGTACAGGTAGACCTTCATGGCTCCCTGCCGGATCTGGTAGCTCGGGGCAGCCAACCCCGTGTTCTTGCGCCGGATCAGCCGTCGCAAGGTGGTGGGGGACACGCCGACGATCTCGGCTGCCTCCGTCAACTTGTAGTAGGTCCCATCGAGGTCGGACACGAGCCTGTCTGCGGGGGAGATCCGCGGCGCGTGCTCGGCTTCGCCCCGGGGCTCAACCTGAGTGTTCATCAACGGTGTCTTCCTTTTCGGTGAATCGCAGGTACGGCTTGGAGGGAGCCACAGAGACGAACTGGCCCACCACGATCGGGTCGACCTCTCCGGTGTCCATGGCCGCCTCCAGCCGCTTGCGGTCCAACTTCTCCACGGTGTACTTGCGGAAGGCGGTTGCTCCCAGGGCCTTGCGTAGGCCCGCCTCGTCGATCGAGGCGGTCTCCCCTTGTACGTAGGTCACCTGGAGGCGCTTGCCGCCATCTCGGGTACTGGTGGACTTCAGCTGAGACTTGGTCATCTCAGCCATCAGCTCCTCCTCAACCAGGGCACGGCGGCGCTTGGCGTCCTCCTCGGCTCGACGTGCCTCGGCATACCGCCGCAGCAGGTCGTCCCGGTCCCTAGTCTGAGTGATTCGCATACGTGGAACCTACTCTTGTCAGGTCCGAATTAGCAACCCGACTCTCCGGCTCTTCTTGCAGAATTTCCGTCAACATCTCACGTCGTTCGTGCACCGGGATGGAGGAAAGGTCCTTGTAGGTGTCCCACACCATCCGGTCCACCGGGAACAGGCTGCCCAGGGTCCGACGAACCAGCTCGTGGGCACCGTCCCCGGCATCGTCTTGGTCCTGGGCGGTCAGGATCCGGCTGGGCTGGTAGCGCCGGATGAGCTGGGCCTGGGCCTTGGACAGCCGCGAGCCGTACAGCGCCACCCCGTGGTTGAACCCGGCCTCCCAGATCGCCATCGCATCGGTGGCGCCCTCGGTCACGATCAGCACGTCGGTCTCGGTGCGGTGCAGGTCGAAGACGTACTTGGTCACGTCCACGCCGTAGGGGTACTTGTACTTCTGGCCCCAGCCGGTCAGGTCGCGCCGGATCACCCCCAGCACCTGGCCGGTGTTGTCGCGCATCGGGATCGTCGCGGCATCCCGGTCGGCGGTCTGGCCGAGCCGGAAGTGGGCACAGGTGGCGGCATCGAAGCGGTTGCTCCAGTAGCCCCCAGGCCCGGCCGCATCGTGGATGCTCAGCCACCCCTCGGGATAGACCTGGTGCACCGGGGTCATCTTCTCCACCACCCGGCGCACCATCCGGCGCACGTTGAGCGGGTCGTACTCGTAGCGGTCCAGGTCCACCCGGCCCCAGGTCCCGCAGGAGTAGCAGCACCACCAGCCGGTCAGCGCGTTGACGCTGGCGCTGGGGTGGTTGTCCTGGTGGGCGGGACAGGAGAAGGTGCGCTCGATGCCGCTGCCCACCGCTAGGGCCTCATCGAGGCTGGCATAGCCCATCAGCGCACCAACTCCTCCAGGATCACCCGACGCATCAGCTCGAAGGGGTCGACGTGCCGCTCCCGGGCGCAGTCGAACAGGTCCTCCAGCTCCTGGTCCGACAGCTTCACCGGAAGGGTGTTCATGTGCAGTACCGCTGGCTTGGTCCCTGCGTCAGCATTCACTTGGGGTCAGTCCTCCTCTGAGAGATCTTTGATGTCATCCGCCTGGTCCCGGGTGATCTCCTCGTAGTTGCCGTTGTTGGCATCGAACGCGGCGAAGTAGCAGTGCCCGGAGGCGCCGTGGCGGTTCTTCTCCACGGAGATCACTGCGGCCCCCCGGCCGTAGTCCTTCATGGTGAGCACCACGTCGCCGTCGTTGCCCAGGTGGTCACTCTGGGCCAGGTGGTGCAACCGCGGCGGGTGCCAGCTGGTGCTGACCCCCTCACGGTTGATCTGGGCGGCAGCCACGATCCGGCTGCGCTTGCTCAAGGCGATCTGCTTGAGCTCGTTGGAGATCTCGGCGATCACCCGGTAGTCCTTGATGGCCGGGGTGCCGTCGTCGGCCTTCACCAGGCCGATGTAGTCCACGAAGATCTGGTCGTACTCGCTGGCCCGGGCGGCGATCACCGAGGGGGTCACCATGCCCAGGTCCGGGGTGTGGATATCGATCCGCCCGGTGATCCGGTCCTCAATGTCGCCCAACAGGGTCTTGTATGCCGTGGAGTCGAACCGGCGGTGCAGCATCTCGGTGTGGTTGACCGTGTGCCCCAGCATCCGGCCCAGGATCACGTGGGACTTCACCTGGACCTGCCGCTTGGTCATCTCCAGGGAGTAAAACAGCACCCGGTTGCCCTTGCGGGCGCTCTCGCAGGCCATGTTGACCAGGAAGCTGGACTTGCCCTTGCCCTGCCGGGCGGCGAAGTACCACAGCTCCCCAGGGCCCTGGCCGTTGGTCACCCCCTGCAGGGTGTTCCACGGCATCGGGATCCGGACCTCCTGGGTGTCGTGGTAGTCGTCCATGAAGGCCGGGTCGACCAGCGCGCTGACCGGCTTGGCGCTGACCGTCTCCAGGCGCAGGGGGGTGATCTGCTCGTAGGCCTCCTCGACCTGACCCTTGGCCAGGTGGTCGGTCGCCCGCATCACCGCCTTGGTGAGCTGACGGGCCGAGAACGCCCGCTTGACCTCGGTTGCAGGCCATCGGACGTCTTGCTGCTCATCGGTATGCGGGAAGCCCGGATAGGCGGTCTGCAGGGCCGCCACGGTGGGGCAGACCCCGTACTGGGTCCAGTAGCTCAAGATCCACTCGTACTCGTCCCGGTAGCCCACGAAGTGGGCCGGGAGGATGCCGTACTGCTTGGCTTCGCTTGGATCCATGCGGTTGAGAAGGGCACTGAGCAGCAGAGTCTCAGGCGTTGTGCGCGCCATGGTTGATACGTCCTGTTCGTCGGTTCGAGCGGTACCCAACCTAGTCGGTTGCGACTTGGGTTGACAACAGTGACCGCGTCGTGGTGGGCGTGTCGCTGTCTCTCCCCATGCCCTCAGTGTCCGACGGCGTGAAAGCCTTGAGAATTGTCATTCAAAGGAGTAAAATAGAGGTACATGGCGGAGCTGTGCCCAAGAGGAAGGGGCGCGGCTCCGCCTTTGTCATGCCACGAGAAAGGAAGCCAGATGACTGAGGAGAACTCCAGTGTGGAGCGCTACTCGCCCGCCTGGACTGCCCGGTTCAAGGAGCTCAATGGCCCCTCGTCCTCGGTAGCCGTAGGACCCCCTGGGGACTCCACCGAAGCGGTGGTCTCCGGGGTGATCACCCAAGCCACCATGAAGGTCAGCATGACGGGCACCGAGGCCGCGCTGATCACGGAGTTCGCCCTGCGCGGGGTCACCAACCCACACGCCACCATCCCCATGGTGGGGATGTTCGTGCACCCCAACGATGCCGGTGAGCTGCTGACCAGCCTGCTCGACTGCCTCTACTGCGACACCGTGGTCGCCAAGGTGATCGACATGCTCAAGGCGCACGAGGACAGCGACTGTCCCGATCCGGCGCACCAGCAATGAGCGTCTACACGCTGCACCTGGGCGCGCTGATGACCAGTGCGTCCTACCGCATGCGGCTCAGCGACTACGAGAGCGCCCAGGTCGTCGAGAGCGCCAAGCCGGGCGTCTTTGTGATCACCACCGACGCGGAGCTGACCTATCAGGTGGTCTCCGACAGCGACTCGTGGTCCCAGTGGGGCGAGCACCTGGCGGACGGCACCATGCACCTGACGGTGGGGCTGACGCACATGCCAAGCACCACCGAGGTCCAGTTGATCTACCGCGCCATCGCCAAGGCGCTGCGCGGCGGTCGGCTGGCGGACTGGGTGGCGCTGACCAACGCCGAGAACTGGTCCGAGCACGTCGGGGTCTACCTGGCTGCTCCGGACGTGCCGATGCACTTTCTGGAGGAATAACCATGGTCTACAACCTGACCGGGGTCAGCATCCTGGATCCGGAGCCCGCCGTCGGCAAGCTGGCCGAGTGGACCCGCTGGGCCAGCCGGGTCGGCTCGCCCACCCGAAACCAGATGGTCTCGGTGATCCGGGTCTGGTACACCACCGCCAGGGGCGACCGCGAGGACTACGCCGAGGCCATCGCCAACAACCGCACCGTGGCCAACGGCGTGCTGGCCATCATCAAGACCAACGACCCCACCCTGGCCAACGTCCAGCTGCGCCTGCTGGTGCAGGGGATCAGGCGGTACGCCGGGGATCCGGCTGTCTGGGAGTCGGCCGACGAACTCCTGCGCATTGGAGGGTGGACCGACCCGCTCCCCCACGACCAACACTCAACCACCACCAAAGGAGAAGACATGTACAGCATCACCACCGCCCGCACCATCGACGGCCACGTCGGCCAGATCCAGTGGCGCGGCCTCATCGTCTGGCAGTCCGAGCCAGTCGAGGAGCCGCTCACCAAGGAGGACGGCACCGTGATCAAGACCGCCGGGGCGCTGGCCGAGGAGGAGGCGCAGGCGCACCTGGACGAGGTGATGGCCTCGCTGTTCGAGACCAAGACCAAGAAGAAGTAGCCCACCTAGCCAGAAAGAGAGACAGCGATGAGATTTTTGTCCACGTTCGTGAAGACGGTGCGTGACAGCCCCTCCCTTCAAGTGTCCTTCGCCGGGGTGCTGTTGTGCCTCGTCGGGGTGGTTCTGGCCCCCTTCACCCGGCAGTCCATGTGGTTCACCGGGGTCGGGCTGGTGCTCACCCTGGTGGCGCTCGCGGTGAGCACCCGGCGGTACCGCCGCGAGCGCCGCGAGCTCGACGCGCAGATGGACGAGCTGATCGCCAAGTTCTACCGGGACCAGTCATGAGCCTGCCGGTGGCCTTGGTGGCCTATCTAGGCGGGCTGACCCTGTGGGGCGCCGGGCTTGTCGTCCAGATCGACGGCAGGCCCAGCGGCCTGGTGCTGGTCCTGGGCGGCGTCGTGCTGATGGTGATGTCCCGCTTCTGGCCACGCAAGAAGGAGTCCAAGGAGGATGCTGATGGACACCACCATCACGTTGACCCAACTGCTTGAGGCCACCCAGCGCCTGTCTGGGCGCGGCTCAGAAGTCGACCGGACGCTGGTCGACCTGGTTGCCGAGGTGATGGGGCTGCCGTCCTTCGACGCCCATGGTCGGGCAGCCATCGCCCCAGCGGTGCTGGGCAGTCCCAAGGAGGAGTCATGAGCGAGCTGAACAGGATCGAGGTCTTCGCCGACGGGCTACCCAGTGTCGATCTGGCGATCGAGGCCATCGACGCGGCACTGGCCGGACTGCACACGGATGTGAAGTTCGAGATGCAGGCGACCTGGACCGAGGAGGGTGTGGACTCCAAGAAGACCTACTACACCCTGACCGGCGAGTCCGGCCTGTCCTGGGTACTGCGGATCGAGCAGTGAGAACGCCTGGCCCCCTCTAACGTCCTGGGAGGGGGCCAGGTCCTTCCTACGGGACGAGGAAAGGAACCACCATGTTCACCAAGAAGGCCTCCGCACGCGAGGCCGCCAGGGCATCCCGCGGGGCGGCGATGCTAGACCAGGTGCTGCCCGGCTGGGAGCAGTACGTCGACACCAAGACGCTGGACTTGTACTCCAGCCAGCGCTGCGTGTTGGCCCAGCTGGCGCTGAACGACCGGAGAGTCCTCTCCCACGGTCCTGAGTGGCTGTGCGTCACCCCGTTCGCCGTGGGCATGACCTACCTGCGGGAAGAGCTGCGTCGACGAAGACTGCCCTCTTGGTGGGGCATAGAGGAGGTGGGCTTTTGCCCCTCGTTCTTCGGGGACATCTCCAACGGCGGGCTCAGGCGGGCCTGGACCGTGGAGATCAAGCGGCGGCGGCACCAGACCAAGTGCAAGGCCAAGGCCGCCAAGGCGCTGCGCATCCTGCCGGTGACCGAGCAGGAGTACGACCTTGTCGCCTGAGGACAGTCAGGACAAGCTGGACCAGGCACTGGACCGGGCCGAGCAGCTGATGGCTCTGTGCGAGGGCTACCTGTTCGTCCTAGGCGCCGTTAGCTCCGCGCTACCCGATCCGGTGGCCGCGGCCCAGTTGCACCACAGCCTGCCCCCGGACCACACCAGTGACGTGTGCACGGCCTGCCTGAGCCAGGAGATCGCCACGGTGGTCTCCACCGGGTTGCGCTCGGCACACGGCGTGACCGGGGTCTAGCCCCTCGACGAAGTAGCCCCGCCCTTGTCTTGCACACAGGGGCGGGGCTACTCTCTCTGCGAGTTGTCTACGCTCTGCAAAGGGCAGGACCCAATATAGGGGATCCTGCGTCGAGGATCTACTCCGCAGGAGGTGAAATTTGGCTAAGCCAGACAACCGCTGGCGCAAGGCTCAACGAACCGGGCCCAAGAATAAGACGCTGCCCCCCACCATCACGACCAACACGGGGTACGGGTCGAGGATCGTTGAGCGTCCAGAGATGCTCAACAAGCCGTCCAAGGCCGAGCTGGCCAAGTGGGAGAGGAAGTTGCCCCGAGCCATGAGATAACTCCCGCGCATGGTGCTGACGCGCATGCCACAGGTCAGGGTCTGGCTGTGGTGCACCGAGATACCAGCGTGGTGGAAACCGGGATGCACCTGTCACTGTCCCTAAGCCCTTGCGGGTGAGCGACCACTAGGACCAAGGCCTATGACACGGGTGTGTCCAAAAGAGCAGTCTGCGTAGCAGTCCTGGCAGCCACTGGCTGCATGGAACCAGTGCTCCACGGCATACCGTGGCCGTCCCCGCCTGCGGGCCTGACCGGGGCGTGAGGGGAGGCCGAAGCGGAGCGGGCGAAGCTCCGAAGCGTAGGCCGGACCCGCCCCGACGATGCCTTCCTGGGCCTGACCCGGCCGAACGGGGCTGTACCACCGGATATCCATCCCAAATCACATGAAACCAAAGGAGATAGAGAGAACCATGAGCGACACCGAGATCGACTTCGAAGGTGTGGATCTAGATGAGCTGCAGCGGTCCTTGTACTTCGTCACGGACAACTCTGTGGGAGACCAGCCAGCGCTGGCGGTTCTAGGGCCGGTGGCGGGCCAGGTGGAGCGAGTGCCTTCGGCCACCGTGACCTGCTACGCGCATGAGGCTCCCGCACTGGCCCTGTTCCGGCACTCCTCACACTGTGCCGTACCGGTCTGCGAGGACTGCCTGAAGATCGTCAACGAGATCATCACGGTCTGGGAGGCCCTCAGCGATCAAGAGCGGATGCAGGCCGCACTGATGATTCCCGATGCCCTGGCCTGCCGGTTCTGCGGACAGGTCTTCCTGGACCCCGAGGACCTGGTGGTCCGGCTCGAAGAGCTTCCGGAGGAGTAGATGAGCCAGACCCTGGATCTGGACACCAGCACCCTGGAGCAGCTGGAGCTGGAGGAGAGCCTCAGTCGCGAGCTGCCCTGTGGCAACACCAGGTGGGACCACCCAGACCTTGCGGTGACCCGGCTGGTTCACCCGGGCTGCCAGGTCTTCCTGTGTGGCCCCTGCATAGGAAAGGCCCGCAAGATCCTGGCCCATTCGCAGACCTTCCACCTGGGCATCACCTGTCACCTCTGCCACTCCTTCGACCTGGATCCGGAGAGCTTCTCCTTCCTGCCCCTGTAACGACGAAAGGACCCTGTTATGGCCTCAACCCCCGTTGATCAAGACGATGTGCTTGCCCGACTGGCTGCGATGCAGTCCCAACTAGACGGGGTCTCCTCCGGAGACACCATCGAGACCCCACCCCAGCTGACCGTCATCCGCCGCACCGACCAGGTGCTGGTCATCAACGAGAAGGAGTACGACGACATCTGGCTGCCCGACTTCCACACCTTCCGGCGCCAGATGCTGAACAAGGACTGGACCCGCTGTGAGGCGGAGTCCCCATCGGGCAGCTGGTCGTGCACCGGCAGTGTGGACCTGTGCTCTGGGGGCTTCTCCCACATTGCTGCGGAGTACACCTCCATCATCGGCTCGACGTCCGACCAGATCCTGGAGATCTGGAGCTCGGACAACGACGCTGACGCCGGGCTGTACATCCACAGGGAGCTGATCGGGTCGATCACGGTGCCCGACTTCACCAAGGACTACCGAGACCACTACGGGAGCACCTGCAGGCAGACCTACGGCCCGACCGGGTACATCTGCACCCTGCACGCGGGCCATCCCTACTCGCACTGCGCGGGTAACAAGTCCACCGTGGTCGGGATCTGGACATGACCAGCGTGCTGGTGGTCCTGGTGCTGCTGGGCCTGTTGGGCCTGGTGATCCTGATCCCGCTGCTGGTCGCCGGAACCCTGTGGACTCACCCCGTTCTCCTGGTGGCGCTGCTGGCCCTGGGTGTGGGGAGGTGGCTATGGCAGGGCGTCGCAAGAAGTTCCTCGCGGTGACCCCACTGAGCCTGTTCCCGGGGAACCTGTATCCGGCGGTACGAACCGCCTTTGGCGGCACCGAGGTGCGCTGTCAGCTGTGCGGGGATGCCTGCGTGGTGGACAGCGCCATCGATGTCAGCGACGTGGAGATCTTCTACTGCATCAACTGCTCGGGCCGAGCTGGGCTGACCGTCACCGAGGTGGTCGAACAGCTGGTCGCCGGGCTGGAGATCTCCTACGCCCGGTTCCTGACCCTGATCGAAATCCTCCGGGTGGAACCGGGGACCAGAAGGTATGAGGCGCTGGTCGACCGACTGCGTCACGCCGGGGTAGCCATCACCGGCCTACCCCCTACGCACAAGGAGTACTGATCGTGGCTAACCCCAAGCCCACCCCCAAGACGGCCGCCAAGCCCAAGGCACCGGCCAAGAAAACCACGGCATCCCAGTCCGCCAAGAAGGCCGAGGTCACCATGGCCATCCCCAGGGCCGCGATTGGGATCACCACCACCTACGAGGAGATCACCCCAGAGGTAGCCAGCCAATACCTGGAGCACAACAAGGCCAACCGCAACCTCAAGGAGGCCCGGATCGATGCCATCGTGCGAGACATGCAGGGCGGCCGGTTCCTGACCACCCACCAAGGCATCGCCTTCGACAAGTCCGGGGAGCTGGTTGATGGTCAGCACCGGCTGTGGGCGGTGATCAAGGCCCAGACCCCGGTGGTCATGGCGGTCACCCGAGGGGTGGATGAGCGGACCAAGGCGGTGTTGGACACCGGGGTGAAGCGGACCACGGCCGACTACCTCAAGCTGGAGGGCTACGACAACCGGACCATCCTGGGCGCGATCGCCCGCACCGCAATGCTCTACGAGCGGGGCACCCCGATCGGGTCCTACCGGGCGGCCACCTCCAACGCCGAGGTCTATGAGTTCCTGTCCGAGCACGAGGAGATGGTCGAGGCCGCCGAGCTGGCCCGCACCTGGTACACCCACCTGCAGGCCCGGCCCTCGGTAATAGGCACCGCGTACTGGATCTTCGCCCGGATCGACCAGGCGAAGGCGGTCGAGTTCTTCACCGACATGGTCAACATGACCCTGAACGGCGAGGGCGACCCTCGGGTGGCCCTGATGCGCCGGTTGAACCAGGCTCGGATCAACGCCGAGCGGATCCCCCAGCCGGTGGTGCTGAGCATGTTCGTGCGGGCCTGGAACGCCTGGCGCAACGGGCACACCATGATGCGGATGCCGGTGGACCGGCTGCGCACCAAGCGGGTCATCGAGGCCATCTGAGTCCCCCGCCCCCGGCCTGATCCCTGGGCCGGGGGCCCGACCTCACCAAGGAGGTGAGCAATGAGCATTGGCGAGATCAGGACCGTCTACGCGGTGCTGGCCGACGGGACCCAGATCGTGCGCTACTCCGGGTCCAAGCGGTGGTTCTGGGAACACCCGGACCGCACCCGGATCCGGCGCTTTCGCCGGGTCAGTGATGCGGCGGACCTGGCCTGGTACCAGAGCGCCACGGTGTTCCTGGGCCAGCCCGAGGGCAGCTACTTCGACAAGTACTACCAAGCCCGACAAAACGGAGCTCCGTTGCCACCGGTGCAGCGGTATACCGCGGCCGGGCGGGCCCAGGCGATCGGTCGGGCCCAGCGGGCCTACGACAAGCAGCTGCGCAACTACCGGGCTCGGACCACCCCGTACCGCAAGTGGGGCTACGACGAGGCCACCATCTGGCGGTACTGGGGCATCAGGCCGCCGGTGACGCCGTCGATACTGGTCCGCGCCGAACGCCTCTCCCGACGCAGGCACAGAAAGGCCGCCTGATGACCTTCAAGAACTCGACCAACACCCCGGGGTGGACCTACCGCAACCGGCCGGAGTTCCGGGCGCTGCTGGCCGACGTCGGCGCCAAGCTGCGGGAGCTGCGGCTGGACAAGGGCCTGTCCCAGCGCGAGGTGACCCGGCTCAACGGGGCCACCAACGGCATGGTCTCCAACCTGGAGCACGGCAAGACCATGGGGGTCACGCTGTACTCCCTCTTCCGGCTCGCCGATGGATACGGGTATGACGTCAAGATCAGTTTCGAGAGGAGAGCACGTGCGGTACGCAGAGCAGATGGCGATGGATAAGTACCCGCCGGGCACCACGGTGGTGATGGTCGCGGACAACAACCCCGACAGCGCCATCGCCGAGGGCACCAAGGGCACTGTCCGTCGCATCACCCAGGACGGTCTGCTTCAAGTGGTCTGGTCCACCGGGGCGAACAGCTTCGTGGACATGGTGCGCGACCGGATCGAGGAGACGTGATGGGCCAGATCCGAGCGGCCCGGGTCCCCGGCCCGGACGGCGCGAGCGAGGTGGTGGTCTTCCTGGTGGAGGGCACCAAGGTCACTCCGTGCGCCTACCTGCCGATGACCATGATTCCCGGGCTGATCGGCGATCTACGGATCGCCCTGCTCGGCGAGCAGGTAGTTCAAGCCGAGGCGCAGCTCCAGGCGTCCTAACCCCGTCCACCCCGGGTGGTTCCAGGCCGCCCGGGGTGGCACCCAACCAGACAGACGAGGAGACCAACCATGGCGATCACCGATCCCTCCGACTACCGTCGGCAGATCTACGGGTTCACCCGAACCATGCGCCGGGCCCAGATCAGCGCCCATGCCCGGGACCTGTGCCACGAGCTGCTCTCGCGCCGAGGCACCCCCGAGCAGATGGCGGGCTGGCGCGGCGAGGTGATGGCAGTGATGATCGAGGCGCAGGCCGCCTTGGAGCGTCTCGATGCCGGAGCGCCGCGATGAGCGACAACAACACCCCCAGCGCCCCGCAGGAGCCCCGTGGAGCCATTCTCCCGGCCGTTGAGCCTGCACGCGGGTTCTCGGACGCGGACCTGCTGCGGAGGTGCACAGCGGCGCTGAACCGGACGTCCGCGGAGAACGAACGGCTGCGGGCGACCGCGGCTCTCTGGGAGAACTCATTCAAGGGCAAGAGTGCCGAATGGGTGCGCGAAAAGGCCCGCGCCGAGGCTGCGGAGGCCGAGAACGACCGGCTGCGGGCGGCGCAGTCCATGTGGGGCGACGCGATGAAGTCGCTGAACGAGTGGCGGGAGCGCGCCGAGGCCGCCGAGGCCAAGTTGCGCGACGTGGAGGCGCTGCTGCCCGATGAATGGCACGAGGCCGGAGGCGTCCTAGTCCGACCGTCGGCCATCCGCGACGTTCTCGCCCGGTCGCAGGCACCAGCCGAGCCCTTTCCGTGCCTCCTGCCGCAGGTGGACGACGAGGATGAGTGAGTCGCCCCCAGAGCCCGACTGGCTGGAGTTCGAGGAGATCCGTGGCGTCGGACCCTCCCCGCTGGCCCTGGCCTTCTTCGTGGTCACCCTCGCTGCTGGCGCCGGGGCACTGTGGCTGTTGTGGTTCTGACGCCAGCCAAAGGAATGCCGTGGAAACCATCCAAATAGATGAACTCAAGGAGCACGATGGCGATTAAGCATGTGTATGCCCCCTTTACCCCCACCCAGGTGAAGAACCTCAATGACTTCCAGCGCAGCGGCTACTTTCACCCGTTCACCTGTCCGGACTGCTCCGCCTCGCTCACCGCGATGGAGATGGGCTGGCGGTGCCTGGGCTGCGGGGAGTACACCCAGGACTGGGCCCACAAGATGATGGCCGACGGGTCGGCCCTGGCCGCCTACCGCAAGCTGCAGTCCTACGGCTGGGACCCCGCAGCGGCCCCAGCAGCCCCGGAGAGCGCCGATGAGTGACCTGGAGACCCAACTGGTCGTCCACATCCACTTCGACGCTGAGAATCCCGCAGAGCTCGTCGAGCAGATGTATGACCGGGTCACCGACCTGGTCTACGGGGACCCGGAGCTGTCCAGCTTCATCTCCTCCCACGGCCAGGAGTGCGACGTCAGCTCGCACTGCTACGGGCCGGGGTCCAAAGCGGCGATCAAGTACCACGACGAGGCCATCGACGAGGCCTTGAGCGCCCTGGTCGAGCGGGTGCGCGAGAAGTCCTACGCCGGAAAGCACCTGAACTGGCTCGACATTGTGTCCCTGTTAAACACTCTGAGAAAGAGCAAAGATGCCCACTAAGCCTCAACTGCAGAGTTTCGCCAACACCCTCAGCGACGAGTTTCTCTACTGTCGTCGCTACGGGCACAACTGGCACCCGCGCACCGCCATCAAGCGCAAGGGCTGGTACGAGGCCACGGTGTTCTGCCAGCGGTGCACCAGTGAGCGCCTGGAGGTGATCTCGCTGCGCGGGGAGGTGGTGCGCTCCTCGATGCACTACCCCAAGGGGTACCTGGCCCACAACATCGGCCGGATTGTCGGGGAGTCCAAGAACTACCTGCGCATCGAGGCCCTGGGTCGGCACCTGGGCTCGGTCACCCCTACACCTGAGTGACTTCGATGTCGTCGGTCTGCCCGGCGATGATCTCCACGTCGTCGGTGTAGGTGATCATCGTTTCGTAGGTGCCCGGGGTCAGCGTCTGGGCCCCGCCACCGGAGGCGTCGGACCCGGCGAAGAGCACCGCCGCGCTGCGCGTGTGCACGGCGCCGGTGACCTGCTCGGCCCCGGACCAGTCCGCGGTCACCGTGGTCCAGGAGCTGGCCGCCTTGCGCCGGTAGGAGACCACCGGCGGGGAGGTCAGGGTGGAGCGCGAGGACACCGTCCAGGTGCCGTAGCGACGCTCGGTGCTCAGCAGTCTCATGTCTCTATCCTCTCGGCCCTGAGAAGGACTGGGTGAATGGCTTCGGGCCGGATGCCTGTTGGGACCCGGTGTCCGGCCCGGAGCCGCTCTGACCGGCGGTGAGCGGCCCGGCGTACCAGACGTCGATGTCCTTGGTGACGGTGCCGATGATGAAGGAGTCCAGCACGCCCTCGGCGCCCAGGGCCGAGGCCAGCGTGCGGGTCACCACCACGTCGCCGGTCAGGGTCCCCTCCCCGGTCAGCGTGGACAGCAGCGTGTTGCGCTGGTCCAGGGCCGACTCCAGGAAGCCCTCGGCGATGAAGTCCGAGACCAGCCGCACCGTCAGCGTGCTGACCAGGGTGCCCTCTGCGTCGAATGCGGCGTTGGCGAACTTGGTCGGGATCAGCGTCGAGATGGTCAGCGACGTGACGATGCCAGCCAGCGCATCGGTGGCTCCAGCGGCCTGATCCGGGGCACCCACCGTGAAGGCAGCCCCCACCGTGGCGGCACCGGCGGTCTGCACCTGGGAGTAGAGGTTGATCGGCAGCCCGGCGATGACCACCCCGGCGTCGAGCATCGAGAAGCCGAGCGAGAGCCCCAGTGCTCCGCTGGTGGCCCCGACCACCGCGCTGGACGAGCTCGCCGTCAGGTTCAGCGTCCCGGCGGTGATGCCCTCCTCCAGGGAGGTCAGCGAGGCGGTAAACCCCAGCATGCCGGTGGTCGGAATGATCTTGATGACCGTGGAGGTGACCAGGGCGATGTTGACCCCGGCGGTCAGGCCGGTGGTGATGCCGAACTCGGTCGAGCTGGCCGAGGCGGTGAACCCAGCGACCCCGTCGATGACGCCGTATGCCGTGGAAGCCAGCGAGGAGGTCAGCGGCAGCGTGCCGGTGGGCGTCGCATAGGAGGTCACCGAGGAGCACTGCAGGGCGGCGGTGAAGCCGACCTGACCGGAGGCGATGAACCAGACGTTTCCGGTCGCGCCTACCGCCATCGGCAGCGAGCCGGTGGTGGTCAGGACCGTCGATCCGCCGCTTGACCCGGTGGTGACCGAGAAGTCATCCCAGTAGCTGGTGGCGAAGTTAGCCCCGGACCCGTAGCCGTTGTTGCCAACGCGGAAGCCCGCCTTGGTTGCCGTCAGGTTGAAGGAGTCAGTGGTGGTGGCGACCGTAGCTCCGTTGACCACCAGCGAGATGCTGCTGCCGTTGAACACCAACTTGGCGACGTCGCCCGCCTGCACCGCCGGGCCCGTGCTGTTGATCTGCGTGTAGGAGCCAGCGACCCTCTTGAACAGCCGCCACGCCCCCGTGGGGTCGGCGTGACCGAGCCAGTAGTTGTTGTCGTCGCTGTACCGACCAACAAGGCTGCAGTCCGCGCCGAGCCCCCCGGTGAGAGTGGCTTGCACCGTGCAGTCGGATACCCCCGCGTTGAGCGTGATGCATGGATCCCCTACCGCGCCCGACTTGAGCTGCAGCTGATTCGAGACGACAGCGGCGTAGTTGAAGCTCGTGGGCGACCAGACATGTCCGCTGGAGGAGGTGCCCAGACCCGCAGCGATGTCGGCCCGGTTGAAGTTGTCCGACGGAAGGGTGGTGCTGGTGGTGGCTGCCAGGTAATGCGCGGACAACCGAGAGGTGCTCAGCGACGAGTAGACCGCCATCTCGTCCACGACTGCGCGGGCATAGCCGTACTGCGGGGCGGCATACCGGGCGAACAGTCGGGTCGAGGCGGATGTGGTGGGGACCGATCCCGCCGAGGCCACCGATCCGAGGGACGAACCGTTGACGTAGAAGGTGACGAACGCGGATGTCTTGATCACCGCCAGGTGGTAGATGACCCCAGCGGTCGGCGACCACGGCATCTGGTGGTCGTGGAAGCTGCCGTCGTTGTATCCGAAGATCAGCGCCGTGCCGGTGCCCAGGTTGCCCCAGAAGAAGTAGAACTTGGAGTTGGCCTGCTCGATGAAGTAGTGCCAGTCCGCCTGGTTCGTGGTGGTGGTGGCGCTGTCGAACTTCACCAGCAGCTCGATGGCGAGGTTCTGGCCACCGCCGGTGTCCAGTGGCTTGCCGCTGGCTGTCACGGAGATGCTGTCGCCGTTGGTCCCGTTGCTACCGCCACCCAGGTAGCCGGGCCAGAAGGCGGTGTCGGTGTCGCCCACCAACAGGCCGGGCTTGGAGGTGCCGCGGACATCGATGGCCCCGGCGCTTGTCTGGCCGTTCGACCCGTGGCCGCTGCTGTCCGCGATGGCGGTGCCGGTCTTCTCGCCCAGCCGCCAGTACGCCAGCGGGGAGTCCGCCATCACCGCGTCGCGGTAGGGGCCAAGGAGATACGAGGTGGTCAGCACCTCGACGTACTGGCCCTCCGCCACGGCAGCAGGGGTGCTGGTCGTCAGTGCCTCGACGTACTGGCCCTCGACCGCCGCCGCTGGGGTGCCAACGGTGAGCGCCTCAACGTACTGGCCGTCCAGCAGGGCGCCGGTCGCGTCCCCGACGAGCAGCAGCATGTCGAAGACGTTGGAGACGGTGCCTGAACCGGTGTTCTCGACACCCAGGTTGATGGTGGTCGCGGCATTCACCGCCTGGTACACCACCGCGCTGGTTCCGCCGACGTAGTCCCTGAAATCGGCAGTCGTCCATCCTGTGTTGGTGGACGCCGGGTAGGCGATCGTTGGCGAGTGAACGATCGCGCTCAGCAGCCCCAGCGCAAGACCGCCACCAGAGGCCACGGTCGGGTGCTGCCGGGTCGTCCCCACTGGTATGGAGGCCATGCCGGTGTACGTGGACGGGTCAACAAAGAGCACGTTGGTGTTGGGCAGCCCACGGACAAGCAGCAGGCCCCACGTGCCGGGTACAGAGCTGCTGGTGATCGTGACCGACCCCGCAGCGGTGGCTCCGGTGCCGACGCGCACCACGCTGGTGTAGCCGATTCCCGTGGTGTCCTGTGCCGCCAAAGCCCACGTGGCGCCTAGTCCGCTGCACGCGATGTTGAGGCCGCCGGTGGCGTTGCCGACCATGAAGACGTAGTCCCCGGTCTGCGGGGTGGTCGTCAGGGTGACGGTGCGGGTGGTGGCGTTGGCGGCGTCAGAGACGAAGACGGCCTCGACAACCGAAACGGCCATCAGACGACCTCGACGCCTGCCTCCAGAGCGTTGACCCCGGAGACGGTCCAGGCTGCGGAGGTGGCCGGGTCGGTGGTCCGCAGGGTGCTCACCGTGGTGTCGCTGGTGCTCAACGAGACGGCGGTCCCGGTGACGACCGTGGCCCCCGACTTGGACACCGTGCGCACGCTGCGGGCACCCGCGTCGGTCTTGCGCACCACCACGTTGTTCTGCACCCCGAGCACCTGCGCGGTGCCCGCCAGCAGGTCGGTCAGGGCGTACAGGTCACGCTGGCCGGAGGTGGCGCTGGAGTTGTAGTCCGTGGTGGAGAAGGGCAGCTCGTTGACGTTGTCCCAGTTGTTCGCCGACCCCGTGGGAACCCACTGGGTGGAAGAGCCAGCAGCGTTGGGGGTCAGGGTCTGCACCCGCACGTCACCGAGGAAGGTGTTGTTGGTGGTCCCGGTGGCGTCGCAGATGTAGAAGTCGTCGAATGAGCAGGCGGGGTTGTTGCCGCCGCGCCACAACTGCACCGTGTCAATGTTGGTGCTGGTCCCACCGTTTCGGGTGTCACCGGTGAAGTTGATGACCTCGGTGCCGTTGATCCGGATGATGCAGGTGCCGCCGGTGTCGGCGATGGTGGCCGACACCTCCCAGTACTGCCACCCGTTCGCCGTCTCGCCGTAGGGGTTGGCGGCGGTCGTGATCTGGGTACCCGCCCGGCCCAGCCAAACCTGCCCGCCACCGGAACTGATGCGCAGGTGCTCGGTAGCCCCGACGTCTCCGCTGAGGATGAAAATCTGCGAACTGCCGCCAGCAGCGTTCGAAACGGATGGAGTCGTGTAGGCGAAGCCGCAGAAGACCTGAGCGGAAGGCGTGATGGACTTCTTGAGGCCGTTACTGGTGATCGACACGGAACTTCCGCCGAACCGGCCAGTTGCGGTGGCGGCAATGCCCGCGAGGGTGTACTTAGTCGCGTAGTCACCGGCATCGAAGCCGTCCATGAACAGCAGCGCCATGGCTGCCTCCCTTCTGCCGCAGCAGATTAGGCCGCGGAGACCGGGCCGACCCCGATGGAGACCTTGATCTGTCCCTGGGAGGCCAGCACCTGGGAGGAGGACAGCGCGTTGGAACAGCGGATCGTCCCGGCGGTCGCGGCATTCCAGGCGGCGAAGTGGGTGTAGGTCCCGGTCGGCACGTCGAAGGTCACCTGGTTGGACCAGGCCACCCCGATGGTGGCGGGCTGGGCGGTGGCGCCCATCGGGCCCACCGCACCAGAGGCGTTGAAGGTCACCGCCTGACGGGCGTATGCCGGGGAGCCACCGGTGGCCTCGGCGGTGCCGGTGGTGCCGGGGTTGGAGGTGTGCAGGCTCATGTAGGTGATCCGAGCAGCCTCCTGGTCGGCCAGGTAGTTGCGCTCGGCGTCGGTGTAGACGGCAGCCATGGAAAGTCTCCTGTTAGACCTGGGTGAAGGTGAACGTGACCTGGAGCGTGCCCCCGGTCGGGAAGGCCTGGCTGACTACGGTGTTGCCGTCCAGGTAGGCCCCACCGGTCAACGCGGTGTGCACGCCGGTGCCCACCACCGTGGTCCCGGTGGGGATGTCGAAGGTGGCAGTGGCGGTGATCGCCCCGTTGGCCGGAGCCGACCAGCTCAGCGACTTGCGGGCGAAGGTACCGCCGGTGGGTTCGGTGCCCGCGGCGCTGCCCGGGGCCGTGGTGTAAACAGTTCCGAACAGGGCCTGGGCAGCGTAGTCCGAGGCGAGAGTGTTCTTCATCGTCGCGGTCTTGATGGCCATACGGCTCCTTACAGAGTGGATCTACCGTCATCGTATGGATGGCAGGAAGGCAGGCAGATGAACGACGACCTCCCCTTCGGGGACGACGCAAGGCTGTACGCCACCGGGGAGCACGAGGGCATCCGGTGGGCGGTCTACTACCGTGACGCGCCCGGCTTCGAGGGCTTCAACGGCTACGCCCAGCTCCCGGCGGGTCATCCCTGGTTGGCCATCGGGGACTATGACAACCTGCCGGTGCAGGTGCACGGCGGGCTGACCTACGGCCCCAAGCCAAAGCGGGTCACGATGGACTTCACCGACGAGGAGATAGCTCAATGGGAGGCCGAGGGCGGTACCCCCTTCCCCCGGCAGCTGCTACGCCAGCACCACGAAGCCGTCGACACCGATGGTTGGATCGGCTTCGACACCGCTCACGCCGGTGACCTCTGGGAACACCAGGAACTAGCCAGTCTCGGCCGTGAGCCCAATTTCAAGTTCCGACACCTACTGCCGCCACCACCCAAGGAGGACCCATGGACGACTGTATGGACGATGCAGCGACTGGAGCAGGAGGTGAGGAGCCTCTGCTCGCAGATCTCGTCATCCCGGGAGAGCCCTTCGTCTACAACGGCGAGTACCGAGGACACTCCGCCATGAGCGACTACTCGCTGGTCAGCGGGATGATCGCCGGGGCCCTGCACACCGCGGCCACCCGGGTGCCGTACATGCTGGTCGAGATGGGCCACCAGCGCGGCGAGCTCAACTACACCAACCAGATCTTCCTCACCATCGGTGGCAAGCGCTACGTGGTGGAGGTTCGCCCCGAGAACTTCTAAGGGTTGAAAATAGCGTACAAATGTTGTACTATTAAGGCATCGCCCCGATCCACGTCGGCGTTCCTACAGGAAGCAGCGCTTAGACGCGGGGTGGTTACCTGAAGTCTCAGGCCCCGGAATCGCCTCCGGGGCCTTTGTCATGTCCGGACGCAGAGAAAGAGAGTCATCCATGATGCACGTGCCCGTCTTCAGCGGTGAGGTCACCGAGGAGAACCTCGCCCAGGCCACCGAGTCGGTGGCGCTGTCCCAGGTGGTGATGTTCCGGCACTGGGAGGCCCTGGTCGAGAGCATCGCCAGGCTGTGCCGGGACTTCAACGTGCCCGAGGAGCTGGCCAAGCACATGGCCGACTTCGCCTCGCACTGCACCACCGCGGCCCAGGAGCACTACTGGGACACCGCGATGGCCACCATGGCGATACGGGCCTGGGTGGAGGCGGTCGAGGAGCCGGAGCGGACCAAGCGCAAGGTCGCGGCCTTCGAGGAGGTGCTCAAGGCCAAGTACAAGGTGGCGGCCTGCCACAGCGACGAGGACCTGGGCGCCGTGATGGCCGAGTGGGACTGGTCGGAGTCCACCGAGAACGCCGACGAGTTCCTGGCCTCCCTGCTGGCCGAGCAGGAGCCGCTGCCTCCGGAGCTTCAATCCCTGCTGGACTCGGTGCCCGCCCCGATCCACGACGCGGTGGAGAAGCTCCTGCGCGAGAAGAGGCAGGAGCTGCTGGACATGCCGAAGGGCAAGTCCTTCGCGGCCATGATCGCGGTCAACCCCGAGACCGGGGAGGTCAAGCTGGTCAACGCGATGCAGGTGGACGCCCCCAAGGCGATTCGACGCAAGCCCAAGCCCACCGGCAGCCCCAAGTCCCGTCTGGACGACATGATCGGCCACCTGCGGCCCGAGGATGACGAAAAAGGTTAGAAAAAATCCTCAGATCGCTTGCAAATAGCCCTTAAAAAGGGCTAAAATAGAGGTACACGGCGCAGCCATGCCCTTCATCTACGGGGCGTGGTTGCGCCGTTCTCATTTCCACCCAACCCAGCAGACTCCCAGAGAGAGGGAACCACCATGAACGAGCGTCCCACCATCAAGCTGAGCAACGCCGCCAAGTCCTTCGGGTCCGGCGCCAAGAGCGTCTTCAACGCCATCGGCGAGGCCGTCATCGCGGCCGCGGATGCCAGCGCCGAGCGCAGTGCCCAGATCCAGCTGCTGGAGGTCCAGATGCGTGACCTGGACCGCCAGATCACTGAGCTGGGCGGCAAGTCCCGGATGAACAACGGCCACAACATCTGGTCCCCCACCCGGCAGGGCCACCTGTTCACCTGCCCGGCCCAGTGCCAGGTCAGGCACTGCCCCACCTGCGGCAACCAGGCCCGGGTCAGCACCCCGTTCTGCTGGGACCACAGCTGAACCAACCAACCAGACAGACAGGACGACAGATGGACATCGATCCCTACGCGGCCCCCAACCCCTATGACGACGGGGAACGGGACCGCTTTTTCATGTGGGCCAACGAGGACGAGATGGTCGTGCACCTCATCGGCCGTGGCGTACTCGTCGGCGAGCACAAGGTCGAGAAGGGCACCGTGTTGCCGCAGAACGAGCACATGGTCGGCAAGAAGGACATGCTCTTCATGCTCGACGGCGGCGGCCACGCCTGGTACCACGAGGTCATGGGGAACTTCTCCTACGAGAAGAACACCGCGGCCTTCACCAAGTGGCTCGGCACCCGCCGGGTCATCAAGGTTCCACCGCAGCACCAGACCGCAGTGGCGGTCTGAACCAAACCAGTCCCTTGTAGTGAAGGAGCACGTCCATGAACACCGTCCCCACCATCCTCGGCAAGGCCTGAAGGAGATCACGATGAACACCAAGCAGGTTCGTCGGGCCACTCAGCAGGCCCACCGCGTCGAGTCCGGTTCCACCTACGCCATGCTCTTCCTGTTCCTCGGCGCGGTCATGCTCGGCGTCGCGGTGCTGCTGCACGGCATCTTCGGCATCGTCTCCGATCTACTCACCGGGGTGATCTGAGATGGCGAACACCTCGTGGAACCGCCAGCGCAAGCTGATGGAGCGGGAGCGGGCCATCCGCCGCTCCATCGAGATCCGCCGGGAGCGGGAGGTGCTGCGGAACCTTCTAACGCACTGCCGCCCCGGTGACCCGTTCGTGCGGGTCTACTACCAGGCGCTGAACCACCTGCGCGAGGAGAGCGTGACACTCTCGATCGCCATGCATCCGGCAGGTTCAGCGCTGTAAGAACCTGGCCATCTCCTCGGCCAGGGGAGTGTCTTTTCCCGAGCACTCCTGTTGGGCCCCAGCCATTCAAGGGGGGATGGCTGGGGCCCTTCACCTGTCGCTCGGCATGGGCAGGATCGCACCACCAACCAGTAGAACTCTAGAGAGAGTCAACCAGAAAGAGAGCAACACCATGATCAACATCGCCATCCAGGCAGCACGTCTGGCTCCGCTGGCCGCCAAGGCGGCTCCGCACATCCCCACCGCGATCAAGGTCGCCAAGGGCGTCGGCGTCGTTGTGGCGGCCGACATCGTGATCAACGAGTCGCTGCGTGCCTGGGCCAAGGCCAAGCTCGCCGAGAAGGTCGAGCGTCCGGAGACCTTCGAGGTCAAGCGGCCGCTGTGGAAGAAGATGACCAACACCCACGCCGACGAGACGTACGGGCAGGGGGTCAAGCGTCGGTCCCGGCTGATCTGGGACATCGTCTGCTACGGGGTGGGGGATGCGCTGAGCATCCTCAACCTGTTCACCTTCAAGCTCGCCAAGGTCGTCCTGTTCGTGGTGGGCAACCTGGCGCTGGTGGTCTGCACCGTGGTGGTGCTGATCCCGCTGCTGCTGGCCAAGCTGGTGGGGCTGTCCTGGGACAAGTTCCTGGTGGCCTACTCCGGCTGCCTGTCGGTGCTCTCCACGGTGCTCTACGCGCCGGGTCGGGCAGCGCGGGTGATCGACCGGATCTTGGAGCGGACCGCGACCAGGCTGCAGGCTGGTCGCACGGCTGTCCCGCTGCTGGCCAAGCTCTCCGAGCGATTCACGGCTAGGTTCAAGAACATGGCCAGCGACTGGCTGAACGAGGACGGCATCGAGGTCTTCACCACCACCGAGCCCGACAGCGAGCCTGTCACCGAGCCCGCCGTCGTTGAGGTGGAGGTCGAGGAGATGGTCAAGTCGTCACAGGACGAGCGTGAGTCGCAGATGGCCGACATCCACCACATCGTGGTGCTACTCACCCTGGACGTGAAGAAGGCTCGGACCAACCCGAAGGCCTACGGCGCCGAGCTGTACGCCCAGACGGTCTCCGAGTCCTCCCACGAGGAGGCCATGCGGGCCCGCAAGTCCGGGCTGCCCAAGCGACTGCGCGACGGTGGCCTGGTCGCCCGCGACGTGACCCTGGTTCTGCAGGGCTTCGACGAGGCGGCCTCCGCCATGGCAGGAAAGGAGTGACTCAACCGTAGGGCGGTAGGTCGTGCCCGGTCAGTGCCAGCGACGCCGGGCCGGGCATGACATCCACCCCAACCAGACAGGAGAAAGCGCATGAGCACCCAGCGCACCGTTCGCCACGTCATGGTGGCGATCGATACCGAGGGTCTGAGCGAGAAGGAGCATGAGCGCCGAGTCACCTGGGTGGAGAAGAACATCCAGGACGCGGGTCGCAACATTGAGTCCGCGTTCGTCACCATGGCGATCTACGACCAGGACAAGTCCCTGGTCGGCATCTTCGGGGCGGGAGGTACGCCCACCGAGGAGATCAGGGAGATCGCCGAAGAGATGTTCCATGGCTGAGGACAACGAGTTCTTCACCGTTCCGCTCGCGGCACGGCTGATGTCGCGTCCAGTCGGCTTCGGTGACGTGGAGTCCTTCCACGACTTCGTCGGCGACCTGTTCGCCACCGATGAGTGGGACACCGATCCAGCCCTGCTGCTGCTGTTCTCCGATCAGCCGAAGCAGGGTCGAGTGATGGCCGCGGTGTTCACCGTGGAGGATGCCAAGCCGTACACGGTGACCACTCACCTGGCACGGGCGATGGTTTCGTCGGCCCGCGAGGACCACCTCTTCGCGAAGCGGATCGTCGCGGCCAGCTTCTACAGCGAAGCCTGGGCGTACACCGTGGACAAGAGCGTGGCCACCGAGGAGGAGATACAGCAGGACTGGGAGCGGTACCGCAAGGTCGCGGCCCGTTCCGAGTCCAAGGTGATCTCCACCATCGAGGTGGACGGGGACAGGGAGTTCCACTCCTTCCTGCACCGCGGTGTCGACACCGCGTTCCAGGACTCACCCCAACCTCTGGAGGGCGGCGGGATGCAGATCGCACTCGCCGAACTTCGGACCACCCTGCGGGCCATGCAGTGAGGCTCGCACAACCAAGAAAGAGAGATAACTAGATGGCAGCGATCGTTCGGCTCTCCGCCGACATTCAAGTAGCCAAGGGCGACCCCGCCCGGTTGGTGCAGGCGCTCAACAAGAAGGAGAACCGCAAGAAGTTGGCCGACTACTGCGCGCACGTCCTCGTGGCGGACGTCATGGAGTCGGCCGAGGTGTCTCCCGAGGGCGCCTACATCCACGCGCACGACATGAGCTCAGGGTCGTGCAACGTGGACAAGAACGAGGCCAAGACCGAGGTCCTTCCCGACTTCAGCTGATGGCAACCCGCACCCCCGAAAGTTCCGACCAGACAACAAGAAAGGCACACACCGTGTCCGACACCATCGAGCTCGTCCCCGTCGACGCCAAGCCCAAGATGAACAACTTGGACGACAAGAAGATCAAGGAGGCCTTCCTCAACGAGCTGGCCCAGTTCAGTTCCTCCTCCTACACCGCCGACGACGGCGTGGCGTACCACAAGGAGCCGAAGAACAAGATCTCTCTACCGGAGGGCATGACGCCGGAGAAGGGCGCTCAGGCGCTCATCGAGGTCGCCACAGCGAACGCCGAGAAGCAGAACTTCACGCACACCTTCAAGTTCCGTCCCTGGGACGGGGCCTTCGCACTGCAGAAGGTGCTGCACAAGTTCTTCGGCACCACGGGTCGCGGCAAGCCGATCCAGACCATGTTCGGCCCGATCCCGCCGCAGACCATCGAGATCGAGGTCGGCGTGGGCCCGAACGGCAAGATCGAGACGGCCCAGATCCCGTGGGGCCACATCGACATCGCCTTCTTTGACGGGCACATGGAGCTGGGCACCCAGCGGGACGAGGAGTACGGGCTGCTCTTCTCGCTGACGGTCAACTGCCCGAAGAAGTATGCGGCAGCCATCCACGGCTTCTTCAACCTGATCGAGAACGAGCTGGAGACCAACTCGATCTACAAGGGCAAGTCCATCAAGGGCACCGACCAGCCCCGCTTCATCAACGTCAAGTCCAACCCCACCATCGTGTACAACGAGGACGTCACCCGCGCCCTGACGAACACGGTGTGGGGCGTCATCGCCAACGCCGAGCTGCTCAAGAGTGACAACCGCCGGGTCAACAACCGGGTGCTCTTACACGGTCCGTTCGGCACCGGCAAGTCCGAGTGCGGCATGCTCACGGCACAGGTGGCCAACGAGTTCGGCTGGACCTTCATCCAGTTCAAGTCGGGCCAGTCCACCCTGGAGGACCTGGAGTCCACCATCGCCACGGCCAAGCTGATGAGCCCCTGCGTGGTGTTCATCGAGGACATCGACATCTACGCCTCCAAGGAGGGGGCCAACGCCCAGACCAGGATCACCAACCTGTTCGACGGCATCGGCTCCAAGGGTGACGAGGTCATGATCGTGATGACCTCCAACCGTGCCGCGGACTTCTCCAAGGGCATGCTTCGAGCCGGTCGAGTGGACCGGATGATCGAGATTGGGCCGTTGGACCGCAACTCCACCGAGGAGCTCATCCGCAGGGTCATCGGCAAGGACCGGCTGGACCCCAACACGGACTACGACAAGGTCTGGAAGGCGCTGGAGGGCTTCGAGCCCGCCTTCGTGCGCCAGACCTTCGACCAAGCCGCCACGGCAGCGCTGATCCGGACCCAGTCCAAGGACTACATGCTCACCACGGAGGACTTCGTGGGAGCAGCAGAGCTGCTGCGTCCGCAGCACGAGCTGCACACCTCCAAGGCGGACCGGGCCAACGAGGTCACCGTAGACACCATGTTCCGCAAGGCCATGGCCGAGGTGTTCACCGACAACCTGCAGCTGACCTGGCAGGGCGACGAGATCGAGGTCGTGCTCGTCGAGCAGTGATCTACAACTGAACCGGCGGGGGCAGTGGGCATCTCGCCTGCTGCCCCCGCTCCGTTGTCTTCATTCGTTTCCGAGGGAAGGAACCCCCGCCGTGCGCGGCCCCATCATCGTTTTCGTCGTATCGCTTGCCAAGGAAGCCGCTCAGGTCGTCGCACACTCGCTCATGCGGATCCTCTCCGGGAAGCCGGAGAACAACTTCGAGCGTGAGGTCGCTGACCTGCTGCGCAGGTTCCTGCAGAAGCTCATCAACCGATCCAGACTCATGAACCCAGGCGTGCCGTGATGGCCAACCTTCCAACCTCAGTGCCCATCGAGATCCCGCCCGGCACCACACTCGCGTGCCAGAGCAGGAGCAAGCCCATGGGCTCCTCGCTTGCAGACCTGGACCAGCGCACCGCGGTGCACTTCGAGTCGCTGCCTGCCATCGATGACGACGAGTACTACGCCGTCGATGTCCTGGACAACTGGCGGCAGAACGTTCCGATCGAGAAGATCATCACGGTCTACCGCTGCGCCAACTGTGAGTTCTGGTACGAGCAGGACCACTTCGTGGTGCGCACCGTCGCCACCACCTCCTGGCAGTGCGGGCGCTGCTCGAAAGAGCATCCCGAGCGGGAGCAGGCCGTGCTGTGCTGCGACTACGAAGCCAAGCAGGACGAGCGCAGACGTGCCGAGGTGCGAGCCAAGTTGGCCCGGATGAACCCGCAGGATCGCGACCAGCTGCTGGCCGAGTTCTCCCGCGGGATCACCAAGGCGGACCTATGAGTGTCTCCCGGCTGGCGCCCAACACCGCCGGGCAGTGCCTGCAGTGCGACGGGCTCTTCGAGCTGCCGCTGCTGCGCAATGTCACCGACCTGGATCACACCATGGTGCTTTGGCTAGATCCTGGCGATGACTATGCCGCAGAGGAGGCCGAGGTCCTCTGGTTCGCCGTCGAAGAGTTGATCGCCAGGTTGGACCGGGAGCGCCCACCGATGTTCTGGGTGTACCGCTGCCCGTGTTGTGACAACTGGCTCGACGAATCCGACTTCAACATCTTCGGTGCCGTGGAGATGTGGCGTTGCGACAGCTGCGAGACGCTCTGGGAAGACCGGGTGCAGGCCTACGAGTGCTGCAGCACTGTGGATGATGGTGCGGATCCACCCGTCCTGGAGCTACCGCAGGAGAACCCGATCCCGGTGTTGCCCGCCGTGTTGCGGGCCAAGGCGGCGATGCACGACGTCTCGGTGGCCGCCCTGAACCTGCAGCAGGCGCTGGAACGTGCCCGCGCCAAGATCGACAAGTAGGCTCACCAAGCCCCCGTCAGGCCTTCGGGTCTGGCGGGGGCCCAGGGAGCTTTCTTTGTGCCCTCCTGCCCTCCCCTTCGGGGGAGGGCTCAGGGGGCCTTTTTGCGTTTCTGGGCTAGTTCATCGACAGCGCGATGGTGTTGGCCGAGACCGCCCACGCCGAGCCCTGGGTGATCCGCACGACGGCATCCAGGCTGGAGTACCACAGCAGGTTGCCGTTGAGCTGGGCATCCCAGCCCGCCACGTGGGTGATCACGATGGACGGCAGGCCGGGCCAGCGCACCGGACCGGCGTTCCAGATGGTCCGGCCGTCCACCGAGGTGAAGTCGGCCCGCACCCGCTTGTAGGTGCCGCCGAACACCTCGGAGGCGTAGGCCCCGGCGATGTCGGGGTTGTCGTAGTGCAGTGCCAGCCAGTAGCCGTCCTGGGAGGCGTCGGTGAGCCACTGCTGCACCTGGTAGTCGCTGAATCTGCCAACGCTCATCGAAACTCCTCTAGGCGCCGGGGGACTGGATGTAGAGCCGACCCAGCAGGTAGGCCGGGGTGGCCCCCTGGTCGTCGGCGTAGACCATCACGTAGAGCATTCCCGCGGTGGTGTTCGACTGGGTCTTCTTGGCGTCGTACTTGTCGAAGCTGGGGTCGCTGGAGGTGTTGAAGGTCCAGGTCTGCTCGTCGACCAGCTTGCCGGTCTTGGGCGCGTGCGCGCTCTCCAGCCCGGGGGAGTAGCCAGCGCCCTCGTAGTAGTTGCCCCAGCCGATCACCAGGTCGCTGCCACCGGCCAGCAGCTGGCCCGGGTTGTTGGTCTCGGTGCCGTCGGCGTTGATGGTCTCGAAGGCCCCGGGGAAGAACGGGTAGCGCTGCCCGGCCAGGTAGCCCTTGTACTTCTTGGAGTACTGCGCCGGGATCATCGGCATCGAGGTCACGTTGGTCCCCGAGGTGCCGTAGATGCTCACGTGGAACCGGCACGGCAGCACGTTGCCGTCCTGGTCGTAGATGGCGAACTGGGACAGCCGGATCGAGCCCGCCTGGCTCATCTTGATCGGGATGGCCGCCACCTTGGTCCCGGCCCGAGAGACCCCGGACCAGTTGTTGGTGGCGATGGGGTCCGCGGTGCCCAGCGGGATGTAGTACTTGGTGTAGCTCTTGTCCTTGGGCGGGTACTTGGTGGTCCACTGGGTCCAGGGGAAGGCGATGTCCTGGGGCATGGTCCGGAAGAACTCGGTGGCGTCGTAGGAGGCCGGGTCGCTGGGCACCACCCCGGAGCCGCCGGAGTAGCTCCACGGCTTGATCTGGTCCTGCACCGTGGTGGAGAACTTGCCGACCTGCAGCAGCCGGACCGGGTCCAGGGCGTCCCGGGTGCGGGCCTTGACCTCGGCCACCGTCAGGGCGTCGCGGAACTTGGTGTCCACGGTGAGCGTGGCTGTCCCCTCGGCCACGTCAATGGCAACCTGTGAGATGTGGAAGAGGACATCAGTGCGCCGGAAGTTGCGCAGCACCACCGTCTGACCGGCCTTGATGAGCTGGCGCGGAAATGGGCTACCGCCGATCAACGGATCCACCCGAAGGGTGATGGAGCCAACGTAGCCCGGGTCGGCGAAGCGCCTCAGCTGAGTGGCGGCGGCATCCCGAGCGGCCTGCTCGTCCAACCCCTGCGGGAACTGGACCCGCGCTTCCTTGCGGGCCAGGTGCGGCAGCAGCCGCGGGTTGGACGCGGAGCTGGGGTAGTACTGCGGCAGCGCAGCGAAGGGTTCGTAGTACGTGGTCTCTCCATCTGGAGTGACCTGTTGTCCGGAAAACTGGCTCCCAGCAAGGTCGGTACCTTGGCCATAGATGACGTTGGCGGACTGCGTAAAGTCGCGGGACAAGGAGACCTCTGTCCCGTGTACGCCATAGAAGACCTCAAGCGTGTTCGACTGCGGCGCACGAAGAGCAGGCCGAACCTGAAGCACGGGCACCCGGCCGGAACGCTTGTAGACCGTCCACTGGCCACCGTCATCGGTATACATGACCGACAGCAGCGACTGGACGAACCCGGTCAGTAGCGGCTCCCAGGAGCCGGTGGAGCGGGTGGTCAGCCCGGTCCACAGGTGTCGCGGGGTCACGCCCCAGGGCCGCAGGAACCACAGGTAGTCCGGGTCGTCGAAGATCGGCACCCGCACGTTCCACAGGTAGGGGAACTGGATCACCAGCGGTGAGGTCCGCAGCGAGGGGTGCTTGGTGACGTCGAAGGCGTTGGCGATCAGCCGCTCGTAGGGGATCGGGTACTGCGGGAAGAACGGTGCGGCCAGGAAGTTGTCCAGCTGGTACAGCGCGCCCTTGCACTGCACGGTCAGCCCGCTGGCCCCGATCTCCTCGCTGACCGCGAAGCCCTCCCAGGTGTAGGCGGTCGGCTGGTTGTCCTGGTCGTACCAGATCAGGTCGATGTCGGCCCACGGCACCAGCCACCACAGGTCGCCGCTGCCGGGCCGGTCGAAGCCGGTGACCCGAGGGAAGATCACCGTGGCCACGGCATCCCCGAAGGGGTCGGTGGAGGACATCTGGCCGATCTGGGTCGGCACGTCGCGGAAGAAGGTGACGTCCTGGCGCTGGCCTCCCGGAGGGCGTACGAAGATCCGCCAGCTGCCTCCGGAGGAGCTGGTGCGTACTGTCAGCTCGCCCATGTCATCGCATACCCGTAGATCGATCCGTACTGTGCATTGAGTTGCTCAACCTGGGCCGAGGTCCGGGCATACAGGTCGATGTTCAGCTCCAGCATCTCGGCGTTGGCAATCGGGCCGCCCACCTTGACGGTGGCCGGGATGACGCTGGCGGTGGCCGAGCGCACCGTGAAGGAGTTGGTGGCTCCCGGCCCGGTGGAGATGTAGTAGGTCACCAGGGGTGGGGCGAACACCGCGGTGATGAACAGCGGGGTCACCGCCGCAGCCGCGATGGACAGCTGGGAGACCCGGGTCACCTCGGCGTTGCGTCCGGTCCAGTACGGCGTGGCGGTGAGCGCGAAGTCATCGTCCCCACCCGAGAGCAGCTGGTAGCCCAGCGGGGTGCGCAGCAGGAACACCCCGGAGACGGTCATCGCGGTGGTGTCCCCGTAGCCGAAGTCCCCGGCCAGCACGCCGCCGGGATCCAGCGAGACCGCGCTGAAGGAGAAGATCTCCTTGACCCGGCGGTAGCTGGCGGTGAGCTTCTCCACCGGTCCGCTGGCCTGCAGCGACCAGGGGTACAGCGAGCCGGTGTGGGCCCCCAGTGAGGTGCCGTTCATCTCGCTGGGCAGGAAGCGCACCTGGGTGCCCATGTCGACCGCCTCGGGCAGGTCTCGTCCGGTGGTCAGAAACTCCCCGCTGGTCGAGCACAGCGTGTCCGCCACCACCGACAGGGCAGGCTGGCGCGGGAACCCGTTGAGCGTCTGCACCAGACCGGGGTCCAGCGAGATCCCGTAGTTGCTGGCCCGCCCGGTGCTGGGCAGCCGCATCGGCTGGTTCTCCCCCGGATAGACCGAGAACAGCGTCTCCGGAGTGGGGTCGGGGATGACGATGCCGATCTTGCCCGGGGTCTCGTTCAGCACGCTCTCGATCGGCGCGGCGATGGCCTGGCGCAGCTGCAGCCGTCCGCTGGCGGTGGAGGTGTTGCCGGTGGAGAAGGCGGCCGCCTCGGGCGCCACCGAGGTGCCGACCTGGATCAGCCAGAAGCCCAGGGAGAACTCCTGGGGGCTGGTGGTCGGCCGGTTGACGTTGGTCCCGGCCAGGATCATGACCCCGTTGTGCACGTCGGCGGTCCACGAGCCGTAGTTGACCGAGATCGCCCCTTCCCACCAGTCCAGCACCAGCTCATCGCGGGTGGGCGGGGAGACCGTGGAGTCGATCAGGGCGATCGCCGGGGACCACTTCTCGGTGTTCTGGTCCCCGTAGTACAGGTCGTACTCGTAGACCGCGGCCTGGATGCCGGGGGCCACCGGGTAGGTCGGGCCGCTGACGTTCTGGTAGCTGCCGTTGTCGTTGGGGGCGATGACCGCCAGCTGGGTGCCGTTGGGGTCCAGCAGCTGCCAGCCGTCGGGGCGCGGGGTCAGCGGGTTGGCCTCGTAGTTGACCGGGGTGGCCGAGTAGGGGTCCCCGGCACCGAAGAGCCAGTAGCGCTCGACGGCGGTCCACTCCGGCTTGGTCACGAAGGTCAGCGAGTCCGGCCCGACGGTGAACTCGATGCCGCTGCGCACCCCGTTGGAGCGACCCAGCACCGCGAACTTGGTCGGGTCGCTGGGGTTGCGCCACCAGCCGTTGACCTCCCAGCTGTAGGTGGTCGGCTGGTAGTGGTCGGTGTGCGCCCCGGCGGTGTACAGCCCCACCCCGTTGTAGCCACCCAGCACCACCTGGTCGGTGTCGGGCAGGTAGAAGCCCCAGCTGGGGATCAGGGTGTTGGTGAAGTCCTGCTCCCAGGTGCTGAGCTGGACCGAGGCCTCCACCGGGGTGGGCCCCGAGGCGTCCAGGGTGATCAGCGTGCTGGTGGTGCCCTCGGTGACCACCAGCAGGGCGTGGGCGTTCTTGGTGGCCACCAGGGCCGGGTCCTTGCCCACGTCCGACCCGGCGTAGGAGTAGGTGCCCAGCACGGTGCCGTCGGCGCCCAGGTGCCAGACCTGGACCCGCTCGCCGGAGGCGCTGGAGCGGATCGAGGAGGCCAGCAGGAAGGTGCCGTCGTCCAGGGCCGCACAGGCCGGGGACATGTTCGGGTTGCCGATGGTCCCGTACGGAATCCGGTCCAGCAGGAGCGCGGTGGTCAGCAGCTGCATCAGGTGCCCTCCGGCGAGATGGCCCAGTCCATCACCGACATGGCCACCGCCAGGGAGCCACGCGGGTAGGTCACCGCTCCGGCCACCAGCTCGACGGGCTCGGCGAAGAACCCAGCGAACAGCACCCGCCCACCGGCCGGGGAGTCCAGCAGCGCCCAGCCGCGCACCTGGCCCCAGTCGCTGGTGGCGGTGAAGGTCAGGTCGACGTCGTTGAACACCGCTCCGCCGTAGGCCATCCAGTCGATCGCCGCGGTGCCGGGCAGCCGGGCGTAGTCGGCGGCCTGCGGCTCCTCCAGGTCCTCGGCGCTGTTGTGCACGGTGGGCACCACCGCGCTCAGGGCCAGGTAGTACCGGTCCACACAGGACTCGTTGCCCACCATGATGCCCAGTAGGTAGTTGGCGCCGTCCTCGGTCAGGTAGCCGAAGGTGTCCAGGGTGGGTGGGGTGTAGGTCATCAGATCTCCAGCGCCCAGGAGGAGACCGTGATGGACAGGTTGAGCTGTCCGGGGGCCATCACCGGCTGCATTCCGGCACCGATGGTCCAGGTGATGCCCAGATCGCCCCCGTACAGCACGCTGCCGCCCTGCGGGGAGTCCAGGAGGGCCCAGCCCTGGACATCGCCCCAGTCGGCCCCAGGGACGCCCCACAGGACCTCCACGGTGTTGGCCACCGTGGTTCCCGAGGCGGCCCAGGACAGTCCGTCTGCCGCGATCGGGGCCCGGGCGTAGTCCGGGGCGTCGATCTCGTCGAGCTCCTCGGTGGACAGGAACGGCGCCGGGACGCTGCGGGTCAAGGTGAGCCAGTACTGGGCCGGAGGGAGCACCCGCTGGGTAGCCAGCCGGGCCAGGTACACCGCGCCGTCGCTGGTGATGAACCCCGCCACTAGAAGATCACTTCGTAGCTGACCGCAGGCAGACGTGGCACCTCGAAGCTCATCGTGGCCCGGCAGTTGTGGGCGTTCACCTGGGAGCGGTCGATGGAGTAGTCGGCGCTGTTGCAGATCCACACCTCGCGGTGCTCGTCCAGGGTCAGCCGCAGGTTGTAGACACTCTGCTCGAAGGCGTCCACCAGCAGCAGGATGTTCTCGGTGAGCATCGACTGGGACTGGCCCAGCACGTAGACCCCGATGGTCTCCTTGACGTTCTCCTTGACGCTGTGGACCTCGTACTCGCCGTCGTAGAACGGGCTGGTGACGGTCTCGCGCTTGCGGGTGGTCTGGGAGTTGCCCAGCCCCTCGGAGGTGACCACGTACCGGGCGTGGTCGTTCAACGAGACCCACTGGTCCTGGTAGGAAATCTCCAGGTTGAAGCTGCGCAGCCGGTTGTCGTTGACCCCGATCAGGGCGCCGTTCTGGTACTCGGCAGTGCTCATCGACGTGCTCCCGTCAGGGCATCCAGGCGCTTCTTGGCCTCAAGCTTGCGCAGCATCTCGTTGGGGTCCTGCGCCTGCACGGTGATCGGACCGCTGATCTTGGTGGACCGGTCCACGTGCGAGTTGGTGATGTAGGTGGACGCCGCGGCAGGCACCCCGCGTGCCGCGCCCACGGCCCGGCGGGCATCGGCAGCGGAGTACTGCTTCATCACCGCCAGCAGGTAGTCCACGCCGCGCTGGTTCAGTGGCAGCACCATCTCCGGACCACGCTCGCCCAACCCGGTAACCTTCTGCGCGCCACCGCTGAACAGACCGCCGTCGCCGTACCAGTTGTGCGCCTTCCAGAACTGCTGGGCCTTGGTCGGGGTGCCGTAGCGCTCGGCGATGTAGCCCAGGCCCCACTTGATCTGGGTGGCCGCGTTGGTCCGCCAGTCCGCTCCGGCGCTGGCCATCTTGGAGCCGGGCAGCGCCTGCGGAATGCCGTAGGCGTCGCTGCTGGGGTTCTTGGCGTACTGGTTCCAGCCGGACTCGTGCATGTAGATCCAGTTCAGCGCGTCCCAGTTGGGGCCGGTCCAGCCGCGGGCGGCCGCCATCCCCCGGCCCAGCATCGCGTTGCGCGCCGGAGTGCCTCGGCTGGGCGTGGGCATGGACAGGTCACCGCTGCCGCCGAAGTCGGCGTTCTCGGAGATCACCTTGGCCAGGAAGCCCGCCGGGATGGTCTGGGCCAACAGCCGCTCGGCGGCCCGGGTCTTCTCCCACTTGCGGACACCGTTGAGCTTGGCGATCTGGTCCAGCAGGTTGTACTGACCCGAGGAGTTGCGCACCCCGCGGGGAACCCCGGGGCCGATCATGTCCGGACCGCCACCGATGTCGAAGTGGGCGTGGTTGAAGTGGTCGGCGACCTGCCAGATCACCCGCAGGCCGTACTGGCGAGCGACGTTGATGACCTTATTGATCGCGTTCTTCTCGTCGCTCTGGTCGTGGTTGACGTCGATCGCGCCAGCCTTGTAGTGCCAGGAGTTCTTGGCGTGCACCGGGTGGACCCCACCGAACAGCGGGTGCTCGGAGACGTTGTAGTCCTTGGACTGCAGCCAGCGACCGAACGGCACCAGGCCACCGGAGGCGAAGGCCATCTCGCCCTTGGGGATCTGGCGCTTGTTCAGCGCGTCCATGAAGCCCTTGCCGTAGTAGTTCACGGCGTCCACGTTGTGCACGTACTCACCGGCGGTGAGCCGGGCGTTGATGTTGTCGGCGCGCTTGTTCGGGGACCAGCCCTGGACGTGCCCCCCGTCGGCGTACTTGGTCGTCCCGCCGCCCATGTTGGCGCCACCACCGGAGGACATCGCCACCCCGCCGGAGGTGGTGCCCATCTTCAGGCCCATCTGGGAGAACAGGTGGGCCACGTCGGTGGCCAGCGTCTTGGCCTCGTCCTTGACCTGCTTGGAGGTGCCCTTGAACTGGTTGTACAGCGCCTGGGCCTGCTTGGCCGCGGTACCGGTCAGCGACCCGATCGCCTTGGCGACCAGGTCGTCGAAGGTGCCGGTGATCTCCTCGGCCGAGCGGGACAGGTCGTCGCGGGCGCGGATCATCTGCCGGTTGAAGTCGGTGACCATGTTGGCCACCGAGCGGGCGTAGTCGTCGGCCTGGCGCTGCCGGGCCTGGGAGAAGTCCGCCTCGGCCTGGGAGACCTGGATCCGGTTCTCCGTGCGCATGTCCTTCAGCGAGGTGGCGAAGGCCTCGGCCTGGCGGCCCATCGACTGGTTGAAGTCCGTCAGGGCGCGGTCGGCGTTGAGCTTGAAGGACCGCTCCATCTCGGACCACTGCTCGTTGTCCTTGTCGGTGACGATCTTCTTGGACGCCTTGAGCCGCGCCGTGGCCATGTCGTTGTAGGCCTTGACCAGCGCGGGGTCGCTCTGCAAGTCGGCGATGAAGCGGGCCAGCTGCTGGGCGTTCTCGGTCTCGTTCAGGCCCAGCAGCTTGATCACGTCACTGGACACGCCCATGCCCCTGGCCGTGGTCAGGTTGGTGGCCTGCTGCTGCAGCTGCTGGAGCTGGTCGTTGGCGTTGACCAACAGGTTGCTGGCGTCCCAGGAGCGCTTGACCTGGATCCGGTCGTAGATGTCGTACAGCTGCCGGGCCGCCTGGGACTGCAGCAGCATCACCTGGTGCTGGTAGTCCTCCTCGGAGCGGGCCCGCTGCTTGTTGAAGTCCGCCAGGGCGTAGCCGCGCTGCTTGTTGTAGTCACGCTGGCTGCGACCGATCTGCCGGTCGAAGGAGGCCTGGGACCGGTTGCGCTGCTTGTCGAAGTCCTCCTGGGCCCGCTTGCGGGACAGGTTGTACTCGAACTCCTGGCGCCCACGCTGGATGGCGAAGTCGGTCTGCGCCCGCTCGGTGGAGATCTCGAACTCGCGCTGCTGGGCGACGATCTGCTTGAAGAAGTCGTACGCCCCGGCCTTGGCGCCCTCCATCTGCTGGCGGGACTGCTCCAGCTCGGTCTCGGCCTCGGGGGAGTCCGGGTGGGCCGCAGCGTTGCGCTGGGCGGCCCTGAAGTTGCCGACCAGCTGTCCCGCCTGCTCGCCGCGGGACATGTAGTGCATCGCCTCGCTCTGGCGCTGCATGACCACGGCCTGGGCGTTGGCGGCCAGCTGGTAGAGCGGGTCGTTGACGTCGCCGACCGCGGCCTTGAAGTCCTGCAGCGAGCTGACCGCGCCGGAGAACCCCTTGGAGGTCGCCATGGCCGAAGCGGCCAGCTCCTTCATGGCGATCTGCTGCATGTTGGCGTTGCCCTGGTTGCCAATGGCCTCGTTGACGTCCAGGCCCACCCGGGTCTGGTCGCCGCCGAAGACCCGGGCCCCGAACTGGGAGTACCGCAGCTGCTTGAGCGAGTAGTCCCCGACCTGGTCGAAGGGGTTGCGGGTCACCGTGGCCGAGGTGGTCGGGTTGAAGACCGAGGAGGTGTAGTTGGCCCCGGCGCCCGCGGTGGAGGCCAGCGCCTGGATCTGCTGACCCAGTGCCGAGGAGTACATCCTCGGGTCGGCCTTGTACCGGTCCAGCGCGGTCTTGAAGGTGGCGTTGCTGACCACCCCGTTGTCGATCGAGGGCGCGAACAGGTTGGTGAAGTCCCGCTGGACGTTCTTGTCCTTGGCGTCGATGCCCAGCTGAGCGGCGATCGAGGACAGGATGAGCTCGGTGTTGCCACCCCTCATCCGCGAGCGGGAGGCTCCGTTGAGGGTGGCGATGGTGTACTGCGCCCCGGCAGCCGAGCCGTACTTGGAGTTGATGTCGGCCAGGTTGGCCTGGCCGGTGGCGGCCGCCAGCTTGGAGGCGTTGCGGGCATCGTCCGAGGAGTGCCGCCAGGGGCCGAACCCGCTGCGGTCACCCAGGGTGTTGTTGAACAGGTCCCGGGTGTCCAGCGCCCCGCTCATCGAGGACTGGGCGTTGAGGATCTGCTGGGCGGTCTTCTGGCCGAACCGCTTGGTCAGGTCATAGCCGAGCAGGATCTTGCCCTGGTCGGACAGGCTGGCGCTCTTGGCGTAGGTGGTGGCCTCCGCCTCGGTCATCTTTCCGATGCGCGGGTCGGTGTAGGCGTGGCCGGGCTTGGCGGCCTCCTTGGCCATCGCGTCGGAGACAACCCCAGGCTTCTCCTTGGGGCTCATGTCCGAGGCGTTGCGCTTGACGATGTCGGCGAAGGTCGTGGTGGCCCGCGCTGCCTCGCCCAGGGCCACCCGGTAGGCCCCACCGGCGGCCTGGGTGGCATCGGCGTCATCAGCCGCGGCCAGGTCCTTGGACATGTTGTCCTTGTGGCTCTGGTAGGCCGAGAAGCCAATAGCCCCAGCGGTCAGGGCCAAGCCCACCGGACCGCCCAGGAAGCCCATCGCAGCCCCGCCGATGCCCTTCAGGGCGGTCCCGGCCAGGCCTGCTATGCCCGGGGCTGCCTTGGCCAGGCCTCGGGCCGCACCGCCGCCGACCATCAGCATGGAGCCTGCCGCGGCCTTGCCCATCGCCACGCTCAGCGACAGGGTCTCCTTGCCCAGGGTCTTGAAGAACCCGGCCTGCCGGGCGCTCTCCCGCCCGACGTTGTTCAGCCCGTTGGCGGCGTTCTTGGCGGCCGCCGCGGTGGCGGCGTTGTTCTTGCCGCTCAGGGCGTCCTTGATCCCGGAGAAGCTGTCGCTGATGGTCTTCTTCTGGGCGGCGAAGAAGTCCCCGAAGGTCTTGGACTCGAAGGTGGCGCTGCGGTTCATCGGGTTGCGGACGTTGCCCCAGTAGACGGGCTCCATCTGCATCCGGGTGAAGGCGCCCAGACCGTGCACGCCCAGGGCACCCAGCCGGGACAGCGGGTTGGGACCGCCCTGGCCCGAGCCGCCGCTGCGCCGGGCGCTGCGCCAGTCGTGGAACCGGTTCTGGGCGGCCCCGGCGGACATGCCGATCTCGAACAGGCGGCGCTGGAACATGCCGCCCTCGCCGCTGGTGTAGCTGTCCGCGGCCCGGCTGGCCCAGCCACGGTCGTCGCCACGAGCGATCCGGCGACCGGCGTTGAAGGTGCCGCCCTGCAGCTGGCGGAAGGCAGCCATGCCAGTCATCAGGCCCAGGCTGCGCACGATGGTGCCCGCCACCCCGACCATGGCGGTCCCGGCCAGGGCTGCCACGCCGGGGATCGACCCCATCGACTGCAGCAGCGCGGCGATCGGCTTGACCACCGAGTTGATCGCCGAGACCACGGCCTTGGTGGGGCCGACGAAGGCCTTGCCGAAGGCCTGGCCCACCATGGACAGGTTGTTGCCGAGCTTCTGCAGCTCGTCGTTGAGCCCGTCCATCGCCGTCTTGGCGGCGTCGTTGAACGGCTTGGTGTTCTCGTACCCCTTGGCCACGTCGGCCATGGCGGACTGGATCCCACCCTGGGAGGCCATGCCCTGCAGGGCCTTGTAGGTCCGGATGCCGTCCAGACCGAAGCGCTCCAGGGTCTTGATCGCGTCCGGGCCCTGCTTGTTGATCGCGTCGAAGATCTTGATGACGGCCTCGGAGCGCGGCATCTGCTTGAACTGCGAGACGCTGACCCCGATGAGGTTGGAGTAGGCCTTCAGCTCCGGGGAGCCGTACTGGATGCTCCGAGTGATGTCGGTGAGCATCTTGTTGAACGCCGTGGCGGCCGCGCCACCGTCCTGACCGGCCTTCACGAAGGCGGTCGAGAAGCCCATCACTTCTTTTTGGGAGATCCCCGCGACCTTGGCCACCGGTGCGATGGCGTTGGAGAAGTCCAGCACCGACTGGGCGCTGACACCGGCGCTGGCACTGACCTTGGCGAGCGCGGAGGAGAACTTCTCGGTGTACTGCCCGCCCAGGGTCCCCATCTGGCGCTGCAGGCCGATCATGCCCGCGGTGAGCCCGGACAGCGACTCCCCGGTGACCGCGGAGAGCTTGAGCATCGAGGCGCTGATCTGGTCGATGCCGCGGACCTGACCAAGCTTGGACAGCTGGGTCTGCAGCGCGATGGCCTGGTCGGTGGTGACCGCGAACGAGCCACGCAGGGCGTTGACGTTCTTGGCCATGTCGTCGACCTTGCGGCCGGTCAGCACGGCGTTGGCCTGCATGGTCGACATCTGCTGGTCGAACTTGGCCGCCGAGGCCGTAGCGGCCGCCAGACCGGCGATCCCGGCGGCGGAGACGATCTGCAGCTTCTTGCCGGTCCGCTGGGCCAGCGTGTTCATCGCCGAGGACAGCGCGAGCACCGAGGTGGTCAGCGAGGCAGTCGACTTGGCCGACTCGTCCATCGAGCGGTTGTACTGCCGGTTGTCAGCAGTCAGGACGACATTGGCAGTCTGGTCTGCGCCAGGCACTAGCCCTCCTCGTCGCCCAGGTCCATCATCGCTAGCCGGGCTTGGTTCACCTTCTTCTGTGCTCGGGTGAGCTCAGTAACGGGGATCAACTCGACTGTGGTGCCGGGGAGGTTGTTACTTCCCTCGGAAGCCACCGCTTTCAGGTAGCACCCTCGGCAGTACTGCTCCTCGGCCTCATAGGCGAATCGGTTCTCCGTCCACTCCCATTCTGCTGTTCCGCACAACTGGCACCGGGCCGCCTGCTCCAGGGCGAAGGCCAGTGTCTTGGCACGGTCTTGGGGCGCCCAGGACAGGAAGTCACTGTGGGAGATGCCCCGCTCGTAGCAGTAAGACATCTCCAGGGAAAAGCTGGAGTCGCTCCTCAGGCGCTCTCGGTAAAAGGGATGTCCATCCCCTCCATGCACAGCTGGGACGCCGTGTTGAACAGTGTGCCGAGCTCACCGGCCGACCACTCACCGGACTCCCAGATCTCCTTCATCTCCTGCTCGGAGACCTCGGGGTCCTGCAGGCAGGCCGCCACCAGCGCCGGGGCGAAGGTGTCGGGGTTCCAGGACATCCCGTCGATCTTCTGCTTGGGCGTCGGCTGGTGCTTGGCCTGCAGGGCATCCAGGTCGTGGCTGCCCAAGGCGGTGAAGGTGAACTCGGCGGTCTGTCCGTTGATCGACATGGCGATCGTCTTGGACCGACGCTTCTTGCTGCGCAGCAGGTCCAGGGTGGCCTTCTTCGAGGCCTTGCTCTGGTCCTGCCGCGCAGCAACGGTAGAAACGCTGATGTTGCTAGGCATTACGTCCTCCGGGCGGGAGAGGGTTATGGGTGTTGGGTAGCTCTACCTGATCTGGAAAGCCAGGTCAGGCAGCGACAGTTGCGGACTCCGCAGGCTCCACGGGAACCGAGCAGGTGACCGTGAAGGTCATCACGGTGTTGTTGCTCATGTTCGCCATGGTCCGAGAGACCACGGCCACCGGCCAGACCTCGACCTTGTCCGCAGCCGCAGGCTGGTTGGCCGTACCTGAACCGCCGAAGCGGGACAGGATGAAGAAGCCGTTGGTGGCTCGCGGCAACGTGACCCAGGCCAGGTCACCCGTGGCGCCGCTGGCGTCGTCACGGTAGAAGTCCGCGGAGAACGACGCCTGGGAGGTGCCCGGGATGCTGGTCTCGAACAGGGTGTCGAAGCTGGGGGTGGGGACCGAGTTGCCCTGAGCGCTGGCGTTGATCGAGATGACGTAGTGCGTCAGGTCGACTGCGGCCGTGATCTCGGCAGCGGTGGGGGCAGCGATCGAAGCAACCGTAGTCGCAAAGCCGACCCAGGTGTTCTCATTCGGGATGAGGCGTGCCACTGGTTACTCCTTGTTGGTGTAGTACTTACCGCTCTTATCGTCCAAGGCAGGCTGGGTCATTTCCAGCCACCCCTACTTCTTCAGCTTGTACTTGCGCTCCAGCCACACCGGCACGGACTCGGGCTGCACCCAGACCTCGTTGCCGAAGGGGTCGGACAGCGCCACACCCTGGCGAGTGACGGTGACCTTCTCGGTCTTTCCGTCGGTCACCTCCACGGCAACCTGCTCGGCCTGGGGCTCGTCCTTCTTGGTCGTCATCACAGCTCCTTTGAGAGATACACAGCGACGATGTCGCTCTGGGAGAACTCGGAAGGCTCGGTGTTGTCGGTTCGACCCACCCCTCCGAGACTGGTGGTCCGGACCTGCTGGATCCGGTAGCTGTCGTTGCCCAGGGTCAGGTTCAGCCGGGCGGTGGGGCGCACCAGCAACCGGCACCGGTCGGCCTGGAACTCCACCTGCTCGCGGGAGATCCCGAAGGAGTCGATCCGGTAGGGCAGGATCCAGTCCGCGCTGGAGTCGGCCAGCGGTCCGCTGATGTCCCCCGAGGGCATCGGGGTCAGCACGCTGTAGGCCGCGTAGGAGGCGCTGTCGGAGGTGGGGGACTGGTCCCAGCCGCCCTCGTCCGGAGCCTCGGCATCCCCGACCAGGAACTCACTGCGCAGCTGGGCCAACAGCCACGCCGACAGGTCCCCACGGGAGACGTCGGTGGGGCTAGGCACCCTGACCCCCAGTGATCATGGCCAGGCCCACCTGGGCCGCCCTGGGGCCCAAGGAGGCCACGTACTCGGCAGCCGCGGGACGGGCGTAGGGAGAGGCCTTCTGACCGCGCAGCCCGGAGGCCTTCTTGGTGTCGATCACCAACACGGTGCCGCGGGTGGAGACCAGGTAGGCCTTGTTGTAGAGCTCCCCACGAGCTCCGGTGCCGAACTCCACGAAGGCGGCATACGGCACGGTGGTGGGACCCACGACCACCTTCATGTGCATGGAGACCACCCGGATGTCGGACTTGAGCCGACCGGTACGCACCGGCACCAGCTCGCGCATCCGCTTGGCGATCTTCTCCCCGGCGTCCTGGAGCATCTCCTGCAGCGCGGCGTCGCTGCGCTTGCCCGCCTTGGCCAGCCGGTCGCCCAGTGCCGTCAGGTCTGCGTAGGCAGCGTCGTAGCCCATTACCAGGACCCCTTCTGGGACTCCACCACGCGCACCAGCAGCTTGCGGCTGGCCCGCAGCCCACCGCCGCGGACCACCGAGATGACGCTCACCGTGGTGCCCACCAAGGTGGGGTCGGAGGAGGCGGTGATCTGGACCGTGTCGTCGCTCTCGGGGACCGCGGCGTCGTACGGCAGGGACAGGTAGGACTGGGTCATCACCAGCTCCTCCTCTCCCACCAGGATCTGCTGCCCGGCCTGGACCTCCCAGTACCGGCACGGCCCCTGGTACTTCATCGTCGGGGCCGGGGTGTGCGTCTTGCCGGTGGTGCGGTCCAGTACCGGCTTGCCCGGGGTGTAGATCTTGCAGGCGTCGTGCATCAGGTCGGTCGCCCGCTTGCGGATGTAGCCACTGGCCATCGGTGAGATGCGCATCAGTAACTCCCGTTGATCTCCGGGATCCACACCGGTGGGCCGTACCCACCGAAGTCCTGCTGGCCTGCCTCCGGGTCGTCGTGCATGCCGCGTCCGAAGGACAACGGGCGCACGGTGGGGTCAGGCTGCTCGCCGATGGTGACGCCGCCCGCATCAACTAGTCCACCGGCGAGCAGCTGTTCGTGCTGAGACCGTAGGCGATCCGCCAGGCTCAGATACTTCTCCTGCAGCTCTCCTGCCGACAGCGACTGGCTGTCCGCGGAGATGTTCACCTCACGCGCATACCGGGCGGCGATGGCCTCAGCAGCCATGGCAGCGGCGTAGTACACCGACCGGTCACCCCACAGCTGCAGGAGGTAGTTGATCTCCTCGTCCTGCAGCTGAGGCTCGCTGGCGTCGATGTCACCCACCAAGAAGCGCACCGAGTCCAGCGGCACGCTCTCGGGGTTGGAGGTGTAGGTGAAACCCATTTAGGCCTTCTTGGCGGCCGTCTTCTTCGCGGGCTTGGGCTCAGGAGCGTCGTCGTGCTTGACCTTGACCTTCGAGCCCGAGTCCGTGGTGAGCTGCTCCTGCTCGGTGGCCAGCAGCTTCTCAGCATCGGAGTGACCGGCCTGGTCGTGGGCCTGGGCGGCGTGGTCGAGCACGAGCTGGTGCAGCTGCTCCTGGACCTCGGCCTCCTTCTCGGCCTGCTCCATCTGTGGGGTCTTCTCCCACTCGTTCTGGGCCGACACGAAGCTCTGGTCACCCTCGATGGCAGCCAGCGCCTCCTCCTTGGTGCGCACCGCAGTGAACACGTGTGGGGGCAGCCGGTCGTAGCCCTCGCCGTACACCTTGTACAGCAGGCCGGTGTCGACGAAGGCCTCCAGGTAGCGCCAGGACTCGGCAAGCCGAGCCGGGATCTCCTCCCCGGTGGTGTGCTCGCCTTCCTCGGAGGTAAACGGGCGGCCCACGATGTACTTCACACCCTGGGTTCCGAGGTACTCGCTCATGACTTCTTCTTCCTCGACGTCTTGGCCTTGTTGTACTCGCTGCGCAGCTCGGCAGTCTGTGCCTTGCGGTAGCTGCGAGAGGTGAAGGTCCGCTTCAGACCGTCCAGGTCGGCTGCTTCCCTGAATCCCTTGCCGCGGGCCTGGTTCCGCTTCTCGTGAGTCGCCTTGCGGGCCTGGACGTAGTCCATGAACCCCTTGGCGACCTCATCGGGACCGTGGTCCACACCCCACACCGATTGCATGTCTCTCCTAGATGTGAAGGAGGGGGCCAAGAGGCTAACCTCTCAGCCCCCTCCTACAGGGTTCTTCGTCAGGCCACGATGCCGTTGAGGAAGACGCCCACGTCCGGCGAGATCACTCGCATGTCGTAGGTCATCTCGCCCTCGATGCGGTCCGAGGCGATCTGCTCCATGCGGAACCGCTTGACCCGGATGCCCTGGCCGTTGCCACCGAGGTAGCCGTTCCAGGTGAAGGTGTAGCCCGCAGCGGGCTGCATCAGCGAGGGGCTGGAGGGCGTGTAGCACAGCAGCGCCGAGTTGGGGTTGGCGATGAAGCTGAAGGATGCAGCAGCGTCCTGGGCAGCTGCATCCGGCACCTGCGGGCCGGTGGCGGAGGTGGCATACGACACCAGCACCTTGTCCACGTCGAAGAGCGTCGCGATCAGATCGGTCGAGACGATGCCCTTCTGGGTGTACTTGATCCGGTCGATGATCGCCGGGTGGTTCTTCAGGGCCTTGAGCACGTTCGCGCCGAGCACGAGGGTGTTGGCCTTGAAGCCGGTCTGCTGGACGAAGTTGACCTGCAGAGTCGACAGCTGGGAGATCGGGTCCGAGGTGGTCACCGACCAACGGAGCAGCTGGCTGCCCGTCGGGGAGGCGTCCACGCCGGTGTAGTCCGTGCCCCAGACGCCGGTCTTGAAGTAGGTGGCCGCCCAGTCGATGTCCCGCTTGAGCAGGAGCTGGTTGGTCACGAACGCGGTGGCGTCGCTGTCGAGCCGGAAGCGGGAGTCCGCGTTGGCACGAAGCTGGTCGTCGATGTCCTTGTGGACGCCGTAGACGTGCGCGAAGTAGCTGTCCGTGGTCACGTTCCAGCCGACACCAGGGGTCTCGGTGGACGGGGCCCGGCGCTGCACGTCGGTACGACGCCAGTCGGACTTGGAGTACTTCCAGTAGAGGTCGGACTGCTTCGCAACAGAGACCCTCGGGAAGATCTTTGTCGCGATGAACGCGTCAGACTTCTGGATGTAGGCGACCGAAACGTTCGTCAGCGGGGCGTTGACGTGCAGATCGCTCTGGGTGGGGTTCATTCCTTACCTTCCTCAGCCGATCGTGAGCAGGACCGGGAAGAGCTCGTTAGCTCCCGAGGCCGCTGCCAGAGCGATGCCGTAGCACTTGTCGGTTCCCACGGTGCCGGTGATCCCGCGCCCGTTGGCATCGCACGTAACTGCAGCGCCCGCAGCGACGGCCGCTCCGGCCATCACGTTGGTCACCCCGCGGATGCCCACGGTGGCGGCCTGACCGGTCACCTGTGGCTTGTTCTGCATGACTCCGACGGAGACGTCGGTTGCCTTGGTCGTGGCCAGACCCACCTGGTGGGTACCGGTGACCTTGACGAACCGGTACTGGAACCCGTAGTTCGGGTTAGCAGCACCGGGGGTGTTCGGCACGCCGGTGTACACCGCGACGGACGAGTCCGCGTTGAGCGAGATAGACCGGAGGCTCTCTTCGTATGCCATTTACTTCCTCCGTTCTTATCGCTGGTTCTCGGCGAGGTACTCGTCGTAGGCCGCTGGGTTGGACTCGAACAAGTCCGCCAGCGCCTGCTCCCGGCTACCGCCGGACTTGGAGACCATCTGGTCGACGGTCGCCTGGGCCTGGGAGAAAATGTCCGCGTTGTCGCCGCCGCCCTGGTAGCCGACCTCGTCGAAGAGGGCCTCGCTAGCCGCGTCGAAGCACTTGGCGATCACCGCGCAGTCGTCCTCGGACATGTTCTCGGCGAGGCGCTTCATCACCGGGCCGAGCACACCGGGGTGCACGGGCAGGTTGTAGGACTTGGCGATCTCGGTGTACTCGCGGTCCAGGCGCATGTCGCGCTCGGACTTGGCGATCTCCTCGGCAGCCGCAGCCTGGTCCGCGTAGGCGTCCACGGCCGCCAGGGCCTTGGAGATGGCCTGGTCGCGGTCGTCGTCGGTGAGCGCCTTGGAGAGCTCCTCGCGAAGCACCTCGGCAGCGCTGGCGCGCTTGGCCACCGGCTCGGGGCGGCGGAAAGCCTTGCCGACGCTGGCGAGCTCAGGCTCGTCCTCGTACTGCAGCTCCTGCTCGCCCTCGTCCTGTCCATCGAGCTCAAAGAGGTACGCCTGACCATCCTCGCCGTAGACGATGGCACCGTCCTCAAGGGTCTCGGCGTCGAGCGGGTTGCCCTGCTCGTCGAAGATGTCCATACCCTGTTCCTCCTCGCCGTCGTACGACTTGGCGATAGTGACTGATGCGTGTTGGTTCGCGCCCTTGTCGACCAGCGACACCTCGTCGATGATCAGGTCACGAATTTCTCGTACGCGCTTGGTCATTCCTTGTACCTCGTTCTAAGTTTCCTGATCTGTGCAACACCCTCAGTAGCCAATGGCACGCATGGGGGTGTAGCTGCGTCCCCGGCCCTTGCGGTATTGCTTGATCCGGTCTGACCCGATGGCCAAACCGGCTGCGCCGACGCCCAGGGCACCAGCCTTGCCGAGCTTCTTCAAGGAGCCACGCACCACGGCACCAGAGGGAGAGTGGAGCCCCGTACCGGGTGCGTTCACCTTGAAGCTTGTGTTCTTCTTGGTGCGCCACTCTTCGCGAGACTTGTGACCGACCGCGCCACGCGCAGTCTGTGCAGCGCCCAGTGCCATGGCCCCCGAGCCGAACATGGTGGCGTTCTGGTACCGGGACAGACGGTTCTGCCGCTTGCGCTCGGGGTCGTAGGCCTTGCCGATCTGGCGGTCGTGGCTCAGCGGGGTGAAGGTGCCCTTCTTGGGCTTGATCACCTTGGACTTCACCGTCATCTTCGCGGGGTCCCCGAGCTTGATGCTCGGGACCCGCAGGCTCTTGTCCACCTCGGTGAAGGACTTGCCGACCCGGGCGCGACGCTGGCGGGCAATGGCCCGGTCGTGGCGCTTCTCGTTGAACCGGGCACCGGCCATCACGCCACCGGCGGCCAGCGCGGTGCCATAGCCAGCCAGGGCGGTGCTGCCGTGCGGCATGGACCGAGCGACGCTGCCCACGGCACGCAGGTTGGCCTTGCGAGCAAAGGCAGCCTCCGGGCCCCGGCCCTTGTTGGCCCAGGCTCCCTGAGCTCCGCCCTTGACGGCACGGCCCACGACATGGGCCTCCTTGAACGGGTCCTTGCCGCTGTAGATGCCATGCGCCAGCGCAGCAGCGCCCACGGTGGAGCCCAGCCCGGCCACGCTCTTGGCCCGGCCACGGGTGCGACGAGAGTCCCTGGCCCGGCGCTCGTGCTCGGAGATGTTCTGCCAGTCCTTCTTGGAGATCTCCTCGCCCTGATGCACTCCACCAAGTCCAAAGTCCATCCCGGGCTCCCAGCTCTTCTTGATCTTCTTCTGGCCTTCGGCCTTGGTGTACGCCGCGAAGTTGTAGCCGCCCACCCCACCGACGCCCGAGGAGACGATGCCGGTGTTGATGGCAGTGTTGTTGAGCTGGTGGGACAGCTTGGTGTACTTGGCCGCCCGCACTGCGGCCGGAGAGTGGACGAAGGCACCCGCCGCCTCGTTGGCCTTGGCAGCGGTTCGGCCCACCCGACCGGCGGCTATCGAGCCACCCTTGAGTCCCAGGGCGCCCAGGCCCAGGGTGGAGGTGGTCACCGCGATGTGGCTCTGCAACTTCTTGCGCCGGGCCAGCTCGGACTGGGACATCACCCGCTTGGAGACCCCGGCGCCTTCCAGCACCTCCGCGGTCTTGTGTCTCCCGGCCATGACGAACTGTCCCGAGAGCGGGTCACGAATGCTCTTGGGACGTCCGGCCTGGATGGGGGTGAAGGTCATCGTCCCTGCCGACGCCCACTGAACGCAGTGATCTGGTTGGACTTCAGACCGGTCTGGATGTCGCCGCTCTTGACCCCGGCGTTCCAGGCCTTGGCGCGTGCGCGGGTGCCGATCTTTTCCTGGGCGTGAAATGAGCCGCCCATCGCGCCCACCTCGGCCCCAATCGTGCCGCCAACCACAGCTCCGCTCCTGCGACGCGTGAGTGCAGTGCCGACCACGGCACCGGCGCCTGCACCAATCCCAGCGCCTCTGGCGGTCGAGCGACCGAGCTGGTGCCAGTTGGCCGAACGGTTGGTGCCGTTCGGAGAGAAGAACGCGCCTTCGCGGCCCGCAACCTTGCCCGCTCGCCTGCGCGCCCCCGGCTGGGCAAAGGCAGCCCCCTGGCTCTTCAAGCTCTTGTTGCCGACCAGGTCCTTGCTGATGTCCTCCGGGCCGTGATCCACGCCCCACACCGACACGCCCACGCTGCTCTCCATGTTCTTCCTGACGCCTAGGCGGTTGCCCAGTGCGGACTGCTGACCTGCGTTGAACCTCGACCGCCCCTTGATCCGGCTGGCGGCGGCACCGAACTGGCCCTGCGAGGCCCCGGTGGGCACCCCGGTGGGCTTGGCCATCCCACCGATCTGCTTCAGGCCGTTGGCCACGCTGGGTCCGGTCGGCGGCTTGGGGATCTTCGGCATGCCTGCCGCTCGCGCCAGCACCGGGGTGAAGGCCTTGTGCACCTTCTGGTTCTTGTAGTAGCCCTCCTTGTGGGCGAAGTGCGCACCCACGCCGCCGCCCACCGCGGGAACCACCAGCGCGCCACCCAGCTCGTATCCGGCAGCCCGCAGCTTCTTGCCCTTGCGGCCAGCCGCCGCAGCGTGCCAGCCGGGGAACACCGCCGCGGTGGCCATGCGGCCGAAGCTGGCGTTCTCACGGGGCTCGCGCTGGGCCTTCTTGCTGACCTCTTCGAGGTGGTCGACACCCCAGACGGACACAGTGCTCATACTCTTGGTCACCTGACTCTTCTTGTTGCGGCCCACCGGGGCCAGTCCGTATTGGGTGCGGCGGTAGCCCTTGTACTGCTTGCGACCGCTGATCTCGTTCCCGGCGACGGCGCCGCCATAGCCACCGACCGCGGCCTGCGGCCAGCCCGTGACGGCTCGCTCGAACTTCTGGTTCGGCACCCGGGCGCCGGTCTTGGTGGCCAGCCACGTCACGCCCTTGCGACCTCTGGCGTTCTTGGCCGCCCAGGCGGCTCCTCGTCCGGCGTTGACCCCCCGCCCGGCCAGGGCAGCTCCACCCAGCCCGGCGGCCAGGCCGGTGAACCCGGCGATCTGCGCGGTGTGGGCGATCTTGGCGTCCTTGGCCTTGGAGCCGTGCTCCTTGTACAGGGCCCGCTCCTGGCGGATGCTGCTCATCGGTCCAGCACTTTGGTCACCCGTTGTCCGGAGCCATGGATGCTGAACTGGGTGCGCTTGCCGTCGCGGACCTGATTCCAGGTCTCGTCATCGTTGACCTGGAATCCCACCAGCCAGCCGGTGGGGAAGTCGGCAGGCAGACCGAGCTTCTCCTTCTTCTCGTCCGTCACCACAAAGGACTCGATCATGTCGCTGACGTGATGAGGCTCCTCGCCGTTGCGGGCGTGCATGTTGCCGCCCTTGCGCGAGGACTTCACGTAGTCGTAGGCGGCCTTCTCGATGGTCTCCATGGCCATGTAGTCGTCCTGCAGGTCGACCACCGGCTCTCCGTTCATGGTGATCACCGAGGCCCAGCCGAAGACCTGGCGCTTGTCGGCGTTGACCTTGGAGATCTCGAAGGTGGTGTCGATCTCGACGTTCTTGGAGACCTCACCGTCGTGCACCTCGGTGAGCTGGCGCTTGGCCACCTGCTTCTTGGCGTTGCGGGCCAGCACCCGGTTGGCCACGGCATCCCCGGCCAGGTTGGCACCCTGCAACCCCAGCCCGGCCAGGGCCAGTCCCTTGGGGTGCTTGGCGGCGAACTCCGCCCCGGCCACACCAAGCTTCTTGAACCGTCCCGGCGCCTTGAGCACCTTGATGTCGCCGGGCTTGGGAGCGCCCTGGAAGGCCTGCCTGGTGCGCTTGATCTCCCCACCCAGAGCGGCACCACCGGCGGTGATTCCCAGCACGTTGGTGGCCAGTCCGATGCGTGCCTGGGTGCGGTTCTTGCTCTCCTCATCCAGGCTCCGCTTGGCGACGAACTCCCAGGCCCCGTCGCCGTAAAGCAGCTTGGCGATCTCTGCCAGGTCACCCCCGGCGGCGCTCAGGGCACGGGCATTCATCTCCATGCCTCAATCATCGAGCGGCCCGCAAGACTGGTTGGTCTTTCTACGCTTGAGGCAGGAAACTCCGTCGAAAATGAGGTCAAGGGGGTCTGTTGCTCATCTACGCAGCAGCGGCAGTTTTAACTGCCAGCAGCCCAGGGCCCTCAAGCACCGATCTGGTGTCTACTCTGATCACATGGGGACCCGGAGGGGTCGTCCTGGGGTTGATCATCCTTGGAGTACTGGAACCCTCCAGGTTCCGCAAGATGGTTGAGACCGACCGGGACTCTTGGAAGTCAGCCTTCAGTAACGAACAGGAAGCTCATCAGTTAACCCGTGTGGCCTTGGCCAAGGCCGAAGAGCGAGCGGAGGCAGCGTTGGAGACCGCCCGGACCACGGCGTCGCTGCTCGAAGAGCTCAACCACCGCAAGACCCGACAGACCAGGAGTACGTGATGGACTCCCTGTTGCGTTGGTTCAGGGGAACCAAGGAACCAGGGGAAGCACAGCGAGCCGAGAGCTCCTCGCAGGAGTCCCTGGTCCAGGCCCACAGTGATCTTGAGCGCGCCCAACGCAGGTTGACCGAGTCAAACAAGGTCGCTCGGCGGATACGAGAGCACAACGTGGCCAATCACTACGATGACTGGCTCTGCGAGCAATTCTTGAAGTACTACTCCACGTCGAGCTCCCAGAGGAACTGATCGTGCCCCTATACGTGACCTGGTGCGTGATCATCGGCATCGGTCTGTTGAGCTCCGCGACGTTCCTGACGTTGCACCGTCCGGCTCACTGGCTGCGCCCGGCCGCCATCAACGCCACCGGGTGGGTGGTGATCATCGGGCTGCTCTACGTGCGCTCCGCCATCACCCTGGCCACCAGCTTCGACCGACTGGCCCACAAGCCGTTCTGGTCCCCGGACAACCTGATACAGCTGGTCCTGGCCCTGGCGATCGACGCCCTGCTGATCTTTCGGATCTACACCTTCGTGAAGTACCGCGCCCTGGGCACCAGCAGCCCGGCTCAACCTCAGAAGTCAAACAGGTCGTTGGGCTCGAAGTAGACCACGTCGTAGGGCAGCGTCTTGGAGAAGTCGTTGCCGCCCTGGTTGCGGGCGCTGACCGCACGGAAGGTGCCGGGGTTGCGGGCACTCCAGGTCGCCCTGGAGTCGTGGATCTCCCCGTCCTCGACGTTGATGTAGTCGCTCACCATGATGGTCGGGGTGGCCTCGTCGATCTCGTCGGACAGGCTGATGGCGTCCGAGAGCACCCCGGCGGGCACCAGCTTGGTCTCGTACTGCCCGGTCTCCGGTCCCCGGTAGACCTCGATCATCGGCTGGTCGCGCTCCTCGTCACCGTGCAGGTACCAGTTGAGCGTCTCTGCGTAGGCGTTCCGGTTGACCATCCAGGTCCGGCCGGTGCGAGGGTCGGTGTAGTGGTACTGGTTGGAGGCCAGGTCACCGGCGTCGAAGTAGCCCAGCTGCTGGTCGACCCAGGACTCCCAGTAGCCCTGCAGGGACTTGGGCACCATCCCGTTCTTGACCCAGAGCTGGTCCTGGTCGATGTGGGCCAGGTCGCCGCTGCGGTTGAAGCCGGGGACCAGGACCGTGTACAGCGGCATCTCCCCGACCACCCAGCGGTCGCTCTTGCCCGGCGGGACCGGGGCGGGCTTGTCCATCCCCAGCGAGGAGCGCACGACGTCGTCGGAGGGGAAGCGAGCCTTGGGCAGGGAGACCTTGGGCAGGCCGCGCTTGGGCTGGTCCAGCGAGGTCTTCTCCTGGCCGACTTCGCTCAGTGAGGTCTTGGCGTTCAACGAGACCCGCTTGAGGGAGGAGCGGCCGAGCTTGTCGCGCCCCAGGGAGACCGGCACCCCCGGCAGCGGCGGCAGGGTGCCCGGCAGCGGGGGCAGCTCCTGCTGCCCCTCGACAACGTCCGGGATGGTGATGGGGGTCAGCTTCACCCGCGGGGCCGGGTCCTTGAACCCCAGCTTGGGCTTGGCCTTGGAGCGGGACTCCTGGCGCGAGAACCGGCCGTGGCGGTCCCGGTCGTAGGGGTCGTCGCCGAAGTTCTTGCCGACCAGCTCCTCCTCGCGCACCGGGCGGAACAGGCTGGTCACGTCGAAGGCCAGGTCGATGTCGCAGCGGCAGTTCGGGTGGGTGGGCGGCGACCAGAACTTCCCGGCGTCGGTGACGAACGGCTGGGCGATCGGCACCTCGACCTTGTGCAACGGGCCGCACACCGCGCAGACCCGCTCGTCCTTGGCGGTGCGCCAGACCCGGGTCGCCTCGGGCGGGATGGTGCCCTTCTGAATGCCGTACATCCAGACCAGCTGCTTGGCCTGGCTACGGGCCGTCCAGGCCTCATTCTCCCCGATCTGGTGGGCCCTGGTGGCCAGCGCCTTGTCGATGATGGCGTCGGCCTTGGCGTCACGGCGTGAGGACACCGGGGAGGCGGAGAGCACCTTGGGGTCCTCACCGGTCCAGATGGTCACCAGCGAGTTCATCGTGCGCGGTGGCGTGCCGATGGCGTGCACCACGTTGCTCAGCGCCTTGCGGGGCGGGACCTTGCGGTTGACCTGGGCGTGGAACCCCGAGACCGCGGCCTCGATGGTCACCTCGTTCAGCGAGGCCCCCAGTTCGGCGGCATACCCCTCGGCGATGTCCAGCAGGTACTCCTGGGATATATCTCCGGCCTGGGCCTGGGCCAGCCCCTCCAGGTAGCCCGCCACCAGGTGCGGGGCCACCAGCTGCACCCAGCGGGGGATGAAGGCGTTGGCGGTGGCCTGGGCCACCAGGGACAGGTCCGAGGGGTCCTTGTCCTTCATCTCCTGGTTCAGCCGCCGCTTGAGGTACCTGTGGTACAGCAGGAAGGCAGCCCCCAGCCCCGCCGCCACCAGGACCAGCGAGTGGTCCGGGTTGGGGTGGTCGATCCGATCGGCCAGGGCCTGCTCATCGGGGGTGAGCTCGGCCCCGGCCAGGTTCGGGGAGGGGTCCAGCAGGGGCTGACTCATCAGTCCTCGTCAGGGTCGACACCGAGCTGCTTGAGGTGCCCGCGCACCAGGGTCGCGTCGGTGGGCTTCAGCTCGTCCAGGGCGTCCTGGATGTCGCGGTTCATCATCGCCTTGTCCAGGGCCCCGCTCTTGTGGTCACCCAGGGCCCGGGCGATCACGTTGTAGACCCCGGCCACGTCCTTGTTGCCGCCCTTGGCCGCCGCGCCAGCGGCCTCGCGGAACTTGGACTGGGCAACCCCCAGCACGTCGCTCACCGTGGGGTTGAAGTTGGTGTTGCCGAGCTGGCTGGTCTGGGCCGGGGTCTCCTGGGGCTGCTTGCTGCGCACCGCCAGGTCCTTGCCCGACGCCTGCGACGAGGCGCTGTCCAGGTTGTCCAGGTTGGCCTGCAGCCTGCGCAGCCGGTGCAAGGCCTCGGACTGCTTGAGGATGGCCTTGGCCCGCTTCTCCGCCTCCGAGCCACCACGGTTGGCCACGCTCATGACGCTGCGGATCTGCTCGGCGGTGGCGCCGTACCCGGCAGCCTTGGCCGCGAAGGACTCATCCAGCCCCTGGCGCAGGGCGTGGCCCATGTAGCCGTACATGGCGGCCAGCTTGCCCAGCTCCTCCTGGGTCTTGTCCCCGGGCTGGACGTTGAACAGCGCGCCAGGAGCCACCCGGCGCCACTCCGCTTCGATCTCCGGTGCGTTGGCGGCACCGGAATACCCGACCCGCCTGCCCTTGTCGCTGTCGAAGGCGAACGGGGTCTTGGGGTTCTCGGCAGCCTTGGCCTCGTCGTACATCGACCCGCCGCGCATGGCCTCGACGGCCACGAACAGAGCCCGGGCCTTCTCGTGCACGTCGGCGTGCTTGGGGTCGCCCTCGATCTTGGTCTGGACGTTGTTGAGCTCGTCCATCAGCTCCTGGCGCTTGGTGGCGTTGTTCGCGATGGAGTCGAAGTCGTCCCCGGCAGCCCGAGTGATGATCGGCGGCAGCTCATCGAAGTTGCTCTGGTAGAGCTTGGCCAGCTTCTGCAGCGACTCGTTGCCGCGGGTCTGGGCCTGGCCCTGGGCGATCTGCTCGCGCAGCTTGGCCTCTCGCGCCAGGGGGTTCTTGGCGTCCTCGGCGTTCTCCTGCTCCACCGGGGTCAGCCGTGCACCACCGGCGTGGGCCCGCTCGGGGTTGTTGGCCCAGTTGGCGTAGTTGAGCCGGTCGGCGCTGATCTTCTTGCGCCCGGTGATCGTGTCGTCGAAGTAGCCCTCCTTGGCACCCTCGGGACGGATGTACCGCGGCTTGACGTAGCCCTTGTCGGTCTCGTTGGTGAACGGGTCCTCGACGGTGCCGTGCTCGGGGTCGCGGTGCTTGTACTCGACGTTGGCGATGTAGTACGGGAACTGCTCACGCAGCGCCTCCATGGACGCCGCGTAGCCCTCCCCGTCGAGCCGGTAGTTGCGCTGGGCCTTCTTGTCCAGCGCCGCGCTGATCAGCTCGCTGCGGGCGATCTTGTACTTGCGCTCGTCGTCGTCGTTGTCCTTGCGCGCCCGGGCATCGATGTCGGCCAGCTCGGCCTTGGTCAAGGTGGGACGGCTCTTGTACTCGTCCTCGCGCTCCTTGATCAGGTCCTCCAGCTCGGTGGAGGGCATCCCGAAGCCCGCGTACTCACCCTCCACCTGGTCGCGGATCTCGGCCCGCTCCTCGGGGGACAGCGACCGGCGGCTGACCGTCTCGGACTTCACCGCATCCAGGGTCGAGGCGTAGCGGCTCACCATCTGGGCGGCCTTGTCGTTGTAGCGACGGCCGCCGCGGAAGTCGTCCTCGAAGTTGATCGTGAAGATCCCAGAGCGGCTGACCACCGTGACGGATCGAGCGCCAGACACCAACCCCGTGTAGATGTCTTCGGTGGTCAGCCCGCCCTGGGACCGGGAGCGCACATAGTGCCCTCCCTGTAGGCCCTTCAGATTCTTCAGGTTGAAGGGCAGGTAGTGGTCGTCGGCGTACCCCACGGCCTGAGTGATGATCTTGCCATCGGCATTGATGATCACGCCTTCGGAGGGCGGGATCTTGCCGCTGGCCTGCTGCAGCTTGGTCCACTTCTTCTTGGGCAGACGCTCCATGAGGTAGCCCGCGGCGGCCCGCTGCGAGGCGTGGGTACGCATCGCCGGGGTGAGCTCGTCGGTCTCGTCGTAGCGCATCAGGTTCTTGGAGTTGGTGTTGGCCGCCTGGATCAACGCGCTGTCCGGGGTGCGCTCGGTGCCGCGGTAGCGGTAGGCGGTGCGGCGCAGGTGCGGACCGACCACCTTCTCGGCCTCCGGGCCGTACTTGCCGAAGAACCCGGCCACCCCGGTGGCGGCCTGCATCTTGGGCCCGCCCACCCCGTGCAGGGCCTGGGACCCGGCGGCGATCCGGTCGTAGGTGCGCTTGTTGGTCGAGGCGTACAGCGGGTCGGACTTGTTCCAGGAGTCCTGGAAGGCGGTGGTGCGCCCACCGGTCTCGGCCAGTGCCGAGGTGAGGTTGAACTCCGGGCCGACCATGACGTTGCCGCGCTGGTACTTCTTGCCCTTGGGGGTCTTGCCCTGCTTCTCCCGGGAGATGGACACCGACCAGCGGCCGCCCTTCCCGCGGGGCTGCTCGCGGTGGTAGAGCTCCTCGTAGGGGGTGCTGCCCTTGGACACCACACCCACCACCGCAGCGGCCTGCTTGGCCCCGTCGACGGCTCCCTTGGAGACCAGCGAGACGGCGGCCTTGGCCACGGTGTCGGCCAGCCGCTTGTGCACCGCGGCGGTGTGCCGCTCCAGGGTGCGCCGGTTGGCCTCGATGTCAGCCATCAAGGTGTCGTAGGTGGCCAGCCGCATGAACATCTCGGCCTCATCTGCATCCATCTTCGACACGATGCTGCGCACCTTGGCCGCAAACTGCGCGTTGTAGAACTCGTCCATCAACAGACCTCCTGGGTCTATCTTCTCGGGTCAGTCCTCCCAGGCGATGGTGGTGGCTCCGCCATGGCCGTGAATGGCCTGCACATCCTCGATCCCAGGCCAGATCACGGTGGAGGACCGCTCCCCTCGCCAGCGCACCACCACCTGCCCGTCGCGGAACTGCACCCCGTCGGCCACGATCCCGGTCCCGGAGATCCCCGAGGGATCGCGGTGGCGGACCAGGTGGAAGCGACGCATCAGAACTTGCCGCCGGTGACGAAGTGCAACACCAGCCAAGCCATGAAGGCCAGCAGGGCGAAGCGCCTCAGTCGTAGGCCCACCGTCCTGGGACGCTTGCCGTCATCCTTGGAGCCCGCCTGGGGGATGGCGAACCACTTCCAGACGTGCTCGGACAGGGTGTCCCCGTTGACCTTGTTGGTCAGCGCGAAGCCCTCCTCGACCGCGAACGCCGCGACCCAGAGCAGCCAGCCGACCGTCCACAGGCTCATGCCGGTGGCTGCACTGACTCTTGCTGGTGCTCGGCCTGGGGGTCCTTGTTGGGTACCGACCAGACGACGCTGGCGGTCACCACACCGGTGAGCAGCGAGACCAGCCACTCGGTGCCGGTGATGGTGCTGCCTCCCGGCGTGCCGTTCTGGGTGGCCGCGATGAGCGAGCTGGCAACCGGGGCAACGAAGCCGACGATGGCCTTGGCGTAGGGCAGGATCTGGTCGACCTTGGACATCTAGAACGCTCCGGTGTTGAGCCGCCGCTGCAGGGCGGAGATGGTGACCGGACCGGCGATGCCGTCCGGGGTGACCTTGAGGCGGCGCTGGACGCCCTTCCAGGTGACCGGCCCCAAGATGCCGTCCACGCTGACCCCCACGACCTTCTGGACCGCCCTGATCAGCAGGCTGGGCCGGGAGATGACCCCGTCGACCGGGGTGTGCAGGATCTGCTGCCAGCGAGCGATGGTGCGCACCCCCAGGATCCCGTCCACGGTCAGCTGGGCCACGAACGGCTTGGCCGGGTACTTGGGCTTGGCCGGGGTCGGCGGGGTGGCGGGCAGGTTGGCGTGCACCAGGGTCAGGAAGAAGTTGACCGGGAAGTTCGGGCCCGGGTCCCAGTGGGTGGAGCGCTTGAACACCCGGGACACCTGGACGTGGGTGGTGATGCCCTTGGTCTTGCCATCGGCCAGCTGGGCGTCGGTCAGGTAGGAGGCCGGGATCTTGTAGGCGGCACACCAGTTGGCCACCTCGATGGCCCCCCGGGTCAGGATCGCCTGGGAGGACGCGTCGTCCCACTGCCCGGTGGTCTGCCCGGCTCGACCGGCCATCTCCAGCTGCAGCCCATCGGCGTTGGCTCCCGGGGCGGCCCAGGCGGTGTCGTTGTCGTCCACGTAGCGACAGGTGGAGTCGGTGTCCACGCCCAGGTGCGCGCTGGCCTGGGTGGTGGGCTTGGCGAAGTAGTTGCCCACCGCCTCGGCGACCGAGCCGTCCTCGTCGGTCTCCATGGTGTGCAGCACGATCACCCGGATCGGGGAGATCCGGCCCTCGTACTTGTTGGGGCTGTAGATCGTGCTCATCGGATTCTCCGGATCGCGTCGGGCGGACACTTGCGCAGGCGACCACGCCTCTGTCCTGAGGATCCGGCCACGTGCAACTCACTCGGATCCGGGCCCATCTTGGAGACCTCCGAACGGATGCCATCCCAGGGCTGGTAGGACTTGTTCACCTTGTGGTCTCGATAGGCCGCGACGCCCACACCAGCTCCTACGGTGCCGCCCGCGGCATACCGGATGGCTCGGTTCCGGCGCTTGCGTCGCCTCCAGTCGACGTACTGGTTGCCGTGGAACGCATCACCGGGAGTGCCAAAGTCCGGCTTGGGCTCAGGGGCCTTGTATCCCCAGGCCGGGGAGTAGAAGTGTTGGCCCGGACCCAGTCTCTTGTCGTCCTCCGTCTTGATCCGTGCGCCCCGAGCGATGGCGATTTTGTCCTGGACCATGCGGTAGTCACCGGCTTCCCGGGGGCTGAGACCTGAGCCAACGAGATGAGAAAGCATCTGGTACCCCGGGTCGGAGGCCGCCGCCGCGTATCCGCTGTGGGCGCTCGCTTCGCCCGCACCAGGCTGGATGCGGAAGTAGGACGCCCCGGTCATGTCGGCCCTGGCCTCCTCGCTGCCCCGCTTGCCGTTGAGGTGGTTCTGGAAGGTACGGTACGAGGAGCGCTTGGGGGTCAGATGGGCTATCTCGTGGGCCAGGGTCTGCGCGTCGGTGTCAGCGGGGGCAACGATGTAGCGTTCGCCCCGGCGACCGCCCAAGGTCACGGCGTAGGCAAGAGCGTTGCGGTCGATCTTCCCCGGATTGGCCTGGATGAGGGTGATCTTCCCGCGCTTGGTCTGGATGGTCCGAGTCGGCTGGCCCTCGTGGATGTTGATCGCATCCCGCATGCTGCTCAGGTACCGGCGATAGGTCACGGCGTTGTTGGGGTCCACCTCGCCGGTGGCCGTGTTGAACCGGATCCGCTGCTTGCCCTTCTTGCCCATCCGGGTGGCCTCATAGCCATGGGAAGAGCGCAGCTTGGCGCCTCGACGCAGCGCTTCAGCGCCCGCCTCCGTGGCCTTGACGTACCCCTGGCCGGGGATGAAGGACTTGGCCACCGCCGGGCGCAGCCGCCCCTGTCCGCTGGCGGTCTCGCGGATCAGCTTGTCCTTGTCGTTGAGGCTGGACACGTCGTAGGAGACGCTGCGGATGGTCTCGGCCGCCTTGGTGCGTCCGGTGGTGATCACCTTGGAGCCCACCCGCTTGACGGTGGGCAGGTGCCGATCCACCAGAGGCCGCGGGGTGGGCTTGCGCCGCTTGGCGGCATACGGCTCGACCCGGTCGGCCACCCGGGAGAGCTTGACCGTCCAGTGCGCCCCAGCCACGTGTGGGATGTCCCGTGGGGCCATCTTCTCCACACCCAGGTCGTCATTCACGTCTTCGTCCTGTGCTTTCGGGGGTTGGAGGGATGGTCGTCAAAGCTCTTGGCGAACCGGTTGGCATACCGGGCGCCGAACCACAGCCAGGAGCCGGTGAAGAAGAAGACCAGGGAGAACACCGCGGACACCCAGACCCACCAGCTGGGCACCGAGGCGTCGGAGGCGATCCGCAGCGCATCAGAGCCGCGGACCACCCCCTGGATCCAGAAGGCTCCGGCCAACACGCGCAGCGCGACGATGAGCACGTGAATCAAGCGGTACTGGTCGGAGCTCATGGATCAACCGCAGAGTGAGGACTTGGCGGTGCCCACGATGCAGGTCTGCTGCATGGTCAGGAACGCGTCGTCCTCCCAGGCCTGCCAGAAGTCGGCGTGCATCGAGGCGCCGTTGGTGGTGTTGGCCATGGCGTCGGAGGTGACCGCCAGGTACTGCACCGGGACCTTGTCCGGGTTGGGGAACTGGATGGTCTCGCGCAGCTGGAGCATCTTGCGCGGGAAGGCGGAGGGGCAGACCCAGTTCTTGCCGCTCTTGACCGGGTAGGCGTAGTGGGCGTTGTCCCGGGTGTCCCCGGTGTCGCTGGCACTGTGGGTGGGCTTGACGCCATCCCAGCAGGACGGGAAGTTGATGTGCGCGGTGAGCACGTAGCCCGCCTTCTGGGACAGGTTGGAGCAGTCCGGGATGGTGGCGGTGCTGCCGGTGCCGGAGAACTGCCCGCAGGACCAGCCGTGCGCCCCGGGGGAGACCGAGGTCTGCGGGGCCACCAGGCGGGTGTCCGGCGGGAACAGCTCGGCGCTGGAGGCCGGGCCGTGGCTCTTGCCATCGAAGGTGCGGTAGTAGGCGGTGAAGGCCTGCGGAGCCAGCGTCTTGCCGGTGCGGGTGTCCACCACGGCGGGCACCCAGTACCCGGCGGTGTCCCCGGTGTCGGCGCAGTTGGTGCCCTGGCCCTTGAGGTCACCGAGGTTGGCCGTGTTGGGGTTGGCCAGGCTCAGCCAGGAGTTGTTGCCGAAGAACTGATGCAGGTGCTGCATCATCGAGGGCTCTTCGTTATGTCGCACGATGGGATCGACATTGGCCGTCCCGGTGGTCTGCTTGCACTTGATCTTGGCCAGTGCATTGGCATCGGTGGCAGTGACTCCAATCCCGATGGCAGCTAAGGCGAATGCCGCGAGAACGGCGATGACACGTCTGTGCATGGTTAGCCCTTCGTCTTGGAGGGGATGGCGAACTCCCCGTCCTCCTTGATGAGCTGCTCCAGGTCGGAGAAGGACAGCCAGGCGTTGCCGTCAACGCCCCAGTCCTTTCCCCAGGAGTTGTAGAGCAGCACTGCTTCCCTGCGAAAATCGATGCCGCCAACGCAAATGGCGTGACCCCCGGCGAGCTTTCCGCTGCGGTGCAGAAAGCCCTTGTCATCGGGGGTGAACATGTCCTGATACCAGTTGATGCCGATCTGCACCGGGCCCAGGTAGGACACCGCGTGCTGGACCTCCTCCAAGGTGGTGCACCAGCGGTACTTGCTGATCTGCTTCTCGGCCTTGAGGGCCTGCATGGCGCCCAGCACCGAGGAGCCCTCGTAGTCCTCCCCCGGCCACTGATCGTTGCGCTGGGCCGCGTGGTACAGGTCCTCGGCACCTGCCTGGGTGTAGCGCGGCTGGATGGCCTTGGGGGTGGTGGACATGACATGCGCCCCGGAGAAGCCCACGCAGGCCCCCTCCTGGCCCTGGTCCAGCCAGGTGTCCCGGCGCCAGATGCAGTTGCGCACGTGCAGGTTGGGCTCGGTCTTGGCGATCGTGTAGCTCAGCGACCGGGGGTCGTAGCGGGGCTTCCAGTCAAGGACACGGTTAGGCATGGGGGGCCGCCTTCTTGATCGCCGCGTACCCGGCCAGCGCCAGGGACTGCTCGGCCTTGTGGGTCTTGGGTGGGGTGGTGCCCTTGAGCAGGGCGTCGAGCACGGCGTGGATGTTGTAGTGGCCGGTGTCGCAGACCAGCACCAGGTTGGTGGGCACCGTGGGGCCGCCGTACTCCTGGGGCCAGATGTGGTGCTTGACGGTGCGCAGTGGGCGCGGCCAGTGGTACTTGTGCACCTCGCAGGAGTTGCCCGCCAGGGTCAGGTGCGGCTCGTGGCTCATGGCCTCAGCCAGCTCTGACGATCAGCAGGTCGAACCCGGAGATCGCCCAGTTCAGGGTTCCGGCATAGACCATGGGGCGGAAGGTGGTCTGCGGTCCTGCCACCAGGGTCGAGGATCCGGTCAGCACCAGCTGCTCGTTGGCGAACAGCCAGGAGTAGTCCACCGAGTAGTACGCCGCGTAGGGGGAGGAACCCTGCGGGCGCTGCGCGCCGCCCCAGTCCAGCGAGGCGTAGATCATCTTCTCCACGCTGCCCGCCGGGGGCGCGGAGGCGGTGCCCACGTAGACCGACAGGTTCATCGTGTACAGCCCGTTCTCGGCGCAGACCACGCGCCCCGAGCCATCCACGGTGGCCACGCTGGTATTGACCGCCTGTGCCTCGGCGGGCACATAGGTGTAGTTGTTGGCGGTCACCGGGTAGGTCGTCAGCGAGTCCGAGCCCTGGGCCCGGAAGGTGGCCAGAGCCCCCACCCTGGAGCCACCGGGGGTCATCGTCCAGCTGCCCACCCCGGCATCCCAGGCGTAGGCGTTGGCGGCGGTCTTGTCCGCCAGCTTGCGGTTGGCCCAGTAGTCGCCGTAGGTGAACGAGACCTGCTCTTCACTCATCTCTTTGCCTTCTTCTTGGTCTTGGGCGGGGTGACACCGTTGCGGGCCTTGATCTTGGCCTCGCGCTCCTTGCGCTTGAGCTCGGCTTCCTTGAGCCTGGTCTCCCGCGCCGCGTCGGCGTCCTTGCCCTGCTGGTCGCGCTTGAAGTCGGCGTCCTTGGCCTGCTGGTCGCGGGCGTGGTCGCGCTCCTTCATGGCCTGGTCGACCTGCTTGCCCTGCAGGTCCAGCTCGCGGCTCTGCTGGTCGTTGGCGGCCTGGGCCTGGGCGTTGGGGTCCTGGGCCTGCAGCTGCATCTGGGCCTGCTGCTGCTGCAGCTCCGTCTGCTGCTGCTGGGCCATCTGCTGGGCCTGGGAGGCCTGCACCTCGGGGTGCATCGCGGCCCGGGCCTGACCCACCTGCTCGTTGACCGCCTGGTCGGTGGCCATCGCCTCGTTGGGCTGCTCGGCACTCATCGCGGCCTGCTGCGGGCTGTGCCCCTGGGCCACCAGCTGCTCCTGCTGGGCCATGCCCTCCAGGTCCATGTTGGACTGGGCGTAGTTCATCAGGTTGTTCTGGGAGGCCATCTGGCGGCGCAGGTCCAGCACCTGCTCGGGCATCTCGGGCAGGTGGGCGGTCTCGCGCAGGAACTTCTCCAGGTCGGGGTCGGGGAAGAACTCCATCCCCAGGCCCGCCATCTGGGTCATGAACTGCCCCAGCTGGGCCAGGTCGGGCGGGTCGACGTTGTTCGGCACGATCCGCGGCAGCTCGTCCAGCTTCCAGGCGTTGAGCTCGAACAGCCGGGGGATGGCGTGCCGGTTGAAGGTGTCGGCGATGGCCTCGGCGATGGTGTTCAGCGCGGCCCGGAAGATGCCGGTCTTGTCCACGTGCATCGAGTAGGAGCCGACCCCCTCGTGGCCGACCAGGATGAAGTCGGCCAGGGTGGTCATCAGGATGCGCTGCTCGTAGCGCTGGATGATCGCCGAGGTGTCGAAGCTGCGCGCCCCACCCGAGCTCATCAGCTCGAAGTCGAACATCGGCTGCTTGGTGACCGGGTCGTACTCCAGCGGCAGCACCAGGCCCTCGTGCTCGTCGCGGCGCACGTTCTGGACCATCCGCTTGAAGGCCTGGAAGGCGTTGTTCTCCCGGGTGCCCTTGGCGGCGTTCATGTAGGAGCTGGGCACCTTGGCCACCGGCATACCGGCCAGGTCCCGCTCGACGCCGATCGCCTCGAACTCCTCCAGGCGCTTCTTCATGAACCACGGCCGGTAGGAGTTGCGCAGCAGGCTGCGGCCCTCGGGGTTGCCCTTGTGCAGCCCGGTGCGGAACAGCAGCGACTTGTTGATCGGCAGCACCGTGGTGTCGTAGTACGGCGGGGCGATCTGGACCATGGCCTGCACGCCGCCGGTCTCATCGAACATCCAGCGCAGCAGGGTCTCCTGGGACCGGATCGGGATCTTGCGCCAGCCGATCTTGCCGTCGGTGAACTTGGAGCGCTTGGAGGGGTCCTTCTCCCAGGGCCCGATCCGCTTCTTGTAGACGATCTCGTGCCAGGACCAGCCGTAGACCAGGCAGGACAGGATCTCGGAGATCAGGTCGCCCCAGGTGTGCGACATGTCGTCCATGCACTCTTCGAGGAAGTCCGATGCCGCGGTGGCCTCGGGGGTGGTGTCGGAGGACTCCACCCGCCAGGAGACCTGGCGCAGCAGCTTCTCGATGGCGAACAGCAGCGCCCCCACCATGGGGTCGTTGTCGCTCATCTCGCGGTAGACCTTGACCGCCTTGCGGCCACGCAGCGCGGGCAGGAACTCCTCGTCGATGATCCCGCTGGCCCGCTTCAGGCCGGTGCCGCCCAGCTCGGCAAAGGGCATGGCGGGCACCCCGCCAGAGGCCTGCGGGTCGCTTTGGTCGTCGTAGCGCAGGACGTCGGCGTAGTTCATTTGCTGATCAGGCACGGCTCTCCTCGGTCTCTTCCATCCTCTCCGGACTCACCACCCAAGCCTGGGAGGCAGCCCGGACCGCCAGCGCCCACAACTGCCCGGCGCAGCAGGCATGACCCTCGGCGTAGTGCTCCCAGCCCTTGGCCTGGAGCTGCTCGCTGATGGTCCTAGGCATAGCGCTGGGCCACTGCTTGGGCCCGGCGCTGGATGGCCAGCATCAGCTCCTGGAACAAGATGAGGTAGACCTCACCCATCAGTTGAGCGGCGTTGACGACGGCGACGGCGGCGAGGTGAGTCTTGTCCTTCATGCCCATAGTGTCGCCACACGCAGAAGACCCCCTAGGCGTGAGCTAGGGGGTCCTCTACACCCAGGCCGATGGGCAGCGGGTCCTCGGCCTGAGGATCCTGTGGAGGGGGATCTAGCCGGAGGCTAGGCCCTGGTGGCGGCACCGTCAAGGCGCACCCGGGCGTAGACGGTCTTGCCGCTCTCGCGCAGGGCGCTGGTGGTCTCCACGTCGCCCTCCTTGCGCAGCTGGCGCAGCACCGAGTTGGCCTCGCTGGAGCTGGGGATCTCGAAGGAGACCCAGCGGCCTTGAGCCAGCCGGACGGCGGTGATGAACGGGTCGATGTCCACCAACGGGCGCCGCCCCCGACGGCGGGGCACGAAGCCCTCGGCCATCATCTTGGTGCGGGTCTGTGGTGCGCCCATCGCTACTCCTTGTGGTGCCGGTACCCCATGTGTCTCAGGATGGAGATCTGGTTCTTCCAGCTGCGGTGGTCGCCAGGAGTCCCGCCCAGAAATGCCACCCTCTCTCCGTCTGGAGAATACACCTTAAAGTGGTTCTTCTTGGTCTGTGTGACCTTGAAACCCTGTTTTTGCAAGCTCTTGACGAGCTTTCGTTGTTCGGTGAACCCCGCCATCACCAGTGCCCAAGGCCCTCGGGCAGCCACGTGGTGGCCACGCGGCGAGGGCTGATCACCGGCTCCCCGTCGCGCAGCTGGGGGTTGCCATCGGGGCCCGGGTCGTAGACGTAGTACACCAGGATGACCTTGGCGCCCTCGTGCTCTAGGTCGAAGCCCGCGCAGGTCTCTAGGTTCACCCCGTGGTCGGTCAGCCACGCCTGGATGCCCACCTTGCGGGAGAAGTCCTGGTAGTGCAGCCAGGCGGGGCTGAACCGGGGTTCGGGCATGGGCTCGACTCTAGACGCCCGGCTGGAGGTTGCAGCCCTCCCGGTAGAGCTCCTCGCCCACCTCACGAGCCAGCTTGGCGCCCAGCTTGTAGATGGTCTTGTGCTCCCCAGCGCCGATGATCAGCCGGACCTCGGTGTCGGTGCGTTGCACCTCCACGGTGACCTGTCCGCCCTTCATGGCTGCCCTTCGCTTGAGCCGGTTGACACCTTCAGTGTCGTCGGCCTGTACAGCCCGTAGATGGTTCACGACGTCTTGGTAGACCGCGTCGCTGGTGAGGAACTGGGGGTCATTCCACGGTTGAGAGTTGTCCACTTCGTCTCCTGGTAGTCCTGCTCCGACATGTGCATCGCGGCGTAGGCCAGCATCAGGCGCATCAGCTCGGTGACGGTCACGTCCAGCGACTTGGCCTTGTCGGTGATCCAGGCGGCCTGCTCCGGCTTGGCCCGCATCCCCAACACGGTGGTCCTGCTCATACCTCGACCCTAGTCCTTACTGTTAACGTTAACAACCTGGTCTCACTCGAACAGCGAGGGGGTCTGCTGGCGCAGCTGGTAGATCCGGCTGTTCACCGCGCTGGGCTTGATCCCCAGCACCTGGGACAGCACCCCGGCGCTGATCCCGGCCTCCTTGGCGGCCAGGGTCAACCGGTCCACCTCGGCCCGGGCCTTGGACTCGGCCCAGTGCTGGTGACGCAGCTCGGTGAGCAGGTCGTGTTGGGTCTGGCTCAGCTCAACTGCCAACTCAGGTCCTCCGTCTCGGTGGAGCGCACGTCGCCCTCGGGACGCCAGTGCGAGGAGCCATGCAGGTGCTCGGTGCCCTGCTCGATCTGGCGGGCCATCCAGGTGGTGTCGGTGCGTGGCAGGCCCACCGGGGAGACCACCGGGAACTTGTGGCTGACCAGCTTCCAGGCCAGTGCCGCGCTGCACACGCTGTCGGGCAGGTGGTAGTCCTTGCCCCGGGAGTACAGGTCCTCCACCGAGGCGTACAGGTGGTCGCGGTACATGCTGCCGATCCGCGGGGCGACGATCTTGCCGTTCTCCACCCCGGTGACGTACTCGGACAGCATGTCGTCTCGCTCGCGCCCGGCCATCACGAAGTCGCGCACCCGGCCGTCGATCAGGTCGGAGACCACCCGGCCCAGCCCGGTGGCGTCGTGGATGCCCTGGGCCCGGTAGCGCTTCTGCAGGTCGTTGAACTTGCCGATCATCTTGGGGTAGGGCAGCCGGTTGAAGGACACGAAGTAGACCATCTCGATGGGCTCGTAGGTCACATCCCAGACACTGATGACCGTCTTGTCCACGGCCTGGGCCCAGTCCGCGGCGATGACGTAGTCCCGGTCGTCCTTGGGGTCGGCGGTCTTGTACTCCTCCCACTCCCGGCTGGACTTGATCGGCTCGGGGCAGGGCAGGGAGAAGACCTGCTCGACCGAGGAGGAGTCGAAGGCACGGTTGCCGATGGAGGGCTCGCCCAGCTCGTACTCCACCCGCCAGCGCTCCCGGGAGACCTCGCGCTTCTTCTGGGTGACGAACTCCTCGGACAGCCAGCCGTCCTTGGCGTACATGGTGTCCAGGTAGCAGTTGTGGACCACCACGCCCTCGGCCACGAACTCGTGGTCTTCTTCCACCCCAATGTCCCAGACCGGTACGGTAGCACCATGACTGATACCGAGAACCGTATGCGTGGTCAAGCTCGGGTACGGCAGTCCATCTCGATCGACATGAACGGCTGTTGGCTGTGGATCGGAGCTAGAGACAAGGACGGCTACGGGATCGTCAACCGCAAGACCTGGGGGCATGCCAAGGCCCATCGGCTGTCCTACGCCTGTTTCATCGGCCCCATCGATGGGGAGATCGACCACCTGTGTCGAGTCCACGCTTGTGTCAACCCCAGCCACCTGGAGGACACGAGCCATCGGACGAACATGCTCCGCGCACCCCACATCGCCGCACAGCTGGCACGCACGCACTGCCCCCGGAACCATGAGTACACCCCGGAAAATACCTACGTGGCCCCCAGTGACAACCGCAGGCACTGCCGTACGTGCGTCCGAGAGCAGACCAAGAACTGGCGAGCTCGGCTCAAGGCTGTCGGCGCGGGCCCATCCTGAGGGGGTCGCCACCTTGTGCTCGGGAGTAAGTCGCAACGTCTTGCCGTTGCTCAGCTGGATGCTAATGGTGGTTTTGTAGCCCATCCGGCTGACGTGCTGGACAGGCTTCCACCCCCCTCGGGTGAGCATCTTGTCGGTGAGCAGCACGTCCTCGATGTTCTTGATCCCGGCCTGGGTGGTCACCTGGGTGCCCTCGGCCAGGGACCACTCCATGACCGGCAGGCCCTCGTCCTCGAACCGGGCCATCTCCTTCATCATGGTGCCGTCGGCGTACTGCAGCGTGGACACCATGGTGGTCTGCTGGGGGATGCGCACCCCGAGCCAGTTGTCCTGGGGCATCGGCTGGCCCTTGGCGGACTCCAGGATGTTCTCGTCCATCTCGTCGATCTCATCCAGCAGCAGCCGCTGCGGGTGCGGGCCACGCACGCTGCGCTCGGAGGCGGTCAGCGGGCGGATCACCGCGTCGTTGTGCAGCTCGATCCGGGTGGTCTGGTCCTTGCGGATCATGTACTTGGGCGCGCTGTGGAAGGACCACATCTTCTTCATGTGCTCCAGGGCGTTGATGGCCTGCATCTCCGAGCCACCCACGATGTTGTTGTCCGCCCCGAGCACCACCGCCTGGGTCAGCCCCAGGCAACTCATCATCTGGGTCTTGCCGGACAGGCCTCGACTGCCACGCACCAGCACCTGGGGCTCACGGGCGAAGAAGGCCGTGGCGAAGGCGTCGAACGGCGCCTGGTGGTGCGGGCAGTGCTTGCCGCGGGGGATGGTCACGTTCCACAGCGCCTGGACCAAGGAGTAGAGCTCGTCGTCATTCCTGGGCGGCCGGGTCAGCTGATAGGAGCTGGGGAACGTGACCGTCATGTTTACAGTCTATCCACCCTGTCAGCCGATCTTGATCGGGTGTCCCACCAGCAGGAACAGCAGCAGGATCAAGATGACCACGACGATGAACCAGACAAAGCCCGGAACTTGGCGCATGGGTTAGCCCTCCTCTCTCTTACTCGGTCCATTTCAGGTACACCCGGCCGCTGACGGCGTTGGCGCCGCCCAGGGCGTACAAGTACTTGGGATCGGTATAGGAGGTGGTCCCGGCATACAGCCCGAAGCCCTTGTAGGTGCCGCCCAGGAAGCTGGCCCAGTAGCCACTGGGGACGGCAAAGGTGTCGGTCTGCCCGCGGGTCAGGGTGCCCACGTAGGCCCCGTTGGAGTCGTTGGCCTGCGGGCTGCCGCTGGGCTGGGCGGTGGCGGTGTGGGCGGTCAGGTAGACGTTGGCACCCCCGGGGACGCCATGCACAGTGTTGGCCCGGGTGATGGTGATCGAGAAGGCCTCGATGGTCTTGGCCTTGGCCAGCAGGGCGCTGATCCGGGTGGAGTAGAACCACAGCCCGTGGTAGGCGTCCCCGCCCTGGTAGACGTAGTCGTTGTCGGTGCGCCAGTAGCCGCTCACGTCGTTCCACGAGGCCGAGTCGGTGGCGTAGACGTAGGCGCTCTTGGTCACCGTGGTGGGGGCCGAGGCGATGGTCGGCACGGTGTACTTCAGCAGCCGAGGGGTGGAGTAGTTGCCGCTGGTGTCGATGGCAAAGACCGCCCAGTACAGCACCGTGCCGCTGGTCTGGTTGGCATAGCTGGCGCTGACCGTGGCCGAGGGCCCGGCTGCCACGCTGCCACCGCCCCCAGAGGTCGGCGAGGTCGGGTAGCCGGTGGTGGACCAGCGGAAGGCGATCGAGGCCATGTCGGCATCGGCCGGGGCCTTGGCGGTCATGGTCAGCGTGGAGCCGCTCAGCGTGGCGGTCAGCGACAACGGCATGGCCGGGGGCGTGACATCCCGCTCGTACAGCAGCGTCCAGCTGGCCGCGGCACGCTGGTAGATCTTGGCCACCGGTCGCTGCCCGGAGCCGGACTGCACGCTGATCGCGGTGTCGTTGCGCCACCGGATCGAGGTCCCCACGTCGGTGGGGGTGGCCACCAGGGTCCACAGCTGGCCGGTGGACATCAGACGCCGTACTGGATGTAGATGTCACCCACCGCGCCGGTGGAGATCGAGGGCAGCGTGGTGCCGGTGGTGATGTTCGGGCTGGGCGGGTAGATCTGCTTCCAGTCCGTGCCGTCGAACAGGTGCAGTTTGTTGGTGTCCTGCAGCCAGGCCATCATCCCCTCGGTGCGTGAGCCCGCGGGCAGCGTGGTGTCCCGGTCGCTGGCCGAGACGAAGACCATCACCAGCTTGGTCTCCAGCGCCTTGGCCAGGTTGCGGATGTACTCATCCACCGAGTTGATCAGGCTGTTCTCGTCCGGGTAGGGCAGCTTCTGGATCGGGGTGTTCAAGATGGCCACTAGAGCACTCCTTGGATGGTGATCAGGTCCCCGGTGCTGGCACCGGGCAGGGTCGACAAGGTGGTGGTCATCCCGGCCACGAACAGGGCCGGGCTGAGCCCGGTGGCGCTGCCGGTCTGGATCCACACCCCATGACCGATGGCGCTCAGGGTGTGGCTCAGGGTCCAGTCGCCGCTGGGTGCCGAGCCGATCAGGGTGAAGATGCCGCGCACCAGAGTCAGTCCCCCGGTGTAGACCGCGCTCAGCTCCCCGGTGCAGTCCACCGGGATGCCGCCACGGGACAGCACGTAGTCCAGCGGCAGCGCCGAGACCTGGGCGGGGGCGCGCTGGCTCAGACGCAGTTGACGGTCCAGCATCAGCCACCCAGATCCGCGAAGGTGGTGGTCGCTGAGAGCGTTCCTGCGGGCCCGGGAACGGTGCTGGCCGGTCCCTCTGGGCCAGCCGGTCCTGCGGGCCCCACAGGGCCAACTGGGCCCGGTCCCACGGCACACACGGCCAGTCGGGCGTCGGCCAACGACAGCGCGCTGCCCTGGGTGTGGGTCACCGTGACATCGAGCCAGGCGCTGGTGCCCACCGAGACCAGCACCGTGGCCCCGCCGACCTTCATCGTCTTGGCCACCGGTGCCTGGCAGCTTCCGGCCACGCTGGTGGTGTTGTACTGCAGGTCGATCTCCCGGTAGCCCACCGCGGTGCCCGAGGGCTGGGCCCAGGCAGCCCAGCCGGACACGAAGTAGTTGCCCGCGGGCAGCAGCAGCTTGGTCGAGGCGCCGCTGTTGTCGATCGCCCCGCTGATGTGGTCCAGCACGGTGGACAGGAACTTCAGCTTGGTCGGGGTGTTGTCCGCCACGCTGATCGCCCCACCCAGGGTCAAGATGGTGCCGTAGTCGCCGACCAGGCCCATCGGGCCGGTGGCTCCGGTGGCGCCGGTGTCGCCCTGGGCACCCTGCGGGCCCATCGGGCCAACCTCGCCCTGAGGTCCCTCGGGGCCGATGCCCTGGATCGCCCCGGTGCGCACCTCGATGGTGTCCCCGGTGATCAGACGGATGACCTGGTTGCTCATAGCGTCTGAGTGACCTTCTGGTTGAGGATGAACCGGCCGCGGATCAACCGCCGCCGACGGGTGGAGGTGGGGTTCTCCTGGTAGCTGACGAACAGGTCGTACACGTAGGTGTCGGCCTTGATGGTGTCGGTGGTACTGGCCGGGATGAGCACCTGGATCAGTCCCCCGGCGGGGTTGAAGGTGATCCCGGCGCCGCTGGATACCGCGGTGACCAGCTGCAGGTCGTCCAGGCGGCGAACCTCCATCCGCATGGGTTCGAGCAGCTGGTACGGCGTCATGGTGGGGTCGAGCCAGTAGAGCTGGAACCCGAAGTCGGCGCCCTGGTCAGCCTCCAGGTCCACCACTGCGGCAACACTCATCTGGCCTCCTAGCGATCATCTCCATCTTCGATGGCCTCACCAGTCAGGGCGTGCTGGGCGCGCCCGGCCTGCAAGGCAGCCAGGAAGCTGGCCTGGTCCCCGCCGACGATGAGCACCCGGGCACCCTCGGTCTGCTCCCCGCTGCCCAGCTGGTCCAGCCCCATCAGCTTGGCCCGGTGGGTCATCACCTTGAGCACGAACTCGGCGCTCTTGACCTCCCCGGACAGGGCGTCGTTCCAGTAGGCGCTCTGCAGCGAGTCCAGCCGGTTGAGCTCAGTGGCGATGGCCAGCCTGCGCTCGTCGGTGGTCAGTGACTTGGCCGCCTCGACCACGTAGCCGCGGTAGTACTCGATGACCACCGCGGTGGAGGTCTGCATCTGGTCGGCGATCTCCACGAACGGCACCCCGCCGGTGCGCAGGTGGTAGATCTGGCGAGCCAGCTCCTTCTCAGAGGGCGGCCGCTGCACGTCGGTGGGCATCTCTTCGCTCCAGCAAGTAGTCGATGATCTCGTCAGTGGTGGCCTGACCCTTGCGAATCATTCTGAAGTACTTCTGGCGCTCCTTGGTGGTGGTGCCTGCCCAGACCCCGTACTCCTCGAACCCGTTGATCGACTGGCGCAGGCACAGCTCGAACACCGGGCAGGTGGCGCACTTGGACTTGGCCGCCTTGATGTCACTGGTCGTATAGGGCGGTCGCTCATTGGGCTCGGGAGAGCCAAAGAACGTGGTGCCCAGATCCCCCAGGCACTTGGCCTTGGCATGCCATTCGGGCCACATCGAGGTGATGCCGCGATAGGACTTGGGCTCTTCTTCGTCGTGGGTGATTTCCTCAGAGATGGCTACGTGAGCCGGAATCCACCGTGGAGCGGTGGAGGACATTGATGCCGTGGATTGCGATGGCTGCGGCATCGACAGCGTCCTGGTTTCCATCACAGGACAAAAAGTACTGTTCGTACTCTAGTCTAAGCCATTCCGACACGCCGCTTTTGTCCGCGTTTCCGCGTCCGGTGGTGTCCTTCTTCCAGGTGCTCACCGGGACCAGGTAGACCGGCACGTCCAGGGCCAGCACCATCCCCACGGTCTGGGCCAGCAGGATGGTCGAGCGCAGGTTGCGCACCCCGGCCACCACCGGCTCCTCGCAGAACACGATGGGGTCCGCCTCGGCGCCCAGCAGCTTCTCCAGCTGGTAGCGCATCCGGGTCAGCTCGTTGCCTCGACCCAGCTTGGGGGTGGTGATGATGTGCACCTGGTGGTGCTCACCGTTGATGCCGAACAGGGCCAGCTTGCGGGCGGCGGGGTCGACACCCCAGACCGTCACGACAGCCAGGCTGTGACGTCGTGCACCGGCATCCCCACCCCATTGGCCACCTGGATCTCCAGGGCGGCTCCCTTGGAGCGCTCCCAGCCCTCGATCAGCGCCACCCCATCGCAGGCCAGCATCATCGTCAGGGTGGCCTTCATGTAGTCCTCCCAGCCCCACCCGCAGGCCGCGCCCTGGTCATCGAGCCAGCAGGGGTTGGCCACCTCAAAGCCGCGTTCGACCAAGGTGGTGGCGGCCTTGTCGAAGTTCACCTGGTGGTTGTCCACCCCGGTGATCGGACCGGCGATGTACAGCTTCACAGGCGTTCTCCATGGTCGAGGCGTTGAGCCGAGATCAACTGCTCCTGGGTCAGCCGTCTGCTGCCCAGGTCGAACATCTTGCGGGCCATCTCGATGAAGCTGTTGAGCTGGCCGGTGCGCACCCGGTAGTGCGGGTCGCCCTTCTTGATCGAGCCGTTCTGCTCCCCCTCGAAGATGAGGATCTCCAGCTCCCGGGCTCGGGCGTAGTATGCCGCGGCCACCTCCATCAGCTGTAGATAGGGGCTGTCCACCGGTGGGTCCACCCTCCCCAGTAGAACGTCGGTGTACTCCTCGATCTCGCGGTTGATCCGGTCCACCGTGGGCAGCCCGGCAGGCAGCGGCACACTGGTCAGCCGATGTCCGAACTGGACGTGGCTGGGGTGTGCTGCGGTGATCCTGATGCTCATGCGGCTCTCCTTGCCCTGCTTCGATCCCTACGGCACGCCTTGCAGTAGCGGTTGGGATGTCCTCCGGCCTGGATCGAGATGCCGGTGTTCTGAGGGCTGTAGTCGTGCCCCTGTGGGCACTGTGCCACCTGTTGGTGGCGCCACCTGGTGATGCTGCGCTTCATGTTCTCCCGATGTGTCACCTGCTCTAGGTGGTCGGGGTTCACACAGGCACGGTTGCGGCATACGTGGTCCAGCTCCATGCCCGGCTGCACCGGGCCCACGTGCCACACGTAGCTGAACCGATGGGCAAGCTGAGAGTGCCCAGGGTCGGGGGAGAGCACTGCGTAGCCATCGGGGTTGACGTACGCCGTCCATACCCAGCAGCCACGCTCATCCAGTTCGATGCGCTCCAGGAGGCGCTCAATCGCTGGTCGCAATGCGCGCTCTCCCTTCTGGCCATCGAGCACCTTCGCAGATCGAGCTGTACTCACACCACCTGTACTTGCCCTCCCCGTTGAGGCACTCGGGCAGCATGGGTATCAGCTCTCTTTGTGATGTTGATTCGTTCAACCTTTCAAGCTCTTCTCGTACCGATTTTATGACTTTTTCATCCCGTGGGACAAGGATCTCTTTGAGTTGTTGATCGTTCTTCGACTCGTACACCGCGTGGAACGCCTCGATGTCGGTGGCCAGCATGTACGCGTGCATCTGCAGCACGTGCTCGGGCTTGGCTCCGAAAGTGTTCACCTGGCCGAAGCCGAAGGTGTTGATACTCTTGAGC
>Ga0308176_10000042_pt1 | contig 77006 bp, 77 predicted proteins | sample PhyCR2_3_FD_203890 | JGI IMG/M metagenome (GOLD analysis project Ga0308176, IMG submission 203890) | Soil microbial communities from UC Gill Tract Community Farm, Albany, California, United States - DLSLS.C.R2 | ecosystem: Environmental > Terrestrial > Soil > Agricultural land | place: USA...
CGGCGCGCTGCTCCGCAGGGATCAGGGTCAACGTCAGGACTTGGCCGGCGGTTCCCACGAATCCGAAGCCGGCACCGCCGACGGCCGAGCAGACGAAGCCTTGCCAGGGACGGTCGACAAACGCCAGGCCCCCGAAGCCGAGTGCGTTCACAACATTGCCCGCGATCAGGATCCGCTTCGCACTGAAACGATCGAGCAGCGCACCAGAAGGGAGCGTTGCCACTGCGGCAGTGCCCATGACCGTCGCCAGCACCAACCCGGCGGTCACCGTCGAGAAGCCCCGGGCCGCGTGGAAGTAGATGATCTCGAAGGGAAGGATCAGCCCGGTCCCGAAGTTGCTGAGCGCCCACCCGGCCTGAAGAACGCGGATAGGCCTCGGTAGGCCCGTACGCCAGACGGCCACCACACGTGCGAGCGCGCTGCCCCAACGCTGCTTCTGCATCAGCTCATCTCCCATTCGCGGTTGTGCGGACGTCAAAGACACCGCGATGCCGCGAAACGGACCGCCGGTCCGTCTCCGGCGAACCTGGTGTCATTGCTGCGATGACCGTCGATCTCGAGCGGGCCAAGGGAGGCGACGAGCGCGCGTTTGCGTCGCTGGTCGAGCCGTTCCGGCGCGAGCTTCAGCTGCATTGCTATCGGCTGCTCGGCTCCGTGCAGGACGCCGAGGATCTCGTCCAGGAAACGTTGCTCGCCGCGTGGCGCGGGCTCAACGGCTTCGAGGAGCGGGCGTCGCTGCGCTCCTGGCTCTACCGGATCGCAACCAACCGGAGTCTCAACGCAATTCGCGAACGCGGGCGCCGTCCCGCCACGGAGAACACCATGAGACCGTCAAGAATTCGCCGCGCCGTCGAGCCCAGCTGGCTCGAGCCATACGCGGACAGCGCGCTTCCGGATCCCGCTCCTGGACCTGAGGCACGCTACGAGCAGCGCGAAGCGATCCAGCTCTCGTTCATCGTCGCGCTGCAGCAGCTGCCCGCGAAGCAGCGCGCAGCGCTCGTGCTGCGCGACGTGCTCGGCTTCCACACCGACGAGGCCGCCTCGATCCTCGAGACGACGCCGCAGTCGGTCAAAGCCGCGCTCCAACGCGCACGCACAGCGCTCGACTCGTACACCGTCGAACGCCAGCAGGCGCCGCTTCCCGACTCGCCGACCGAACGGAACCTTCTCGCCACCTTCAGCGATGCCTTCGAAGCCGGCGACACGGCGCGCCTCCTCACTCTGCTGAGCTCCGACGCTCGTGTGACCATGCCGCCGCAGCCGGGCGAGCTCATCGGACGAGAAGCAATCGGCGTGTACCTCGACCGCGGCGCCGAGATCCGCGGCGCCCCGCTACAGGTACGCGCGACCCGCGCCAACGGCCAGCCGGCCTTCGGCTGCTACCTGCGCTCGCAGCCCTGGGGCATGATCGTCCTCGCCTTGAGCGGCAGCAAGGTCGACGAGATCACCCTCTTCGCCGACCCCGCACTGCCCGGCCGCTTCGGTCTTCCCGAACACACTTAGCCGACGAGGATCCACCGAAGGGCAACTAGAGGACGTACTCCCAGCCGGGCTGCCAGGTGAACGGCTCGCCGATCAGATCCTCGAGCTCGCGGCCGTTCACGACCACCTCGAGGGCGAGGCGCGTCGCAATGTGGTCGATCACGAGGACGCGCTCGCCATCACGCTCGCTCCGCAGCTCCTCGAGGAACCCCGTAACGCGCTCCACCGCCAGCCGCCAGCTCTCGCCGCCCGGGTAGGGCACGTCGATGCGCTTGGCCCGGTCGTGTACCGGCTCCCGCGTCCCGTTCAGCTCGCCGTAGTCGCACTCGCGGAGGCGCGCGTCCTGGACGATCAGGAGCGACGAGCCGGCGAACGCGATCTCGGCCGTCTCGACGGCGCGCCCGAGATCGGAGGTGAAGACGACCGAGATCCCGTTGCCGCGCCGGCGCTCTCCGAGCTCCCGTGCCTGCTCGCGCCCGGCCGCCGAGAGCCTCCCCGGCAGCGCGCCGGTCGCGATCCCCGCCTCGTTGTCCTCGCTCGTGGAGTGCGTCTCGTAGACGACCTCGACGCTCACTCGCCCAGCCCCAGCCGCCGCTCGAGGCTCGCCTTCGCCGCTGGCCACTCGTCGTCGATCACGGCGTACCATGCGGAGTCGCGCCGCTCGCCGCCGCGAACGACTTGGTGCTTGCGGGCGACGCCTTCGAACGTGGCGCCGACCTTCTCGAGCGCGGGCCGCGAGCGCTCGTTCGAGGCGTCGGTCTTGAACTCGACGCGGAAGTAGCCCTCGTCCTCGAACGCATGGCGGAGGAGCAGGTACTTCGCCTCGGTGTTCGCGTCCGTCCCCCACGCTTTCGGGTTGAGCCACGTGTTCCCGATCTCGACGACGCGGTCCTCGGGCCGGTCGTTGAGGAAGCTCGTGTGCCCGACGAGCTCGCCGTCGAGGTAGTGGAGGAAGCCCATGTCCACGGACGCGAAGAAGCGGCGGAACTCTTCGCGCTCGTAGCCGTTGAAGCGCATCCAGCGCCACGTGCGCGGGTCCTGCGCGACCTGCCAGAGCTCCTCCTCGTGACGGGGCTCGAGCGGGACCAGCCGGACGCGCGGACCCTCGAGGACTACGTGAAGCGCCAGCTTTCCCCCTCCTCGAACGAGCGCAGGATCCGGCGCGCGACGACGGCCTTGTGCACCTCGTCCGGCCCGTCGTAGATCCGTCCGCCGCGGGCCGTCCGCCACATGAGCGCGAGCGGCGTGTCCTCGGTGAGGCCCAGGCCGCCGTGTACCTGGATCGCGCGGTCGAGCACCTCGCCGAGCACGCGCGCGGCGAAGAACTTGATGAGCGAGATCTCGACGCGCGCCTGGTTGCCCTCGTCCAGCCGGTGCGCGGCTTGAAGCGTCATCAGCCGGCACGCCTGGATGTCGGCGGCCGACTCGGCGATCCAGTTCTGGACGGTCTGCTTCTCGGCGAGCGGGCCGCCGAACGCCTCGCGGTCGAGCGCCCGCGCGCACATGAGCTCGAACGCGCGCTCCATCTGCCCGAGCCAGCGCATGACGTGGTGGATGCGACCGGGGCCGAGCCGCTTCTGCGCGATCCGGAACCCGGCGCCCGGCTCGCCGAGCATGTTCGAGAGCGGCACGCGGACGCCGGTGAAGCGCGTCTCGCAGTGCGTCCCCCAGCCGCGCCCCTCGTGGCCCATGACCGGGATGCGGCGCACGAGCTCGTAGCCGGGCGTGTCGGTCGGGACGAGGATCATCGAGGCGCGCGCGTGTGGCTCGGCCTCCGGCTCGGTCACGACCATGACGACGCCGAACGCCGCGCCGTCCGCTCCCGAGGAGAACCACTTGTGCGCATCGATCACCCACTCGTCGCCGTCCCGAACGGCGCGCCCGCGCAGCAGGGTCGGATCGGAGCCCGCCACCTCCGGCTCGGTCATGCCGAAGAACGAGCGCACCTCGCCGGAGACGAGCGGCCGGAGGAAGCGCTCCTTCTGCTCGTCGGAGCCGTAGACGTGGAGGATCTCGGCGTTTCCGGCGTCCGGCGCCTGGCAGCCGAAGACGAGCTGCGCGATGAAGCTGCGACCGATCTCCTCGTTGAGGTGCGCGTACTCGAGGAAGCCGCTGCCGGAGCCTCCCGCCTCCACCGGCAGGTGCGGCGCCCAGAGGCCCGCGTCCTTCGCCTTCTGCTGCAACTCGCGCACGAGCGCGTCGGCAGCGTCGTCCTCCCGCGTGAGCGCCGGCTCGTTCGGATAGACGTGCTCCTCCATGAACGCGCGCACGCGCTCGCGCCTCTCCTCCACAGCGGCGATGATCGCAGACATGCGCGAGGCACTCGAGGCGGTGCTGGGGCCGATCTCCGAGCCCGTGCTGGTCGCGGGCGGCGCGTCGAAGGAGGCGTGGGCCGTGGACGCGGGCGGCGAGCCGCTGCTCGTGCGCCGCGCGGGCGGCGGCGTGATCCACCGGCACACGCTCTCGCTGCGGCACGAGTTCGAGGTGCTGCGCGTTGCGCACGAGGCGGGCGTCAAGGCGCCGCGGCCCGTCGCGTACATCGAGGATCTGGAGGGGCGCGAGGCGTTCGTCATGGAGCGGCTGGAGGGCGAGACGATCGGACGCCGCATCGTGCGCATGACCGTCCCCGAGCGGCTGCCGGTCGAGATGGCCGAGGAGCTGGCGAAGATCCACGCGCTCCCCCCGCACGAGCTGCCGTTCCTCGCGGAGGCGTCGATCGACCGGCTCGTGGAGGAGCTCGACGAGGTCGGCGAGCCGCACCCGGCGATCGAGCTCGGCCTCTGGTGGCTGCGCGAGCACCGGCCGCCGCCGCGCGATCCCGTCGTCGTCCACGGCGACTTCCGGATCGGCAACCTCGTCGTCGGCGAGACGGGACTCGTCGGCGTGCTCGACTGGGAGTTCGCCCATCTCGACGACCCGGCCCGCGACCTCTCGTTCGCGCTCGTCCGCGCGTGGCGCTTCGGCGTGCCCGAGAAGCGGCTCGGCGGCATCGGCGACGTCGAGCCGTACCTCGGGCGCTACAACGAGCTGACCGGCTTCGACGTGCGCCCGGAGGAGCTCGACCACTGGGAGCTCGCGGGAAACGTCGCCTGGGCGGTCGGCTGCCTCACGCAGGCGCAGCGCCACCTCACGGGCCAGGACCGGAGCGTCGAGCTCGCCATTCTCGGCCGGCTCGGCGCCGAGGTCGAGTACGAGATCTGCCACCTGCTCGAGAGGCAGGGCGTCGCGTGAGCGAGCGGCCGACCGCGGACGAGCTCGCCGAGGCGATCGAGGAGTTCCTCGCGGGCGAGATCCTCCCCACGCTCGACGACCACCGCCTTCGCTTCCGGACGCTCGTGGCGCTGAACGCGCTCGGCATCGTCCGGCGTGAGCTCGCGAAGCTGCCGCCGGAGGACGACGCGGAGCAACGGGGGCTCGCGGCCCGAATCCGGGCGGGCGACGTACCGGCCGGGACGCACGCCCGCGTGAAGGCGGACGTCGAGAAGCGACTTCGGATCGCGAGCCCGAACTACCTCGAGCGCTCCGAGGGCGAATAAGCTCTCGCCGTGCCCGATCTGAGCGGCAAGGTCGCGATCGTCACCGGTGCGGGGCGCGGGATCGGGCGCTCGCACGCGCTCGCGCTCGCCGCCGCCGGCGCGAAGGTCGTCGTCAACGACCTCGGCGCGGGCCTCGCGGGCGAGGGCTCCGACCCCGGCCCGGCGGGGGAGGTCGTCGAGGAGATCCGCGCTGTGGGCGGCGAGGCGTCCACGAACGGCGAGAACGTCGCGGACTTCGCCGGCGCCGGACGTCTCGTCCGGCAGGCCATCGACGAGTTCGGCCGGCTCGACATCCTCGTCAACAACGCCGGGATCCTCCGCGACCGGATGCTCGTGAACATGACCGAGGAGGAGTGGGACTCGGTGATCGCCGTTCACCTCAAGGGTCACTTCGCGCCCACGCAGCATGCGGCGACCTACTGGCGCGAGCGGTCGAAGTCGGGCGAGGAGGTGCGCGGCCGCGTCGTCAACACGTCCAGCCCGTCGGGCGTCTTCGGAAACGTCGGCCAGACGAACTACGGCGCGGCGAAGGCGGGCATCGCCGGCTTCACGATCATCGCCGCGCAGGAGCTGCAGCGCTACGGCGTCACCGTGAACTGCCTCGCGCCGAACGCGCGCACCCGCATGACCGAGAAGACGTTCCAGATGGACGCGCCGCCCGAGGGCTTCGACCCACTCGACCCCGCCAACGTCTCCGCCGTCGTCGTCGCGCTCTGCGCCGACGAGGCGCAGGCGATCACCGGCCAGGTCGTCCACGTCTGGGGCGGCGCGGTCAACGTCCTCCGCGGCTGGAGCGCCGCGGAGCTGCTCGACGCGCCGGACGGCTGGCAGCCGGATGCGCTCCTCGCCGAGCTGCTCGCGCGCTTCCCCGACGGTGCCTCGCCGCCGGGGATGCTCGCCGGCATGCAGTCCGCCGGCGGCCGCTCGCTGCAGGCGGCGGACTGACGGTGCCGCTCCTCTCGCTGGACAGCGCTCGGCTGCGCTTCGGCGGGATCGTCGCGCTCGACGACGTCAGCCTCGAGGTCGCAGAGGGTTCGATCGTCGGCGTCATCGGCCCGAACGGGGCCGGCAAGACGACGGCGTTCAACGCGATCACGCGCCTCTACCGGCTCGACTCCGGCGACATCGTCTTCGACGGCCGGTCGCTTCGCCGCGTGCGACCGAGCCGCGTCATCCGGCTCGGCGTCGCGCGCACGTTCCAGAACCTCGAGCTCTTCCCGCGGCTGACCGTGCTGGAGAACGTCCTCGTGGGCGCGCATGCCTCCTCGCGGCTTCAGCGGGAGAGCGAGCAGCAGCGGCTGGCGCTCGAGACGCTCGCCGACGTCGGGATCGCCGAGCACGCGGCTCGCCCGGCGGCCGGGCTCCCGTTCGGGACGCTGAAGCGCGTCGAGCTCGCCCGCGCGCTCGCTAGCCGGCCGCGGCTGCTCCTCCTCGACGAGCCGGCCGGCGGCCTCAACCACGAGGAGGTCGACGAGCTCGTCGGCCTCATCCGCCGCCTGCGCGACGAGCGCGAGCTCACGATCCTGCTCGTCGAGCACCACATGCGGCTCGTCATGGACCTGTGCGAGCAGGTGCACGTGCTCAACTTCGGCCGCACGATCGCGGCCGGCCCGCCGGCCGACGTGCAGCGCGATCCCGCCGTGATCGAGGCGTACCTCGGAGGAGAGCTCGCCGCGTGACGGCCCTCCTGGAGCTCGAGGACGTCGAGGCGCGCTACGGCCCCGTCCACGCGCTGCACGGGATCTCGCTCGCCGTCGAGGAGGGATCGATCGTCGCCGTGCTCGGCCCGAACGGCGCGGGCAAGACGACGACGCTACGCGCGGTCTCGGGCACGGTACGCCGCTCGGGGAGGATCGTCTTCGCGGGGCGGCAGCTCGACCGGCTCGGCCCCGACGCCGTCGCCCGCCTCGGGATCGCGCACGTCCCCGAGGGCCGCGGCACCTTCGCGGAGCTGACCGTCTGGGAGAACCTCCGCCTCGGCGGCTACACGCGGCGCGGCTCGATCCAGCCGGAGCTCGAGCGCGTCTTCTCCTACTTCCCGTGGCTGGCGGACAGGCGGAGACAGCAGGCAGGGACGCTGAGCGGCGGCGAGCAGCAGATGCTCGCGCTGGCCCGCGCGTTCGTCCACCGGCCGCGGCTCCTGCTCCTCGACGAGCCCTCGCTCGGACTCGCGCCGGTGCTCGTCGCGGAGCTCTTTCGCATCGTCCGCGAGCTGAACGAGCGGGAGGGATTGACCGTCCTCGTCGTCGAGCAGAACGCGCATCTCGCTTTGCAGGCCGCGCAGTCCGGCTATGTGCTCGAGGCCGGCCGCGTCGCCCTCTCGGGCACGAGCGCCGAGCTCAGGGCCGACGACTCCGTCCGCCGCAGCTACCTCGGTTACTAGACCGTGGCGACGCTCGAGTCCTTCCGCCCGCGCCTCCGCGACCGCGCCGCGCTCGGCGGCGTCGTCCCGCCCGTCAGCCTGCTCCTCGTCGCGGGCGCGGCGGGACTCCTCGTCGGCTCGCTGCGCAGCGAGGTCTTCGCCCAGCTGACGGTGCAGGGACTCGCGCTCGGCGCAGTCTACGGCGGCCTCGCGCTCGCGCTCGTGCTCGTCTACCGCGCGACGCACGTCGTCAACTTCGCGCAGGGCGAGCTCGCGATGGCGACCACCTACGTCGCGTATCAGCTCATTCACTGGGGCCTCTCGTACTGGGAGGCGTTCTTCGCGACGCTCGCGATCGCCTTCGTCCTCGGCCTCGTGCTCGAGGTGGCGCTCGTCCGCCCGGTGCAGCACCGCTCCGTGATCGCGGCCGTGATCGTCACCGTCGGCCTGTTCATCCTTATCGACGGCGTCGTCAACTGGATCTGGGGCGGCGACTTCAAGTACATGCAGTCGCCGTTCGGGACGAAGGTCTACAGCGTCGGCGGCGTCTCGATCGCGCGGCTGTACCCGGGGATGCTCGGCGTCGTCGTCATCTCCGTGCTGCTCGTGTGGGCGCTCTTCCGGTTCACGAAGCTCGGCCTCGGCATGCGCGCGGCGGCGCTGCGGCCGGCCGAGTCGGCGCTCGTCGGGGTCCGCGTGGACTGGATGCTCGCGATCGGCTGGGGACTCGCCGCCGTGCTCGGCGCGGTCGCCGGCCTCATGGCCGAGCCGTCGCAGTTCGTCCTCGAGCCGACGCTGATGCAGCCGATACTCGTCTACGCGTTCGCGGCCGCCGTGCTGGGAGGCCTCGACAGCCCGGCGGGAGCCGTCGTCGGCGGGCTCGCGATCGGCGTCTCGCTGAACCTCGTCGTCCAGTACGTGCCGTCGATCAGCTCGGAGCTGCAGGCGCCGTTCGCGTTCGCCGTCCTCGTCGCCGTGCTCCTGCTCAAGCCGTCGGGGCTCTTCGGCCACCGGGAGGTGCGGCGGGTATGAGGCAGAGGCTCCCCGCCATCGTCTCGCTGCTCGTCGTCGGGGGAGCGCTCGCGGGTCTCCCCTTCACGCTGAGCGGCTACCACGTCGGGCTCGCGGCGCAGGTCGGGATCTTCTTCGTCGCGGTGCTCGGCCTCAACATCCTCACCGGCTACACCGGCCAGATCTCGATCGGCCACGGCGCGTTCATGGCGATCGGCGGCTACACGACCGCGGTCATGTCGCAGGACCACCACACGAACCTCGTCCTGACGATGCTCATGGCCTTCGCGATCTGCTTCGTCGTCGGCCTCCTCGTCGGCCTGCCGGCGCTGCGGCTCTCCGGCGTCTACCTCGCGCTCGCGACCTTCGCGCTCGCCGTCTCCGTGCCCCAGCTGCCGCTCAAGTGGTCGAAGTTCCTCGGCGGGAGGGACGGCGTCCAGACATCGAAGACGGTCAGCCACCTCTGGCTCTACGGCGCGGCCTGGACGGCGTCCGCGATCCTCTTCGTCCTCGCGTGGCTGATCCTGCGCGGACGGGTCGGCCGGGCCTTCCGCGCCGTGCGCGACAGCGAGATCGCAGCCGTGGCCTCCGGCATCGAGTTGCCCGTCTACAAGACGCTCGCCTTCGGGATCTCCGCCGCGTACGCGGGCGTCGCGGGCTCGCTCTTCGTTCTCGCCACCAACGGCTTCGCGGAGCCGAGCGAGTTCGGCGTCGTCCTCTCGCTCCAGATCCTCGTCGGCGCCGCCGTCGCCGGTCTCGGCTCGCTCTGGGGAGTCCTCGCCGGCGCCGCGTTCGTCGGCCTCTTGCCCGCCGTCTCGAGCAGCGTGCCCGTCATCGGCTCCGACCACGGCCGTGACGTCGTCTTCGGGTCGGCGGTCGTCCTCGTGATGCTCCTGCTCCCCGACGGCTTTGCGGGACTCTTCGCGAGGGTCCGCCGATTCGCCCGCGCTTGAACGGCGAGTCAATCTCCATCAAACTGCCCGGGAACTCGTCCTTACCGACACAATCCGAATTCGGAGGAGGGGGCGCATGGCTGTCCACCGTTGGAAGCTCGGAGCCTTGCTCTGCGCTGTCCTGGCCACCGCCGCGGTAGCAAGCACGGCGGCTGCCTCGCACAGCAGCAGTACGCCGGGGGTGAGCAAGAAGCAGATCGTGATCGGCGGCACGTTCCCGTTCACGGGTCCGGCCTCGCTCTACAAGACGATCCCGGCGGCCGAGCAGGCGTATTACGCCTACGTCAACGCGCGCGGCGGCGTCTTCCACCGCAAAATCAAGGACATCGCCCTCGACGACCAGTACGACCCGTCCCAGACCGTCCCTCAGACGCAGAAGCTCGTGGAGCAGGATCACGTCTTCGCCGTGGTCGGCAGTCTGGGCACGGCGCCGATCCTGTCCACGTGGGGCTACCTCAACCAGAGGAAGATCCCGCAGGTGCTCGTCGCCACCGGCGACGCGTTCTGGGGCAACTGCGTCCACCACGCCTGTGACGGCTCGACGAAGCCGTGGACCCTCGGCTGGCAGCCGACGTATCCGGGCGAGGCGAAGATCTACGCCCAGTACATCCTCGCGAACAAGGCGAGCGCGAAGATCGGCGTCATCTACCAGAACGACGCGTACGGCAAGAACTACCTCGCAGGCCTGAAGACCGGGCTCGGCTCACACGCGAATCAGATCGTCGACACCGAGTCCTACAACGTCGGCGACTCCGCCCAGGTCATCGCGGCGCACATCGTCGCCCTGCGGGCCCACGGCGCCGACACGCTCGCGATCTTCGCGACGCCGACGCCGACGATCCAATCCCTCGTGGCCAAGACGCTGATCGGCTGGAACCCGCTGACGTTCGTCAACAACGTCTCGGCAAACCGCCTGTTCGAGCTCGCGGCCGCTTCGAACGGGGCCGACCTCGACGGGATCATCTCCACCGCCTACCTCGCGAGCCCGACGACGCAGGCGAACCTGCCCGGGATGAAGCTCGCGAAGAGCATCATCCACAAATACGCGCCCGCTCTCGACCAGAGCCTCGCGGAGGGCGACGGGAACATCATCTACGGCCTCGCAGTCGGCTGGACGTTCGTCGACGGCCTCCAGCACGCCGGCAAGAACCTGACGCGGCCCGGCTTGATGAAGGCGCTGCGAACCATGAACGAGACGAAGAACCCGTTCGTCTACCCGGGCATGTCGGTGCAGACGTCGAAGAAGCGCACCTTCCCGATGGAGCAGCTCAAACTCGAGAAGTGGAGCGGCGGGAAGACAGGCGACTGGCACGCCTTCGGCAAGATCTACAACGGCATCCACTGACTCGTGGGCGGGTGCTGCGCACCCGCCCACTGTCCAATCGAATTTCGCCGGCGGGAGAGCGCGGTCTCCCGCCGGCTCCCTTGCCGCTCTCAGTGCCAGCCGCCTAGATCTGGCTCGGGTCTGTCACCGGCGCCTGGCACGCGAAGCGCTCGCAGACGTAGACCGCCGGCTTGCCGTCCACCGGCGTCTTGCCTTCGAGCAGCGGGACGTCGTCGGCCGGCCCGAAGGCGACGACGGCGTTCGGATCGAAGCCGCTCAGGGCCGCTCGCGCGACCTCGGAGTCCGCGCCGCCGAGGATCGCGAGCTCGCGCGGTGGCGAGAGGTGGAGGTCGAGCGCGCAGAGCGCCCAGCCGAACGCCGTCGGAGCGCGCGCGAGGAGGTCGCGGACGAGGCGCAGCGCGCCGACCGCCTGGCGCTCTAGCTCGTCGTCGCCCCAGATCCGGGCGAGCCGCAGGAGGACGAAGGCGAGCATCGAGCTGCCGGACGGCGTCGGGTTGTCGTCGAAGGCCTTCTGCCGCGCGACGAGCGGCTCGCCGTCGGCCGGCGTGAGGAAGAACCCGCCCCGCTCCGGATCGCCGAAGAGCTCGAGAGCGGTGAGGGCGATCCGGCGCGCTTCCCGGAGCCAGCGGAGCTCGCCGGTGGCGACATGCAGCTCGTAGAACCCGTGTGCGACGTTCGCGTAGTCGTCGAGGTAGGCGGGGAACTTCGCGCGCCCGTCGCGCATCGTCCGCCAGAGCGGATCGGCGACCAGCAGCTCCCCGAGCGCGCGGGCCGCGGCAAGGATGTCCTCGCGCTCGAGGCGCCGTCCTCCCTCGGCGAGCGCCACGAGCGCCAGCCCGTTCCACGACGCGATCACCTTGTCGTCGAGGGCCGGCTGCGGACGCTCGTCCCGAATCGCGAGCAGCCGCGCGCGCGTGACCTCGTCGAGCTCCCCGCGCAGGATCGAGCGCCCGTGCTCGAACGGCTGCAACAGCTCGGCCGGCGCGCCTTCCTCCGCGGTCCACGTGTACGTCAGGCCCTCGACGCCATCCGTGTCCGCGTCCTGCGCCGAGGCAAAGCCTCCGCCGGGAAGGCGCAGCTCGCGGAGCATGTAGTCGAGCGTCCGCTCCGCCACCTCACGGTAGCGCGCCTCTCCGGTGAGCAGCCACGCGTGGAGGTACGGCGGGACGAGGAGCGCGTTGTCGTAGAGCATCTTCTCGAAGTGCGGCACGAGCCACTGCTCGTCGACCGAATACCGGTGGAAGCCGCCGCCGACGAGGTCGTGCATCCCGCCCGCGGCCATCCCGTCGAGCGTGAGCCGCACCGCGTCGAGCTCGCCACGCCGCAGGAGGAACTCGAGAGCCGACGCCGGCGGGAACTTCGGCGCGTGGCCGAAGCCGCCCCAGCGTGGATCGAGCTGCGACAGCAGGACACCCTCCGCCTCGCCGAGCAGCGCCTCGGTCAGCGGCTCGAGCGAAGGCTCGGTCTCGGCAGAGCGCCGTAGCGCTCCGACGAGCGCCTCCGCCTGCGCGGTGACGTCCTCCGGCCGCTCGCGGTACGCGCCGGAGACCGCCTGCAGCAGCTGCCGGAACGAGGGCAGGCCGTGGCGCGGCTCGTGCGGGAAGTACGTCCCGCCGAAGAACGGCTCGCCGTCGGGCGTGAGGAAGACGGTGAGCGGCCAGCCGCCCTGGCCGGTGAGCGCGACGACGGCGTCCATGTAGACGGCGTCGACGTCGGGTCGCTCCTCGCGGTCGACCTTGACGTTGACGAAGAGCTCGTTCATGACGGCGGCGGTCGCCTCGTCGTCGAACGACTCGCGCTCCATCACGTGGCACCAGTGGCACGCGGAGTAGCCGATCGAGACGAGCAGCGGCTTCCCCTCGGCGCGGGCGCGGCCGAGAGCCTCCTCGCCCCACGGATGCCAGTCGACAGGGTTGTCCGCGTGCTGGAGGAGGTACGGGCTCGTCTCCTGCGCGAGCCGGTTCATCCGAGTAGCGTAGGCGCCCATGACCACGCTGCCGGGCGGGACCGTCACGTTCGTCTTCACCGACATCGAGGGCTCGACGCGGCTCCTGCAGGAGCTCGGCGACGAGGGCTACGGGCGCGTTTCGGGCGACCACCGCCGGCTCGTGCGCGAGACTTTCGTGGCGCGCGAGGGAACGGAGATCGACACGCAGGGCGACGCGTTCTTCTTCTCGTTCCCGCGGGCGCGCGACGCGGTGGCTGCCGCCGTCGACGCGCAGCGGGCGTTGCGTGACCACGACTGGCCGGACGGGAAGGCGGTGTCGGTGCGCATGGGGCTCCACACGGGCGAGCCGCACGTCGGCGAGGAGGGCTACCTCGGGCTCGACGTCGTCCGCGCGGCGCGCATCTCGAGCGCGGGCCACGGCGGCCAGATCCTCATCTCCGAGACGACGCGCGCGCTGCTCGGCAACCAGCTCCCGGACGGGGTCGCCGTCCACGACCTGGGGCAGCAGCACCTCAAGGACGTGCAGCACGAGCACATCTTCGAGCTCACGATCGACGGGCGTGCCGCATCGTCGCGGCCGCTCAAGACGCACGAGGCGAGCACGAAGACCCGCCAGGAAGACATGGCATCGCGCTTCGAGGAGCGGATCACGGCCTACGTCGAGCGTCAGCTCGAGTCGGCGTTCAGCGAGGAGGGCGACCCGAAAGTGCCGGCCAAGCTCGCGCTCGGCGGCACAGCGCTGGGCCTCGGCGTCCTGCTCATGTTCGTGGTCGTGGTCGTCGCGATCGTCCTGCTCGTCAAGACCGTCTTCTTCTGACGCGGCAGCTCAGCGCGAGTAGCCGACGAGCGTCGCGTGTCGGCGGAAGCCGATCGACTCGTAGAGCCCGCACGCAGCGTCGGTGACGCAGTAGACGATCGCCTGCCGACCTCCCTCCTCGTGCAGGCGGCGGAGCGCGAACGTGCAGACGGCGGCTCCGAGCCCGCGCCGGCGGAACTCGTCTCGCACGCCGACCGGCTCGAGCTCACCGACGCGGTTCTCGTCGTCCGGCCAGACGAGGCAATAGGCGGCGAAGCGGCCGTCCGGCGCCTCGACGACGCAATCGAGGGACGCGCGGTACGGCCAGGACGCCTGGACGTTCGCGAAGCTCGACTCGGTGACGCGCGATGGAGCCCAGACGTCGCGGTGGATCGCGACCCGCTCCGCGAGGTCACGGGGCTCGATCGTCCGGCAGCGGAACCCGTCCGGCAGCTCCGGCGGCTCGGGCGCGTCCGAAAGGTCGCGCGCGAGGAAGTGCATGTCCGGCCCCTGGCGGTTGATCTTCGCGTCGCCGGGCCGGGTGAAGCCGTTGCGCTCGAGCGCGGCCCGCACCTCCGCGTCGTCCTCGAAGGCGACCGCGGTGCGCGCGTCCTGGTCGGCGAGGATCTCGTCGAGGAGCTCGAGCCGGTCGCGCCGCACGTCGAACTCGAGCAGCGCCCGGTCGTCCTTCAGCCACGACCATGCGACGGTGCGGCCGCCGTCCTTCCAGACACGGATCTTCCACTCGTGCTCGCGGCCTTCGTGCTGGCGGAGCCCCCAGGTCACGTCGCCGACGTGCCAGGGCGCGCGGACGCCGAGCTCGCGCCGCTGCTCGAGAGCGAGCTCGTGCATCGCTGCGATGATCTCGGGCGTGAGTCGCACGTACGGGGAGCTGGAGGTCGGGGCCGTCTACCGGAGCCGCTTCGGGCGCACCGTACTGGAGGCCGACAACGTCTGGTTCACGCTCCTCACGCTGAACACGAATCCGATCCACTTCGACGCGGAGTACGCCGCGACGACCGAGTGGGAGAGGCCGCTCGTCGACTCGACCTTCACGCTGGCCCTCGTCACGGGCCTGTCCGTCGCCGACGTGTCGGAGCGCGGCGTCAACCTCGGCTGGCGCGAGGTTCGGCTGCCGGCGCCGGTCTTCGCCGGCGACACGATCCGGGCCGAGACGGAGTTGCTCGAGAAGCGCGAGTCGCAGTCGCGGCCCGGCTTCGGCATCGTCACTGTCCGCACGCGCGGCCTCAACCAGCGCGACGAGACCGTGATCGAGTTCGAGCGGTCGATCATGCTGGCGCTGTGAGCGTAGGCTCGACGGAGCTCACCCGTGAGCGGAGGCGGCGGCTTTGCCGGCGCCGGAGCGGGAGATGATCGAGACGGAGCGGCTCCTCCTGCGGAAGCCCTTGCTCGAGGACGCGCGGTCGGCTCTCGACCTCATCACCGACCCGGTCGCGATGGAGCACATCGGGGGTGTCCATCCGCAAGCGGCTTCGGATCCGGAGTTCGTCGTCCGCCGCTGGCTCGAGCGCTGGGACGACAACGGCTGCGGGCCGTTCTCCGTGATCCGCCGCGAGGACGGGCGCTGGCTCGGCCGCGTCGGCGTGCTCGTCTGGGACGTGAGAGCGTGGACGCACACGACGTTCGCGAGCGCCGGCGAGTTCGCGCAGCCCGAGCTCGGGTGGGCGCTCGCGAGCGAGCACTGGGGCCGCGGCTACGCGACCGAGGCGGCGCTCGCCGTGCGCGAATGGGCTTACGCCGAGCGCGCGTTCGAACGGCTCGTCTCGCTCATCGCCCCGGTCAACGTCCGCTCGCAGCGGCTGGCGGAGCGGCTGGGCGCGACCCCCAGGGAGACGATCGAGCTCTTCGACAACGGGCCGCACGTCGTCTGGGAGCATCCGCGGTGATCGAGACCCAGCGCCTCCTCCTGCGCAAGCCGACGGTCGCCGACGTCGAGGATCCGCCGGCCTTTCTCGCCGACCCTCGAGTCATGGACTTCCTCGGCGGCGTCGAGGACTCGCGTGGCGTCGTGCGGCAGTGGGTGGACGGGTGGGAGACCTATCCGGCCGGGAAGCTCATCGTCGAAGCGGCCGGCGAGCGAATCGGGCGGGTGGGCTTCAACTTCTACGACCCCGAGCGGTGGGTTCGGTCGAGCTCGCCGGACGCGCAGCCGGAGCTCACCTGGGCGCTTGCGCACGAGCATTGGGGCAAGGGCTACGCGACCGAGGCGGCCGTCGCCGTCCGTGACTGGTTCGGCCGCTCCGGTGTGATCTCGCTCATCGCACCTGGAAACGTCGCCTCTCAGCGGGTCGCCGGGCGGCTCGGAGCAACGCCCGGCGAGACGATCGAGTTGCCACACTACGGTCCGCACGTGGTCTGGACTCACCCGCGGTGATCGAGACCGAGCGTCTCCTCCTGCGGAAGGTTCGAAGCAAGCCCACGCGGCTCTACGCGCTCGAGCGATGACCGCGCTGCGCCCGCTCGCCGGCACCCGCGTCGTCGACGTCACGGCCTCCATTGCGGGGCCGACAGCGACCCAGCTGCTCGCCGCGCTCGGCGCCGACGTCGTCAAGGTCGAGCCGCTCGCGGGCGATCACTCCCGCGCGTGGGGCCCTCCGTTTCTCGACGGGGAGGGCGCGATGTTCCTCTCGGCGAACGCCGGGAAGCGCTCGCTCGCGGTCGACCTCGGGGACGAGCGCGGCCGCGGGATCGTCCTGCAGCTCGTCGACCGCGCAGACGTGTTCCTCCAGAGCCTGCGGCCGGGAGCAGCGGAGCGGCACGGGCTCGACGCCGCCGCGCTCCGGGTCCGCAATCCGCGGCTCGTCCATTGCTCGATCGGCGCGTTCGGCGCAGACGGCCCGCTGAGCGACCGGCCCGGCTACGACCCGCTGCTGCAGGCAGCGTCCGGGATCATGAGCGTCACCGGCGAGGCGGGCGGCCCGCCGGCGCGCGTAGGCGTGTCCCTGATCGACCTCGGCACCGGCGTCTGGGCGGCGCTCGGAGTCCTCGCAGCGCTGTACGAGCGGGAGAGCACCGGCGTCGGCCGCACGCTCGAGCTCTCGCTGTACGAGACCGCGCTCTCACTCGTTGCGTTCCAGCTCGTCGGCTACCTCGGCGACGGCTTCGTTCCCGGCCGCGAGGGGAGCGGCTTCCCTCAGATCGCGCCGTACCAGGTGTTCCCGACCCGCGACGGCGAGCTCATGATCGTCGCGGGAAACGACAAGCTCTTCGCAGCGTTCTGCAGCGTGCTCGGCGTGCCGGAGCTCGCCGGCGACCCGCGCTTCGTCACGAATCCCGATCGCGTCTCGAACCGCGCGGAGCTGGTCGCGCTCGTCGAGCAGCGAACCCGGGAGAGGGGCTCGGCGGAGCTGCTCGAGGCGCTCGTCGCCGCGGGCGTGCCCGCCTCGCCGGTGTACGACGTGGGCGAAGCGGCCCGGCATCCGCAGACGGAGGCGCTCGGGATCCTCCAGTCGCTCGGAGATCTCGTGACGGTCGCGGCGCCGCTCTCGGCCGACGGAGACAGGGTGCGCCACCACGCGCCGCCGCCCGCGCTCGGCGAGCACACGGAGGAGATCCTCACCGAGCTCGACCATTCGCCGGAGGACATCGCCGCACTCGTGTCGGCCCGCATCGTCCGAACGGCGAATCCCAAGTAACAAACTGTTACTAACCTCGACAGTGCCCCGAACGGACGTGTCCCGCCGCTTCCGAAACAGCCTTCCGGCGCACCTAGTAACAGTTTGTTACTAGGTTGGACCGGTCCGAGTGGGCCAGGGGGCTGCGCGGTGGAGGTAGCCCTCGAGCGGTCGGCCCAGGACGCCTTCCAGCCACTGCGCTACGCCGACGAGGGCGTCCAGGTCGACGCCCGTCGGCACGCCCTCGCCCTCGAGCAGGTAGACGAGGTCCTCCGTCGCGACGTTGCCCGTCGCTCGCGGCGAGAACGGACAGCCGCCGAGACCGCCGACCGAGGCGTCGAGGACGCTCGCACCTCCCTCGAGCGCGGCGAGGCAGTTCGCATACCCGGTGTTGCGCGTGTTGTGGCCGTGGAAGCCCCGCGCCCGCGTCCGCTCCACGAGCGCGCGCACCGCCGACGGCGTCGCGACGCCGATCGTGTCCGCGAGGACGACCTCGGCCCGCCTCACGAACGGGGCCGCGAGCTCGGCGACGGCGCCCGGGTCGACACGGCCCTCGAACGGGCACCCGAACGAGCAGGAGATCGTCACCGTCGCCGGCGTCTCCCCCGCGGCGGAGAGAATCGCCTCCGCGCGCTCGACCGCCTCGGCGAGCGTCGCGTTCCCGTTCTGCAGGTTGAAGGCCTCGGTGGCCGCGAAGGTCAGGTTCACGCGATCGAGCCGAGCCGCCGCGAAGCGCTCCCAGCCGCGCTCGTTGAGGACGAGGCCGGACAGCTCGACACCCTCGTGCCGGCTCACGCCCGCTACGACCTCCTCGGCGCCGGCCATCTGCGGGACGCGGTCGTCGCGGACGAAGCTCACGGCCTCGATCCGGCGCAGCCCGGCGGCAGCGAGACGGTCGACGAGCTCGGCCCGCGTCGCGGGCGCGAGCACGTCCGGCTCGTTCTGGAGGCCGTCGCGCGGCCCGACGTCGCATACGCAGATTTCCACCGTCGCGAGCGTAATCACTGCGGATGCGGCGACGGAAACACACCGGAAAGCTTGGGTCGATGCATCCGTCCGCCTCCTTCAGCGCGGCCATCCGCGTGCGCATCGAGAACACGCCCGGCGCATTCGCGCAGCTCGCCTCCGCCATCGGCGAAGCAGGAGGGCTGCTCGGCGCGATCGACCTCGTCCGGGTCGAGGGCTCCAGGAAGATCCGCGACGTCAACGTCCTCGCCGACGACGAGCAGCACCTCGCCGCGATCGTCGCCGCCGTCCGGTCGCGCGAGGGCGTCGAGGTGGTCAACGTCTCCGACCGCGTCTTCCTCGCACACCTCGGCGGCAAGCTCGAGGTGCGGCCGCGCCTGCCGCTGAAGACGCGGGAAGATCTCTCGATGGTCTACACGCCGGGAGTCGCCCGCGTCTCGCGCGCGATCGCCGACGACCCCGACAACGTCTGGAACCTCACCATGAAGCGCAACACCGTGGCGGTGGTGACCGACGGAAGCGCCGTCCTGGGGCTCGGCGACATCGGCCCCGAAGCCGCGCTGCCGGTGATGGAGGGCAAGGCCGTGCTCTTCAAGGAGTTCGCGGACATCGACGCCTTCCCCATCTGCCTGGCGACGAAGGATCCGGACGAGATCGTCCGTACCGTCGAGGCGATCTCACCGGGGCTCGCCGGCGTCAACCTCGAGGACATCTCGGCGCCCCGCTGCTTCGAGGTCGAGCGAAGGCTTCGGGAGCGGCTCGCTATCCCGGTCTTCCACGACGACCAGCACGGGACGGCGATCGTCGTCCTCGCCGCGGTGCTCAATGCGTTGCGCGTCGTCGGCAAGGACCTGTCCGGCGTCCGCATCGTGACCACGGGCGTCGGCGCCGCGGGTATCGCGGTCACGCGAATCCTGCAGTCGGCGGGCGCGACGTGGATCGTCGGCTGCGACGAGGGCGGAGCGATCTACCGCGGCCGCGCCGGCCTGAGCGAGACGAAGCAGCAGTACGCGGAGGAGACCAATCCCGAGAACCTCCGCGGCAGCGCGGACGAGATCCTCGAGGGCGCGGACGTGTTCATCGGCCTCTCGGTGACGGGCGCGATCAGCGCGGACGGCGTCCGCACGATGGCTCCGGATGCAGTCGTCTTCGCGCTCGCGAACCCGAGCCCGGAAGTCGTGCCGGAGGAGATCGAAGGGCACGCCGCCGTCATCGCGACGGGCCGGAGCGACTTCCCGAACCAGATCAACAACGTGCTCGCGTTTCCCGGCGTCTTCCGCGGCGCGCTCGACATCCGCGCGAGGACGATCGACTCCGCGATGGAGCTTGCGGCCGCGGAGGCGATCGCCGGCTCGATCGGAGCCGACGAGCTCTCGGCGGACTACATCGTCCCGAGTGTCTTCAACCGGGCGATCGCGCCGGCGGTTGCCGCAGCAGTCGCCGCGGCTGCGCTTCGCAGCGGCGTCGCCCGCCGGTCCGCCTCGACCTTCGCGTCGACCCAGTAGCCGGGCCGCACGGCTCAGCGCGTACCGAGCTCCATCCCGAGCAGCCGCGGCAGCGCGGCGCCCGCCCGCGCGGCGAGCGGGGCGCGCCGGCCCTCCTCCTCGGCCGCCTCGCAGGCCATGATCGCCCAGCGCACGAGCCCGCCGCCGACCCGGCGGAACGGCTCCCGCGGCAGGCGCGGCACGGCTCGCGCCGCCAGCGGCAGGCGCGTCCACTCGTCGTCGGAGCCCAGCGCGAGCGATGCGAGCGTCTGCCCGCCGAGCCAGCTCGGCCCGACGCCGTGCCCGGAGTAGCCGGCGCCGAAGTGGATCCGCGTCCCGGCCTTCGTGCGGAAGAACGGCAGGTGGTCCGCCGAGACGTCGATCGGACCGCCCCAGGCGCGCTCGACGCGAACACCGGCGAGGCCGGGCAGCAGGCGCCGCAGGCCCGCCTCCGCGCGCGCGGCCGTCGGAACGTCGCGCGAGAAGCGATCGTCGATGCGCCCACCGAAGCCGATGGGCCCGCTGCCGCTCCCCATGAGCACCCGTCCGTCGTTCGTCGTCCGGAAGTAGTGGAGGAACATACGGCCGTCCACGATCGCCTCGCCCCCGGTCCAGCCGATCTCCGCAAGCGCCTCGGGCGCAGGCTCGGTGAGCACGACGTAGGAGCCGAAGTTCGTCAGGTTGCGAGAGGCCGGCGACCAGCCCGTCAGCGCGGCATTGGTCGCGAGCACCACCTCCGGCGCGCGGAGGCTTCCCCCCGGAGTCGCCAGCTCGTTCGGCGAGCCGGCGCGCACGCCTCTCACCGGGGTCCGTTCGTGGAGGGTCACCCCCGCGTCGAGCGCTGCGCGCCGCAGCGCCCGCACGAGGAGGCCCGGGTGGACGGTCGCGCATTCCGGATAGAAGATGCCGTTCCGGAAGACCGGCGAGGAGACGCGCTGTGCCACCTCCTCCGGCGTGAGCGGGACCGCCTGGTCGGAGCGCCCGAGCCGAGCGGCGGCGGCCACGCCCTTCTCGACGCCGGCGTCCTGCGCGGGCGCCGCCGACACCTCGAGCATCCCGGCCTCGCGCAGCCACACGTCCTCCCGCCGAGACTCGGCCCAGGCGCGGATGCCGGGGATGATTCGCTCGCCCGCGACGGCGAGTTCGAGTGCGCGCTCCTCGCCGAGCACCGGGACGACCGACGCGAGCGACGCCCAGTAGCCGTGGACGAAGCCACCGTTGCGCCCGCTCGGCCCGTGCCCGCAGATCTCCGCCTCGAGCACCGTGATGCGGAGCTCGGGCGACCGCTCGCGAAGCGCGAGCGCCGTCCACAGGCCCGTGTAGCCGCCGCCGACGATCGCGACGTCAGCCGTCGCGTCGCCGGCGAGCGCAGCCGCCGGCGCCGGATCTCCCTCGCGCGCCAGCGCGTCCTCGAGCCACCACGACGGCAGCCGCGGATCGACCGATGCGCCGGCCATCAGGCGTGCTTCGCGCGCCGGTTCTGGAAGACGACGTTCGCGAGCATGAGCGTGACGGCGACGACGAAGATCGCCGTCCCGATCACGTTGATCTGCGGCGGCGTCGCGACGCGGGCCGCGCCCCAGACGAAGATCGGGAACGTGACCCGGTTGCCCGCGTTGAAGTACGTCACGACGAAGTCGTCGATCGAGATGGCGAAGCAGAGGAGCAGCGCGGCGAGGATCGCCGGCGCGATCAACGGCAGCGTGACCTTCGTGAAGGTCGTGAGCTCGTTCGCCCCGAGGTCCATCGCCGCCTCCTCGAGGTGGCGGTCGAACCCGATCAGGCGCGCCTTCACGGTCACGACCGCGAAGCTGATGCAGAACATGATGTGGGCGATGAGGATCGTCCAGAACCCGATCGGGAGGACGCTCGTCAGGTTCAGGAACAGGGTGAGGAGCGACGCGCCGAGCACGATCTCGGGCGTCGAGAGCGGTAGGAAGACGAGCAGGTTCGTCGCCGCCCGGCCGCGGAAGCCGTAGCGGACGAGCGCGAGCGCGACGAGCGTGCCGAGCAGCGTGGCGACGATGCTCGCGATCAGCGCGATCAGGAGCGAGAGCTGGATCGCGCTCTGCAGGTCCGGGATCGCATTCCACTGCTCCCAGTTCTTCCAGGTGAAGCCCTGCCACGTGTAGTTGAAGCGCCCCTTCGGATCGTTGAAGGAGAACGCGATCACGACCCCGATGGGCAGCATCAGGTACGCGAAGAAGAGAAGCGAGTAGACCGTCAGCACGTGCCGCCGCGCGAACGCGACCGCGGCGGCGAGCGTGCCGCGCCGACTGCGTAGCGGAACCGCCACCGAGGTCATCCGGTGAGTTGCTCCGTCCCGACCGCGCGGGCGTAGAGGAGGATCATCGCCAGGATGATCGCCATGAGGATGAACGACATCGAGGCGGCCGCCGGGTAGTCGAGCAGTTCCTTGTACTTCGACTCGATCACGTTGCCGATCATGTGGTTCGTCGGCGAGCCGAGCAGCTCGGCGTTGATGAAGTCACCCGCCGCCGGGATGAACGTCAGCAGCGTTCCCGCGACCACCCCGGGGAGCGAGAGCGGGAACGTCACGCGTATGAACGCCGCCCACCTGCTGGCATAGAGATCCTCCGCAGCCTCGATCAGCCGCTGGTCGATCTGCTCCAGCGAGACGTAGAGCGGCAGCGCCATGAAGGGGAGGAAGTTGTAGGTGATGCCCGCCACCACGGCGGTTCCGGTCGCGAGCAGACGCCCGCCCGGGCTGAGAACGCCGATGTCGTGGAGGATCCGGACCACGAACCCGTTGTCGGAGAGGATCGTCTCCCAGGCGAGCGTCCGGATCAGGTACGTGACGAAGAACGGCGCCACGATGAAGAGGAGGAGCAGGTTCTTCCACCGCCCGCCGCGGAACGCGATCCAGTAGGCGACCGGATAGCTGACGAGGAACGCGACCACCGTCGCGATGCCTGCATACTCGAACGAGCGTTCGAACTGCCCCCGGTAGCTCCTGATCGCGCTCGAGTAGTTGCCCCACGCCCAGGTGAAGGCGTAGCCGAAGTCGATGTTCCCCGACTCCAGCGACTGGTAGAAGAGGAAGCCGAGCGGGACCAGGAAGAACAGGGCCAGCCAAAGCATCCCCGGGGCGAGGAGCAGGTACGGCGTCAGCCAGCGCTTGCGATGGAAGACCCGCACGTCAGGCGGAGACGAGGTTCTGCCAAGCCGTCAGCCATTTCTCGTTGTTGAGCGCAGCCGGGTCGATCGTGTGCGCGTTGTCCAGCATGTCCTTCGTCGGGAAGATCAGCGGGTTCTTCGCGACCGCCGGGTCCTGCTTGATCAGCGCTTCCTTCGCTCCGAGGACCGGGCAGACGTAGTTGACGTAATCCTCGATCTCGGCGGCGATCTTCGGGGTGTAGACGAAGTTCATGTAGACCGACGCGGTGTAGGCGTCGCCGCCCTTCGGGATCAGCATGTTGTCGGTCCAGATGTCGCCGCCGGTGTCGGGCAGCTGCCATTTCAGGTGCGGGTTGTCGGCCTGGAGCTGGACCACGTCGCCGGACCACGCCATCGTTGCGAGCAGGTCGCCCTTTGCGAACGGTCCGCTGTAGTCGTTGCCGTAGAACGCGCGGACCTGGCCCGAGTCGACCGCCTTCTGGATGGTCTTCATCGCACGGTTGAAGGTCTGGTCGGTGATCTTGCTCGGGTCGTCGCCGTTGTAGGCCATGACCAGCGCGAGCGTGTCCGAGAACTCGCTGAGCAGCCCGACCTTCCCCTTCAGCTTCTTGTTCCCGAGCAGGTCGCCCATCGTCGTGACGGGCTCCGTCAGCTTCTCGTTCCAGCCGATTCCCGTGAAGCCGGACTGCCAGGGCAGGCTGTAGTCGCGGTTGGGGTCCCAGCTGGGGTGGCGCTGCTGCGGGACGAGGTTCTTGATGTTCGGGATCGCGCTCTTGTCGAGCTTCTCCACCCAGCCCTTCTTCACGAGCAGGCTCGGATAGCGCGAGTTGTCGGTCATCACGATGATGTCGCGGCCGGTCGACTGGCCGCTCGAGAGGTCCGGCTGGATCTTCGAGAAGAAGGACGCGTTGTCGTTGATGTCCTCCGCGTAGGCAACGTGCACGCCGTACTTCGCCTGGAACTGGTCGAGCGACGGGTGCTTGTTGCCCTTCTTGTCGATGTAGAGCGTCCAGTTCGAGAAGTGCAGGGTCTTGGCGAGCTTGTGCGCTTCGGTCGAGGTGCCGCCGCCGGACGACGGCGAGCTGCCGCCGCCGCAGGCCGCGAGGATTCCCGGGACCGTGAGGACGGATCCGCTCGCCGCCGCGCGGCGAAGAAACACCTGCCTGGTGATGCGATCGCTCATAGCGTGCCCTCCTGGGCGTCGACGACGAATGTGCTCTCAGGACTCCAGCTGAGAGTCAGGCGTTCCCCTGCCGCAACCTGGCCTCCGGTGCGGTCGTTCTGGACATAGACGGTCACCGGCCCGGCGGGCGTGTCGACGATGTACTGCGTCGAGACCCCGATGTAGGCGCTCTCGGTGACGATTCCGGACAACGAGTTCGTGTCTCCCTCCCCGATGCGGAGCTTCTCGGGCCGGACCCCGATCTGCACCGTCCCCGTCCGGCCGGCGAGCATGCCGTGCGGCAGCTGGACGACGCTGCCCTCCGCCAGCGTCACGCGGTCGTCTCCGGACACGGTCGCCTCGAGCAGGTTCGACGCTCCGAGGAATCCTGCGACGAACGCCGTCCGCGGCCGTTCGTAGAGCTCGCTCGGCGTGCCGAGCTGCTCGATATGCCCTCCGTTCATGATCACGATCCGGTCGGCCATGGTCATGGCCTCTTCCTGGTCGTGCGTGACGTGGACGAACGTGATCCCGACCTCGTGCTGGATCCGCTTCAGCTCGAGCTGCATCTCCTTGCGCAGCTTGAGGTCGAGGGCGCCGAGCGGCTCGTCGAGGAGGAGCACGCGCGGCCGGTTCACGAGGGCGCGCGCGAGCGCGATCCGCTGCTGCTGGCCGCCCGAGAGCTGCCGCGGCTTGCGCTTCTCCAGCCCCGCGAGGCCCACGAGCTCGAGCGACTCCACGACCCGGCGGCGAACCTCGCCGGCCTTCACGCCGCGGCGGCGCAGCCCGAAGGCGACGTTCTCGAAGATAGAGAGGTGCGGGAACAGCGCGTACGACTGGAAGACGGTGTTCACGTCGCGCTTGTACGGCGGCAGCGGGGCGACGTCGACGCCGCCGAGCTCGATCCGCCCTTCCGTCGGCTCCTCGAAGCCGCCGATCATCCGCAGCGTCGTCGTCTTCCCGCAGCCCGAGGGCCCGAGCAGGGCGAAGAAGTGGCCGCGATCGATGTCGAGCGAGATGCCGTCGACCGCGACGACGTCGTCGAACCGCTTCGTCAGCCCGATCAGCCGGATGTCGTACTCGGCCGTCGCAGGCGCCACAGGAGGTTGAGCCGCCTCCACCGTCAATGCAGCTGCTCCCACGCCTCGGCGAGTGCGTCGCCCAGGATCCCGGTCATCTCGTCGAATTCTGACTGAGTTGCGACGAGCGGAGGAGAGATCTGCACGACGGGATCGCCGCGGTCGTCGGCGCGGCAGATCAAGCCCCTCTCGAACAGGCGCGGCGACAGGAATCCGCGCAGGAGCGTCTCGCATTCCTCGTCGGAGAACGTCTCGCGCGTCTCCTTGTCCTTGACGAGCTCGATCGCGTAGAAGTAGCCGGTGCCGCGCAGGTCTCCCACGATCGGGAGGTCGAGCAGCTGGCCCAGCGTCCGGCGGAACGCGTCCTCGTTGCCGAGGACGTGCTCCATGATGCGCTCCCGCTTCATGATCTCGATGTTCTTCAGCGCGATCGCGCTCATCACGGGGTGGCCTCCGAACGTGATCCCGTGGGTGTACATCGAGGACGCCGAGAGGAACGGCTCCATGACGCGGTCGGTGGCGACGACTGCCCCGATTGCCGCATACGAGGACGATAGACCCTTCGCGCACGTGACGATGTCCGGCCGGATGTCGTAGCGCTCGGACGCGAACCAGTGGCCGACGCGGCCGAAGCCGGTGATCACCTCGTCCGCCGAGAGCAGGATGTCGTACTTGTCGCAGAGCCCGCGGACGCCGCGCCAGTAGCCCTCCGGCGCGACGAAGGAGCCGCCGGCGTTCTGGATCGGCTCCATGTGGACGAGGCAGATCGTCTCGGGACCCATCTCGAGGATCGTCCGCTCGAGCTCCTCGAGCAGGAAGGCCGTGAACTCCGCCTCCGTCTCCTCGGGGGGACGGTGGTAGCGATTCGTGTTGCTCACGTGCCGCACCTCGGGGACGAGCGGCTTGAACGGCTCGCGCAGCGGCTCGACGCCGTTGAGCGAGAGGGCGCCGAAGGTCGTGCCGTGGTACGCGATGTCGCGCGCGATCGCCTTGTACTTCTGACCCGGATCGATCCCGTCCCGGGCGATGAAGTACTGACGTGCGAGCTTCCAGGCCGACTCCACGGCCTCCGATCCGCCGGAGACGAAGAAGACGCGGTTCAGGTCGCCGGGCGCGAGCGAGGCTACCTCGGTCGCCAGCTCGATCGCGCGGGGGTGCGCGTAGGTCCAGTTCGTGTAGAAGGGCAGCTCGCGCATCTGCTCGAGCGCCGCCTGGCCGATCTCCTCGCCGAAGCCGTAGCCGAGGTTGACCGAGAAGAGTCCCGCGAGCGCGTCGAGGTAGCGCTTGCCGTCGATGTCCTCGAGGTAGCAGCCGTCGCCGCGCGCGATGATCGGCGGCTGGTGGCCGCCCATGTTCGTGAAGTGGAGCCAGAGGTGCTCGCCCGCCATGCGGCGGAGCTCGTCGGCCGACGTCGCGCTCTGCGTGATGCTCATTTGGTGGTGTCCTCCTTTGGCATGCCGCTCCCCCAGTCGTAGAGCTGCTTCCACATCTCCAGGTATACGAAGGTCTCGGTCGAGACGACGTCCGGTAGAGACCGGAGCCGGCTCGTCAGGTCGAGCAGATGGCGGCGGTCGGTGGCCACCAGCTCGACGACGAGATCGAACTGACCTGCCGTCGCGATGACGTAGTCGGCCTCCGGCCAGCGCGCGATCGCGTCGGCGGCGTTCTCCGGCGAGCCGGAGGTCTTGACGCCCACGAGCGCCTGCTCGTAGCCGAGCCCGAGCGGGTTCGTGACGCCGACGACCTGGAGGATCCCTTCGGCCGTCAGCCGCCCGTAGCGGGCGCGCACCGTCGCCTCCGACACGCCGACGCTCGCGGCGATCGCGCGGAAAGACTCGCGCCCGTTCGCCTGCAGCGCCTCGATGATGTTGCGGTCGAGCTCGTCGATCCGACGCGCCGGCGCGACCGGTCCACGGTCCGAGCCGCTCGGCGCGATTCGGAGCGGCTGGACGTCGTCGCTGCGCATCGCGCACGATTCCTACCACTCTGCCGCGCATTTCGCCAACAAGAAGGCGCATGAGCGGCGCTTCGCGCGGGGGTTGACGAGCGCCGGCGCTGCGCCTACGCTGCTTCAGTCCGTTCCCGGCGAGAGGAGGTTCGACAAATGACGTCTGCGCTTGCCGCCTCCTCGGTCCTCCTGACCTAGCGCCGGACGCTCCTTCTGCTGGACGCGTGCGGCGTCCCAACTTTTCCGCGAAGGAGCTTTGCGTTGCCTGGATTCGATTTGCGCGAGCTCGGATTCACTTCTGAGCTCGCCGACAACCTGGAGCCCGGACTCGTGCCGGGACGCGTCGCCGCCGCCCACCGGGCCGCGTTCGACGTCTGGACGGAGACCGGGTCCGTCCGCTCCCGCCTGCCCGGCCGGCTCATGCACGAGGGCGTCGACGTGGGCGTCGGGGACTGGGTCGGCCTCCGCGACGGGCTGATCCGGACCGTCCTCCCACGCCGCAGCGCCATCCAGCGCACCGCGGCGGGCCTGACCACGACCGCCCAGACCCTGGCCGCGAACGTCGACGTCGCGTTCGTCGTCTCCTCGCTCGGCCCGGACCTCGAGCCGCGGCGGATCGAGCGTTACCTCCTCACGATCTGGGAGAGCGGCGCCCAGCCCGAGATCGTGCTGACGAAGGCCGACCGCCTCGACGACCCGTGGTCGATGGTCGCGGAAGTCGAAGCGGTTGCGGTCGGCGTCCCCGTCCATGTCGTGTCGGCGCTGACCGGCGAAGGGTGCGACGCGCTGCGGGCGCGGATAGCCGACGGCACCACCGCAGTCCTCCTCGGCTCCTCGGGCGTCGGCAAGTCGACACTCGTCAACCGCTGGATCGGCAACGAGGTGATGGAGACGCGCGAGACGCGGGAGGACGACGACGAGGGCCGGCACACGACGACGCACCGCCAGCTGCTCGTCCTGCCGGGCGGCGGACTCGTGATCGACACGCCGGGCCTGCGCGAGCTGCAGCTCTGGGACGTCGGCTCCGCCGCCCTCGACGCGACGTTCTCGGACGTGGAGGAGCTCGCCGCGGACTGCCGCTTCGGCGACTGCACGCACAAGCACGAGCCCGGCTGCGCGGTCCTCGCCGCGATCGACGAAGGAACGCTGCCGTTCGAGCGTCTCCACAGCTGGCGCAAGCTCCAGGGCGAGCTGCTGGCGATCGCGATGCGGCACGACGCGCTGCTGCGAAAGGAGGAGGTCCGCAAGTGGAAGCTGCGCGCGCGCGAGGGCCGAGCGCGGACGCGGCTACGCTGAGGGCTAGAGCTTCGGTGCGGCCGCGGCGACCTCGGCGGGCGCGTCCGCGTGCTTGGCCGAGAAGTTGTCGGCGAACATCTGCGCGAGCTCGCGCGCCTTCCGGTCGTACGCCTCCGGGTCGGCCCAGGTCGAGCGCGGGTCGAGCAGCGCCTCGTCGACGCCCGGCGCCGACACCGGCACCTGGAAGCCGAAGACCGGATCCGTGCGGAACTCGGCCCCCGAGAGCTCGCCCGAGAGCACCGCGGCGAGCAGCGCGCGCGTGGCCTGGATCGGCATCCGGTGACCCTCGCCGAACGGTCCGCCCGTCCAGCCGGTGTTGATCAGCCAGGCGCCCGCGTCGTGGCGCTCGAGCTTCTCGCCGAGCAGCTTCGCGTAGACGGTCGGCGGCTGCGGCAGGAACGGCGCGCCGAAGCACGTCGAGAAGGTCGGCTGCGGCTCGGTCACGCCGAGCTCCGTGCCTGCGAGCTTCGACGTGTAGCCGGAGAGGAAGAAGAAGAGCGCCTGCTCGTGGCTGAGTTTCGCGATCGGCGGCAGGATCCCGAACGCGTCCGCGGCGAGCAGGATCACCGAGCTGGGATGGCCGGCACGCTTGGCCGGCAGCGCGTTCGCGATGCGCTCGAGCTTGTACGCGGCGCGCGTGTTCTCGGTCTTGGAGTCGTCGTCGAGATCGAGGACGCCGCGCTCGTCGGCGACGACGTTCTCGAGCACGGTGCCGAAGCTGTGCACGGCCTTCCAGATCTCGGGCTCCGCGTCGGCGGAGAGGCGGATCGTCTTCGCGTAGCAGCCGCCCTCGAAGTTGAAGACGCCCTCGTCGCCCCAGCCGTGCTCGTCGTCTCCGATCAGCAACCGCTCCGGGTCCGCCGAGAGCGTCGTCTTGCCGGTGCCGGAGAGGCCGAAGAAGACGGCGACGTCGGCGCCGTCCCGCGAGACGTTGGCCGAGCAGTGCATCGGCATCACGCCGTCCTGCGGGAGCCGGTCGTTCATCAGCGTGAAGACGGACTTCTTGATCTCGCCGCCGTAGAACGTGCCGCCGATGAGGATCTCGCCGCGGGACGGGTGGAGGCAGACGAAGACGCCGCTGCGGGTGCCGTCCTGCGCCGGATCGGCCTCGACCTCCGGCTCGTGCAGGACGAGCACGTCCGGCTCGAAGTCCGCGAGCTCGGCCGGCGTGGGCTCGATGAACATCGTCTTGGCGAACAGCGCGTGATACGGGTGCGTGGTGAGGACGCGCACGGCGCACCGGTGGTTGCCATCGGCGCCGCAGAAGGCGTCGATCGCGTAGACGTCGTGCCTCTCGACGTGCGCGACGACCTTCCCGCGCAGGCCGTCGAAGTGCGCCTCGGAGATCTCGGCGTTGACGTCGCTCCACCAGATCCGGTCCTCGGAGCCGGGCTCGCGCACGATGAACTTGTCCTTCGGCGAGCGGCCGGTGAAGCGCCCGGTGTCGACGACGAGCGGCCCGTCCTCGCCGAGGACGGCCTCGCCACGGTCGAGCGCCGCCGTGTAGAGCTGCGACGTCGTCGGATTGCGGAGCACGCGTCCCCCGACGCGCAGCCCGTGGACGGCGAGACTGTCTTCAGGCCGGTCGGTGATCGTCAACGCGCTCCTCCTGGTCGATGGCCGTGCCGGTGTCGCATGGTAGGGGATGGTCTAGGATCGCCGCGTGGATCCGGCAGCGAGGTAGCGGTTCTGTCTTCGGGCGAGGTGTTGCGCCGCCGATAGGCGGGCGGATCGCCTTGCCGCAACCGCTGACGCAACGGAGGTACGAACCGATGCACCGCCAGAACCTGTTCGCCGACGTGCCCTGGGACGGCGAGGGCGACGAGACCGGGTTGGCCCACCGCTCCTTCTGGCGTCCGGAGAACGCCAGGATGGGCGCCACGCTCTGGGAGCTGCGGCCAGGGGCTCCCGGCATGCGGATGCACATGCACTACGGGGGCGAGGAGATGTTCTTCGTCCTTAGCGGGCGTCCCGTGTGGAGGAATCTCGAGGGCGAGGAAGAGCTCGCTCCGGGCGACTTCGTGTTCTGCCCCGAAGGCCGAGCCGGCGCGCACGCCTTCAGCAATCCGCACGACGAGCCTGCGCGGATCCTCGGCATGAGCGCCGGGAGCTTCCCCGACGTCGTCGCCTACCCGGAGCACAACTACGCCTGGGTCGCGACGCGGGATCCCGATCTGGCCGACGGAGCCGACCCGGGCATCATCGCCCGGTTCGACTTCCGCATGGACCAGCCCGACGACCGGGTCAGCTGAACGAAGGGGCCGCGCGAGCGGCCCCTTCCACCTCGCAGCGTTTTCACAGGTCGCTGCAAGGGGCGCCTCATCCGCCGCGGGAAGTCTGGAGGGACGGACAACGAGCAGCAAAGGAGCGACATGTCCCTCAACACAGCGATCCTCCTCAACGCAATCCTCGACTTCGGCGTCGTCGTGGCGGTCGCAGCTGCGATGTTCCTCCCGTTCACGCTCGATCGCCCCGAGAGCGAAGCCAGGCTCTACTCGTTCGCGACGCCCCTCCCCGAAGAGCTCGCCGCGTAGCGATCAGCCGGCGCCGAGCGGCAGCGTGATCGTGAAGGTCGCGCCGCCGCCCGGCGTCGGGCGCACCTCGGCCGTACCGCCGAGCGCCTCGACCACCGCGGCCACGATCGAGAGCCCGAGACCGGCGCCGCCGCTCATGCGTGCGCGCGAGCTGTCGGCGCGGTAGAAGCGCTCGAAGGCGCGAGTCGCCTGCTCCTCCGTCAGTCCCGGCCCATGGTCGGCCACGGTGAGCGTGGCGCGGCCGTCGACCTGTCCGAGCTCGACCGACACGGGCGTGCCTGCCGGCGTGTGCGCGCGTGCATTCGCGAGCAGGTTGTCGACCACCTGACGAAGCCGGACCGCGTCGCCGGTGACCGTCGCGGGCTCGACGGACAGCTCGATCGGCCGTTCCGGCTCGACGACCCGGGCGGCGTCGACCGCCTCCAGTACGACGGCCGCGAGATCCACCGGCTCGCGCTCGAGGGGACGACCCTCGTCGAGCCGCGCGAGCAGGAGCAGGTCGTCGACCAGGAGGCTCATCCTCTCGGCCTCGCGGACGATCCCTGACATCGACCGCTCGAGATCGTCGGGATGCGCGGCCGAGCCGCGGCCGAACAGCTCGGCGTACGCACGCACCGCCGCCAGCGGGGTGCGCAGCTCGTGCGAGGCGTCGGCGACGAAGCGGCGGAGCCGGCGATCAGACGCCTCGATCCGGTCGAGCATCTCGTTGAGCGCGCTCCCGACCCGGCCGACCTCGGTCTGCGGATCCGGGTGCTCGACCCGGTGCGAGAGGTCGCCGGCCGTGATCGCGGTTGCGGTCTGCTCGATTCGCCGCAGCGGGCTCAGGCCGAGCCGCACGATCCAGAGGCCGACCGCAGCGAGCGCCGCGAGCACGACCGCGGTGACGAGCAGCTCGACGAGGAACAGCCGGTGCAGCGTGTTGTCCTCGCTGCGGAGCGGCGCGGCGATGAACAGCAGCTCGTTCGGGTGGTCACGCTCCATCGACGCGCGGACGCGATAGCGGCCGTCCCCTTCCATGGCATCGACGGTGAGGAACCGGACGCGGTCACCCTCGCCGGTGTTCGGCTGCGCGGGGAGGGAGACCCTGCGTGGATAGCGGGGCTGCGACTGGCGCGTCTCGCCCGGCGCCCCCTGGCACGGCGACTGGAGCGCGCGGCCCGCGAGCGTGCGGAGCTCGACGCAGTACCCGGGCGGCGCGAGCTCGTCCGCATGGTGGTCGTGCTCGTCCCCGAAGAAGGTCTGCTCGACGCCCGGATGCACGGCGTTGAGGGTGCTGTCGACCCGCGAGAAGAGGTAGTCGCTGAGCGACTTGTAGGTCGCGACGTCCGCCGCGGCGAGCCCGAGCGCGGCGAGGAGGACGACGCCCAGCAGGAGCCGCGCCCGCAGCGAGAGCCGGCGCACCGCTAGTCCTCGGCGTCGAGCATGTAGCCGGCTTGCCGGATCGTCCGGATCAGCGGCGGCCCGAGCGCGTCGAGCTTCTTGCGCAGGTAGCTCACGTACGTCTCGACGACGTTCGAGTTGCCGCCGAAGTCGTAGCGCCAGACGTTCTGCAGGATCTGTGCCTTCGAGAGCACGCGGCGCGGGTTGAGGAGGAAGTAGCGCAGCAGCGAGAACTCCGTCGCGGTCAGGTCGACGCGCGTGTCGCCCCGGTGGACCTCGTGACGCACCTCGTCGAGCGTCACGTCCGCGAAGCGGAGGACGTCCCCCGGTAGCTCGCCGGCGGTGCGGCGCAGGATCGCCTGGACGCGTGCGACGACCTCGGCGAGGCTGAACGGCTTCGTGACGTAGTCGTCTCCCCCGGCACGCAGCGCCTCGACCTTGTTCTCGACCGCGTCCTTGGCGGTGAGGAAGAGGATCGCGGTCTTGAAGCCGCGCTCGCGGAGGCGCCGGCCGACCTCGACCCCGTCGAGGTCCGGGAGCATCCAGTCGAGGACGACGAGATCGGGCTCGAAGTCCGCGACGGCCGAGAGCGCGCCGCGTCCCGTCCCCTCCTCACGCACCTCGAAGCCCTCGTAGCGGAGGGCGGTGGCGACCGCGTCGACGATCGACGGCTCGTCGTCGACGACGAGGACCCTCCCGGCGGCGCCGTTCGCGTTCATGCCTCACACCATGGCACGGCTCTCTGTGAATCTCCTGGGAACGCACCGGACGCGGCATGCACAGGACCTTCCCAGCGGTGGCGAAGGCGGCTCCAACGCGGCCGCCGCATCGTGGTTCCCGTACCCGGGCCAACCCCGGATCGGACGAAAGGAGCACACGATGCTCGGCAAGGTCAAGAAGGTCGGACTCGGCGTCGCCGCGCTCGCCGGAGCCGCGGTCGGCGGAGCAGCGGTCGCCGGCGCGGCGACGTCCCACTCCGGCACCGCGACGACGCCCACTGCCAGGGTGGGCCACCCGCCACAGGCGCCGCGGAACATGCCGGCGCACGGCACCGCCGCGCACGAGGACGCCGAGAAGCCGGTCACCGGCGACGCGGCCGACAGGGCGAAGGCGGCCGCCGTGGAGGCCGCCGGCAGCGGCACCGCCGGCGAGGTGACGACCGACTACTTCGGCGACGGCTACGAGGTCACGGTGACGAAGTCGGACGGCAGCGAGGTCGAGATCCACCTCGACAGCTCGTTCGGCGGGATGGAGCGACCCGGTGGGCACGGCGGGCCACCGCCCGGAGTCCCGCGCTGAGCTGTGCGCGCGGGCCGGGCGAGGCCCGCGCTCACGCGCCTTGAAACGCTGCGGCAGGAGCCGGACATGTTCCGGTTGTGCAGGATGGCCTGATGCGCAACGGGTTCGCCGGTCGCCGGGAGCGGTTCGAGGCGGCCTATCGCGAGCTGTACGAGCCGATCTGCGGCTACGCGCTCCGACGGGTTCGTGATCCCGAGGACGCCGCGGAGGCTGTCGCCGAGACCTTCGCCACCCTGTGGCGCCGGTTCGACCGTTGTCCGCAAGACGCTTACCTGCGTCCGTGGCTGTTCGGTGTCGCTCGGCGTGTCATTGCGAACCAGCGCCGCAGTCAACGACGGCGCAGTGCGCTCGGCGAGCGTCTGGCAGCCGGCGTCGACCCGACAGCGCTGGACGCAGCCCACCCGGATGAATCCTCGAGCGAGCTCGCCCGCGCCTTTGCCAGCCTGAGCGACTCCGACCGCGAGCTGCTGTCGCTCCTGGCGTGGGAAGGCCTCACGCGAGACGAGGTCGCGATAGCCCTCGGCACGAGTCGGGCCGTCGTGCGGCTCCGCCTGCACCGCGCGCGCAAACGGCTGCGCGACGCACTTCCGGCGAAGAATTTCCAACTCATCGGAGGACAAGAGCATGAGTGGACGTAGCTCGATCGAGTCTGTGAAGCGCCTTTCGCCGCTCGCGGACGGGGAGGCGGCAAACGTCTTCGGTGCCGCCGGACGTGAGTCCCTGCTGGCCGGAGTGACCGAATTGCCATTCGGCCGCGGAGCAGGGCAGCGGCCCGTCGTGCGTCGCCGTCGCTCCCTCGTGCTCGTGCTCGCAGCCGTCGCGGCCGCCGCCACGGCCGCCGGGGCATGGGCGGTCCTCCGAGGCTCGCCCGCGCAGGAGACGACAAGCGTCCAGTGCCTGATCGACGGCAACGACACGGTCATACCTTCGGTCTCCGGCGACCCGGCCCACGACTGTGCTGTCGGATGGAAGCGCGATCACGGAGTCGAGCCGCCCCCGCTCGCCGCCTACGACAACGGCCTCGGAGGCGTGACCGTCCTTCCCCGCGGCCAGAAGCCGCCCGCCGGCTTCACGCCGCTTCCGTCGGGATCGCAGGACGTCGGGCTGATCCAGCTCCAGGACTCCCTCGACGACTACGTCGGCGGGCTCAAGTCGAGCTGCCTCGACCGCGACGCGGCGATGAAGCTCACGCGGGCCAAGCTCGCACGGTTCGGTTTCGCCGGCTGGACAGTCTCCACCCGCGACGGCGCAGGGACGTGCTTCGAAAGCGATGTCGTCGATCCCGGAGCGCGGACGGTGACGCTGATTCCGTCGACCGGCCCGATCGAGCCCGCGACGGCTCACAGGCTCGCGGCCGCCCTGCGGCCGCTCACCCTCGGCTGCGAGTCGCTGGGCACCGCGGTGACGAAGGTGCGCTCAGCCGCCGCCGAGCTCGGCCTATCGGAACCGGCCAGGACATACGAGCTCGACGCCGTCACCGACGATTCGCTCCGGTGCGCCTCGATCTACGAGACGGTGGGCGGCACGATCTTCCTCACCGTCCGCGGCCCAAGCCGCTGAGCTCCGGCATGATCCGGCCGCGTGAGCGGTGCCGCCTCTGAGCCGAAGGTCGCGCTCGTCGCCGGAGCGACCCGTGGCGCCGGGCGAGCGATCGCCGTCGAGCTCGCGCGCGCCGGCTTCTTCGTCTACGCGACCGGCCGCAGCAGCCGCACCTCCGGCCCGTCCGAGATGGAGAGGCCCGAGACGATCGAGGGGACCGGTGACCTGATCGCCGCGGCGGAAGGAGAAGGAGCGGCGCTCGTCGTCGACCACGAGGATCCGGCGGCGGTCGGCGAACTCGCCGCGCGCATCGAGCGCGAGCGTGGCCGGCTCGACGTCCTCGTCAACGACATCTTCGGCGGCGACCGCTACATGGAATGGGACAAGCCGCTCTGGGAGCACGACTGGGCGGGCGGGCTGCGGATGCTGCAGATGGGCGTGCATACACACCTGATCACGTCGCATGCGGCCGTCCCGCTCGTCCTGCGCACGGCCGAGAGCCACGGAACCCGCGGGCTCGTCGTCGAGCTGACCGACGGCACGTCCGAGGCCAACGCGGAGTTCCGCCGCAACGTCGGCTTCTACTACGACCTCGTCAAGGCCAACGTCGAACGGATCGTCAAGGGCCTCGCCGCCGAGCTCGAGAGCCTCCCCGCGACGGCGGTCGGCGTGACTCCGGGCTGGCTCCGCTCCGAGAGCATGCTCGAGCACTTCGGCGTCACGGAGGCGACCTGGCGCGACGCCTGCGAGACGCGGCCCGGCTTTGCTATCTCGGAGTCGCCGACCTATGTCGCCAGAGGGATCGCGGCCCTCGCGCGGGCCGGTGACGCCGACCGCTGGTCAGGGACGATCGTGAGCGCCCGGCAGCTCGCGGATGCGTACGGAGTCACCGACACGGACGGCAGCAAGCCGGACTGCTGGGGACACATCGCGAAGTACGGGTGGGACCACCACCACGAGGGCCTCGACATCGAGGAGTTCCGCTAGGCGATCGCCGGTTCCTGCTCGAGTCCGGGCTCGGCGAGACTCTCCAGACGCCGCACACTCGGCTCAGCGAGCAGCGCAACGATCGCGACGAGGTCGATCGCCGCCGCGATCCAGAGCGTCGGGCTCATCCCGATGGCGGCCGCCGCCACTCCTGCCACGGCGAGCCCGACCGGCTGGCACAGCAGCGACCCGAACCAGTCGTAGGCGCTGACGCGCGAGAGCGACGCGGGCGGAACGTGCTGCTGCAGCGTCGTCTCCCAGAGCGTGTTGAAGAGCATGTTCCCGAACCCCGTCACGAGCCCCGCGACGACGAGCGTCTCCCAAGGCAGCTTCAGCGCGAGCAGGACGAGCGGAACGGCGTTCGGGATGATCACGATGCACGCCACGAGCAACGGCCGTCGCGGCTTCGTGCGCAACGCGGTCGCGCCGCCGATCAGGGCACCGACGGCCGAGACGACCAGGATCGCCGTCCACGCGCCGGCACCGCCGTGTCCCTGCTTGATCCACGTCGCGGCGAGCACGACCCAGACCGCGCTCATCATGTTCCCGAGCGACGCGCTCACGACGATGAGCCAGACCCACGTCCGCACGACGAACTCGTGCCAGCCGTCCAGGAGGTCGCGCGCGAACGACTGGGGCGGCAGGCTTATGTGCAGCGGCAGGTGCAGGCGCGCGAGGTAGAAGGCACTGACCCCGAAGCTGGCCGCGTCGATCGCGAGCGCGTAGCCCGGTCCGACCGTGACGATGAGGACGCCGGCAATCGCAGGTCCGAGGAGCTGCATCGAGGCCATCGAGATCCCGCGCAGCGCGTTCGCCTCCTGCAGGCGCCCGGCGCTGACCGTCATCGGCGTCAGCCCCGTCGACGCCGGGTTGAAGAACGCAGTCGCCGTCCCGGCGAACGCCTGGAGGACGACCAGCTCCCAGATCCGCGCCGTGTGGGAGAGCAGGAGGGCGGCGGTCGCCGCCTGGACGGCGAGACGGGCGACGTCCGCGGTGATCATCACGCCGCGTCGCGGCAGACGGTCCGCGAAGACGCCGCCGACGAGGAGGAAGACCACGAGCGGCGCCGTCTTCGCGGCGATCACGAAGCCGAGGTCGCGCGCGGATCCCGTCAGATCGAGGACCGCCCAGGCGAGCGCGAACGGGGTGACGGCGTCGCCCAGGAGCGACACCAGCTGGCCGGTGAAGAACAGCCGGAACTCGCGCTCCTGGAGGGCGCCTAGAGGGATCCGCTGCACCTACGGCATCTTGCCGATTCCCGGCAGCGCCTAGACGGTCGCCTCGGCGTCGAGCAGCGACCTCAGGTAGTCCTCGAGCTTGTCGTAGCTGTCCTCCTGGCCGTCGTGCGTGCTCATGTGGGCGCGGCCGGCTTCGTCGCTGAACGTCAGGCTCATCGTCAACTTCGTCACCCCGTCGGTCTCCTCCAGGTTCACGCACTCGACGGCATCGGCATCCGGCCAGCCTTCGAACCGCCACGTCGAGACGGTCCGGGTGGGCACCTCGACCTCGAGGTACGTCCCCCGGAACGAGCACTCCGCGCCGTCGCTCGTGACGAAGACGATGTGGTAGTCGCCGCCCACGCGCAGGTCGATCGCGCACTCCGTCACCCGGTCGTTGAACGGGGCGAACCAATTCCGCACATGCTCCGGCTTCGTCAACACGTCGAAGACGAGCTCGAGCGGGGCGTCGAACTCGCGGGTGGTGACGATCTCGAGCTCGTTCGGATACTCGTGGACTGCCGTCCCGTGCCGTGTAGCTGTCACTGCTGCTCTCCCTTTCGTTGGAGGTCTGTGAGGTAGTCGTCCATCCGGTCGAGCCGCTCGTCCAGTGCCTGCTCGTACTTGGCGAGCCAGTCGTGGAACGGCTGGAGGCGCGCGGGCTCGAGGCTGTACAGGCGGCGACGTCCCTCCGCCCTGCATCTCACGAGTCCGACCTCGCTGAGCACCCGCAGGTGCTTCGAGACCTGAGGCTGGGACAACGAGAGGTCGTCCACGATCGTCCCGACCGCCTTCTCCCCGGCGATCAGCGTGTCGAGGATCTCGCGACGGCGGCCCTCGGCCACCGCGTTGAAGACATCCGAGGTCGTGGACGTGCGGGCCACGGACAGATTATATGCCTATATCGGAATATGTCAATCTCCTCACTGCACAGAGACGGAGGCCCGGGTCCCCGGGCCTCCGTCTCCCGCGTTGCAGGATTCAGGTCGTCCTCGGCACGGACGGGCCGCGGCGCCGAACCGCGACGGCGAGGCCGCCCAGCATCATGATCCCGCCGAGCATGGCGCCCGCGCCGATGCCTGCGTCGGCCCAGTCGAACCCGCCGGCCGCTCGAACGACCGCGTACTGCCCGACGCCGTAGTACCTGTTCGTCGCGTCTGCGCGCAGCTGCTCCGCCTGCTGCGCGACCCCGGCAAGCCGGCTCGAGGCGCCGAGGCCGTAGTACCGGTTCGTCGCCTGGGCTCGGCGCTGCTCACCCTGTTGCGCGGTCCCCGCAGCCCGGCTGTACGAGCCGAGGTGGTAGTAGCGATTCCACGCGTCGCTGCGTGCCTGGAGCGCCTTGAACGCCTGTGCGGTCATGCCCTTCGGCGCCGTGCCGCCGGCCTGGGCGGGCCCGGCGAACGCGATTACGAGCAGGAAGCCGACCGTCAGCGTCGCTGCCGCCGCCTTGATCGTGTGCCTGGAGTCCACTGCCCTCTCCTTTGTTCCCGAACCGCCCGCTGCGGTTCCTTGTCCAGGCAGCTTGCGGGGCCGCGGCAATGAGACGGTCAAACGCGGTAAGGCATCGGTAAGACGCGGCCCTTATCGGCGGACGCGCCAGGTTGTACGGTCGCTTGGTTGAGCGGATTGCGCTACCTGATCCTGGGGCCGCTCGAGGTTCGAGACGGCGAAACCGCGGTTCCGTTGCGCGGCGGGCAACAGCGGAGGTTGCTCGCGATCCTGCTGCTGCACGGCGGCGAAGCCGTCTCGAGCGACCGGCTGATCGAGGAGCTGTGGCACGGGAAGCCGCCCGAAACCGCGGCAAAGGCGTTGCAGGGGTACATCTCGAGCCTGCGCAAGCAGCTCGGCCAGGATTCGGTGCAGACGGTCGGCTCCGGCTACCGGCTGGACGTGGCGCCGGAGCAGGTCGACGTGCGCCGGTTCGAGGAGCTCCTCGCCGAGGCGCGGCCGCTCGATCGCGGTCCCGCCGCGGCGAAGCTGCACGAGGCGCTCGCGCTCTGGCGCGGGCCGGCGCTGGCGGACTTCGCCTACGACGACTTCGCCCAGCACGAGATCGAGCGGCTCGAAGAGCTCCGGGCGACTGGGACGGAGAGGCGCATCGACCTCGAGCTCGCGCTCGGCCGTCACGACGACCTCGTCCCGGAGCTCGAGGCGCTCGTCCGTGCCCATCCCCTTCACGAGCGCCTGCGCGGGCATCTGATGGTCGCCCTCTACCGATCGGGCCGCCAGGCGGACGCGCTCGACGCGTACCGCGCGGCGCGGGAGACACTCCTCGAGGAGCTGGGGCTCGAGCCGAGCGAGGAGCTGCAGGCGCTGCAGCGGGCGATCCTCGCGCACGAGCCGTCGCTGGCCGCGCCCGCCCGTGTCGACGACCCACGCCGCGCTCCTGGGACCGCCCGGGTGCCGGGAAGCGCTCGGCTCCGTCGCCCCCTCGCGGCCGTTGTCGCCGGGCTCGCGATTCTCGGAGGTGCCGCCGCCGCGGCGATCGTCCTGACCGGCGGCAAAGCCGCGGTCGTCGTCGTGCCCCCGAACTCGGTGGCCAAGATCGACGAGAGCGGCACGAAGGTCGAGAGCTTCGTGCGCGTCGGAAGGGGCCCGGTCGCGATCGCCGTCGGCGCGCGCGGCGTGTGGGTCGCCAACGCCGAGGACGGCACGATCGACCGGCTCGACCCGGCCACGGGCAAGCTCGTGGCGAACATCGGCACCGGTGCCGACGTGAACGACATCGCCATCGGCTTCGGCTACGTCTGGGTCGCGGACGGCAACGACGGGACCGTCACCCAGATCGACCCGCGCCTCGACCAGACGGCAGCGACCATCCCGCTCGGCAGCCAGGGGCTCGCTCCGAACCCCGTCTTCTACATCGCCGTCAGCTCACGGTATGTCTGGGCGACCCGAGGGAGCGAGCTGCTGCGGATCGATCCCCGGACGAACGAGGTCGACGGGCACGTGAGTGTCGGAACGCCGACGGGCCTGACGACGGGCGGCGGCTCCGTATGGGTGACCACGCAGTCCGAGCGCCTGCTGCGCATCGACCCCGACACGGCGAAGGAGACCGACTCCCAGCTGTTCGGCTCCGGGCTCGCCACCCCCGTCTACGCGCGGGGCTCGCTCTGGCTGCTCGATGAGCCCGAGATCCAGGAGATCGATCCGACCACGCTCGGCGTCGACGACGCCGAGGCCGTGGCGTCCGGGTATCCCCTCGCGCTCGCCGCGGGCAACGGCGCCCTGTGGGCGCTCGACTCCCACGGCAATCTCACGCGCCTGACCCCCGGCCAGGGACCGGCCACGTCGCTCCACCTCGGCAGGGGGATATCGGCCGTCGCCGCCGGAGCAGGCGCGACCTGGGTCGCGGTCAGCGCGACCCACTGACCGTCGTCGGCACGACGATCTTCCCGTCCTCGATCCGGGAGACGAGGGGGACCAGCTCGCGGCGAAGTGCCGCGGGCACCACCGGACTGAACTTCCCGAGACCGACCCCGTGCTTGCGCAGGTCGAAGCTCAGGTTGCCGCCACTCGGGAGTTTCCCGTCGTGAAGTCGCCGGACTAGCTCGTAGACGGCCGCGTCCAGATTCTTGACGACGCTCGTGAGGACGAACCTGCCGAGGTAGGACTGGTCGATGTCGACCCCGATGCCGAACACGCCCTTCCGCTTCGCAGCCTCGAGCGCACCGATGCCGCAGGCTCCTGCGACGTCGAACACGACCTGCGAGCCCCGGGCGATCTGGTTGAGGGCCGCATGCCGGCATTTCGCCGGGTTGAGGAAGTCGTACGTGTAGGCGTTCAGCAGCTTGATCTTGGGATCGGCGCGCTTCGCCCCGGCCTGGAAGCCCGCCACGTACGCCTGCACCGGCCCGATCGGGACACCGGCGACCGAGCTGACCACGTGGGGACGCGGGCCTCGGTCGGCCATGCGCGCCGCCACGAAACCCGCCAGATACGCAGCCTGCTCCGTGTGGAAGACCGTTCCCTCCACGTTCGTGGGCGGGTTGCGCATCGCCTCGCGGCTCCCGTCGAGCAGGACGAACTTCTCGTGCGGGAAGAGGCGGGCGGTGTGACCGAGTGAGTCCACCTCGAGCGTCCCGACCGCGATCACGAGGTCGTACCGCTGCCGTGCGAGGTAGGACATCGGGGCCAGGTAGGGGTCGCCGCTGCTTGTCGGGTTCGGGGCAACGGCCTTTGCCTGGAGGTGAAGGTCTTTCGCTGCCCGGACGAGCCCGCGGTACGCGCCGTACTGATACGGGTCGCCCGCACGGCTGACGAGAGGCTGCTCGAGGACGAGCCCGATCCGCAGCTCTCGGGCACTGTCCGAAGCCAGGGCACCGACCGCCGCGACGAGAAAGGCCGCAGCCGCAAGCGTGGCTAGCGCGATCCGGCGGGTGATCGGACGACCCTAAACCTGTGCCGGCCGGGCGTCCAGCGACGCTTTGCGCGAAACGCCCTGTTTCCAGGGCGTTTCCAGATGGAGCTAGCCGGGCTCGAACCGGCGACCTCCTGGGTGCGATCCAGGCGCTCTCCCAACTGAGCTATAGCCCCGGGGCGGCTCAGTGTAGCTCGGTGGTTTCCTCGCCGCCGCCCGCCGAGGCGCCGCTCGAGGCCCGCTCCATGAGGCCGCCGCCGCGGATCGTCCGCTCCATGTCCTTCGACTCCTCGCGGTACCAGCTTCCGTCCTCGAACTGAATTGCGGGGTACTTCGGCTGGCCCGTCCCCTCGCTGACGGTCGTGCGCTTGCTCTTCGGTCCCGGCCCCGGGACGCGCTCGTACTCGACCCCCATGTCGATGAGCGCCTTCTCGACGCGCCAGCACGGGTGGCCCTTGATCTTCACGAACTGACCCCGGCAACGGTGCAGCTTCACAGCCATCTCGATCCTCCCTCGTCGCGGCGAGGGTCCTACGATAGGGCGATGCGTGCGGTTTACGAAATCCGGCCGCCGGCCTGGGGCGAGACGCTCGCGATCCTCCAGTCGGTGAGCTTGCCGGACGGCCCTGAGCATGTGCAAGGTCGCGTGGTGGACGTCGACGGCGAGCGCGTCACCGTCGACTTCCCCGCGCTCGACGGAGAGACGAGCGCCGAGCAGCTGCTCGCGGCGTGTGTTACGGGCGAATGGGCGGATCGCGGTGACATGGAGTTCTGCCGGCTCGTCGGGGTGGACTGGCCGGACGGGCTGCCGGGGCCTGCGTTCACGGCCTCGCCCGGCGTCTCGGTGGGAGCGATCGTCAAGCCGGCGCAGGGGTTGTCGCCCGGGGAGGCAGCCGGGGTAGCCGCCGAGCTGGCTGCAGGCGGCGCCGCCCTCGTCAAGGACGACGAGCTGCAGCGGTCGTCGCCCGAGCGCGTGCGCGCGATCAATGCGGCGATCCCCGAGCACGTCCGCTACGCCGCGAACGTCACCGGGGCGGACGTGGATGCGATCGTCGCGGCGGGCCCCCGGGCGCTGATGATCAACGCCTTCGTCGCGGGCCTCGGCTCGGTCGGCCGGCTCCGCGAGTACGGCCTGCCGATCTTCGTGCATCGCGTGGGCTCGGCATTCCTCCGCCGCGGTGGGCCGGTCTCGGTTTCCGCGCGCGTCCTCGCGGAGCTGACGCGGCTGCTCGGCGCCGACTACGTCCAGGTGGGCTCCTTCTCGCCGCGTACCTTCGACACGGACGACGAGGTGCGGGAGCAGATCGCGGCGGCGCGGCCCGCGACCGCCGTGATCGGCGGCGGCGTCGGCGCCGAGAACGCACGCGAGCAGCTCGAACGGGCCGGCACACGTGACGGCGTCATGCTCCTCCTCGGCTCGGCCGCGTATGCGCACCCGGACGGTATGCGCTCCGGAGTCGCTGCCGCCGTGGAGGCCGTGGCGGACTAGGCCGCGAAGAGCGTCAGCTCGGGCTCGCGCTCGCCGCGGAGGACGGCAAGATCGACGGCGACGCAACGCACGCCCCGCGACTCGGCGAGCGCGACGGCCTGCGGCTTCAGGCGCTCCGCAACGAGGATCCCGCGGCAGCCGGCCTTGGCGGGATCGCGGCGGATGAAGTCGAGGTACCGCGTGAGCTGCTCGACCGCCTCGATCGTCCCGACGCGCTTCACCTCGACAGCGACCCACTCGGACGCGTCGTCGCGGCACATCAGGTCGACGGGACCGATCTCCGTCTGCCACTCGCGCCGCACGAGCGTCAGCGGCTCGCCGAGCGCCTCGGGCGCCGCCGCGAGGGCCTCCTGCAGGTCGCGCTCGACGCCGTCCTTCTGCAGTGCGACCGACTCCCCCATGTCGTGCGCGACGTCGCTCAGCACCTCGAGGAGGCGGATCTCGAGGACGTCGTCGCTCTTCGGCTTCGTGACGACGAGTCGGTCGCCCTCGTCGGCGAGAAACGTCGGCGCCGTCATCCAGTTGAGAGGCTTGTACCCGCCGGCGTCGTCGTGGACGAGCACCGAGCCGTCCTCCTTCAGGATCAGCAGCCGCACCGCCTCGGGCAGGACGGCCGAGACGCGGCCGGTGTAGGTGACCTCACAGCGGGCGACGATGAGACGCACGCCGCGCAACCTACTGTCCGTTTCGGACACGTCCCGGTGCCTGGCACCAAGACGTGTTCCGTTCAGCCGCGCTCGACGCGCGAGCCGCCGACGGTCGCCTCGCTTCCGTCGTCGTAGCGCACCCAGGCCTTGCCCTTGCCGTCGTAGTCGGGCGACCACACCACGAGCGTCGCGTCTCGCCCTCCGACGCGCACGCGCTCGGTCCCCTCCGGCTCCGCTCCGCTCCAGACGCGGACGAACGGGTTCGACTCGCGCTCGCGGCCGATCGTCGTGTCGTCGGTGTGGCCCGGAAGCACCCGCATCCCGTCGGGGAGCGAGAGCAGAACATCCATCACGGAACGCCGCACCACCTCCACGTCGCCGCCTCCGACGGCGTCGCGGAAGAGCGTGTCGCCGGTCGCAACGAGGTCGTCGCCGACGACGAACGAGAGGCCGTCGTCGGAGTGGCCGGGCGTCGCGAGACCGCGCACGCGCAGACCGTCCCAGTCCCACTCGCCCGCTTCGGCAACCACGGGAACCGAGTACCGCCGCACGAGCTCGTCCTCGTTCACGACGTGGTCGTGGTGCGCGTGCGTCCGGAGAATGGCGACCGGAGTCGCCCGCCAGCGGTCGACCGCCTCCACGAGCGGCGCGATGTCGGCACCCGAGTCGACGAACAACGCCGGGCCGTCCTCGATCGCCAGCACATACGCGTTGCTGAGCCAGTCGGGATGCATGCTCCGCTCCACGAGCATGGCGGTAGGCTAGTCCACGGCTATCCCCGAGGAGGATTGATGGCAGGCCTGATGTCACGCACGGCGCTGATCGTGAAGTCGAAGTACTCGAAGCTTCTGAATCGCGCCGAGAACCCGACCGAGACGCTCGACTACTCGTACGAGCAGATGCTCGAGCAGCTCCAGAACGTGAAGCGCGGCGTCGCCGATGTCGTCACCTCCAAGAAGCGGATCGAGCTCCAGCAGCAGAAGCTCGAGCAGAACGTCGTCAAGCTCGACACGCAGGCGCGGCAGGCGGTCGCGGCCAACCGCGAGGACCTGGCCCGCGAGGCGCTCCAGCGGAAGGCCGTCGCGCAACAGCAGCTGCAGGAGATGGACACGCAGGTGAAGGGGCTGGAGGGCCAGCAGGAGAAGCTGATCGCGGCCCAGCAGCAGCTCGAGACGCGCGTCGAGTCCTTCCGGTCGCAGAAGGAGGTCCTCAAGGCGCAGTACTCCGCGGCGGAGGCCCAGGTCAAGGTCGGCGAGGCCGCGACCGGCATCGGCGAGCACATGAACGACACCGGGATGGCGATCCAGCGCGCCAAGGACAAGACCGAGGAGATGCAGGCGCGTGCCTCGGCGATCGACGAGCTCACGTCGAGCGGCGCGCTCGAGGACTTCACCACCGGCGACCAGACGCAGCTCGATCGCGAGCTCGCTCAGATCTCCTCGTCCTCGCAGGTCGACGACGAGCTCGCGAAGCTCAAGGCCGAGGTCGGATCCGGCGCGCCGCAGAAGGAGATCGCGGCGGGTGACGCCGAGCCTGCGCCGGGCGCGGCGGGTGAGCAGCCGGCCGCCGGCGCGGAGCCGGCTCAGCCGCCGGCCGAGGAAGCAACCGAGTCCTGACCCGGCTCGGCGACATCCTCTTCGGCCGCAAGAAGCTCCAGGAGCCCGCCGGCGAGCGGCTCTTCGCGCTCTCGACCGCCGCGATCACCCTCGAGACGGAGTGCTCGCTGAAGACCGCCGGGGATGCCGCACTGATCTTCAAGCCGCTCTCGGCCGGGGAATTCACCTCTACCGAGAACGACGCGGAAGAGCTGCTCCGCACCGTCGCCCGCGGCTCCGGCTCGGAGATCGATCGCAAGACCGACTCGTTCGGCTTCGAGTGGGTGATCGTCCACGACGACCAGCTCGACGACCAGGTCGCGGGCGTCCACGCGCTCGCCTCGGAGCTCGATGAGCACGGCTTCGGCGGACAACTCCTCGCAGCCGCCTTCCGGTTCGACGGCTCGGCGTTCAGCTCGGGCCACCCTGTCTACTGGATCTACGGCTTCAAGACCGGCACGTGGTGGCCGTTCATCCCGACCGGCGAGAAGCAGGAGCGTGACAACGCGCAGGAGCTCGAGCTGAAGGCGAAGCTCGAGCACGAGCTACCCGTCGAGCCCGACCTCAGCAAGTGGCTCGCGCTCTTCGACGCTCCAATCTGACGCGTCCCTCTGAGACACGTCCTGGTGCCGGGCACGCAGACACGGCCCAAATAGCCAGTGTCGTCGCGCAACCGCAGACGCTCAGAGCTACGGATGTCCAGACAGGACATGACCTCGTGCCCGGCACCGGGTCATGTCCTGCGCGGACGGTGGTGTCTCGGGCGCGGCGAGTGAGGACTCGCGAGCGCTCTAGGAGACCGGCTTGCCCATCTCGCGGGCGATCTCGGCGAGAGCGGCGAGGCGCTTCTCGAGCGGCGGGTGGTCCATCATCCACTCGCTCATCTGGGACTTCCAGTTCGTCGGGATGATGAAGAAGGCGTTCATGCCGGCCACCTCGCGCAGGTCGCGCTGCGGGATCTGGGTGATGCCGCTCGAGATCTTCTGCAGCGCGCTCATGAGGTTCTCCGGAGCGCCCGTGATGATCGCCGAGCCGCGGTCGGCCGCATACTCGCGGTAGCGTGAGATCGTCCGGATCAGGATGAAGCTGATCGCGTAGACGACGATCGAGACGGCGAAGACGATCAGCCAGACCGGCACCTGGTTGTTGTTGTTGTTCCGGTTGCCGCCGCCGAAGCCGCCGCCCCACATGCCGAAGAAGAGCCCCCAGCGCGTGAGCATCGCGGCGAGCATCGCGAAGAAGCTCGCGATCGTCATGACGAGGACGTCACGGTTCGCGACGTGGGAGAGCTCGTGCGCGAGGACGCTCTCGACCTCCTGCGGCTCGAGCCTCCGCCAGAGCCCCGTCGTCACCGCGATCGCGGCGTGCTTCGGGTTCCGGCCCGTCGCGAACGCGTTCGGGACGTCCGTGTCGACGACCGCGACGCGCGGCTTGGGGAGCCCCGCCATGGCGCAGAGCCGTTCGACCATCGCGTGCAGGTCGGGCGCCTCCTCCGGCGAGACGATCTTGGCCCCGGACGCGGCGAGCGCGATCTTGTCCGACGTGTAGTACTGGAAGAACGCCATCGCGACGACGATGACGACCATCACCGCGATTCCGGCGTGGAGCACGTAGAAGAGGACGAGAGCGAAGCCGACGTAGAGGAGGCCGAGCAGCCCGCTCGTGAAGAGCATCCGCAGCGACAGCCCCCGGTCGCGCCCGAACGATGTGCGTTTCATGGCGTGAATGGTACTCAGTGGAACCCTCGCACCGGTTCCCGCGCGCCCGGTCTTAGCGCTTCATTAGAGTCCGGTCCGGTGCGCCGTCCAGGATTCATCGCCGCCACGCTGCTCGGCGCCCTGGTGCTCGCCGGCTGCGGCGCTCAGGGGGTCGCCTCCCCCACGCCGAAGACGGTCGTCGGAACCGTCGCGAGCGGCCCGACCTTCCCCGTCGTCCCCGCCTTCCACCTCAAGGGCGACGCGACGAAGGGGAACAGCGTGTTCGGCTCCGCGGGCTGCGGAAGCTGTCACACCCTCGCCGCCGCGCACTCGACCGGAACCGTCGGACCGAACCTCGACTCGCTCAAGCCCGACTACCGCGCCGTCACCGCGCAGGTCACGAACGGCGGCGCGCCGAGCGGCGGAACGATGCCGGCGTTCAAGTCCACGCTGAGCACGCAGCAGATCGCTGACGTCGCCGCCTACGTCGTCAAGTCGACCGGCGGCCAGGCTCCGTAGCCGTCGAGCTCCCGGCAGGATTCCCGCGGCACGTCGCCGCCTTCGCGCTCGACCTCGACAGGACGCTGATCGCCGAGGACGGCGTGCTGCGGCCGCGGACCCGCGACGCGCTGGCGCGGACGCGCGCGGCAGGTGTCCACGTCGTCGTCGTGACCGGACGGATGTTCCGCGCCGCGCGGCCGTACCTCGAGCAGGCGGGCCTCGACGATCTCGTGGTCTGCTACCAGGGAGCGGTCGTCGTCGACCCGACGACCGGCGAGTTCCTCCTCCACGTCCCGATCCCGCTGGCGGAGGCTTGGGAGGCCATGGACACCGTCCACGCCGCCGGCTTCCACCTCAATTGCTACATCGACGACCTTCTGTACGTGGCGGAGGTGACGCCGGAGGCGAGGCAGTACGCCGACTTCCAACACCTGGAGATCCACGCCGTCGGCGATCTTCGCGCGTGGCTCGACCGCGACCCGACCAAGCTCGTCGCCGTAGGCGATCCGGCGGCGCTCGACGCACTCGAGGACGAGCTGAAGCCGCGGTTCGAGGGGCGCCTCTTCATCTCCAAGTCGCTCCCGTACTTCCTCGAGTTCGCGCACCCGGACGTGAGCAAGGGCAGCGGGCTCGCGTTCGTGGCGGACCGGCTCGAGTTCCGGCCCGTGGAGACGGTCGCCTGCGGCGACGGGGAGAACGACCGCGAGCTGCTGGACTGGGCCGGCTTCGGCGTCGCCGTTGCGAACGCGCACGAGGACGTGCTCGAGCGCGCGGATCTGGTCGTCCCTTCGGTGCACGAGGAAGGCATCGCTGCGCTGCTGGAGGCGTACTTAGACTCCGTCGCGTGATCGACGCCCGCGCAGCCCGTAACGAGCCCGACGAGTTCCGGCGCCGCCTCGCTCGAAAGGGCGCGGGCGAGACGTTCGACGCGTGGCTCGCCGCCGACGAGAGATGGCGCGGGCTCGTACCGCGCGTCGACGACCTCCGCTCCCGCACGAAGATCAAAGGTAAGCCGACGCCGGAGCAGCTCGAGGAGCTGCGCGGCGTCAAGGAGGAGCTCCAGGCGGCCGAGCGCGAGCTCGCCGAAGCGGAGGCCACACGCGACGAGGTCGGCCTTCGGATCCCGAACCCGCCCGCCGACGACGTCCCGGACGGCGCGACCGAGGACGACGTCCGCGTCGAGCGCGTGATCGGAGATCCGACCGAGCTGGCCGATCCGAAGGAGAGCCTCGAGCTCGGGCGCTTCGACATGGACCGTGCCGCGCGGATGAGCGGCGCCCGGTTCGGCTATTGGATCGGCGACACCGGCCGCCTGGCGCTCGCCCTCTACCGCTACGCCCTCGACCGGCTCGCGGAGAAGGGCTTCGTCACGGTGCTCCCACCCGTCCTCGTGCGTGAGGACGCGCTGATCGGCACGGGGCACTTCCCCTCCGACGAGGACAGCGTTTACGCGGTCCCCGCCGACGGCCTTTATCTCTCGGGCACGGCGGAGATCCCGGTCTCGAGTCTCCACGCAGGGGAGATCATCGACGCGGAGGAACTCCCGCTCCGTTATGTCGCCTTCTCCCCGTGCTTCCGCCGCGAGGCCGGCGCCGCGGGCCGCGACACGCGCGGCATGTTCCGCGTCCATCAGTTCAACAAGGTCGAGCAGTTCTCCCTCTGCCTCCCGGAGAGATCGCGGGACGAGCACGGGCTCCTGCTCGCGAACACCGAGGAGCTCGTTCGCGACCTCGGCGTCCCGTTCCGCATCGTCGTGCTGCCGGCCGGGGACATGTCCGCAGCGGCGGCGAAGACGTACGACGTGGAGATCTGGTTCCCGAGCCAGGAGCGATACCGCGAGACCGCGTCGGTCTCGAACACGACGGACTTCCAGGCGCGCCGCCTCGGCATCCGCTACCGCGACGGCAAGAGCCCCGAGCCGCTCCACCTCTTGAACGGCACCGCCGTCGTCGACCGGATGGCGCTCGCCGTCCTCGAGAACTTCCAGGGCGAGGTGCCGGACGTCCTGCGGCAGTACGGCGCGCCCGAGCGCGTCTCGGTCTGACACGTCCGAAAGAGCGTCTTGCGGACGCCGGTTCGGGCCGCGAAGCTTCGCAGCGTGACCGAGCCGGCGATCTATCGAGAGGAAGTCGTCGGCCTACTATTCACCCTGAACGACATGTCGCGTGCACTCGGGACATCCGAGACGTCGTGGTCGAGGAGGACGATGGCGAAGAAGAGGATGACGAAGGCTGAGCTGGCCCGGTGGGACGACAACAACCGCCGGCTTCTCGAACTCGCACAGAGGGCGCAGGCCGAGCTCGATCGGCGAAAACAGTCGAGTGGTACTGACTAGCTCTCCCTGCGCCCTGCGAGCCACGCCTTCGCGAGGCGCTTCTGCGCTCGCGTCAGCCACGCTTCCTCGACGAGGTCGCGCAGCTCCTCGCGATCGAGCCGGTCGAGGTCGCGGATCCGCATGAGCACGGCCGAGTAGCCGTCCCAGTGCGGCGTCGTGAAATAGACGCCGCGTGCATCCGAGAGCAGCATCTCCTTGACGCCGAGATCGGCGACGCGGAAGACGAGGACGTCGTCCAGCAGTTCGCCGGTCTCCGGATCGACCGCGTCCTTCCGCCGGCTGCGGTGGAAGCAGAACATCTTCCCGTGCACCTTGTACGTGGGCCGGCCGCCCTCGACCTCCTTCGCCGCCTCGGGCATGCCGAGCGCGAGCCCGTCGAGATCCTTCATGGTCGCCACCGGCTGCGACACTAGACGCCACGGCGGGGTGCCGGAGCGGTCTAACGGGGCGGTCTTCACCGTGGGGGAACCCATGGTTCCCCCACGGGCCCCCTCCTTCTCCCTCCTGCGACACTAGACGCCACGGCGGGGTGCCGGAGCGGTCTAACGGGGCGGTCTTGAAAACCGCTGAGCCTTCGGGCTCCGTGAGTTCAAATCTCACCCCCGCCGTCGCTGTAGCGTTGCTCCCATGACGACGGGAGACGACCTCCGGGCGCTGATGCGGCTCTGGCCGCACGGCGTCTCCATCCTCAGCGTCGACGTCGACGGCGACCGGATGGGCGTCACGGTCTCGTCCCTCGTCTCGCTCTCCCTCGAGCCCCCGCTGATCGGGGTCTCGATCGGCAAGGACGCCTCCTGCTACGAGCTCCTGCGCAGCGCCGGACGCTTCGCGGTCAGCCTCCTCGGCGCCGAGCAAGAGGAGCTCGCCCGCCGCTTCGCAGCCGGCTACCCGCCGATCGTCCACTGGCAGGGCGTCCCGACTCGCGAGGGGCAGATCGCGCCGCTGATCGAGGGAGCGCTCGGCTGGATCGAGGCCGAGACGCGCGCCGAGGCGGACGCCGGCGACCACACGTTCTTCATCGCCGACGTCCTCTCGCTCGAGCACGGGCCGTCGCATCACGCACTCGTCTATCGCGAGAGCACGTACCACTCGGTGTGACCGAGGCCGTCGTCTTCGACCTCGACGGGGTGCTGCTCCGGTCCGAGGAGGTGTGGGACGCGGTGCGGGAGCACTACGTCCGCGAGCACGGCGGCCGCTACGACGAGGACGTCCAGCGGGCGATGATGGGGATGAGCGCGCCGGAGTGGTCGCGATTCCTCCACGAGGAGGCTCGCGTTCCCGACGATCCGGACGAGATCAACAGCGAGGTCGTGCGGCGGATGCTCGACGCGTACCGGCGCGAGCTGCCGCTGCTGCCCGGAGCGGTGGAGGCCGTGCGCCGGACCGCCGACGCGTTCCCGCTCGCGCTCGCGTCCTCCTCGAACCGCGAGGTGTTCGAGGAGGTGCTCGAGCTCGCCGGGATCGCGGAGTGCTTCCGCGCGACCGTCTCCTCGGAGGAGGTCGCGCGCGGCAAGCCCGCGCCGGACGTCTATCTCGAAGCCGCCCGACGCCTCGGCGGCGCGCCGGAGCGGTGCGCGGCCGTCGAGGACTCACATTCCGGCATTCGCTCCGCGAAGTCGGCGGGGATGCGCGTCGTGGCGATCCCGAACGCGGCCTATCCGCCCGACGAAGAGGCCCTCCGGCTCGCCGACGCAGTCGTCCGCTCGCTCGACGAGCTCACGGTCGACGTGCTGCTGGGCTAGATGAGCTGCTCTCCGCGCGCGTCGAAGGCGCGGATTCCCGGCGCGATCGCAGGATCGAAGTCCTCGCGGAACATCGTGAAGATCGTGACGTCACGGAGCTCGGAGCCCTCGCGGGACGGCAGTCGGCGGCGGAGCGTGGCCTCCTCGGCGAACCCGAGCTTGCGCGGGACGCCGAAGCTCGCGGTGTTGCCCGGCTCGATCCGGATCTCGATGCGGTCGGCCCCGCAGATCTCGAAGCCGGCGCGCGTCAGCGCCGCCGTCGACTCCGTCGTGAAGCCTTGCCGCGTCGCGCTCGCGCGGATCCAGTAGCCGATCTCGAGCCCGCCCGGGCCGATCCGCGGATGCAGCCCCGTCCCTCCCAGGACCTCGGACTCGCCGGAGTCGAAGATCCCGTACGTGAAGTTCTCGCCGATGTCGAAGTTCGAGCGGAAGTACTTCACGAGCTCGAGCTTCTCCTCGAGCGTCTGCGGCTCGTCGTGAGCCCACGGCATCCACGCTCGAAGGTGCTCGAGGCTCGACTCGATTGCCTCCTTGACGAGTGGCGTGTCGCGCGGCTCGTAGCACCGGATCACGAGCCGCTCCGTCTCGATCCGGTATGGAGCGGGCGGTCCCTCCCACCCCATCGCTAGACCTTCCCGACGAGGACGCAGCCGTTGTGCCCGCCGAGCCCCATCGCGTTCGAGAGGGCGACCTCGACCTGCATCCGTCGCGCCTCGTTCGGCACGTAGTCGAGGTCGCAGTCGGGATCGGGGTGGACGTAGTTCATCGTCGGCGGCAGCACGCCGTCACGGACGGCGAGGACGCACATCATCGCCTCGATCGCGCCGGCGGCGCCGAAGCAGTGGCCGGTGACGGACTTCGTCGAGGAGACGGCGAGGCTGCGCGCGTGCCCGCCGAACACCTCCTTGATCGCCCGCGTCTCGGCCGCGTCGCCGAGCGGCGTCGAGGTGCCGTGCGCGTTGATGTAGCCGATCCGCTCGGGCTCGACGCCGGCGCGATCGAGCGCGTGGCGCATCATCTCGGCCACGCCGACGGACTCGGGATCCGGCTGCGCGAGGTGGTGCGCGTCGTTCGACATCCCGTAGCCGAGGATCTCGGCGTAGATCGTCGCGCCGCGTTGCTCCGCGGCCTCGAGCTCCTCGAGCACGAGCACGCAGGCGCCCTCCCCCATCACGAAGCCGGCGCGCGTCGCGTCGAAGGGGCGGGACGCGCGCGGCGGGTGCTCCTCCTCGGCGGCGAGGCCTCGCATCGCGCAGAAGCCAGCGAGGATCAACGGGGTGAGGCACGCCTCGGAGCCGCCGGCCAGGACGGCGTCCGCGTCTCCCCGGCGGATCAGCTCCGCCGCCTCGCCGACCGCGGTCGAACCCGTCGCGCAGGCGGACACCGGTGCGTAGTTCGGGCCGCGGAACCCGAGCGCGATCGCGAGCTGGCCACTCGCCGTGTCCACGAGCACGTTCGGGATGAAGGTCGGGGCGACCCGATCCGGGCCGCGCTCGCGCAGCACGTCCACCTGCTCGACGATCCCGCTGATGCCCCCGATCGCCGTGCCGAAGAGGATCCCGACACGATTCGACGGATAGGCGCCGTCGAGCGCAGCGTCCGCGACGGCTTCCCGCCCCGCGCCGAGCGCGAGCAGGACGTTGCGATCGAGCCTCCGCGCGTCCTTAGGCGAGGCGACCTGCGCCGGGTCGAAGTCCTTCACCTCCGCGGCGATGCGCACCGGGAACGCGCTCGCGTCGAAGGAGCGGATGAAGTCGATGCCGCTCTCGCCGGCGAGAGCCGCGCGCCAGGTCGTCGGCGCATCGGCGCCGATCGGCGTCACGGCGCCCAGCCCGGTCACGACCACCCTCTTCATCCCGCGAGGTTAGACGCGGGCGGCACTCGCGAGTTGCGGGTCAGGCGGTCTCGGCGACTACCGCGTCGTCGAGCACGGCGTAGACCTTCGTCGGCTCGGTCTTGCCCTTCATGAGCACCTCGCCCTGCGCCTCGACGGCGATCCCGTCTGCGAGGCCGAGCCGCGTGTTCTCGTCGATCAGGATCGGACGGTCGAGCTCCTTCGTGTGTGCCTCGAGCCGGGCCGCGACGTTGACGGTGTCGCCAACGCACGTGTACGTCGCCCGGTTGTACGTGCCCGTATAGCCCGCGACAACCCGGCCGGATGCGATCCCGACGCCGATCCGGATCTGCACCTTGTCCCGCGCAGCCTGGTCCTCGTTGAAGAGCCGGATCAGCTCGACCATCTGACGCGCGGCGAGCACGGCGGCCTGCCGGTGGTCGTCCCGCGGGACCGGCGCCCCGAAGATCGCCATCAGGCCGTCGCCGATCATCTGGTTGACGACCCCGCCCTCGCCCATGATCGCGTCCATCATCAGCGTGTAGTAGTCGTTGAGGAGCTCGATCGTCTCGGCGGGCTCGCGGGACTCCGAGATCGTCGTGAAGGAGCGGATGTCGCAGAACATCGCCGCCGCCTCGACGTACTGCCCGCCGAGCGAGAAGCCCGAGGTCAGCAGGTCCTCCGCCACCTCCTTCGTCGCGAACTTGCCGATCAGCTCCCGCTGCTGGTCGCGGAGGCGCTTCTTCTCGAGGCTCGCGTTGATCCGCGCGTTGAGGAGAACGGGGTTGACCGGCTTCGTCAGGTAGTCCTCGGCTCCCATCTCGAGGCAGCGCACGACGCTGTCGATCTCGTCGAGCGCCGACGTCACGACCACGGGGAGGTCGCGGAGATGCGGGTCGTCCTTCAGCTTCGCGAGCACCTCGTAGCCGTCGAGCTCGGGCATGAGGACATCGAGCAGCAGGAGGTCGAACCGCTGCCCGCGCAACAGGTCGAGCGCCTCCGCGCCGTGCTCCGCGAAGACGATCGTGTGTCTCATGTGCTCGAGCCCACGTGCGAGCAGGAGCCGGTTCACGCGGTTGTCGTCGGCGATGAGGATCGTGCCGGGCGCAGGCCCCGGAGCACTCACGGGACGGGCTCCGTCCGGAGAGCGATGAGGGCCTCCTCGAGCGGGCGGTACTCCTGCTCGATCCGGCCGACGAGCTCCTCCGCGCCGTCGAGCTCGCCGGACTTCGCGCGCTGCTCGAGGGTGCGACACAGCTCCGCGAACCCCTCGGCCCCGAGCGTCGCGCCGTTCGACTTCAGCGTGTGTGCCGCGCGCCGCAGCTCCTCGTGGCTCCGCTCGTCGAGCGCGCGGCGGAGCGTCGCGATCAGCTCGGGCGCGTCCGCGAGGAAGGCGTCGACCACCTCGCCGAGAAAGGCGTCGCCCCCGAGATCTCGCAGGTTCTCGAGCGCGCCGGCATCGAGGCTCACGGAACCGGCGGGCGCAGGGGCGGCGTCACCGTTCCGGAGCGGCTTCGCGCGCTTGAGGGCGGCCGCGAGCTCCTCGGAGCGGATCGGCTTCGCCACGTAGTCGTTCATGCCGGCCGCGAAGCACGCCTCACGATCCTCGGGGAGGGCGTTCGCGGTCATCGCGATGATGTGCGGGCGGCTCTCCTCCGGCCAGCGCTCGCAGATCCGGCGCGTCGCATCGAGGCCGTCGAGCTCGGGCATCTGCACGTCCATCAGGATCACCTCGTACGGCTGCCGCTCGAGCGCACCGATCGCCTCGAGCCCGGTCGTCGCGACGTCGGCGCGGTAGCCGAGCCGCTCGAGGAGCCGCAGCGCGACCTTCTGGTTCATCGCGTTGTCCTCGGCGAGCAGGATCCGCAGCGCCGATCTCGCGAGCTTTCCGTCCGTCACCGCCTCGACCTCCTCTCCCCCTCCTGTCCCGCCCACCGTGAGCAGCTGCAGGAGCGTGTTGTAGAGCTGCGACGCCTTCAGCGGTTTCGAGAGCTGAGCCGAGAAGACGCTGCTCGATACCGTCTGCGGCAGGCGGCCGAGCGAGGTGAGCAGAAGGAGCGGGAGCTCCTGCGCGCTGCGCCGGCTCCGGATCTCGCCGGCGAGGGCGAGCCCATCCATCCCGGGCATCATCATGTCGAGGACGGCGACGTCGAACGGCTCCCCGTTCTCGATCAGCTCGAGCGCTGCCGCCGGGAGCTCGATCGCGACGGGCTCCATCCCCCACGACCGCGCGTGGCGGGTGACGATCTCCCGGTTCGTCGCGTTGTCGTCGACGACGAGGATCCGCTTGCCGGCGAGGTGTGGGAGTCCCTCGTCGAGCGGGATCTTCGCCGGTACCTCTGCCGCCTGAGCCGGCAGCGAGATGCGGAAGATCGAGCCTTTCCCCTGCTCGCTCTCGACGGAGATCGTGCCACCCATCAGCTCGACGAGCCGCTTCGAGATGGCAAGGCCCAGTCCCGTGCCTCCAAAGCGGCGGGTCGTGGACGCGTCGACCTGGCTGAAGGAGGTGAAGAGGTCGTCCATCCTGTCGGCCGGGATCCCGATCCCGGTGTCGCGGACGGCGAGCTCGATCCGGCGCGCGCCGGCCGTGGACTCGTCGGCGTCGACCAGCACCATGACCTCGCCACGCTCGGTGAACTTGACCGCGTTCGAGAGCAGGTTCAGGAGCACCTGACGCAGCCGGGCCTCGTCGCCGAGGACCCCCGCGGGCGCGCCTTCGTCGATGAGGCAGCCGAGCTCGAGCTCCTTCTCCCACGCTCGCGGTGCGACGATGTCGAGCGCGCCTTCGACGCAGTCCCGGAGGTTGAACGGCGCGTGCTCGAGATCGAGCTTGCCGGCCTCGATCTTGGAGTAGTCGAGGATGTCGTCGATCACGTGCAGCAGCGCGTCGCCGCTCGAGTGCACGACCTCGGCGAATTCGCGCTGCTCCCCCGTGAGCTCGGTGCCCAGCAGGAGATCGGTCATTCCGATCACGGCGTTCATCGGCGTCCTGATCTCGTGGCTCATCGTCGCGAGGAACGCGCTCTTAGCCTGCGTCGCGGCCTCGGCCTCCTGGCGGGCGCGCTGGAGCTCGGTCACGTCGTGGTAGATCGCGAGGAGGCCGGCATGCGAGCCGTCGACCGTCAGCGGGACGAGCATGAGCTCGACGTCGACCAGGGAGCCGTCTCTGCGCCGGCGCTGGGTGATCCGCTGCGCACGGCCCGTCGTCATGGCCTCGCGGGTGAGCTCGCGCCCTTCATCGGTGTCGAACCTGCTCGAGCCGAAGACGAGGTCGTCGACATGCCGGCCGACGGCCTCGTCCGCGGAGTAGCCGAACAGCTCGGCCGCGGCCGGGTTCCAGTCGGTCACGATCTCCTCGACATCCATTACCACGACCGCCGCCGGGCTGATGGCGACGAGAGACTCGAGGTACTGCCGCTGCCGTTCGATCTCGGTGAAGAGACGGGCGTTCTGGATCGCGACGCCGACGTTCGCCGCGATCGTCGAGAGCAGGCCGGCGTCGGCCTCCGTGAACCGCCCGTCCTCCTCGATGCTCTGCACGCTGATCACGCCGATCGACCTGCTGCCGAGCAGGATCGGCACGCCGAGATACGAACGCGCGGGCGTCCCGACCATTGCGCCCTTCTCCCGCTGACCCTCGCGGTTGAGGAGGAGCGGTGCCCGCGATTCGAGGATCTGCGAAGTAAGGCCTTCGCCGTACTCCATGGGAGCCGGCAGCTGGAGGTCACCGGCCTCGTAGTGGTAGGCGAACTCGATCTGCCCGGCGGCCTGGTCGTGAAGAGCGACGTAGGCGATGTCGGCGTCGAAGGTCTCGCGCACCTGCTCACCGACGAGCTCGATCAGCCCATCGAGCTCGAGCTGGGAGGCAAGCGCCTGCCCGATGCTGTTCACCGTGGCGAGCTCGCCGACGCGCTGGCGCGTCTCCGAGACGAGGCGAGCGTTCTCGAGTGCCACACTGACGCTGCCGGCCACGGTCGTTAGGAGCTGCCGGTCGGACTCGCTGAAGGCGTGCTCGCGATCGATGTTCTGCAGCGAGATGACACCGGTCGCCTTGCCCCCGGCGACTAGCGGGACGAACAGGACCGACTTGGCGTTCTCGCCGGCCACGACGGTGCTCCCGTAGCGCTCCGCCTCTGCATCGAGGTTCTCGGCGATCAGCAGCGGCTCGCGCGTTTCCAGCACGTGCTTCGCGAAGCCGGCCATCGGCCGCGGCTCCGCCTGCAGCCGGGCGCCGCGCTCTATCAGGTACGGGTACTGGATGAGGCCGGCCGCGTCGTCGACTGTCGCGATCGAGACCACCTGCGCGTCGAACGCGTCGCGGATCTTGTCGCCTACCGCGTCGTAGATCGCCTGCGAGTCGAGCTCACCCGCGATCGCCTCCTGCACACCGTTGATCAGCGCCAGCTCAGCGTTCCGCTGGCGCGTCTCGTGCACCAGCCGCGCGTTCTCGAGCGCCACGCTCAGGCTCCCTGCGAGCGTCTCGAGCAGTTGCTGGTCCGACGAGCCGAATGCGTGCTCGCGATCGACGTTCTGCAGCGAGATCACGCCGGTCGCTCTGCCACCGGCGACGAGCGGTACGAACAGGACCGATTTCGGCATGTCGCCGACGACCCGGGGTTCGAAGCCCAGGCGTGCGGCCTCGCCGACGACGTCCTCGTTGATCAGTAGCGGCTCGCGTCCTTCCAGCACGTGCTGCGCGAACCCCCATGGCTCCATCGGCTCCCACTGCTGCCGCTCGCCACGCTCGATTGCGTACGGCGTGACAGCCTGTCCGGACGCCTCGTCGAGCATGATGATCATCGCGGCCTGGGCGTCGAAGACCTCCTGAATCTTGTCGCCGACCGCGTCGTAGATCGCCTGCTGGTCGAGCTCACCGGCGATCGCGTCCTGCACGCCGTTGATCAGGGCGAGCTCCGCGTTCCGCTGTCGCGTCTCGTGCACCAGCCGCGCGTTCTCCAACGCCACGCTGAGGCTGCCCGCCAGCGTCTCCAGCAACTGCTGGTCCGAGGCGCTGAACGCGTGCTCTCGATCGACGTTCTGCAGCGAGATCACACCCGTCGCCTGGCCGCCGCTGACCAGCGGCACGAACAGGACCGACTTCGGCGCCTCGCCGGCAGTGACGATGCTCCCGTACCGCTCCATCTCGGCCGCGACGTTCTCGGTGAGCGACAGCGGCTCGCGCGCTTCCAGCACGTGCTTCGAGAAGCCGCCCGGCGGGGCCGGCTCCACCTCCATCCGCTCTCCCCGTTCGATGATGTACGGGGTGTGCAGGAGCCCCGTCGCCTCGTCGACGGTTCTGATCTGTACCGCCTGTGCGTCGAAAACTTCTCGGATCTTGTCGCCGACGGCGTCGTAGATCGCTTGCGCATCGAGCTCGCCCGCAATCGCCTCCTGCACGCCGTTGATCAGCGCCAGCTCCGCGTTCCGCTGCCGCGTCTCGTGCACCAGCCGCGCGTTCTCCAGCGCCACGCTCAGGCTGCCCGCCAGCGTCTCCAGCAACTGCCGGTCCGATTCGCTGAACGCGTACGCGCGATCGACGTTCTGCAGCGAGATGATGCCCGTGACCCTGCCGCTCGTGACGAGCGGGACGAACATGCTCGACTTCGGCCAGTCCCCGGCCAGGATCGTGCTCCCGTACTGGTCGATCTCCGCGTCGACGTCGGTCAATAGCAGCGACTCACCTGTCTCCAGTACGTGCCTCGAGACGCCGCCCGGCGGCGCCGGGTCGGCCGTCAGTCGCTCACCGCGCTCGATGATGTACGGAAACGCCATGTGACCGCTCGCCTCGTCGACGGTCGAGATGAAGACGGCCTGTGCGTCGAAGACCTCCTGGATCCTGTCCCCCACGGCGTCGTAGATCGCCTGCGTCTCGAGCTCACCCGCGATCGCGTCCTGCACGCCGTTGATCAGTCCGAGCTCCGCGTTCCGCTGTCGCGTCTCGTCCACCAGCCGCGCGTTCTCCAGCGCCACGCTGAGGCTGCCCGCCAGCGTCTCCAGCAACTGCTGGTCCGATGCGCTGAACGCGTGCTCGCGATCGATGTTCTGGAGCGAGATCGTGCCGGTCGCCTCGCCTGCGGTGATGAGGGGGACGAACAGGACCGACTTCGGCGCCACGCCCGAGAGAACCGGGCTCCCGAACCGCTCGGACACATCCGGGAGGTCCTCGACGACGAGTACCGACTCGCGCGTCTCGAGCACGTGCTTCGAGAACCCGACCGGCGCCATCGGTTCCTCCTGGAGCCGCTCGCCCCGCTCGATGATGTACGGGGCATGGATCAATCCCGTCGCGGCGTCGAGTGTTCGGATCGCGACGACCTGCGCGTCGAAAATCTCCCGGATCCTGTCGCCCACCGCGTCGTAGATCGCCGCGCGATCGAGCTCGCCCGCGATCGCGTCCTGCACGCTGTTGATCAGCGCCAGCTCCGCGTTCCGCTGCCGCGTCTCGTGCACCAGCCGCGCGTTCTCCAGCGCCACGCTCAGGCTCGAGGCAAGCGTGGTCAGCAGCCGGACGTCGTTCTCGGTGAACGCGTTCGTCCGGTCGAGGTTCTGGAGCGAGATCCGGCCGCGGACCTCGTCGCCGGTGATCAGAGGGGCGAAGAGGACCGACAAGGCGGGCTCGCCCTGCACCACCGGGAGGGCCTCGCCGCGCTCCAGCTCTGACGCGGGCACGTCGTTGACAAGCACTGGAGCTTTGGTCTGGATGACCTGTAGGTTCAAGGGAGAGCCCGAGATCGGCGCGCGCCGATCTGCGGGGAACCGCACGCCCTTCTCGATCGTGTACGGGTAGCGAGTCAGGCCGGCCGCGAAGTCGAAGATGCCGATGTCGACGACCTGGGCGTCGAAGATCTCCTGGATCTTGTCCCCGACGACGTCGTAGATCGCCTGCGCGTCGAGCTCGCCCGCGATTCCCTCCTGCACCCTGTTGATCAGCGCCAGCTCCGCGTTCCGCTGCCGCGTCTCGTGCACCAGCCGCGCGTTCTCCAGCGCGACGCTGAGACTGCCCGCAAGTGTCTCGAGGAGCTGCTCGTCGGACTCGCCGAACGCATGCTCCCGATCGACGTTCTGGAGCGAGATCACGCCGGCCGGGCGGCCTCCGGCGACGAGCGGGACGCCGAGCCACGATTTGGCCAGCTCACCGGCCAACACGGCCGGATTGCCGTAGTGCTCGACCGCCTCCATCATCTTTTCGTTGAGCAGCAGGGGCTCGCCGGTCTCCATCACGTGCTTGCGGAAGCCGATCAGCTCGAACGGCTCGTCGGGGAAGCGCTTCCCCCGCTCGATCGTGTACGGGAAGTGGATGAGCCCCGACGCCTCGTCGTAGATGCCGATGTCGACGACCTGGGCATCGAAGATCTCCTGGATCTTGTCGCCCACGACGTCGTAGATCGCCTGCAGGTCGAGCTCCCCGGCGAGCGCCTCCTGCACGCTGTTGATCAGCGCCAGCTCGGCGTTCCGCTGCCGAGTCTCGTGCACAAGGCGGGCGTTCTCCAGTGCGACGCTGAGACTGCCCGCGAGCGTGGTCAGCAGACGCTGGTCCGCGTCGTCGAACGCGTGCTCTCGCTCGAAGTTCTCGATCATGACGACTCCCGTCGCGCGAGCGCGCGAAAAGAGCGGAACGTAGAGCGCGGCCTTCGGAAGCTCGCCGGCAACGAGGGTGGCGCCGTACCGCTCGGCCTCTGCCGCGAAGGCCTCGTTGACCAGAAGCGGCTCACGGCTCTCCAGGACATGCCTACTGAAGCCGGCGACCCCGGTTGGATCCGGCCACAGCCGCTTTCCGTGCTCGACCAGGAACGGGAAGCGCAGGAGGCCACCCGGCTCGTCGAGCGTCACGATTGCGACTCCCTGCGCGTCAAAGATCTCCTGGATCTTGTTGCCCACCACGTCGTAGATCGCCTGCATCTCGAGCTCGCCGGCCAGCGCCGACTGGACGCTGTTGATCAGGGCGAGCTCTGCGTTCCGCTCGCGCGTCTCGTGCACGAGCCGCGCGTTCTCCAGCGCCACGCTGAGACTGCTCGAGAGCGTCGTCAGCAGACGCTGGTCCGCATCGTCGAACGCGTGCTCTCGATCGATGTTCTGAAGCGAGACGACCCCGACGGGCTTGCCCCGCGCGATGAGCGGGACGAACAGGACCGACTTCGGCTTCTCCCCGGTGTCGACCCTGCTCCCGTAACGCTCGGATTCGATATCGAGGTTCTCGACGATCAGCAGCGGCTCGCCCGTTTCCAGGACGTGCTTCGTGAAGCCGACCGGCGAATATGGCTCGACCTGGAACCGCTCGCCGCGCTCGAAGATGTACGTGTCGTGCAGGAGGCCCGTCGCCTCGTCGAGCATCGTGATCTGGACGGCTTGCGCGTCGAAGACGTCTCGGATCCTGTCGCCGACTGCATCGTAGATCGCCTCCAGCTCGAGCTCGCCCGCGATTGCCGCCTGGACGCTGTTGATCAGCGCGAGCTCGGCGTTCCGCTGCCTGGTCTCCTCGATCGCGCGAGCCCGTGAGAGCGCGGCGCCGATGTGCTGGCCGACGAAGGCGAGCAGGTCGGCGTCCTCCTCGGTATAGAGGGTCTCTCTCGTATAGGACTGCACGACGAGAACGCCGACCGTGCGCTCCTCGTCGTGGAGCGGGACACCGAGCCAGTCCTCCGCCAGGTCGCCGAGCAGCTCGACCTCTCCACGCTCGACGAGACCGGCTATCCGTTCGCCGGAGAGGTGCTGCGGCTCACCGGTACGGAGGACGTAGCCGGTCAGAGAGCGCGAGTTCCGGAACTCGGTCCATTCGTTCGGATCCGGGAGGACGTCGGCGAGATTCCGTTCGTCGGCGAAGTACGGCCAGTTGATCCGCCCCCGCTCCTCGTCGTAGAGGGAGATGAAGAAGTTCTTCGCGTACATGAGCTCGCCCACGACGCCGTGGAGGGCGCGGTAGAACTCCTGCATGTCCCGGGCTGCACCTGCGAGCTCGGCGACGCGGTAGAGCGCGTCCTGGACCTTGGCGGCGCGCGTCCGCTCTGCCTCGACGCCCGCCACGTCGTCGAGTATCGCGCGGAACGAACAGCTCGTCTAGGTTCTCGCCCGAGATGCGTGACGCTCCCGGCCCTGACGTCCCCTTCCCGCCGATGGAGGCCGAGCTCGTCTCGGAGCTGCCGGCGGGCGGCGGGTGGCGCTACGAGCCGAAGTGGGACGGCTTCCGCGGGGTGCTCGAGAACGACGGCGGGGAGCTCGCGCTCTGGTCACGCAACGGCCGGCCGCTGCTTCGCTACTTCCCCGAGCTGCGGCCGCTCGGCGAGCTGATGCCGGCGCACTCGGCACTCGACGGCGAGATCGTGATCGCGCGCGACGGCGCGCTCGACTTCGACGCGATGCAGATGCGGCTCCACCCGGCGGAGAGCCGCGTCCGCAGGCTCGCCGGCGAGATCCCGTCCACCTTCGTCGCGTTCGACCTCCTCCTCTGGAAAGGGAAGCCGGTGCACGAGCGGCCGATCGAGAAGCGGCGAGCCGAGCTCGAGAAGGTCGGCGATGGATTCGAGCTGTCGCCGGTCTCCGACGACGTCGAGCAGGGGCGCGAGTGGCTGAGGACGCTGCAAGCGGCGGGCTTCGACGGCGTGGTCGCGAAGAAGCTCGGCCTGCCGTACCTCGCGGGGTCGCGCGACGGCGTCGTCAAGGTCAAGCCGCACAAGACGGCGGACTGCGTCGTGGCCGGGATCCGCTGGAAGAAGGGCGGCCGCGAGACGATCGCGACGCTCCTGCTCGGGCTCTACGCCGACGACGGGAGCCTCGCCTACGTCGGCTCGGCCGCGGTCGGCGCGAAGAACCAGGCGGAGATCGCCGAGAAGGTGCTGCCGCTCGTCGACGAGAAGAGCGACCGGCGGTTCAGCGAGCCGAACCGCTGGGGCACGGGAGAGCTCGAGGAGACGGCGCTCAAGCCGAAGCTCGTCGTCGAGGTTCGCTTCGACAAGCTCGAGAAGCACCGCTTCCGCCACGGCACGCGGCTGCTCCGCTTCCGGCCGGACAAGAACCCGCGCGACTGCACCTGGCGCGAGGTGCGCCCGCCGCGCAGCGCAGACGACCTCGCAGTCGAGGACCTGCTCCGCGCCTAGCTCTTCTTGACCCGCGACGGCTGGACGCGCTTCGGCTCGCCCGGCATCTTCGGGAAGTTCGGCGGGTACGGCGCCTCGCCGGCCCCCTCCGCCTCCTCCCGCTCGACCCACTCGAGCAGCTTGCGCAGGTCGCAGACGGCGCCGTCGATCCCCGCCTGGACGTCGCCGAGCTCGGCGAAGCGCGCGGGCATCGTCGCCAGCGTGAAGTCCTCGGTCTCGAGATCGGCGAGCTCCTCCCAGCGGAACGGCGCCGAGACCGTCGCGTCAGGCCGCGCCCGGACGGAGTAGGCGGACGCGATCGTCCGGTCCCGCGCGTTCTGGTTGTAGTCGATGAAGACGCGCTCGCCGCGCTCCTCCTTCCACCACGCGGTCGTGACGAGCTTCGGCGCGCGCCGCTCGACCTCGCGCGCGAACGCGAGCGCGCACCGCCGCACCTCGCGGAAGCCCCACTTCGGCTCGATCCGGCAGGCGACGTGGATCCCGCGGTTGCCGGACGTCTTCGGCCAGCCGGTGAACCCGAGCTCGTCGAGCGTCTCCTGCACGACCGCGGCGACCTGCCTCGCCTCGGCGAACCCGGTGCCCGGCTGCGGATCGACGTCGATGCGGAGCTCGTCCGGGTGCTCGACGTCGCGCCGCCGCGACGGCCACGGGTGGAAGTCGATCGTGGCGAGGTTCGCCGCCCAGGCGACTTGCGCGAGCTCGGTGACGCACAGCTCATCCGCGGTGCGGCCGGAGGGAAACGTGACGGTCGCGGTCTCGATCCAGTCGGGCCGGTGCTTGGGCACGCGCTTCTGGTAGATCGCCTCGCCTTCCACGCCGTCCGGGTGCCGCTTCAGCTGGGTCGGCCGCTCGCACAGCGCGCGCACGATCCCCTCCCCGACCGAGAGGTAGTACTGGACAAGGTCGAGCTTCGTCTCGCCGCGCGTCGCGAAGAAGACCTTGTCCGGGTTCGTCACCTTGACGGTGCGCGGCCCGACCTCGAGCTCGACGAACGGCGACTGGGACGGCATCCCTCAGGAGTATCGTGAACCGCGTGCTGGAGGACACGCGCCCACTGCGCCTCACGCTCGAGCCCCTCGACGACTTCGTCGTCGTGGAGCCGACCGACGAGGAGGCCGAGACGCGCGCGGGGCTGATCCTCCCGGCGAGCGCGGAGGCCCAGTGCCGGAGCGGCATCGTGACCGCGGTCGGCTCTGCTGCCGACGGCGTCGCGCCGGGCGACAAGGTGCTCTTCCCCAGCGGCGGGGGCTACGACGTCCGGCTCGCCGGCACCGCGCAGAAGGTGCTGCGCCGCGCGGAGCTCATCGCGCGAATCCACGACTGAACCGAACCGGACACGTCCGGTACCAGGTACCGGACGTGTCCGCAAAGTGCAGCCTTGAGCGGAGAGGGAGGGATTTGAACCCTCGAGGCACCTTTCGGCACCCACGCGATTTCCAGTCGCGCTCCTTCGACCGCTCGGACACCTCTCCGAGAGCGCCCAGGGTATCGCCCTTCCGCGCGGGCCTGTCCGGCCGATCGCGGCCCTAGCCTCTCGGCGATGCTGAGAGAGGAGCTGCGACGGCTCGTCACCTGGGGCGAGCGCCACCGGCGCCTGCTCGCGCGGATCGTGATCGCGTTCTGCCTCTCCCTGGCCGTGGATCTCGTGGGCGCGGCGCTGATGTGGGCCTTCGAGCGCGGAGCGCACGGCACGGACATCCACGGCTTCGGCGACGCGCTCTTCTTCGCGACGGTGCAGATCCTCACCGTCTCGTCCGCCCTGAACAACCCGGTCACGCACGCCGGGCAGGTCGTCGACGTCGTCCTCGAGTTCTGGGCGATCTTCGTCGTGACGGCGGTCGCAGGCTCGTTCGCGTCGTTCTTCTCGAGCGGCGACCGCACCTAGCCGCACGCCGGCAGGTCGTCGAGCGTGTTGTCGCCGCCGTTGTCCGGCCGTGCGCGAATGCCGTCCTCGGAGAGCTCGATCTGGGCGAAGCCGCCGCCCGGGCCGAGGGCGTAGAGCCGGTCGCCGTTCTCGATCGCTCCTCGCGCCTGCTCAATGGTCCAGATGTCGTCGTACATGACGCCGTTGCCGTTCGCTGCATAGCCGACGCCCTCGAGGTCTCCGTCTACCCCCCGTACGACGCAGATGATCCGGTAGTCGGCGATGGATCTAGATGTCGGCCGCGGGCGCCACGTCGCCGCGAGTCTACCCCTTGCGCCGGTGAAAACAAACATTAGATAGCAACGTCCGACTCTTGAAGTAGAACAGACGTCACCCGGCCGGGCTGTTCTGTCAATCGACCGAAAGGACAGTCCGTGAACGCAAGGATTGCCTTGCTGGCCATCGTGGTCGGCGCATCGTTGCTCGCGCTCGTGCTGGGCGACAGCCCCTGGCCGGGCCTCTAGGGCTCGCTTCCTGTCGTGGCTGGTGGCGGCAGCAGCTTCTCCCGAGCGCCGCCGCCAGTCCGCAGGACTCGCTTTTTCGCGTGTTATGCCTGTAGTCTTGGCCGCCAGTGCCCCGCCGCCCGTCCACTCACGTCGATGACCCGGCCGCCGTCGGGCAACGCCTGAAGGAGGCGCGGCGCGCTGCCGGCCTGACTCAGCGCGAGCTCTCTTTCGACGGCTGCACGGCGGCGTACGTCTCCCGGATCGAGGCGGGCGCGCGCGTCCCTTCCCTCCAGATCCTGCGCGAGTTCGGGAAGCGCCTCGGTGTCAGCGCCGACTACCTCGCCACCGGCCTTCCCGATGCCGATGCCGTCAGCTCCGAGTTCCTCGAGGCCGAGGTCGCCCTCCGGCTCGGCAACGAGGAGCGGGCAGCGGAGCTGTACGAGGCAGCGCACGCGGACGCAGACTCGCCGGAGAAGCTCGCGCGGGCGGAGCTCGGGCTCGGACGCGTGGCGCTCCGCCGCGGGGACGTCCCGCAGGGGATTGCGCTCCTGGAGCATGCGCTCGAGTCCGGCGCACTGGGCCCGGGCGACGCCTCGGCGGCGGCGAACGCCCTCGGTCGCAGCTACGCCGCACAAAGCCGCTTCGAGGAAGCGTTCGCGATCTTCGAGCGCTTCCTCCACGAGGCGCGCGAGCGTGAAGACCAGTTCGACCAGGTCCGCTTCGCGCTCCTTCTCGCGAACGCCTACGTCGACCACGGCGACTTTGCCCGCGCGCACGCGGCTGTCGGAGAGGTTCTCGACCTCGCGCGCCAGACGATCGACCCGATGTTGCGCGCGAGCCTCTACTGGTCGCAGTCGCGCGTCCACCTCGAGGAGGGCGACGCCGACCGCGCGGCCGAGTACGCGCAGCTGGCGGTCGCGACCCTGAGAGCGAGCGAGCAGACGGTCGAGGCTGCGCGCGCCTTGCTGATGGTCGCCTACATCGAGAACGACCGCGGCAACCCGCAGGTGGCGCTCGACCTCCTCGACGAGGCCGAACCGACGGTCGTCGCCGCCGGAGAGCCGACCGAGGCGGCGATGTTCGCGGTCGAGCGGGCCCGCGCGCTTTCGGCGCTCGGTGACGGAACGCGGGCGATCGAGCTCCTCCTGGGCACCGTCCCGCAGCTCAACGCTGCCGCCCCGAGGGACGCGGCCCGCGCCTACGCCGCGGTCGCAGACGTCTACCGCCGCGAAGGGGACACCGCTCGCGCCCTAGAGCTCTACGAGCTCGCCGTCGAGCATTCCCCGGTCGCGAATCGGTACGTCGCCGAGTCTCTTTCGGCCATGGCGGCGATCTACGAGGAGCAGGGCAACGCGCAGAAGGCGCTCGACCTCCTGAAGCAAGCGCTGGCCGCGCGCTCCGGCGCACCCGCCTGAACCGCGGCCCGACAGCACATACCCTCTGACCGTGTCGAGCCTGGTCGGGCGCGAGTCGGAGCTGGAGGCCGTCGAGGCCTTCCTGCGCTCCAAGAGACCCCACGTGCTCGCGATCGTCGGTGAGCCGGGAATCGGCAGGACGACGTTGTGGCAGGCGGCGGTCGAGCGTGCCCGGGCGCAAGGTGCGCGAGTGCTGATCGCGCGGCCGACCGAGTCGGAGTCCCGTCTCGCCTTCGCGGGGCTCGCGGATCTGCTCGCCGAGATGCCGGACGAGCTCTTCGCGCGGCTACCCGAGCCGCAGCGGGTGGGTCTCGACGTCGCGCTCCTGCGCGCCGCGTCCGCGCGGCCGCCCGAGCGTCGCGTCGTCGGCGCCGGATTGCTCACGCTTCTGCGTGCACTCTCCCTCGAGTCGGGGGTCGTCTGCGCCGTCGACGACCTCCACTGGCTCGATGCCTGAGGGGGAGGCAGCCGATACGGTCGCCCCTGTGCAGATTCGTGAAGCGGACGACCGGGACGCCGAAGCGGTCGCGCGGCTGTTCCGCGCGGCCGACGACGCGCGCGTGGTCTCGGCCAACGGGGTGCGACACATGCGCGGGACGAGCCCGGAGCGTGCCCGACTGCTCGATCTCGTCGCCGAGGCCGACGGTGCCGTGGTGGGCGTCGGCACAGCTGCTCTGAATACGGAGACGACGACGGAGGGAGCAGCGTGGGCGTTCGTCACGGTCGACGCGGCGTACCGGCGGCGAGGGATCGGAGACGAGCTCGGCAGGCGGCTTCTCGATCATCTGCGCGAGGTTGGTGCGATGAGGATCACGTCGTTCTTCCGCTGGACCGAGGAGGGTGAGCGGTGGGCGGCGGCGCTCGGCTGGTCGCGGCTGCTGAGCGGACCGCTCATCGCGGTCGACCCGCGCATCGTGTCGGAGCTGCCGATCCCGGCCGGTTACCGGTGCGTGGCGATGGCCGAGGTGGCGCCGGAAGCGGTGTACGAGGCGTTCAGAGCGGCGTTGCTCGATGAGCCGACACCGATCCCACTGGACGACTTCCGGCTCGACGACTTCCTTCGCGAGTGGAACCATCCGGATGCCGATCTGGAGGCGAGCACGGCGGTGGTGGACGAGGTGGGCGGTGTGGTGGCGGTCACGTTCCTGAACGTTGCCGGAGAGCGTGCCCAGCACGGGGGGACGGGCACTGTGCGCGAGCACCGCAGCCGCGGTCTCGCGACGGCCGCGAAACGGCGAACGTTGCGGGCGGCTGCGGAGCGTGGCGTGATTCGCGTGACGACGTCGAACGCGGAGGAGAACGCAGCGATGCGCGCGATCAACCGGAAGCTCGGCTTCGAGCCGATCGGCGAGCATGTGATCTTCGGGAGCGATCTCTGAGGAGTTGACAACCCATCGCCGCCGTTCCGGAACAGCGTCAAAGCCCTCGTGCTGTTTCGGCTCGGGAGGCTTGTCCAAGCTGAAACAGGCGGCGATCGCGGGTGCGCGCGCCGGTCCTTGCGCCGATCCGTAGAGCCCAGGAGGAACGTCAGACGGACTGGCGCGCCGTCCGCCCGAGCTCGTCCAGCGTCGCAGCGGCGGCCGCTTCGCGGACGGCTGCGAGCTGTTCAGCCGACAACTCGGCCTCGAGTCGATCAAGGACGGGGCGGGCGGCAATGGCGTAGGAGGCTGGAAGCTGCTCGTGACCCAGCGCGAAGGTGAGGGTCACGGCCGCCCGCTCCTCTTCAGCAGGATCCGTGGCGAGGCAAGCACCGATCCCGCTCAGTGCCAGGAGCTCGAGCGAGATCGCCTGCGCGGCGTGCGCGCGTTCGAGTGCCGCCTCAAAGCGCTCGCGTGCCTCGGCGCCGTCTCCGAGCGCGAGTGCCGCGAAGCCGATGCGGCAGAGCGCCGTGATCAGCCCCCAGCGGTGGTTGACCTCGGAGAACGCCTCGTAGCCGGCACGCCCCAGCCGCAGAGCCTCGGGGTAGTCACCCAGCCCGAACGCGCTCATGCTCGCGCGGCTGAGCGCATAGCCGGTTCCGCCGGACTCGCCGAAAGACGAGAACAGCTCGTTCGCCTCCATGTGGCGGCCGAGCGCATCGCCGAAGCGCTCCTCAGCGTCGGCGAGGAGCCCGAGCTTGCTTGTGGCATACGCAAGCAGGAGCGGGTTGCCCAGGTTCGTCGTGAGGACGTGCGAAGCCTCGAACGCCTCGCGAGCCGCCCCGAGGTCGTCCATGAGGAGCCGGCCGAAGCCGAGATCCATCAGAGCTCCGCTCTCCGTGAGCTCGTCGCCGAGGGCGTGCGCGATCTTCACTCCCTCTTCCAGGAGCGTCACAGCCTCCGGCAAATCGTCCCGATACCCCGCCATGATTCCGAGCGCGCAGAGGCACTTTGCGAGCTCTCGATCCAGGTTCCGCGTCCGTAGGACGGGCAAGCACAGGGTGCCGATCCTCTCCGCTTCCGGGTCGTGCCCGAGTCGGGCGTCGATCGCGAGCCGGGACATCGCCGCCGCCAGCGCGACCCCGCTGGCGCGGCCAGGGTCGTCCGCGGCGAAGCCGGCCGCTCGAGCGAGACGCTCGAGCGTCTCGCCGCCCTCGTACCAGCTGTGCATCCAGAGGAAGGTGTCGAACGCCTCGAGCACCTGCAGCGCGTTGGGCTCGTCGTCCTCCGTCAGCGTCCACTCGACCGCGGCGCGGAGGTTGTCCAGCTCGCCCCGCAGCTCGTCCCTCGCGACCGCGAGCTCCGGGCCCATGAGCGTCGTCTGCCGTTCGAGAAGCATTGTCGCGTAGTGACGCGCGTGCCGCTCCCGGGCGTCCGCTTCCTCGGCGGGCGATGCTCGGAGCTGTTCGGCCGCGTACTGTCGCAGTAGCTCGTGCTGCTCGAAGCGGCCGAAATCCGGCCGGCGAAGGAGTGACTTGGCGACGAGCTCGGACAGGAGCCGCATGTCGGCGCCGGTGACTGCAGCGGCGGCGCCGCGATCGAAGCTGCCGCGGAACACGGACAGCCGCGAGAACGCGCCCCGCTGGTCGTCGGTGAGCAGGCGCCACGAGTGGTCGATGGCCGCGCGCAAGCTGCGGTGGCGCTCCGGTACATCGCGCATCGACGTGGCGAGGAAGTCGATGTTCCCTTCGATCTCGTCGGCGATCTCGGCGCAGGAAAGGACCGACACCCACGAGGCCGCGAGTTCGATGCCGAGCGGCATGCCGTCGACGAGCCGGCAGATTTGGAGCGCCTGCGCGTACTCGGCGTCGTCGAGTGCGAAGTCCGGAACGACCTGCGTGGCGCGCTCGACGAACAACCGCACCGCCGACGCGCTCCCGTTCCCGTTCTCCGCGAGGCCGAGGCCTTCGACGTCGAGCACCCACTCGCTCTGGAGGTTGAGGCGTTCCCGTGAGGTCGTCAGGAGCTCGACGTTCGGCGCGCGCTCGACGATCTCATTGAGAAGCCCGGAGCCCTCGACAAGGTGCTCGAAGTTGTCGAGCACGAGCAACGTCGAACGCTCGGCGAGGTAGTCCAATAGCTGTTCCTGCGCCGAGAAGCCGCTGTGCGCGGCGTCGACGGCGAACTGGATCGACTCGGCGAGGACGGGCGCGAGAAGGTCCGGCGAAGCGACCGGGGCCAGCGGCACGAAGTGGACGCCGTGCGGGTAGCGGTCGACCCGGCGGGCTGCGGCCTCGAGGGCGAGCCTGGTCTTGCCCGCCCCGCCCGGCCCGACGAGCGTGAGCAGGCGGCAGTTGGGGTCGTCCAGAAGCCGGTCGACCGCAGCGAGCTCCGGGGCCCGGCCGACGAACGACGTTCGCGGCAACGGCAGGTTCTTCATGCCCGCCTCGATCGTCTTCAGCAGCGGGAACTCGGATGGGAGGCCGTCGATCTCGAGCTGGTAGATGCGCTCAGGCGCGCTGAGGTCCTTGAGGCGGTGCGCGCCGAGGTCGCGGACCTCCGCGTCGACGAGCGCTTTGGTCGGCTCCGACATGAGCACCTGCCCGCCGTGACCGACGGCGGCGATCCGGGCACCCTTGTGCACGTCGAGACCGACGTAACCCTCTTCCGTCAGCCGCGGCTCGCCTGTGTGCAGGCCCATCCGCACGCGAATCGGACCACCGGCAAGAGCACGCTGGCAATCCGCAGCAGCGGCGACCGCGTTCGACGCGCGGGCGAAGGCGACGAAGAACGCATCACCCTGCGTGTCGACCTCGACGCCCTCGTGCTCGGCGAACGACGCGCGGAGTCGCCGCCGATGCTCCTGCAGAGCCTCCCCGTAGTCATCGCCCAGGTCGTGCAACAGCCGCGTCGAGCCCTCCACGTCCGTGAAGAGCAAGGTCACGACACCGGTCGGAAGATCGCTCGCCATCGCCCACGATCATGCGCCGTCGCGCGTTCGCTGTCCAGCGAACAGGGAGCGGAGGGGGAGGGATTTGAACCCTCGATCCGCCTAACGACGGATAACGGTTTTCGAGCGCCTAGTCGTTTGGCTTGTCTAGGTGCCGGCCGGACACTGTGCGACAACGCGCGCGACAGTCGGCATCAGCGGGACCGGCGACTGGTCCGGTGGAGACGGTAGTCATCCGGCCGAATCCGCTCGTCTGCGTTGTGCGTCTGCGGGTGTGCTCGCCGGGAGGTCTCTCGGCGTCGTTAGCTCGTTGCGGATGCCTCGCCTCCATCGAGACAGCCACGCGGTCGACGTCGCAACGCGTTGAAGCGAAGCGCAAACTATCCCGCTGATCCCCAGAACGAAGAACACGTCTGCGGGGTTGAAAGCGATGCCGTTCGTCCCGCCAAGCAGGAACGGGTCAGGAATCCGTCCGCCGTGTGTCATTGCGGATACGAGGTTGCCCAGGAGGCCCCCCGCGGAGGTCGCAGCTGCGGCGAACATCGTGACCGACGATCGGAGCGCGAGCACGAGGCAGCAGGTCAGAAGGACGAACGAAGCAAGAATCCACGCCGCTGAGCGGTGGTGGAACAGCTCCGGCGGCGGCGGCCACAGAGCCTTGGCCGCGAGGTCGACGGCGGCGAGCGCTGACGCACATCCTGTAACTGCGATCAGCCGCCTAGACATCCTCTCCATCTATCGGCTCACAACCTCCAGCTGATGAGCAGTCCAGCTGCTCTGCGGCTAAGCGATGCCAATGCGGCTGCCGATACGTCGTCCATGACCAGAGCGCGAATTGTCCAGATCGCCGCAGTGGGGGTCGCCCTGGCGGGCTGCGCGCTCTTCCTGCTGAATGTGCAGACGAGTGCCAATGGTTGGCGGAATGCCGACCCGACTGGCGGTCAAAGTAAGGCGTTGAACATCCCTATCCCTGCGAAGCAGCCGGCTAGAGAAGCCTCCGGACCGGCTGGTTGGTTCTGGGAAGAGGGAACGCCGGGATGGCGGCCTGGGGAGCGGATCCAGGGATATCCCATTGCCGGGGCTACTGCGAAAGAGCTCGTGAGAGCAAGGGAGTCAGCGGTTCGCGCCGGCCTTCAGTGGCCAGGCGTTCGAGTCGTCGATGCAGTCCACACCACGAGGCGGCGGTTTCTCGCAATTCTCGCCGCGCCGACGGCCAATGATCCCGCGCGGACGTGTCTAGGCGCGATGCTCGAGGGAAACGCGAAGGTCGAGTGGCTATGCCCGAGCAGAAGTGGGCCGGGAAGCGATCTCGGGAACTCGCCCGCTCTGATCGCTGCGACGAGCCTCGACTGGCCTAGCGCACCCGGAACTGCGGAGAACAAACACCCGCTCGATCTCGTCGGCGTCGCGCGCGGTGACGTTCGGCGGGTCGTCCTGAGCGCCCCCGGAATCGAGCCCGAACGGATCTACGAGCGCGGCCACACCTGGGGACAGTTCGATGCTGCCTGGATAGTCACCGACCGCAGCGCCAGGCTAAGGATCTACGGGCAGTCCGGCCTGCTGGAAGTTGTTCGTCTCGCGATCGGTCCGGGGCAGTCGCGCATCTTCCCCTGACGACACCGGCGACGGTCATCGGGAAACGGTGACACGAGGCGTGGAGCCGACCCAGATGACGGAGGGTCAGAGGTCGTCGACCTGCATCCCCCACGCAACAACCACGAGGAACACGAGGGTCGAGGCGAAGCGAAAGCCCCAGCCCGCAGGCGAGATGGAGATCGAGAAGATCTGAGCAACGTAGGCGCTGAAGACCGCCGCGGAAGCAACGCGGTACGGCCAGCGCAGCCGCCGAACCGATTGTGCCGCGAGGGCGCCGAGCGGAAGCGCGAGCACGGCCCAGTTCGGGAAACCGAAGAGCAGAGCGACGCCCAGCGCGCCGAAGTAGACAAGCGCGAGCCGCCGCCATGGCAGCGATGACGATGTACCCGAGGGCGCGAGTTCCTCCGGTTCGATCGGCGGCAAGTCGAAGAGATCAACCGCCGGTCCGGCGGGAGGCAGGCGCCTTTCCATCGGATGATTCATCGGCTGCGCGCCGACGGAGACGAAAGCCCTTGACTGAGAAAGAGGGCCACCGGCGAGCGATCTAGCGGGTCGCTTCCGGCTCCGATCACGGGCAAACGTCGGTTACGAGCCGGGCGCCACGAACTCGAAATGTCTCTCGGCTTGATGTTGTCTTTTGTCTTGAATGTCCCTCGATCGAGTGATACGTTCGCTGTTCTGTTGTCATCAGCGCCCGAGTCTTGCGGCAGCTCGGACACGAGCGAGGGGAGGGCAAGAGCATGAGAGTTCGCTTCGCCGGAAGGCCGATCGGTGGTCGTGCTTTCGTTGCCGCGCTCGCGACGGTTGCCTGCGCAATTGCCGCCGCTACGGCGGCTCCGGTCGCGAAAGCAAACGGAACGTGCGGCGGCCACAGCATTACGAACACGAACCAGTATCCGTATGGCGCGACCGAGAAGGTCGTGATCGACGTGTGGGGCTCGTCTGCCCCAAGACCGTCGAGCGTCATAATCGGCGGGACACAGTGGTCGTTCTCCAGCTCGACTACCTATTCCGATCACAACTCGTCGATCTGGACGCACTCGTACCTCGCCCGGGGCACGTGGAACTTCTCACTGGTGGTGAGCGGTCAGCTCTGCGGTAACGGCACCTTCACGATCACCTAACTACGTCTCGAAGCACGAGTGCTGCGCTACGGGGAGGGTCATCCAGAACCCTCCCCGTTCCTTCAGGAGGCTCGAGAGGAACTCGTCGGCGACAGAAGGCTGGCCGAAAACACGGCGAGACGCAGATGCATCCCGATGCTCGCGTTGCCTCGCGAGACAGGCAGCACTTCAAAGTGCATCTGTGTCTCGCCTGGCTAGTTCCTTGACGCACAAGGTTTAGGGCCGCTCAGAGTTCGATGCCGCGACCGATTTCGTGCTCGATCTCGATAACCCGCTGAAGAACCTCGAGAGGCTGGCGGTCCTGTTCGCGATCGAGGGCGGCCAGCATCCGCGCGTGATCGTCGACCGAGGCCACCGCCGGCCGAAGACCCTGCCCGAGCGGCGGTCTCTCCGCTCGCCGACGCAGGTCGTCGTAGCCCTGTGTGCCGGCGGGCTCGGGGACGATCTTCAGCTCGCCCGCCTCCGTCTCGAGCTCGAGGACGCCGCGCCCGGCCAGGTCGCGCTCCAAGACCGGCAACTTTCCGTCGGGCCGGCGCGCATTGAGCCCCTCTAAGGCCAGCCCTAAGCGGCGCAGGTTCTCCTCGCGGGTCGACGGCACGATGTCCAGGCCGTCCGTGATTTCACCCGATCCGTGGAGCACCCGGCCAAGGCCGCCAATCACGACGTAGGTGACCCGCTGCCGCTCGAGCGCCTGTAGCAACGCATACGGGTCGAATTCGCCGGCCATCAGTGTCGACGGGCCCTCAGCATCGTCTGTAGCCGCTCCTGCGGCGTCCGCTCCAACGCCTTCTCCAGCCGCGCCTCCAGCTGCGCGTCCGGACCGCGATACGGCACCAGCGACAGGTCGAGGTCGAAACCGCAGGCATGGAGGAGCTCGCGCAGCGTCTCGAGGCTCGGCGTAACGGCGTCGCGCTCCCAGCGAGCGATCTGCGCGCGATCCTTCCTACTTCGCTCGGCGAGCTGCACCTGCGAGAGCCCCGCCCGCGTCCGGGCCTGGCGAATAAGCGTCCCGCTAGTCACATGTTGATCGTACACGGCCGCTGTGTTTAGGCACAGTACTGTCTTATCTGCTACAGTCAGCTCATGCCGCGCCAGCCGGACGCGCAGCAGTTGCGACTCGAGGTCACGCCGATCAGACGCCCCGAGCAGCCACGTCCTCAGCGGGCGACCAAGTCGACCCTGGGGCCACGACTCGCCCTGAGCCCCGACGAGGCCGCCGGCGTCCTCGGCGTGAGCCGCGACTATCTCGATGAGCACGTGATGGGTGAACTCCGGATTGTCCGCCGCGGCCGGCGCATCCTCATCGCCCTCAGCGAGCTCGAGCGATGGCTCGATCGCGCCGCCGCTCGCGGCAAGCTCTCAAGGGGAGCTTGATGGCGAAGTCGACGCCCGGGATCGAAGTGCGGCACCGGCGCCACTGTCCGGCAGTCCGCGATCGGGTTGCGCGCTGCAAGTGCAGTCCCTCGTACCAGGCGCACGTCTGGAGTGCCCGCGAAGGCAAGCGCATCCGCAAGACCTTCCGAAGCTTCGACGAGGCGAAGGCATGGCGCACGGAGACGCTCGTCGGCTTACGGCGCGGCACCATGCGCGCGCCGTCGTCCACGACGCTTCGAGACGTCTGGGAGACGTGGCTCGCTGGTGCGCGCGCCGGCACCATCCGCAATCGCTCAGGGGATGAGTACAAGCCGAGCGTGCTGCGCGGCTACGAGACATCGATGCGCCTGCGCGTTCTGCCCGAGCTCGGCGGCGCAAAGCTGACCGAGACCACGCGCCTCGACATCCAGGACCTCGTCGACCGGATGCTCGGGAAGCGACGCGACGCGAGCACGATCCGGAACACGCTCATCCCCCTCCGCGCCGTCTACCGGCGCGCTCTCGCGCGTGGAGAGGTCGCCGTCAACCCGGTGAGCGGCGTCGAGCTTCCCTCGGTGCGCGGCCGCCGGGACCGCATCGCGTCCCCGAAAGAGGCGGCCGCGCTGATCGCTGCCGTACGCGAAGCGGACCGCGCCGTCTGGGCGACCGCGTTCTACGCGGGACTCCGCCTCGGCGAGCTCCTGGCGCTTCGCGACGACGACGTTGACCTCGAGGCCGGCGTCATCCGGGTCGAACGCTCGTGGGATCCGCGTGCCGGCGTGATCGAGCCGAAGAGTCGCGCCGGAAAGCGTTCTGTGCCGATCGTCGCCGCCCTCCGCCCCCACCTCGCAGCGCGCAAGCTGCGGCGGCGCGGCGCAGCGGGGTTCTTCTTCGGCGATCGCGGACGGCCGTTCAACCGCAACGCGCTCGTCAACAGGGCCAATCGCGCTTGGCGGAAGGCGAAGCTTCAGCCGATCGGCCTGCACGAGTGTCGGCACACATTCGCATCGATCCTGATCGCGGCCGGCGTCAACGCTAAGGCTCTGTCTACCTACCTTGGCCACAGCTCGATCCAGATCACGCTCGACCGCTACGGGCACCTCATGCCCGGGAATGAAGACGAGGCGGTCGCGCTCGTCGACGCGTATCTCGTGCGCGCATCCGGCAAGAACCGCTGACGCCGGTCCGGCACCCGTCGTGCGGACCGCGTCCCCTCTGCGCGTGCGACAGTCGTGCGACAGTCTGCCGCCCCACAAGGCGGATCCGGGCGGACTCGGCCGGACGGCAGGGGGCTGCACGGGTACACCGGCGTCCCGGTCAACCAAGCGTCTTCCGGGCGTGAAAGCGGAGGGGGAGGGATTTGAACCCTCGATCCGCCTAACGACGGATAACGGTTTTCGAGACCGCCGCATTCGACCGCTCTGCCACCCCTCCGCGGGTGGGCGCAGAGCC
>Ga0308176_10000043_pt1 | contig 76891 bp, 71 predicted proteins | sample PhyCR2_3_FD_203890 | JGI IMG/M metagenome (GOLD analysis project Ga0308176, IMG submission 203890) | Soil microbial communities from UC Gill Tract Community Farm, Albany, California, United States - DLSLS.C.R2 | ecosystem: Environmental > Terrestrial > Soil > Agricultural land | place: USA...
CCGCGCGGCCGCCCGGCCGGGGGCCCGCGGCGGGGGGGGGGGGGGGGGGGCGCCCGCCCCCCCCCCCCCCCCCCGCGATCCGGCGAAGCGCTGCGCACCGAACGGCTGCGCGACGTCCGGAAGCGGATCGCCCGCGAGCGCCGCCGCGAGCGCGTCGGCGACGATCGGCGCGAGCAGGATCCCGTGGCGGAAGCAGCCGGCCGCCCATTGGAGTCCGGCGATCGCCCCCGGGCCGAGCACCGGCGCGTTGTCGGGCGTGCCGGGACGCAGGCCGGCGGCGACCTCCTCGATCCGCAGCTCGGTGACGCCCGGGACGAGCTCGATCGCGTCGCGCAGCAGCTCGAAGATCCCGCCCGCCGTGGGCGCGGTGTCGAAGCCCTGCTCCTCCATCGTCGCGCCGAGCACGTAGCGGCCGTCGCCGCGCGGCACGAGGTAGCCCGGCTGCATGCGGATCACGCGGGAGAGGAGACCCGGCCCCGCGGGGTCGCGCAAGCGCATGATCTGGCCCTTGACCGGCCGCACCGGTACGCGCGCGTGTGCGGGAAGGCCGTCGAGCTGGTCCGCCCACGCGCCGGCGGCGATCACGACCTGGTCGGCGGCGATGCGCTCGCCGCCGGTCAGCTCGACGCCCTCGACGCGGTCGCCGTCGACGAGCACGCGCGCGACGCGCGCGGCCTCGCGCAGCTCGCCGCCCGCCCGCTCGACCGCCGTCGCAAGCGCGGCGCTCAGTGCGCGCGGGTCGATCGCGTGGTCGCCGGGGATGTCGAGCGCGAGCCGCAGCGCCGGCGCGAGCGCGGGCTCGCGGCGGCGCGCCTCGCTCGGCAGCAGCCGCTCGACGGGCAGCCCCATCGCCTCGCGCTCGGCCAGCTCGCGCTCGAGCGCCTCGGCCTCGTCGCGGTCGCGCGCGACGAGCAGCGTGCCGGATGCGCTGTAACCGGGGTCGCGGTCCGACGCGCTCGCAAGCTCCTCGACGAACGCGGGATAGCGATCGAGCGAGGCGCGGCTGAGCGCGAGCAGCCCGCGCTCGCCGACGCGCGCCTCGCTGATCGGCGCGAGCATGCCGGCGGCGACATGCGTCGCAGCGTGCGCGAGCCGCTCGCGCTCCAGCACGACGGTGCGCAGCCCGCGCTGCTGCGCCCGCCAGGCGACGGCGAGGCCGGCGATGCCGCCGCCCACGATGGCGACGTCGAAGCGGCGGTGGGTGGTGTGGGACAACGCGCTCCTTCCCTGCGCCGGCATGACCCGGATCAGGTTCTGACGGTCGGCGGCCGGAGTGCCGCCCTCTCAGCCCGGTTGAGGGCTCCCGTGGAGTCGATGGTAGCGCCCCTTCGAATCGCCTTGGAGCGACCGCGCTCGACGGTAGTCTCGGCGCCCGAATGACCACCGTCCTTCTCCCTGGCGACACTCCCAGACTTCGCAAGCAGCGCGGCGCTTTCTTCACGCCGCCTGCGATCGCCGACTTCCTGGCGGCGTGGGCCACGGCCGGACGCGCTGATGCGCGGGTCCTCGATCCCACATGCGGCGAAGCGGTCTTTCTTCTTGCCGCCGCGCGCCGGCTGGCGATCAACGGCGCAGAGCCAAGTGCAACGCGGGACCTGCTGTACGGGGTGGATCTCCACGAGGAGTCGCTCGAGCAGTCGCGCAACCTGCTGAACGCCGAAGGCTACGACGCCGACCTGGTCCCCGGGGACTTCTTCGCCCAGCCGACGCCGGCGCAGCTCGGCGGCGACCTTCCGTGGATGGACGCGGTGATCGGCAACCCGCCCTTCATCCGTTACCAGGCGCACCGCGGTGAGGCGCGCAAGCTGTCAGCAGCGGCGGCGCTCGCCCAGGGCGTGCGCCTCTCCGGGCTCGCCTCCTCGTGGGCCGCGCTCCTGGTGCATGCATGCTCCTTTCTGAGGCCGGACGGGCGGGTGGCGATGGTCCTTCCCGCCGAGCTGCTCACCGTCGGATATGCGGAGCCCGTCCGGCGTTGGTTGCGCAACCGGTTCGAACGTGTTCATCTGGTGCTGTTCGACGAGCTCCAGTTCGCGGACGCAGACGAGCACGTGGTGCTGCTGGTGGCAAGTGGCAGTGGCGGATGCGACCGCTTCGGCTTCGTGCTGCACGAGGTTCACAACGCCGAGGAGCTCGAACATCTGCACATCTTCGACAGTCTGTCTGTGATGCCGCAGGCGGAGGGCAAGTGGACGGACCTGCTGCTGCGACCCGGTCCCCAGGCGCTGTTCCACCGCGTCACTGAGGCGTCCTTCACCAAGCTCGCGGACTACGGGAGTCCCGAGCTCGGGACAGTCACCGGAGCGAACGACTTCTTCGCCCTCAACGAGGCAACGCGCGAGCAGTTCGGGTTGAAGCACAGGCATCTCACCGCGATCGTCCCGCCCGGCACGCGGCATCTCAGAGGCCCTCGCTTCACGGGGGCGCAATGGGACGAGCTGAAGCTGCGGGGCGAGCGGGTGTGGCTGCTCAATCCCGCAACCCGGCGCCCCACCGCTGGACTCGCGGAATACCTGAAGCATGGCGAAGAGCTGCGCGTACCCGACGCCTACAAGTGCACAGTCCGGACGCCGTGGTGGAAGCCGCCGGTCGTCAGTCCGCCCGACCTCTTCTTCACGTACATGAGCCACCGCTACCCCCGGCTGATCGCGAACCAAGCTGGCGTCTCGTTCCTGAACTCGATGCATGGTCTTCGGCTGCGACAGGACGCTCCGGCAATTGCGCGCGATGCGCTCCCCCTGCTGTCGCTCAACTCGGTGTCAATGCTGGGAGCTGAGGTGTTCGGACGGTCATACGGCGGCGGAATCCTCAAGATGGAGCCGCGGGAGGCCGCGCAGCTTCCGGTCCCGTCCCCCGTCGTCCTCTCCAAGGCGTGGAAGCACGTCGCCGGGCGACGTGATCACCTCGACGCGCTCCTGCGCGCTGGGCACTGGCAAGAGGTCGTGAAAACGATCGACGAGGCACTGCTCGTAGACGCCGCAGGCGTCTCGCGTGCCGACGTCCTCGCGCTCCGCTCCGAGGCCGCCCGGCTCCGACGCCGCCGGACGCGAAAGGACGACTGACGGCGTGGCCGACACGTCCAAGCCCGACGCCTTCTCAGGCTTTGATCCGCTTCTCAAAGCCGCCGACATCGAGACCTCACCGTGGGTAGACGGGCGTTACCGTCCAGAACTGGAGCTCCTGGGCGAGTTGCTGAGTCTGCCGATCAGCGCCGGCGACAAGCAGGAGAGCGGCCGGGTGGCGAAGGCGCTGGATGCTTGGGTCGCGCATGAGCTGCGGCGCGCGGGCTTTCCAGCGGGGGCTGTATGGCCGCGCACGCGAAAGCCGCGGGTGCTGCCCGAGGATCTCGCACCGGTCGAGGATGAGCTGGAGGTCCTCGCTCAGGCCCTCGTCGATGCCGAGCGAGACAGCGGGCGCATCAAGCCACCCGCGCTCCGGAGAGCGATCCGCGCGCTGGACGGCAAGCTGCCCGGGGCGCATGAGGCGTACATCCTGGGTGACTTCTACGCGAAGCAGATCGATGTCGCGATCTCGTCCTGGCGCCGCGGACCCGACGTGCTCATCAGCACCAAGACGATGCTCTCTTCGTACCGCAAGAATCTGAAGAACCGCCATGAGGAAGCAGTCGGCGAGGTCATGAGCCTTCGTGCCCGACACCCGATGGCGACGATGGGCTACGCGTATCTCGTGCGGAGAAACGTCTTTGCCGAGGAGGGCGCCTTCGCGATCCTCCGGGACATCCTCATGCGGCTGCGACGTCCTGGCGAGGCGTACGACGCCACGATGCTGCTCGTGATCGATTGGAACGACTCCGATCCCCATCCTCAGGTGACGAGCATCGACGAGCCGGAGGAAGTGCTCGACGCCGCACGTTTCTTTGAAGATCTGATCGAGTGCGTGACTGATCGCAGCCCGGTAAAGGAGCACGCCGAGGTGCGTTGGCGGCGTGATCCTCTCCCGCCGGGTGGCATGCCGGACGAGAGAGATCCGCCCGACGACGAGGACGAGTAGCGCTCTAGTAGTCGCTCGCCGACTGCAGATCCCGCGCGACGCGCAGCCCGCCGACGAACGCATAGGCGCCGGTGAGGGCGGTGGTTGCGAGCGCGGGTCCGCGCGGGAGGTCGCGGCGGCGCAGGTGGCCGATGCCGGCGAGCGTGTCGGAGACGTCGCACATGAACGCGAGGCGCTGCCAGCGGCGGCGCGCGGCGCCGTCGGTCGAGAGCCAGCCGAGGCCGAGCGCGACCGCGCGGATGCCGAACACGCGCGTCATGTAGTCGAGCTCGGGGCTCGCGGCGCGACCGGCGCCGAACGCGCGCGCCATCCCGCGCGGCGCGAGACGGCTCGGTGCGCCCAGGGCGATGCGCCCGAGCGCCAAGCCGGCGAGGGCGCGATCCAGCGGCGGCTGCGCGCGGAGCGGCGCGGCGAGCAAACCCAACGACGCGAGCGGGTGGCGCGCGATCGTCGCCGCGAGCGCGCGCGGGTCCATGCGCGCGTGCCGCTCCAGCACGCGCCCGTCGCGCAGCACGATGCGGTCGGTCGTCGGCAGCTCGAACCGCTCGCCGCCGAGCGTGCCGTGCAGGACGAAGTCGATCTCGACGCCGTCGTCGGTCGAGCGCCAGTCGCGCACCGTGCCGCGCAGGTCGGGAATCGTGCCGAACAGCAGCTCGAAGAACGCGGCAAAGCCGGCGTGCCCGCGCGCCGGCGGCAGCAGCGGCTGCGTCATCACGACGTCGGGATCGAGCAGGTCCGGGAGGAACAGCTCGACGAGCGTGTCGGCGCCGCCGGCCCAGCCGGCGCGGAAGTGCTCCACGAAGACCGCCCGGTCGTCGGTCACGCAGCGCCTCCGACCGACGCCGTCTCGCGCGCGAACTCGGCGATCAGGTCCGCCAGCTCGCCCGGTCTGTCCTCCGGCGAGAACGTGCGGGCGCCGGGGATCAGCTCGAAGCGCGCTCCGGGGATCGTCGCGGCGAGCCGCTCGCCGTCCTCGCGCGGGAAGAACTTGTCGTCGGCCGACCACGCGATCAGCGCCGGCCGGTCGAACGCCTTCAGCCGCTCGGCGGCCTGCCGCGTGTGGCACGAGTCGATCCCGCGCGAGACGCGCACGAGGTCGGCGCGGACGTCGGCGTCCAGCAGCGCCGGCATCACGTACGAGTCCGACGGCTCGTCGGCGATCGCGTGGTGCGTCAGCAGGCCGTAGGCGATCGGCAGCCGGCGCGCCGCGCGCATGCGCATCGGCGTGAGCGCCGCCAGCGCGCCGCCGGGCACGCGCAGCTGCGCGAACAGCGGCTTGAGCATCGGCGGCGGGAAGTGCTCGAACGCGTCGCAGGAGGTGAGGACGAGTCGGCCGAGCCAGTCCGGGCGGTGCGAGGCGGCGATCTGGCAGAGCGCGCCGCCGGTGTCGTTGCCGACGAGCGTCGCGTCATCCAGGCCGAGCGCCTGCACCGCCTCGCCGATCAGCGCGCCGAGGTCGTCGGGCGTGAGTCTGCGCGCCGGCATCGCCACACGGTGCGAGCCGAGCGGCATGTCGATCGCCACGCGCGTGAAGCCGTCGAGCCGTCCGACGACGCCGCGCCACAGGTTCGCGTTCACGAGCAGTCCATGCACGAAGACGATCGCCGGGCCGTCGCCGGTGACGTGCACGTCGAGGCGTCCGCCGTCGAGCTCGAGCGTCCGCGCCTCGCCCAACTCCGGTGCGCGCCAGTGTGCGTTGCCGTTCGCGGTCGCCATGCCAGCCTCCCATCGCCGTTCACATACAGGTTGTATGTCCTAGCATACAGACGGTATGTCGCGGGAGGAACAGGCTGTCGCCACACGGACCGAGCTGCTGCGCGTCGCGCGCGAGCTGTTCGCCGCGCGCGGCTACGCCGATGTCGGCACCGAGGAGATCGTGCGGGCGGCGCACCTGACCCGTGGCGCGCTCTACCACCACTTCGAGGACAAGCGCGACCTCTTCCGCGCCGTGCACTCCCAGCTGGCCGAGGAGCTGCTGGGGCAGATCGTCGCGCAGACGGCCGGCAGCGCCGACGCGTGGGAGGCGCTCGTGCGAGGCATGCGCGCGTTCCTCGACATCTGCGAGGACCCGGCCGTGATCCGCATCTCGCACCTCGACGCGCCGGCCGTGCTCGGCTGGGCCGAGTGGCGCGAGGTCGACGCCGAGCACTGGCTCGGCGTGCTGACGATGGCGCTGGGCGAGGCGATGGAGGCCGGCCTGATGCGCAGACGCGACGCCGAGCCGCTCGCGCACATGCTGATGGGCGCGATGGTCGAGGCGTCGATGATGATCGCCAACGCCGCCGACCCCGCCGCCGCGCGCGCCGAGGTCGAAGGTCCGCTGCTGGCGCTGCTGGAGGGGCTGCGGGCGTAGTCCGTGGTGCCGGCGCGCGGCGGAGTGCGCGCGCTTACGCTTCCAAGATGGAGTCGTCCATCGGGGTCCTCCCGTCGTCCTCTCCAGCGGTCTCTCTGCGACAGCCGGGCTGGCTGTGGATGACCGCGCTGGTGGTCGGATCCGCATTCATCAGCGCTATCGCGGGGCGCATCCTGCTGCTGCTTGCGGAGAGCCTCTCCCTGTTCCCCGAGGGCGGCATCGCGGTGACAGGCTGGACCTGGCAGGTCACGGACGCCTGGTCATTCACGGCGAACCTCGGCGTGGCGCTGCTGTTCGGGTATGCCTTCGCCGTCACGCTGCGAGCGGCCGTGCGCACGCGTCGTGCCGTGTGGGACCTGAAGCTGTGGCCTGTCGCCTGCGCGATGGCGCTCGCCACGGGCGCGGATGACGGCATCGCGGGGCTGACGGCGTTGGTGCTGGTCGTCGTCGTCGCGAAAGCCATCTCTCTGCAGCCCGCCTCCTCGGATCGCCGGAGACCGCGGAAGGCGGTCGTGGCCACGGCGGTCGTAGGCACCGTCGCACTGCTCGTCGTCACGTTCAGCTATCAACCGCTGCATCCGCTGCTGGCATCGTTCACCGGTCGCAACGATCCGCTGTCGTCGATGTCGCTGGGCGCCCAGGAGCCGCTGGGACGCTCCCTCGCATACGCCTTCGACAACGAGGGGGCCGATGCCGTGGTGGTGCGCTCGATCCGCCCCGTCGGCGCCCACGTGCGAGCGCTCGACGTCGAGCAATGGACCGGCACGACGATTCAGCGCGGCGCGACCGCCCAGGGAGCCCTGAGACTGTCCGACGCAGCGTGTGCGAAGCGAGCGGTGCGTCGCCGCATGCCGCCAGTGAGGATCGTCGGGCTGGAGGTGCGCCTCGAGACGCTCGGACTCGTGCGCACGCAGCGCTTCGACGTACGTCCGCCGGCCGAGCTGTACTGCGCCTGAGCCGCGGGCTGCGAACATTCACCTCGATGACTTCCCCCCTCGGCGACGAACGGCGCGCGCGGCTGCGCGATGCGCGGCTGTACCTCGTGTGCGGCGCGGCAGGCGATGGGCGCGGGGACCCGCGCGCGTTCCTGGATGCCGGGCTGCGCGGCGGGGTCGACGTGATCCAGCTGCGGGAGAAGGATCCGGCGTTCACCGACGAAGCGCTGCTGGACGCGGCGCGCGTCTTCCGCGACGCCGCCGACGCGCACGGCGCGCTGTTCGTGCTCAACGACCGTCCCGACCTCGCGGCCGCGGCGCACGCCGACGGCGTGCACGTCGGCCAGGACGACATGCCGATCGCCGAGGCGCGCGCGCTCGTGGGCGAGGACGTGCTGCTCGGCCGCTCCACCCACACGCCGACCCAGGTCGACGGCGCGGCGATCGCCGACGTCGACTACTTCGCCGTCGGCCCCGTGCACGCGACGCCGACGAAGCCGGGCCGGCCCGCCGTCGGGCTGGAGCTGATCCGGCACGCGGCGGGCGCGCCGCGCGCCGTGCCGTGGTTCGCGATCGGCGGGATCGACGCGACGAACGTCGACGCGGTGGTCGAAGCAGGCGCGACGCGCATCGTCGTCGTGCGCGCGCTCACCGAGGCAGGCGACCCCGAGGCGACCGCGCGCGCATTGCGCGGTGCGCTGCCGCAGGAGGCCGGCGTTGCCACAGGCTGAGCGCAGACGCAGAAGCTCCGAGGAGCGCAACGCGGAGCTCCGCGCGCAGCTGAGACCGCTCGCGGAGGGCGAGCGGCCGGGTGCGGTGACGGCCGGCGCGATCGTCGCCGCGGTGCTCGCGGTCCTCGTCGTCGTCGGCTACGCGACGGGCGCGCGCATCGGCGGCGAGGGGTCGCTCGCCGGGGCGCTGGTGCTCGCCGCCGTGCTGCTCGCCGCCGCATGGGGCATGTGGAAGGTGCGCTACTGGGCGGTGCTCGGCTTTCAGGCGCTGCTCGCGTTCCAGGTGCTGGTCGCCGCGCTGTCGCTGATGGTCGCCTCGAACGCGTGGGCCGCAGTCCTGTGCGTCGCGTTGATCGGCCTCGGCGGCTGGCTGTTCTGGAAGCTGATCCGCGCGATGGCGCGCATCCAGATGCCCGAGCGGAGGCCCGCGCCGTGAGCGAGAGACCCGATCGCGCCACGCCCGCGCCCTGGCCCTACTCGCACGTCGACAAGGTGCGCTTCGGCGATGTCGACGCGATGCGCCATCTGAACAACGTCGCGGCGCTGAGCTTCTTCGAGGACGCGCGCATCCAGTACATCAGCGAGCTCGTCGGCAACGACCCGACGACGCGCAGGGGCTTCGGGCTGATCTTCGCGGAGATGAGAGTGAACTACCGCGCGCCGGCGTTCTACGACGAGGAGATCCGCACGCGCGTGAGACCCGCGGAGGTCGCGCGCTCGAGCGTCAAGCTCGCCTTCGAGATGCACGCCGTCGCCGACGGCCGGCTCATCGCCGAGGGCTACGGCACGGTCGTCGGCTACGACTACGCGGCCGGCAGGGCGATGCCGCTGCCGGACTCGTTCAGAGCCGCGCTCGGCGGGTAGAGACTCCGCCAATCGGGGGGTCGCGCCGACCCCGGAAAGCGGCCCGAAGAAGGGGTGGCATACACTCGCCGCCATGCCCGAATCCGCATATGACTGCATCGTCATCGGTTCCGGTCCCGGCGGCTATGTGGCGGCGATCCGCGCCGCGCAGCTCGGGATGCGGACCGCCGTCGTCGAGAAGGACGTCGTCGGCGGACGGTGCCTCAACTACGCCTGCATCCCCGCCAAGGCCGTCCTTCGCACGGCCGACATCCTGAGTGAGATCGACGAGGCCGGCGACTTCGGCATCGACGTCGACGGCCGCTCGATCGACTTCGCGAAGGTGAACGAGCGCCGCAAGAGAGTCATCTCGACGCTCACCGGCGGCGTGAGCGGCCTCTTCAGACGCAACAAGATCGACTTCATCGAGGGTCTCGGGGCGGTGACGGGCAACGGCACGGTGCGCGTCGGCTCCGCCAAGGATGGAACCGAGTACACCGCCAGCAAGGGCATCATCCTCGCGACCGGCTCCGTCAAGAAGCCGATCCCCGGCACGCAGTTCGGCGGCCGCGTGATCGGCACCGAGGAGGCGTGGGCGTTCGAGTCGCTGCCGAGATCCCTCGCCGTCGTCGGTGCGGGCGCATCGGGTGCCGAGATCGCCTCCGCCTACGCGCGCCTCGGCGTCGAGGTGCTGCTGTTCGAGGCGCTCGACCGCGTCCTCCCCACCGAGGACGCCGACATCTCCAAGCTCGCCGAGCGCGGCCTCAAGAAGCAGGGCATGCAGGTCTTCACCAGAACGCTCGTCGAGAACGTGAGAGACGGCAAGGACTCCGTCACCTTCACCTACGGCGACCAGCAGGGCGAGGTCGACTACCTCGTGATCGCGGCCGGCCGCGGCGCCGACGTCGAGGGCCTCGGGCTCGAGGACGCGGGCGTGAAGGTCGACGACAGAGGGTTGCTCGTCGTCGACGGCGCGCTGCGCACCTCCGCGAGAGGCATCTGGGCGATCGGCGACATCGTCCCCGGCCCCGCGCTCGCGCACAAGGCCTCCGACGAGGGCATCATCGCCGCCGAGGACATCGCCGGCAACGAGACGCATCCGCTCTCCTACGTCGACATCCCGCGCGCGACCTTCTGCACGCCGAACGTCGCCTCGTTCGGCCTCACGGAGGCGCAGGCGAGAGAGGCCGGCCACGACGTCGTCGTCGGCAGAGTGCCCTACGGCGCCGTCGGCGCCGGCACCGTCTACGGCGACCGCACCGGCCTGATCAAGATCGTCGGCGACAAGAGATACGGCGAGCTGCTCGGCGGCCACGTGATCGGCGCGAAGGCGACCGAGCTGATCCAGGAGCTCGTGAACGCGCGCGCGCTCGAGGGCGGCTACCCGGAGGTCGCGCGCATCGTGCACGGCCACCCGACGCTGTCGGAGGGCGTGATGGAGGCCGCGCGCGCCGCCGACGGCTGGCTGATCCACGGGTAGGGAACGCGATCGACTGACGACCGTGCAGCCCGCCTTCTACTTCGACCTCGGCAGCCCGGAGTGCTACCTGGCTGCCGAGCGCGTGATGGCGGAGCTGCCGGTCGTGCCGGAGTGGGTGCCGATCCACGCGGCGGCCTTGGCCGGCGGCGGCGTCCCCTCCGGGACGGCGGACGAGCGCCGCGCCGCGGTCGAGGCGCGCGCGCGAACCCAGCACGTCCAGCCGTTGCGCTGGCCCCCGGACTGGCCCCTGCACGACATACGCATCGCGATGATCGGCGCGACGTACGCGAAGCAGATCGGCCGCACGGTCGCATTTTCGCTCGCGGCCTTCCGCCAGGCGTTCGCCGGCGGCCGCACGCTCGACGAGGACACGATTCTGATCGCCGCCGCCGCCTGCGAGATGCATCCGCGCGCGGTGACGCAGGCGCTCGGACGCAGCTCGGTGGCCGCGGCGCTCGACGCCGCGACGGAGACGGCCGCGAGCGCCGGCGTGACGCAGGTGCCGGCGATCGCGATCGGGCCGCACGTCTTCCAGGGGATCGACGCGGTGGAGCAGGCGACGGCCGCACTCGCGGCGAATCAGGCGGCATCGGCATGACCGCACGCAACGCCTACCGCCTGATCGTCACGCGCGGCGGTGCGGGCCCGGCGTGGCTCGCCGGGCCGCGACGCATCGACCACGTCGAGATCGTCGGCATCGACAGCGGCGAGGTCGTGCTGTTCTGGGACCTGCCGGCCGTGCAGGCACGGCGGCTCGTGCGTGCGCTGCGCGAGGATCTCGGCCGCCTGGAGGCGGACGAGTTCCTGACCGCCTGGGACGTGGAGTGACGTCGCCCGAGCTCGTCGCTTGCGATGAGCGGAGGGCGAAAGTCAGTTCTGGGTAAGGTCATCCTCATGGCCACCACACCGGCAGCCAGACGCGGCCGGGGCGGGGCGGAAGCAGACCCCGCACCGCTGCCCGATCCCAAGGCGGCCCGCGAGTGGCTTGCCACGATGCAGCTGATCCGCCGCTTCGAGGAGCGCGCCGGCGAGCTGTACGCGAAGGCGAAGATCGGCGGCTTCCTGCACCTCGCGATCGGCGAGGAGGCGACGATCGTCGGGGCGGCGCGCGCGCTGCGCGACAGCGACTACCTGATCTCGACGTATCGCTCGCACGGTCACGCGATCGCGCGCGGCACGCCGCCGCAGGCGGTGATGGCGGAGCTGTTCGGCAAGGAGGGCGGCTGCTCGCGCGGGCGCGGCGGCTCGATGCACATGTTCGACCTCGAGCGGCGCTTCATGGGCGGCTACGGGATCGTCGGCGGCAACCTGCCGATCGCGGCCGGCTTCGGCCTGTCCGCCGACCTGCTGAGAACCGACGACGCGACGCTCTGCATGTTCGGCGACGGCGCGTCCAACCAGGGCACGTTCGGCGAGACGATGAACCTCGCGGCGCTGTGGAGACTGCCGGTCGTCTTCATGGTCACGAACAACCAGTTCGGGATGGGGACCGCGCTCGCGCGCCATTCGGCCGTGACGGACCTGCAGGTGAAGGGCGAGGGCTTCGGCGTCCCGGGCGTCGAGTGCGACGGGATGGACGTCGCCGACACCTACCGCGTCTGCTGCGAGGCGCTGAAGCGCGCCCGCGAGGAGCGCCAGCCGGTGCTGGTGGAGGCGATCACGTACCGCTTCCGCGGCCACTCGATGGCGGATCCGGAGGAGTACCGCACGAGAGAGCAGGTGGCCGAATGGCGCAAGCGCGACCCGATCGCACTGTGGGCGGCGCGGCTGGCCGACGAGGGCGTGCTCGACGAGGATGCCGTGCGCAGACTCGACGAGGAGGCGGTCGCGCAGGTCGACGAGGCGGTCGCGTTCGCAGACAGCTCGCCGTTCCCGGCGCCTGAGTCGCTCTACGACGACGTGTATGTGCTCGGCGGTCAGCTGCAGGGCTGGTATTCGGTCGACGAGCGCGGGCCTGAGCCGCACCGCGGCGAGGCGGAGAGAGACATGGACGCCGACCAGATCCCCGCGCGCGAGATCTACGACCGCCACGCGTCGGGTCCGCACGAGGGAACCGAGGAGCGTCCGGCCGACGAGGCGCAGGACGCCGGCGAGCGCACCCACGACGGGGAACGGGGCGGCTGATGGCGGTCGTGCGCTACCGCGAGGCGCTCAACCAAGCACTGCGCGAGGAGCTGACGCGCGACGAGCGCGTGTTCCTGATGGGCGAGGACATCGGCGTCTTCAACGGCGCCTACAAGGTCACCGCCGGCCTGCTGGAGGAGTTCGGCGAAGCGCGCGTGCGCGACACGCCGATCTCCGAGAACACGATCGTCGGGATGGGCGTGGGCGCGGCGATGACGGGTACGCGCCCGGTCGTCGAGCTGATGACGATCAACTTCTCGCTGCTGGCGATGGACCAGATCGTCAACCACGCGGCGCACATCCGCTACATGTTCGGCGGACAGGTCGCCGTGCCGATGGTGGTGCGGATGCCGCAGGGCGCGGGCCACCAGCTTGGCCCGACGCACTCGCACTCGTTCGAGGCCTTGTATCTGCATGTGCCCGGTCTGCTCGTCGCGGTGCCGTCGACGCCGGCCGATGCGAAGGGGCTGTTGAAGTCAGCGATCCGCGACGACAACCCAGTGATCTTCATCGAGCACGAGTACCTCTACGGCCAGCGCGGCGACGTGCCCGACGACGAGGATCATCTCGTGCCGTTCGGCAAGGCCGCCGTGCGGCGCGAGGGCGACGACGTGACGATCGTCGGCATCTCGCGCATGGCGCTGACGGCGACGCGCGCGGCCGACGTGCTGGACGAGCAGCACCACGTGTCCGCCGAGGTGATCGACCCGCGCACGCTGCGCCCGCTCGACCTCGACACGATCCTCGCCTCGGTGCGCAAGACGAACCGCTGCGTGATCGTCGAGGAGGGCTGGCCGCACGGCGGCGTCGGCGCGAACCTGGCAGCGTTGGTCCAGGAGCAGGCGTTCGACTGGCTCGACGCGCCGGTCGGGCGCGTCACCGGCGCCGACGTGCCGATGCCGTACTCGAAGCCGTTGGAGCAGATCGCATTCCCCCATGAGCCGCAGGTCGTCGACGCCGCGTTGGCGACGCTGCGGGACGTGTAAGAGAGGACCACCCCGTGCCCGACGTCGTCATGCCCCGCCTGTCCGACTCGATGGAGGAGGGCACGATCCTCAGATGGCTGGTGGAGGACGGCGCCGAGGTCGCGCGCGGCGACGAGATCGCCGAGATCGAGACGGACAAGGCGAACATGACGTACGAGGCGGATGCGTCCGGGACGTTCCAGCGCGTCGCGGCCGAGGGCGACACGCTGGCGATCGGGGAGCTGATCGCGCGGATCGGCGGTTCGGATTCCGGCGCCGCTTCTGCCGAGGGTCGGGCCGTGCGGCGGGCGGGTCCTGTCGCCGGTGACGACGCTTCCGCGGGCGGGGCCGCGGATAGCGTCTCACCCGCGCCACCCGCCCGATCGGCGTCTGCGGGGGCGCGCTCGGCCGAGCCGGCTGCCGACGCCGAGGGCGCTGCCGCTCCCTCCCCCTCGAAGCCCGCCGTGGGCGAGCGCTCCGCATCCAACGGCCGCATCAGAGCATCGCCTGTCGCTCGGCGCTTGGCGCGTGAGCAAGGGGTGGACTTGGCGTCGCTCACAGGCACCGGACCCGGTGGCCGCATCGTGAAGGCGGATGTCGAGGCGGCGCAGGCCGCGCCCGCCCCCGCGCAGGCCGCGCCCGCGGAGGCCGCAGCGCCGGCGCAGGAGCAGCCGGTCCCCGCCGCCGTCACCCCCGGCGAGCGCGGCGGCGGCAAGGGCGAGACGGCGGTCGAGGAGCTGTCGCGCACGCAGCAGACGATCGCGCGGCGGATGGCGGAGGCGAAGGCGACGATTCCCGACTTCCAGGTCTCGACCGAGGTCGACATGGCGGCGGCGGTCGCGGTGCGCGAGCAGCTGAAGGCGCTCGCGAGCGAGGAGCACCCGGCGCCGTCGTTCAACGACTTCGTCGTGAAGGCCGCGGCGCTCGCGCTGCGCGAATTCCCGCGCGCGAACGGCGCGTACAAGGACGGCCGCTTCGAGCTCTACGAGCGCGTCAACGTCGGCGTCGCGGTCGCGGCCGAGAACGCGCTGATCGTGCCGACGATCTTCGACGCCGACCGGAAGTCGCTCGGCGAGATCGCGCTGGAGGCGCGCGCGCTGGCCGCGCGCGTGCGCTCCGGGGCGATCACGCCGCCCGAGCTCTCCGGCGGCACGTTCACCGTCTCGAACCTCGGCATGTTCGGCGTGACCGAGTTCACCGCGATCGTCAACGGCGGACAGGCCGGCATCCTCGCCGTCGGCGCGCTGCGCGAGACGTCGGTCGTCGTCGACGGCGCCGTCGTCCCCGGCAAGCGCATGACGCTCACGCTCGTCTCCGACCACCGCATCCTCTACGGCGCGGACGCCGCCCAAGTCCTCGCCCGCATCCGCGCGCTGCTCGAGGCGCCGCTCGGGCTGGCGCTCTGAGGCGCGCCGCTCAGGGCCTGACGGAGAAGCCCGCTTCGCGGAAGTGGCCGTCGAGCGCGAGGGCCTCTCTGATCCCGCGCTCGCGCATCACCGCGAAGCTCGCGTGATCGACGAGCGACGTCCGACGGCGATGGTCCGCGAGGTGTGCGTCGACGGCGCGGGCATGCAGCTCGGGCGTAATCCAGGCCACTTCGATGAGCGGCACCACGTCCCGCATCAGACGTCGCGCGACGGCTCTGCCGAGCCGGCGCATCGCGAGCGCCTCGGCCTCGACGACCACATAGTTGTGCGTGACGCCACGCCGTTCCGCCAGCACCGGCGTCATCGCTGCAACGGCTTCGTCGTGAAGCTCGTCATCGCGATCGAGGAACGGAAGCAGCACGGACGTGTCGACGAACGTCACGGCTCGAACGTGTAGTCGTCATGACGCCTCGCGAGGTCCGGAATGCCGGACGAACCGCAGCCCGCGGCCGCCAGCGCCCGCTTCAGCGCCTCGTCCTCGGCGGCCAACTCGGGGCCGAGCACCTCTGCGAGGGCATCGCGCACCACCGCCGCTCTCGACACGCCACGGCGGCGAGCGACGCGCTCCAATGCGGCGGCCTGCTCCTCAGGCAGTTGGACGATCGTGCGAACCATGCTCACATGATATCGCTCGTATACGCCATGTCATCACTATCTATCTGGCAAAAGGTAGATGCTGTGCGGCATGCACGTTCCGCGCGACAGAACGCTGGAGCTGGAGGGCAGCCATCGGTACGGGATCGTGCTGGCGCTGGCGCTCGTCACCGTCATCTTCCTGATCGTCGCGCCGGAGTCGCCGTGGAGCCGCGCGGTCGGGCTGCTGCTGTCGGGCGGGATGCTGTTCGTCGTGATCGCGACGAGCCGCGGCGACGTGCGGCTGCGCGAGCGCGCCGGCGTCGCGCTGGCGATCGTCACGCTCGCCGTCGTGGCCGCAGTCGGCTTCGAGTGGGTCGAGGAGGGCATCGGCTCCGCGATCAGCGCCGCGCTCGTGCTCGCGACGCTCGTGCAGCTCGTGCGCGGGCTCGCGGTGCTGCTGCGCGTGCGCGGCGTGACCGTGCAGGCGGTCGCCGGCGCGCTCGCCGTCTACCTGCTCGTCGGCATCGTCTTCTCGTTCGTGATCAGCACGATGGCGAGACTCGGCCACGGCCCGTACTTCGCGCAGGGCTTCGACGGCAGCGAGAGCCAGCGCGTGTACTTCAGCTTCACGTCGATGACGACGACCGGCTTCGGCGACCTCTCCCCCGCCACGCGCGGCGGACGCGCCGTCGCGGTGCTGGAGATGCTGACCGGGCAGATCTACCTCGTGACCGTCATCTCGCTGCTCGTCGGGAACCTCCGCCGCCAGCGCGACGCCGCGTAGCCGCGATGGCGTCGCGGTTGGCATCGCTCGCGCGCGCCTGCCTCGACCGCCTCGTCGCGATCCAGTTCGTCGACCGCTCGGTCGCGCTCGGCTCGCTCGGCTTCACGGCGCTCGTGCCGCTGCTCGTGATCGCCTCGGCGTTCCTGCCCGGCACCGACGGGCTTCCGAACGAGCTGATCCGACGCTTCCACCTGCGGGGCGACACCGCGGACCTCGTGAACGAGGTGTTCGCGCAGCCGGACGCCGTGCGCCAGTCGGTCTCGTGGCTCGGCGTGCTGCTGCTGATCTTCGCGACGCTCAGCTTCACGCGCGCGCTGCAGCGCGTCTACGAGCACGCGTGGCGGCTGGAGGTGCGCGGCCTCGCCGGAACGCGCGCGGGGCTGATCTGGATCGGCGGCGTCGTCGTGTGGTCGACCGTGTTCGCGACCGTGCGCGATTGGCTGCTGGGGCTCACCGGCCCGGTCGGGTCGCTGACGATCCTGCTCGCCGGCAACGCGGCGCTGTGGCTGTGGTCGCCGTGGATCCTGCTCGCGGGACGGGTCGACTGGCGCGCGCTGGTGCCGACCGCGCTGCTGACGTCGGTCGCGATGACGACGATCAGCATCGGCTCCGTCGTCTACATGCCCGAGGCGATCGGGCGCGCGGCGGCGCACTACGGTCTGATCGGGATCGCGATCGCGCTCGTCTCGTGGCTCGTCGGGATCGGCTTCGCGCTGACGCTGTCCGCCGGCGTCGGCGCGGTGCTGGGCGAGCAGGCGGACGCGCCGGCGCACCCGGCGCCCGCGGCCCCCGACTAGCCGCGGCCGGCTTCGAAGATCCCGTTCGGCGTGCCGCCGTCGCGGCGGACCGCACCGTGGACGTGCACCACGACGCACCAGGTGCGGCCGCTCGCCGGATCGGGTGCACAGGTGCGATAGACGCTTCCGGGGACGACGGCGATCGTGTCGGCGAGCTGCAGATGGCGGCGGAACGGCGCCGGGGCGTACGTGCCGATCCACGCCACCGCGCGCGCGTGCGCGTCGGCCATCGCTTCGGCGTTGCGCGTCAGCGTGCCGTGGTGGAGCGTCCCGCCGACGACCAGCCCGGCCAGCACGAGCAGCACGAGCACGACGCCGGCGCGGTCGCGCGCGACGATCGCCGGCAGCTGCGGCTGCGCGCGCCGCCAGGCGATCCCCGCGATCGGCGCCAGCGCCGCGACCGCGACGAGGTTGAGGAAGGCGGCCAGCAGGAGCGCCGCGAACAGGTTCGTGCGGCCGTCGCCGGCCAGCGGACGGAAGTGGATCAGCAGCGCCTCGAGGACGACCAGCAGCGCGACGAGCGGCGCCAGCCACGCACCCCGCAGGCGCCAGCGCAGCCGGGAGACCCACACGCGTTCCACGGAACGAGGGTACGGGACCGCTTGCGTCAGGCAGACGGCGTGAGGACACCCGCCGCCGCGTATACGTGACCGCTCACCCACCCGATCGGGGGGTCGGCCGAGAAGTAGCGTTCCGGGACGATGCAAGCCCTGTCGCGCGCGGATCGCGTCGAGTTGCTGCGCGCGATGCTGCTGATGCGTGCGATCGAGGCACGCGCGCTGGCGCTCTATCGCCAGGGCCGCGTGCCCGGCTCCTTCTACGACGGCTTCGGGCAGGAGGCCGTGTCGGTCGGGGCGGCGTTCGCGCTGGGCCCGCGCGACCGCCTGTGCCCGCTGCACCGCGACCTCGGCGCGCACCTCGTGCGCGGCGTCGCGCCGGCGCGCATCCTCGCGCAGTACATGGGTCGCGCGAGCGGCGTGACCGGCGGACGCGACGGCAACGTCCACTTCGGCGACCCGGCGAGCGGCGTGATGGGGATGGTCTCGATGCTGCCCGACATGATGTGCGTCGCGACCGGGATGGCGCTGGCGTTCAAGCTGCGCGGCGAGCAGCGCGTCGCGCTGTCGTGGTTCGGCGACGGCGCGACCTCGCGCGGCGACTTCCACGAGGCGATGAACTGGGCCGGCGTGCAGCGGCTGCCGGTCGTGTTCGTGCTGGAGAACAACCAGTTCGCGTACTCGACGCCGCTGGCGAAGCAGTTCGCGGTCGACCCGGTGGAGCGCGCGCGCGTGTACGGGTTCCCGGGCGTGACGGTCGACGGCAACGACGTCGAGGCGGTGTTCGAGGCGGTGCGTCTCGCGCGCGAGCGGGCGCTCGCCGGCGAGGGGCCGACGCTCGTCGAAGCCGTGACGATGCGCATGCACGGCCACGCCGCGCACGACGACATGCGCTACGTGCCGCCGGAGCTGCTGGCCGAGTGGACGCGGCGCGACCCGATCGAGCGCCAGGAGCGGCGGGCGACCGCGCTCGGCGTCGACGTGGCGGCGCTGCGCGCGGAGGTCGACGACGAGGTCGCGGCCGCCGCGGAGGAGGCGCTCGCCGCGCCGATGCCGGACCCGGCGGAGGCCGCGCACGGCGTCTTCGCGGAGGGCGAGGCGCAGCCGCTCGGCGACGGCCGCGCGCCCTGGAGCGGGTTCGCCGGCGTCGTCGCGGAGGCGCCCGTCTGATGCCGGCGATGACGTACCTGGAGGCGATCTCCGACGCGCTGCGCGAGCAGCTGCGCGCGGACGAGCGCGTGTTCGTGATGGGCGAGGACGTCGGCGCGTTCGGCGGCGCGTTCAAGGTCACCGACGGCTTCGTCGAGGAGTTCGGCGAGGCGCGCGTGATCGACACGCCGCTGGCGGAGGCGGCGATCGTCGGGGCGGCGGTCGGCGCCGCGGTGGTGGGCATGCGGCCGGTGTGCGAGATGCAGTTCGCCGACTTCGTCGCGTGCGGCTTCGACCAGCTCGTGAACGTCGCCGGCAAGACGCACTACCGCTTCGGCCTCGCGGTGCCGATCGTCGTGCGGCTGCCGAGCGGCGGCGGCTTCTCCGGCGGCCCCTTCCACTCGCAGAACCCCGAGGCGTGGTTCATGCACGCCCCCGGGATCAAGGTGCTCGCGCCGTCCACGCCCGAGGACGCGAAGGGCCTGCTGACGGCGGCGATCCGCGATCCCAACCCGGTCGTGTTCCTCGAGCACAAGCACCTCTACCGGCGCGTGAAGGGCGAGGTGCCGGAGGGGATCTACGAGACGCCGATGACCGCGCGCGTGGCACGCGAGGGAAGCGACCTGACCGTGATCGCCTACGGCGCGATGGTGCACGCGGCGCTGGAGGCGACGGAGGACCTCGGCGCAAGCGTGGAGGTGCTCGACCTGCGCTCGCTCGTCCCGCTCGACACCGACGCCATCCTGGCCAGCGTCGCGAAGACCTCCAAGGTGCTGATCGTCGACGAGGCCAACGAGACCTGCGCGGCCGGCGCCCAGGTCGCCGCGCTGATCGCCGAGCACGCGTTCGAGCAGCTCGACGGCCCGATCCGCCGCGTCGCAAGCCCCGACGTCCCGATCCCCTTCAGCCCACCGCTCGAACAGGCGGTCATCCCGTCCGTCGACCGCATCCGCGATGCCTGCCGAGACCTCCTCGACTATTGACGTCACGATGCCCCAGCTCGGGGTGTCGGTCGTCGAGGGCACGGTGATCAGATGGCTCAAGCAGCCCGGCGATCACGTCGAAGCCGACGAGCCGCTCTGCGAGATCGACACCGACAAGATCGTCACGGAGATCCCGAGTCCAGCACGAGGAGCGTTGGCCGAGATCCTCGTCCACGAGGGAGAGACGGTGGAAGTCGGCACCATCCTCGCAAGGCTGAGCACGGAAGCCGCAGACGCCGATCGGGCGGGTGGCGGTGAGGATGCACGTGCGCCCGCCGACAGGCGGGTGTGCGCGCACCCGGAGCCGTCAGGACCCGCCCGCAGCAGCGCCTGGCTCTCACCCGTCGTCCAGCGGCTGGCCGAAGCGCACGGGGTGGATCTGACGCTCGTAAGAGGCACCGGCCAAGGCGGGCGCGTGCGCAAGCAGGACGTGCTGGCAGCGGTCGACAAGCCGCTGCACACCGAGAGCCCGTATCGGCCGGAGCCCGAGCCGACCGGCCAGCTGTCCCGCATGCGCAGATCCATCGGCGCGCACATGAAGCGCTCGCTGGAGACAGCCGCCACGTGCACGACGTGGATGGAGTGCGACATGGCCCGCGTCGAACAAGCGCGCAGAGGCGCGAAGGCGAGCTCGCTGCTCGGCGTGACGCCGCTGCCGATCGTCGCGCGCGCGGCGATGGACGCGCTCACAGAGCATCCGGCGCTCAACGCGACGCTCGAAGGCGAGCGCTACACGCGCCACGAGGCGGTCCATCTGGGCGTCGCCGTCAGCCTCGGCGAGGACGGCTTGATCGTGCCGGTGATCCGCGACGCGCACGCGCTCAGCGTCGAGGACATCGGCATCGCGATCCGTGAGCTCGCCCGCCGCGCCCGCAAGCGGCAGCTCACCCCCGACGAGGTGAGCGGCGGCACGTTCACCGTCACGAACCCCGGGCAGTTCGGCTCGCTGATGGCGACGCCGGTGATCAACCAGCCGCAGGTCGCGATCCTCGACCTCGAGGCGGTCGTCAAGCGGGCTATCGTGGTCGAGGACGACGATGGGAACGACGTGATCGAGATCCGCCCCCAGACGATCCTCGGCCTCTCGTGGGATCACCGCGCGCTCGACGGCGCGCAGGCCGCGCAGTTCCTCGGCGCCGTGCGGCGGCGCCTGGAGCGCTGGGGTGGCTGAGGCGCCGGAGCTGCTCGTCGTGCGGCTCGGCGTCGTCGAGTACCGCGCCGCGCTGGAGCTGCAGGAGGCGGTGCGCGCACGCCGCCAGGCGGACGAGCTGCCGGACGTGCTGCTGCTCGTCGAGCACCCGCCGGTCTACACGCAGGGCCGCCGGTCGCGACCGGAGGACCTGCCGTTCGCGCGCGAGTGGTACGCCGAGCAGGGGATCGACGTCGTGCCGGTGCGGCGCGGCGGCCAGCTGACCTACCACGGCCCCGGCCAGCTCGTCGGCTATCCGATCATGCGCGTCGACGACGTGATCGCCTACCTGCGCACGCTGGAGGAGGCGCTGATCGCGGCGCTCGGCGACGAGGGCCTGCACGCGCGCAACCGCCCCGCAGACGGGATCGAGTACACGGGCGTGTGGATCGACGAGCGCAAGATCGCCTCGATCGGCGTCCACGTCTCCCACCACGTCACGACGCATGGCTTCGCCGTCAACGTCGACAACGACATGCGCCCGTTCGAGTGGGCGGTCGCGTGCGGTCTGCACGGCGTGCGCATGACCTCGCTCGCCGACGAGCGCGGCGAGACCGCGCTCACGCGACCGCCGGCGAACGAGCCGCTCGCGCTCAGCCGCGAGCCATCCGCCGCGCTCACCGCGCTCGCCGACCACGTGGTGACGCGGTTCGCGCAAGCGTTCGGCCGCACGCCGGTCGCGGCGTCCGTCGACGCCCTCGGCGTGCCGCTGCCGGTCGCAGAGCCGGCGCAGCGCTGACCGCACTCGGTTGCGCCGCCCGCGCCGGCTCCGGCAGGATGCGGCGCATGCGTTCGCTCCCGCTTGCCCTCCTGCTGCTGCTCGCGGCCGCCGTCCCGGCGGGCGCCGCCGGCTGGGATCGCGTCGATGCCCCGTCCGAACCCGGCCGCGCCTACGTCTACAGGTCCGCCGCCGCGTTCGGAGATCAGGAGGCCTGGGCGGTCGGCTACAGCTACGGGACCGTCGGCGGGCTGCTCGACTTCCGCGCGCTGGTCGAGCGCTGGGACGGCGCGTCGTGGTCGCCGGCGCCGACGCCCGCGACCGGCTCGTCGCGCGAGCAGCTGTTCGACGTCGCGGCGGCCGGCCCGCAGCGCGCGTGGGCGGTCGGCAGCTTCGCGGCGCTGTTCGGAACCCCGCCTACGCGACCGCTCGTGCTGTCCTGGGACGGCGCGAGCTGGAGCGCCGTCGACGGTCCGGCCGGCTTCGGCGGCGCGCTCACGGCGGTCGCGGCGGCTTCCGACGGGGCGGTCTGGGTCGGCGGCGCAGGACGCGTCTGGCGACGGACCGGCTCCGGCTGGCAGGAGGTCCCGTTCCCGAACGTGCCCGGCTGCACCGGATCGCGCGCCGAGCTGACCGACATCGCCTCGCGCGGCCTGCGCGCGACCTGGGCGACCGGCTCCTGCGCCGCCGCCGGCGGCGAGCGCGGCTTCCTCGTGCGTTTCAACGGCGCGAGATGGCTTCCGGTGGTGACGCCGGACGAGCTGCTCGCGTACGGACCGCGCGGCCAGCTGACCGGCGTCTCGACCGCGCCTGACGCACAGGTGTGGGTCGTCGGTTGGAGCGACGACTTCGGCGTGAGATCGCAGCCGGTCGCGTTCCGCGGCCGCGGCGGGAACGTGCAGCCGGCGGCGGCGGCCAACCAGGGCACCGGCGCCGTGCTCTCCGCCGTCGCGACCGAGCGCGACGGCGCCGCCGTCGCCGTCGGCACGTTCACGCAGAGCGGCGACAGCGCGCCGCACCCGCACCTGCTCGGCGCCGACGGCTCCGGCGGCCTGGCGATCGAGCCGGCGCAGCCGGGCAGCGTCGGCAACCTCTACGGCGTCGCGCTCTCGCCTGACGGAACGGCCTGGGCGGTCGGCGTCTCGTCGAGCGACGACCGCGGGCTGATCGTGCGGCGCAGCCCCTGAAGCGCATCCGTTCGCCGCGCCGGTCATGATGCACGGCCATGCGCATCTCCGCGAAGGTCGACTACGCCGTGCGCGCGGCGATCGAGCTGGCGGTCGCCGGGGAGGACCACCTCACGAAGGCCGACGCGATCGCGCAGGCGCAGGACATTCCGCCGAAGTTCCTCGAGAACATCCTCGGCGACCTGCGCCAGGGCGGGCTCGTGCGCAGCCAGCGCGGCGCCGAGGGCGGCTACCGGCTCGCGCGGCCGGCGAAGGAGATCACGATCGCCGACATCATCCGCGTCGTCGAGGGGCCGATGGCCTCCGTGCGCGGCGGGCGCCCGGAGGACGTCGAGTACGCCGGCAGCGCCGAGCCGCTGCGCAGACTGTGGATCGCCGTGCGACAGGCGCTGCGCGAGGTCAACGAGCACGTCACGCTCGCCGACCTCGCAAGCGGCAGACTGCCGAGAAGCGTCGAGGCGCTCACGCGCGCCGACGACGCCTGGCTGACCCGCTGACGCGCGTCAGGCGCTGACGGGATCCGCCGGCGCGCTCGGCATCGCGGTCGAGCGCACGTGCACGATGTCGCCGACGGCCAGCTCCAGCTCGTCGGCCTCGCTGCGCGGCAGCTGCACGGCGACTTCCTCGCCGTCGCCGAGCTCGAGCTCGGCGCGCACCTCGAAGCCGAGGTGCACGACGCGCGCGACCTGCGCCTCGGCCGAGCCCGGCAGCGCGTCGTGCGAGAGCGCGATGTCGTGCGGGCGTACGAGCTGCTCGCCGAGCCGCGTGACCGGGCCGAGGAAGCGCATCACGAACGGCGTCGCCGGCGCGTCGTAGAGCTCGCGCGGCGAGCCGACCTGCTCGATCCGCGAATGGTCCATCACGGCGATCTGGTCGGCGATCGACATCGCCTCCTCCTGATCGTGCGTGACGAGCAGCGTCGTCACGTGCACCTCGTCGTGGAGCTTGCGCAGCCATTCGCGCAGGTCGGCGCGCACCTTCGCGTCGAGCGCGCCGAACGGCTCGTCCAGCAGCAGCACGCTCGGCTCGACCGCGAGCGCGCGCGCCAGCGCCATCCGCTGGCGTTGGCCGCCTGAGAGCTGCGACGGGTAGCGCTGCTGGTAGCCGGCGAGCCCGACGATCTCCAGCAGCTGGTCCACGCGCGACGCGACCTCCGCCTTCGGCCGCTTGCGCACCGTCAGCCCGAACGCGACGTTGTCGCGCACGGTCATGTGCTTGAAGGCGGCGTAGTGCTGGAAGACGAAGCCGATCCCGCGCCGCTGCGGCGGCACCGACGTCTGGTCCTCGCCGTTGACGACGACGCTGCCTGCGTCAGGCGACTCGAGGCCGCCGATGATCCGCAGCAGCGTCGACTTGCCGGAGCCGCTCGGGCCCAGCAGCGCCGTCAGCGAGCCGTCCGGCACCTCCAGCGAGACGTCGTCGAGGGCGACGTAGTCCCCGAAGCGCTTGGTCACGTTGGTCACGGAGATCACGCGTCCCCCTCCTCTCGTCGTGGTTTGATGGCGGTCATCGCAAGCAGGGTCGCCAGCGCGATCAGCGCCAGCAGCGCGGAGGCGGCGTAGGCGCCCGCGAGGTCGAAGTTGGAGAAGCGCTTCTCGACGAGCAGCGTGAGCGTCTCCGTCTGGCCGGAGATCTTGCCCGACACGACGCTGACCGCCCCGAACTCGCCGATGCAGCGCGCGACGCTCAGGACGACGCCGTACGCGACGCCCCAGCGGATCGACGGCAGCGTGATGCGGCGGAAGGTCGTCCACGCGCCCGCGCCGAGCGTCGCGGCGGCCTGCTCCTGGTCGTCGCCGACCTCCTTCAGCACCGGCGTCACCTCGCGCACGACGAACGGCAGCGAGACGAAGATCGTCGCCAGCACGATTCCCGGCAGGGAGAAGATCACCTGGACGCCGGCGTCGGCGAGCGCGCCGCCGAGCCACCCGTGCACGCCGTAGACGAGCACGAGCGAGAGCCCGATCACGATCGGCGAGACCGCGAACGGCAGGTCGATCAGCGCGTTCACGAGCCCCTTGCCGCGCCAGTCCCCGCGCGCGAGCGCGATCGCCATCACGATCCCGAACACCGTGTTGAGCGGCACGGCGATCAGCGTCACCTCCAGCGTGAGCTGGAAGGCGTGGATCGCCGCCGGCGTCGTGATCGACTCCCACACGGCGCCGAGCCCGTGCTCGAACGTGCGGTAGAAGATCAGCGCGACGGGCACGAACAGCAGCAGCGCGAGGTACGCGAGCGCGACGGCGCGCAGGCCCAGCTGCCAGCGGCGGTCAACGGTCATGGCGCGCCCCCCAGCGGCCGAGGCCGCGGATCGCGAGCAGCACGAGCAGCGAGACGACCAGCAGCACGGTCGAGACGGCCGCGGCGCTCGTCGGCGCGTCGCTCTCGATCAGCTTGAAGACGTAGACCGAGCTGACCTGCGTGTGGAACGGGATGTTGCCGGAGATCAGCACGATCGAGCCGAACTCGCCGATCGCGCGCGCGAACGCGAGCGCGGCGCCGGACAGGATCGCCGGCACGAGGTTCGGCGCCACGATGCGGCGGAAGATCGTCGCGTTGCGCGCGCCGAGCGACAGCGCCGCCTCCTCCATCTCGCGGTCGAGCTCGATCAGCACCGGCTGGACGCTGCGGATCACGAACGGCAGCGTCACGAACAGCAGCGCGACCACCACCGCCATCTGCGTGTAGGCGATGTCGATCCCGAGCGGGCTTCTCTGCCCGTACAGCGTCAGCAGCACGAGCCCCGCGACGATCGTCGGCAGCGCGAACGGCAGGTCGATCAGCGCGTTGACGATCCGCTTGCCGGGGAAGCGGTCGCGCACCAGCACCCACGCGATCAGCGTCCCGCCGGCGACGTTGACGAGCGCGGTCGCGAGCGAGACGAGCACGGTGAACCGCAGCGCGGCGAGCGCCTGTCTGCTCGTGACGGCGTCCCAGAACGCGCCGATGCCGCCGTCGAGCGAGTGCGCGACGACGGCCGACAGCGGCAGCAGCACGATGATGCTGAGCCACAGCGTGGAGAGGCCGAGGCCCAGCGCCCCCGAATGGGAGCGCCGGGCGGAGCGGACGGAGCTGGGTGCGGCGATCGCGCTCACTTGGCGGTCGACACCCCCGCGTCCTCCTCGATCTTCGCGATCGACCCGTTGTCGACGTCGAAGAACTTGTCGTCCACGACGCTCCAGCCGCCGAGGTCGTCGATCGTGAACAGTCCGGGCGGGTTCGGGAACTTGCTCGCGTTCGCGTCCAGCACGTCCTGGTTCACGGGGCGGTAGCCCCAGTCGGCGAAGCGCTGCTGGGCCGGTCTCGACAGCACGTAGTCCAGGAACGTTCTGGCGGCCGCCGGCGCGTCTCTCGTCGTCGCGATGTCGATGTCGATCTTGATCGTGTCGTCGGGGACGACGTAGTCGACGTCCTCGCCCTTCTTCTGCGCGGTCGTCGCCTCGTACTCGTAGGACAGCAGCACGTCGCCGTTGCCGCCGGTGAAGTCGGACAGCGCGTCGCGGCCGGACTTGTCCTGCACCGGCACGTGCGAGATCAGCTGTCTGACGTAGTCGAGCCCGGCCTGCTCGTTCTTGCCGCCGTCGGAGGCCTGGCCGTAGGCGGCCAGCAGGTTCCACTTCGCGGCGCCGGAGGAGAACGGGTTCGGCGTGAGCACCTTGACGCCCGGTCTCAACAGGTCGTCCCACGTCTCGATGTGCTTGGGGTTGCCCTTGCGCACGACGAACGCGACGACGGAGGTGGTGACGAGGCCTCTTGTCGGCGTTCTGTCCCAGCCCGGATCGACGATCCCGCTGTCGACGAGCCGCGTCATGTCGGGCTCGGTCGAGAACGAGACGACGTCGGCTCTGAGGCCCGCGTCGACCGCGCGGCTCTGGTCGCCAGAGGGGCCGAAGGACGTCTTGAAGCCGACGTCTGCACCGTCGGCCGTCTGCTGGAAGTCGGGGATGATCTCGTCGTAGACGACCTCCGGCGTGGAGTAGGCGACGAGCGACAGCGTCGTCTTGGCGTCGCCGCCGCCGCTCACGTCGGAGCCGCCGGCGCTGTCCGATGCGCCGCCACAGCCCGCCACGGCTGCCAGCGCGATCAGCGTGAGCAGTGCTGCGGCGGTCTTGCGTACGTGCGACATCGGAACTCCTTCAAGTCGGTCGGGATTGACTGATTTGAGAGTTATACACAATCCCCACAGGACATGTCGAGATAGTGGGACTAGTAGGGAATGAGCGGAGACATCGCCGCACCTGACTTCGCTATATCGTAAGTTGCAACTTATGAAATAGCTATCTGCGGTATAGTGCTTGCCGCCATGGGAGAGCTGATCGACCGCAGACGCGAGCAGGCGCTGCTCCGCGACGCCGCCTCCGGCAGGGGCGCCGCGCTGATCGTGATGATCGGACGGCGACGCGCCGGCAAGAGCTTCCTGCTCGCCCGCACGTTCGCCGAAGGGCGGACGATCTCGTTCCAGGGCGACGAGCAGAGCGAGCGCCAGCACCTCGATCTGTTCGCCGAGGAGACCGGCCGGACGCTGTTCGGCGCGCCCTCGCTGAGCTTCGCCACCTGGGACGAGGCGCTGACGTTCCTCGGAGAGCAGGCGCGCCGCGAGCCGCTGACCGTGATCCTCGACGAGTTCCAGTGGCTGAAGGCAGCCCAGCCGGCGCTCGACTCGATCGTCCAGCGCCACTGGGACCGCTGGGACCGCGACGACGTTCCGATCACCCTCGTGCTGTCCGGCAGCGCATTGACCTTGATGGAGCGGATGCTCGAACGCGGCGCGCCGTTGTTCGGCCGGGCGACGGCACGGCCGCGGATCGAGCCACTCGACTACCGCGACGCGGCCGCGTTCGCGAGCACCGACGATCCCGTTGCGCTGCTGCGCCGCTGGGCCGTGCTCGGCGGCACGCCGCAGTATCAGCTGTGGGCCGGCCCGGGTGAGCTGAAAAGAGCTGCCGCCGCGCGGATCCTGCGCAAGGACGCGCCGCTCTACGACGAGCCGCGCCACCTGCTGCGCGAAGGCGAAGGGATCCGCGACCCCGGCACCTATCTCGCGATCCTGCGCGCGATCGCGGGCGGCGCGACGGCGCACAACGCGATCGCGCAGCAGGCCGGCGTGCCGACCGGCAACCTCCTGCGCAAGCTCGAGCGGCTCCAGGACCTCGGCTACGTGACCGCCGTCCATCCGCTCGGCGCGGGCGGTCCGGAGGGTCGTGCGAGCTACCGGATCGCCGACCCGTTCTTCCGCTTCTGGTTCCGCTATCTCGCGGGCAACCGCAGCCGGCTCGAGTCCGGCCGCGTCGACGAGGTGCTCGAAGAGATCCTCGCCGACCTCGACGACCACATGGGGTGGGCGTTCGAGCAGTGCTGCCGCGACTGGTGCGCGGCGTACGCGGACGAGGGAGCCATCGGACGCCCCCGCGAGATCGGCTCGTGGTGGTCGCGCGACGGCCGGACCGAAGTCGACGTCGTCGGCGTGCGCGACCACCGCTACGTGCTCGTCGGCTCATGCAAGTGGCGTCGCACCGCAGACGTCGACGCGCTCGCCGACCTGCGCCGTCAGCAGGAGGCGCTCGGCCCGAAGGCGGCACGCGCACAACTCGTGCTGTTCGCGCGCGAGCGCTTCACCGCCCGCCTGCGCGCAGCGGCCGCGGAGGAAGGCGTCCTGCTCGTGAGCGCCGCCGACCTGTTCGCGCCGTAGCCCTCCCAGGCCGCCGCCGCGGCTCCATCGTCGCTACCTTTCAGAGGGCATGAGCGCGACCGAGGAACGCAGACACGTCACGCGCTCGCGCGCGAACCCGGGCGGCATGGACGTGCTGAAGGTGCTCGGCCCGGAGGTGCGCCCGTTCCGCGAGCGCAAGCCGCCGTGGTTCAAGGTCCCCGCCCCGGGCGGCCCGCGCTACCGCGACCTGACGGCGATGATCGAGGCGGAGAACCTCCACACCGTCTGTCGCGAGGCCGCCTGCCCGAACGTCGGCGAGTGCTGGGAGCGCGGCACCGCCACGTTCATGATCCTCGGCGACACGTGCACGCGCCGCTGCGGCTTCTGCAACGTGCAGACCGGCAAGCCGACGTGGAACGACCCGCTCGAGCCCGCGCGCGTCGCCCGCTCGGTCGCGAAGATGGGCCTGCGCCACGCCGTCATCACGAGCGTCGACCGCGACGACCTGCCCGACTACGGCGCCTCCGCGTTCGTGGGCGTGATCCGCTCGATTCGCATGCAGGCGCCGCAGTGCAAGGTCGAGGTGCTGACGCCCGACTTCCGCGGCCAGGAGATGCCGTTGGCGAAGGTCATCGCCGAGCGGCCCGACGTCTTCAACCACAACGTCGAGGTCGTGCCGCGGCTGTACCCGGTCGCGCGGCGCGGCTCCGAGTTCCTGCGCTCCGCCCGCGTCCTGAAGAACGCGAAGGAGATGGGCGGCGACGAGGTCGTGACGAAGTCGGGCCTGATGGTCGGCCTCGGCGAGACGCACGAGGAGATGGTCGAGACGTTCGAGATCCTGCGCGAGCACAAGGTCCAGGTCCTCACCGTCGGCCAGTACCTGCGCCCGACCGAGCGCCACCTGCCGATCGTCCGCTACTGGCACCCGGACGAGTTCAAGGCGCTCGAAGAGGCGGCCTACGCGCTCGGCTTCGACCACATCGCCGCCGGCCCGCTCGTGCGCAGCTCATACCACGCCGACCAGCACGTCCCGCAGGAGCAGCCGGGCCACGGCCCGCTCGCGGCATAGCCGTGGAGCTCGAGACAGCGATCCGCACGCGGCGGACGCACAAGGTCTACGGCGCCGAGCCGGTCGACCGCGCGACGCTCGACGAGCTGCTCGAGCTCGCCACCTGGGCGCCGAACCACCACCTCACGAACCCGTGGCGCTTTCGCGTCCTCGGCCCGCAGGCGCTCGCCGCGCTGAAAGAGGCCGCCGGACCGGAGGCCGCCGCCAAGCTCGACCGCGCGCCGACGCTCGTGTGCGTGAGCGCGGTGCGATGCGGCGAGGATCCGGTCGCCGACGAGGAGGACCTGCTCGCCGCCGGCTGCGCGACGTACGCGCTGCTGCTCGCCGCGCACGCCCGCGGGCTCGCCGCGTACTGGCGCACTCCGGCCGTGCTGCGCACGGCGGAGGGCCGCGCCGCCCTCGGCATCCCCGACGGCGAGCGCGCGATCGCGCTCGTGCACCTCGGCCCGCCGCGCCAGGAGAAGGCGCCGCCCGAGCGCGCGCCGGCGGCGGACGTCGTCACGTATCTGGATTGAGCGGGTAGGTTTCGGCCCGCCCGCCCCGTGTTCCCGCTGAAGGACAACATCCCGACCGACCGGCTGCCGATCGTCACGATCCTGCTGATCGCGGCGAACGTGTTCGTCTACGTCTTCCTGCAGCACGGCGGCATCGGCCACGGCCCGTCGAACGCGAGCGTGATCGACTACGGCGCGATCCCCGGCGAGGTCACGCACGAGCAGGCCGACCAGGGGCCGCTCGCCTCGTACCTGACGCTCGTGACGGCGATGTTCCTGCACGGCGGGATCCTCCACCTCGCGGGCAACATGCTGTTCCTGTGGATCTTCGGCACGAACGTCGAGGACGCGATGTCGCGTGTGCGCTATGTCGCCTTCTACCTGCTCGGCGGCCTGTGCGCGATCGGTCTGCAGATCGCGATGGATCCCGGCTCGCACGTGCCGACGGTGGGCGCGTCGGGCGCGATCGCGGCGGTGCTCGGCGGCTACATCCTGCTGTATCCGCGCGCGCGGGTCGTGACGGTCGTCTTCATCGTCTTCCTGTTCACGCTGATCGAGCTGCCCGCGTGGCTGCTGCTCGGCTTCTGGTTCGTCGAGCAGGCGTTCTTCACCGCGGGACAGCTCGTGCAGCCGACCGGCAGCGGCGGTGGCGGCGTCGCGTACGCGGCGCATGTCGGCGGCTTCGCGTTCGGGCTGCTCGCGATCCGCACGTTCGCCCAGCGGCGCAAGCGCATGCCGCCACCCGGCAGGATCCCCGTCTACCAGTGAGCCCTCGCACCGCCGTCACCGCCGTCGCGATCGTCTTCCTCGGCGGCTTCACGTTTCTCACCGTCGCCACGATGATCAAGGACGGCATCGACGTGCTGACGCTCCTCTCGCTCGGCCTGATCGCGCTGTTCGCCGTCGGGATCCTCGGCGCGCTGTCGTCGCCCGACGATCCCGACGACTAGCGGCTACGCGGCTTCGCGCTCGCGCACGAGCGCGGGCAGCAGCGGCATCAGGCGTCGCACGAGCGTCGTCTGCGCACCGAGCAGGCGCTCGCGCTGCGGGCCCCAGCTGAGCCCATATGCCGCGCGCAGCGAGGGCGGCAACAGCCCGATCGTCGCGAGGTTGAGGGCGTCGTAGGCGGGACGCAGCGGCAGCGGCCGGCGCGCGCGCAGCACCTGCTCGGCGACCTCGCGCGCGGCCGGCGTCACCTCGAGCACGTGCTCGACGACGCCGTCATACCAGTGCATGAAATCGCCGAACGTCTCCGGCACGGTCGCCTCGGGAATGTCGCAGGCCAGCAGGAAGTCGCGCTGCTCCCGGTAGTAGGCCTCGACGTCGGTGACCTTGAGCGGGCGCACGTAGCGCGTGTACATCAGCAGCGCGGTCTCCAGCCGCGTCGCCCACAACCAGCGCAGCTCCGCGTCGTCGAACGGCGCCTCTCCCGCGCCCACGCTCGGGTGCGCCACCTGCAGCAGCAGCTCGCGGCCGGCGCCGAGCAGCACGACCGACTCGCGCTTCACACGCCAGCTGACGCCCTCGGGCGCCATGCGACCATGGTCCGACATCGCCCTCTCCTCTCCTCCGCGACGAGACGGCGCCTCCCTCGTCACGACGGTAGCGCTGACGAGGGACGAGACGCGCCGGTTCCCTGCACGAACCGGCGCGAGCCGTTCAGAAGCAGACCATGTGCAGCTTCCCGCTGATCGCGATGATCGGCTGACGCGCGCGGACGCTCGCCGCGTTGATAGCCGGCATCGCCGCCGCGAGGGCGTGCGCCTGGTCGGCGGTGTCAGCCGACGCGACTCTGTCGAGCACGTTCAGGCGCGCGCGCACCGTGCTCTTGTAGACGGCGAAGCTCCTCCTCGCCGCTCCGGTGGTCGCGAGGTGGTCGATTTCGTCCATGGTGGTCCTCAAGCTCTCGCGCTGAGCGAGCGCGAACGCCAGCTGCCCGCTTCTGCCCCCCAAGACCTTTCTGCCGGCGCGCTCACCGGCTCTGCATGCGGTATCGAGGCGCGTCGCCAGCTGCGTGCTGCTGACCGTCTCCGTCTTCTCGCTGCTACCGCAGCTCGCGAGCGCGAGCGCGAGCGTCGTCACCAGCGCGACAGCGACCATGCGATACATCGTTCCCCCTTGTACGTGTCGACTGCGCGGCCAAGCCTACCGACGAGTAGGTACGAAGGTGCCCGACGATCGAGGCGGGGCGGCGGTCATGTCCGCGCGGTATCGTGCGGTGTCCGATTGATTGGTCAGTCAGCCAGGAGGGATCGCAGTGGACCTGAACGACACCCCGGAGCAGGCCGCATACCGCGCCGAGGTGCGCGCCTGGCTCGAACAGAACGCCTCCCACGCCCCCGCCACGCGCGGCCGCGGCGACGAGGAGCAGGCCGTCGCGACGCATCGCGCCTGGCAGCGCCGGCTCGCCGAGGCGGGCTACGTCGGCGTGACGTGGCCGGCCGAGCACGGCGGGCAGGGCAAGGGCCCGCTCCACCAGGTCGTCATCAACCAGGAGATCGCGCGCGCCGGCGTGCCGGGGATCCTCGACGCGATCGGCGTCGGCATGCTCGGCCCGACCCTCATCGCGCACGGCAGCGACGAGCAGAAGCAGCGCTACCTCGCGCCGATGCTGCACGCCGACGAGGTCTGGTGCCAGCTGTTCTCCGAGCCGGCCGCCGGCTCCGACCTCGCGGGCATCCAGTCCCGCGCGCGCAAGGAGGAGGACGGCTCCTGGCGCCTCTCCGGCCAGAAGGTGTGGACCACGAACGCGCAGTTCGCCGCCTACGGCCTGCTGCTCGCGCGCACCGACCCCGACGCGCACAAGCACAAGGGCCTGACGATGTTCGTCGTGCCGATGGACGCGGAGGGCGTGACGATCCGCCCGCTGCGCCAGATCTCCGGCGAGCCGGAGTTCAACGAGGTCTTCTTCGACGACGTGAAGCTCGAGCCCGGCTCCGAAGTGGGCGCCGTCAACGGCGGCTGGGGCGTCGCGCTCACGACGCTGATGTTCGAGCGGCTCACGATCGGCGCCGGCTCGGAGGGCATGGGCTACCGCGCCGACCGCTTCGCGAGCGCGATCGCGAGCGACCCGGTCGCCGCCAAGGACCCGGAGGTGCGGGCGCGTTTCGGCGAGCTCGCGACCGAGCTGCTCGCGCTGCGCTTCACCGGCTACCGGCTGCTGACGGCGATCTCGCGCGGCCAGATCCCGGGACCCGAGGCCGGCATGGGCAAGATCACCGCCGTCAACGGCGCGATCGCCGCCGGCGACCTGATCGCCGACGTGCTCGGGCCGGAGGCGCTCGATCCCGACAGCGAGTGGTCGTACCTGATCTCCTTCCTGCCGGGGCTGAAGTCGGCCGGCGGCACCGAGGAGATCCTGCGCAACACCGTCGGCGAGCGCGTGCTCGGCCTGCCGCCGGAGCCGCGCCTCGACAAGGGCGTCCCGTTCAGCGAGCTGCGCGCCAAGGAGCGCCAGGAGGTGGCGTCGTGAACTTCGACCTCTCCGACGAGCAGGTCCTGCTGCGCGAGGCCGCGCGCGACGCCTTCAGCCGCGTGAGAACGGTCGAGGCCGCGCGCGAGGCGCTGGAGGGCGGCGAGCTGCCCGACCTCTGGAGCACCGCGCAGCAGGCCGGCTGGACCGGGCTGCTGATCGACGAGCAGCACGGCGGCGCGGGACTCGGCGCGATCGACGCGATGCTGGTGCTGGCAGAGGCCGGCCGCGTGCTCGCGAGCGTGCCGCTGCTGGGTCACCTGCCGGCAACGGCCGTCCTGAACGCCGGGGGCCTCGACGACGGGACGCTCGGCAAGCTCGCGAGCGGCGAGCTGCGCGCCGCGTACGTCGCGGCGCGGCCGGGCGACGACGTCGACCCGGCGTGGACGGCCGAGCCGCGCAGCGGCCGCCGCCGCGCGCCGGCGCCGTCGGTCGTGCGCGGCGACGAGGGGCTGGCGACGGTGAGCGGATCGGTCGCATGGGTGCCCGATGCGGTCGGCGCCGACGTGCTCGTGGTCGTCGGCGTGGAGGCCGGCAGACCGGTCGCGGTGGCGATCGGGGCGAGCGCCGGCGGCGTGAGCGTCGAGCCGGCGAGCGGCGTCTACGACGCGACCCGCCCGCTCGGCCACGTGACGCTGAACGACGCCTGCGGCAGAGTGCTGGCCGCCGACGAGGAGGAGCTGCGGCGGGCGTGGTTCCTCGCGCATGCGCTGATCGCGGCCGAGTCGCTCGGCGCGGTCGAGGAGTGCCTCGAGCGCTCGGTCGCCTACGCGAAGGAGCGCTACACGTTCGGCCGGGCGATCGGCTCCTACCAGGCGGTCAAGCACGCGCTGACGGAGGTGCTGCGCCGCCAGGAGAACACGCGCTCGCTGCTCTACTACGCCGGCTGGGCGTACGCCGACAAGCCGGACGAGTTCGCCGCGGCCGCGAGCGCGGCGCGCGCGGCCGGCGGCGCCGCGCTCGACTTCGCCGCGCGCGAGGTGATCTCCGTGCACGGCGGCATCGGCGCGACGTGGGAGCACGACGCGCCGCTGTTCTTCCGTCGCGCGCAGCTCTCGCGCCGCCTGCTCGGCGGGACGGGCGACGCGGTCGACCGGCTGGCGGGCGAGCTGCTGGCGGGGAGCGCGGCGGGGGCCTGACGGCCGTTCGTGGTGGGCGCCGTGTTCGGCGCCCACCACGTCTGTCAGCCGTGAGGACGTGCTCTCCCCTCCTGGCTCGCCAACTCTTCGTCGAGCGCTGCTCCTAGCGCACGGTGCGACAGCTCCAGCCCAAGCGCAAGCTTGTGGTAGGTGCTCACTCTCAGATCGCGCTCGCCACGCTCGATCTCGCTGAGGTGCTTGCGATTGATGCCTGCCTTTGCCGCCAACGCCTCCTGACTGAGCTCCTTGAGGAGACGCTGCTTTCTGACCGCCCGTCCGACCGCGGTGACTATCAGTGGCTGCTGCAAGAGGGACAGCGTCTCGCGGCCAAAGAGCGCCTACGCGCCCCATTCACCGGAGCCATCCGGCAGAAATCCGGTCCTACCCGGAAAGCGGGATTGCGCGGACTTCGGTGGATCGATATTCCACCCTTCACACCGGAACACGCCGGTGTTTTCCATGGTAAAGCACACCGCTCTCACGCTCGCCCTACCCGCCGCATTCGCCATCTCCCCGTGGGTCTTGCTGGCGATCGCCGCGTTGCTGGCGCTGTCCGACGGCTTGGGCAAGTGCCTTGCTGCGCTGTGGAAGCTGCCCGACTGGGTCGACAAGTGGCTCGACGTCCTTGATCGCTGCCGCCGCTCCCGTGCGTGAGCAGCGCGGAGGCCGCGTAGCGCTTTGCCGTCTCTTGGCGGTTCCTGAAGCTGCGGCTTAGGACTCGGAGGCACAGTCGCTGGCGACGTGTCTCTCTCCTCACCGTCCCGCCGTCCGGCCCGCCGCCTCGTGCGGGCCGGCGCGGTGGGCGTACTCGCGGCGGCCGTCACGCTCGCCGGCTGCGGCGCGAGCGCGCAGCGCCACGTCGTGGCGAGCGCCGGCCGCGCCGGCCTCGGCGTGCGCTCCGCGCGCAGGCGCCCGCACGACATCCACGCGATCGAGCACGTGATCGTCGTGATGCAGGAGAACCGCTCGTTCGACTCCTACTTCGGCACCTTCCCGGGCGCCGACGGGATCCCGCGCCACGACGGCCGCTTCATGGTGTGCCTGCCCGATCCGCGCAGCGGCCGCTGCCAGCGCCCCTACCACGATCCGTCGCTCGTCAACGGCGGCGGACCGCACGACGCCGGCCCCGCCCGCGAGGACGTGAACGGCGGGCGGATGGACGGCTTCGTGCGGATGGCCGAGTCCTCCGGCGGGCGGGGCTGCGGCGCGAACACCGGCGTCTGCGCGCCGTCCTCCAGACCCGACGTGATGGGCTTCCACGACGCGCGCGAGATCCCCAACTACTGGCGCTGGGCGCACGACTTCACGCTGCAGGACCATCTGTTCGCCTCGAACGCGTCGTGGAGCCTGCCGGCGCATCTGTTCCTCGTCTCGGGCTGGTCGGCCAGCTGCTCCCGCCGCGGAGACCCGGCGAGCTGCCGCGGCGACATCCAGCTCAACGGCTTCCACACGAGCCAGATCGCAGGCGTCGGCGGCGTCCGTGCGCGGCGGCCGCGACCGGGGCTGCGACCGCTCACGCGCTGCCTCGGCGCGCACGGCGTGCCGCGGCGCGGCTGGGGGCTCGACCTGCACGACCCGGCGATGCCGCGCGCGCTGACGGCCTGCCGCGCGCTCGCCCCGGCGCGCGTCGCGCGGCGCCTCGCGCCCGACGCCAACTACGCCTGGACCGACCTCACGTACCTGCTGCACAGAGCCGGCGTCGGCTGGCGCTACTACGTGCACGGCGGCCTGCAGCCCGACTGCGCCGATGGCGACGCGAACTGCGGGCCGGCGCGGCAGAACGCGCGCACGCCGGAGATCTGGAACCCGCTGCCGTCGTTCACGACGGTGAAGGCCGACAGACAGGTCGGCGACGTGCAGGACGTCTCCCGCTTCTTCGCAGCAGCCCGCGCCGGGACGCTGCCGTCGGTCGCCTGGGTCGTGCCGGACCAGGCGCACTCCGAGCATCCGCCCGCGAACATCGCCGCCGGGCAGGCGTGGGTCACGCGCGTCGTCGACGCGGCGATGCGCTCGCCCGACTGGCGCTCGACCGCGATCTTCCTCGCCTGGGACGACTGGGGCGGCTTCTACGACCACGTGCCGCCGCCGCGCGTCGACCTCGCCGGCTACGGGCTGCGCGTGCCGGGGATCGTGATCTCGCCGTGGGCGCGGCGCGGCTTCGTCGACCACCAGACGCTGTCGTTCGACGCGATCAACAAGTTCATCGAGGACGACTTCCTCGGCGGCGCGCGCATCGATCCGCGCACCGACGGGCGGCCCGACCCGCGGCCGGACGTGCGCGAGGCGGCGCCCCAGCTCGGCGACCTGCGCCGCGACTTCGACTTCGGGCAGCAGCCGCTGCCGCCGGACCCGCTGCCAGAGTCCCGCAGATGAGCGACGACATCATCATCACGACCATGAACGACCTTCCCGGCTACGAGGTGGAGGAGGTCTACGGCGAGGTCTTCGGGCTGATCGTGCGGGCGCGCAACGCCTTCTCGAACATCGGCGCCTCGTTCCGCACGCTCGCCGGCGGCGAGGTGAAGGGCTACACGAAGCTGCTGGCGGAGAGCCGCAACCACGCGGTCGACCGCCTCAAGGAGGCCGCCGCCGAGCGCGGCGCGAACGCCGTCATCGCGATGCGCTTCGACTGCAACGAGATCGGCGACATCATGAGCGAGGTCGCGGCATACGGCACGGCCGTGCGCGTCAAGCGGGTCTACGCCCCGCCGGTCTAGCGCTGCGCGAAGATCCGCACCGTCTCGAACGGCGCTGCGGCGAGGTCGGCGCGGAAGGCGTCGTCGTCCGGCCATTCGCGCTTGGGGACCAGGCGGCGGCGCAGCGTGAGCGCGGCCTGGTCCTCCGCGAACGGGTACGGGTCGAAGCGCACCCGCCACGGCCCGAGCGGCTCGATCGCGACGCGCACCGGATCGCCGCCGACGGTCGTCGGCACGCCCTCGCATCCGCCGGCGACACCGACCTCGACGTCGGCGAGCCCGAAGTAGAGCGAGACGACGTCGAACACCTGCAGCAGCGCGTAGCTCGTCCAGCGCCACGCCTCGTCGGCGTCGAGCATGCGGCGCAGCGCGACCTGGCGGTCCTCCTCCTGCTGCACGAACGCGTCGACGAGGTCGCGCTCGTTCTCGGGCAGCGTGCGCGGCGGCGAGGGCATCACGTCGTAGCGCTGCCGGTAGAGCCCGCTCATGTGCATCGAGACGAGCAGGCCGGCGGCGGGGTCCTCCTCCGCGACGCACTCGACGCCGGCGCGGTAGAAGGCGAGGTGAACCGGCGCCGGGACGGTGAGGAACGACTGCGGCGCGCCGTCGTCGTCGAGCCGCGGCCGCTGCTCCCACGTCGCCCAGCCGTCGTCGTGGCAGCGCGCCGCGCGCACGAGCGGGTCGTACGGCTGCGGCCGCTCGAAGCCGGGCCCGCCCCACGCCTGCGCCAGCTGCCCCGAGAGGTCCGCGTGGTCGGGCTGCAGGACGATCTGCCAGGCGTCGCCGGCGTCGCGTACGAGCATGCAGCGAGCGTACCCGGATGCGCTCAGCGCGACCGACGCCGCGCCTCGGCGAACGCCCGCTCGCCGAGGGCGCGCTCGAGCGCGCGCAGGCGCTCGAGCCGCGTCGAGGAGCCGCGCGCCGGGAACGCGAGCGCCACCGAGCGGCCGAACGCCCGTCCGCGCACCCGCACCGGCTGCGACGAGATCGGCCGCAGGTCGCGCGTCTCGCCGCTGATCGGTCGCACGACGTCGGCGCGGAGCCGCTTGCAGGCGCCAGCCGCGTCGGGCCAGTCCCCCGCGGGCGGACCGCAGCGCAGGCGCCAGGTCCGAACGGGCGCTCCTGCGTGCGGCGAGGCCGCGATCTCGATGCGAATGTCCACCCGATGCGGCGAGGAGGAGGCCCGTGTCTCGGACCCGCAGCCGCCGGCGGCGAGCAGCAGCGCGCCGGCGCTCAATCCCGCCGTCGCGAGTCGCCGGACGCGGCCCTCAGCCGCCGCCATGCCGGCGTCTTCTCTTCCCGAGCGCCTTGGCTCTGCGCACGCACGCCGCCTTCCGTCTGCCGTGCAGTCTCGCGCACTTCCGCAGCGCCGCTCGGCGCCGCTGCGCGAGCCGGCAGGCAGCGCGGGCCGCGCCGTGCTTGCCGGCGCAGGCGCCTTGGCGCTTCGGGGCAGCGCCGCTGGGCGGCTGAACGCCAGGCTGCGTCCCGCCGCCGCCAGCGCCACCCTGCTGGCCGCCGGACGAGCCGCCGGACTGGCCGCCCGGATTGGCGCTGCCGCCGCCGGCGTCTCTGACGTCGAGCGACGCGATCGCGGTCGCCGCGTCCCCGTCGTCGTCGGTGACGCGCAGGCCGATCGTGTGCGCCCCGGCCGTCGAGAAGGTCACGGTCGCTCTGGAGCCGACCGCGTCGTCGTACTGCCCGTCGCCGTCCAGGTCCCACGCGGTGGCGGCGATGGCCGCGGAACCATCGGGATGCGTCGAGGTCGACGTCGCCGTCACCGCCTCGCCGACGTGCGGTGAGCTCGGCGACGTCACGAACGCCGCGACCGGCTTCTTGCGCTGAAGCGCGACATGCAGGTCGGTGACCGCCGGCGGCACGCTCACGACCGCGCTTGCGGCATCCACGTAGCCGTTCTTGGTGACGAGGACGCGGTATTCGCCGGCCGAGACGTCCCATTGATAGAGCCCCTTCGACGGGCCGCTGCCGGGCGTGACCTGCGGGTTGACGTTCGGCGAGATGCCGGGGTCGCCCGACAGGACCGTCTGGAAGTCGTCGCCGACCGCTCGCTGCAGCGTGACGGTCGCGCCGCCGATCGCGGCGTCCGCGCGCGCCTCCGGCGGCGTCATGCCGTTCGCCAGATCGGCCGCATAGCGGTCCGCGTCGTAGACCACGCCCTCCGGATCGATCAGCGTGATGCCGCCGATCGGCACCACGAAGTCCTGGCTCGTGCCGTTCTCCGTGAGCGTGAACACGACATAGAGCGTCCCCTTCTGCACGCAGATGCCCTGAGCGTCGGTCGGGACGGTCCACACGTTGTCGCTGTCCGGATCCTCGAGCGGCACCTGCTGCGCGCCGCCGCCGCTCTGATCGAGCAGCAGCGAGACGTTGGAGACGGCGCCCGCGCCGGGCTGGATGGGCACCGGAAGCTTCAGCGTGAGGCACTCGCCCGCCGCCGCGAACGCATTCGCCGAGAAAGCCGCGAAGTTGTAGTAGGTGAGGCCGTTCGCGTCGTGCTGAACCTGGTAGATCACGGGCTGCGGCGGGCTCCCGGGCGTCTCCGGCGTGTCCGCCGGAACCTCAGGCGCGCCCGGCGCGGAGACGACGTCGGGGACCGTGCCGGCGTCGATGTAGGTCCAGAAGCCGTACAGATGATCCTGCGTCCCGCCGGAATCGATCCGCAGCGTCACCTTCTCGCCGGTGTACGGCGACAGGTCGACGTTCGCCGAGCGCCATCCGGTGGTCTTGAAGGAGATGTCCCCGCCGGGCCCGAACGAGCCGACGACCTTGTTGTAGACGACGCCGCCGTCCTCGTCGAACAGCCGCACGCGCATGCGAAGCTCGTCGAAGTCGGTGTAGTCGAACGTCATCATGTCGTAATTGAGATGCAGGACCGGACTCGCCGGATCCACGACGAAGCTCTGCTTGACGACGTAACGATCCTGCTCCTGCAGCACGCCGCTGTCGGGGAACGGGCCTCCGAGCCGCAGCATCGAATCGCCGTCGAGCGGCGAGACGGCGATCGTCTTCGTCTCGCCTCCGTCGAAGACGTCGAAGCTGTCGGCCCCGACGCGGCAGATGCGGCGCCGCATCTCGTCCTGGTCGAGATCGTCCGGGCAGACGGTGGAACCGCTCCGCACGACGTTCCCGTCCGCGTCGTACACGGTCGCCGACCAGTCGGTCGAGCCGCTCAGCGGCTGCTCGAAGGAGGGATTCTGCAGCCCGACCGGCAAGCCGTCGATCGTCTGGTAGATCCAGCTGCGGATGGTCGGGTTGGCAAGCTCGGTATAGATCCCGTACTTGTTCGGTTGAGCGCAGCCGTCTCCCCACGAGACGATCCCGGCGAGCTTCCAGCCCTCCTCGCTGGAGTCCGCGCCCGTCTCCGCTCCGGCCCCGGTGTTGACCATCAGCGGTCCGCCGGAGTCCCCTTGGCAGGAGTCCTTGCCGCCGTCGGCGAGGCCTGCGCACACCATCACGTCGGGGATGAGCCTGCTGCCGTACGCTTCCGGCGCGCCGCAGGTGTCGTCGTCGACGATCGGGACGTCGACCTGGCGCAGGTCCTGCGATACGTCGCCGTCCTGCGACGTCGTCCCCCACCCGATCACACGCGCCATCGCGCCGGGGGCAGCGGCGCTCAGCGCGTCGTTCGTGATGATCGACAGCGGCGTGGCCTTCGACGGGTTCATCAGCTTCAGCAGTGCTGCGTCGTTGGCCTTCGTGTCGCCGTCATACGCCGGATCGCGCACGACCTGAACCACCGCATGGTCGGTGCCGCCGTTGCCGTCGAGCTGCGTCGAGCCGAACGTCGCGGTGAAGGCGCTCGCGGGCAGCACGCCGCCATCGCCAGCGGTGACGCAATGGGCGGCGGTCAGCACCCACTTCGGCGCGACCAGCGTCCCACCGCACAGTGCCGTCCCGTTCGAGAGGTCGATCGTGAGCCGTGCCTGCGCAGGCCACGGCGTCGTCGTCACGTCGCCGCCGACGATCTTCGATTCGGTCGCCGCCGCACGTCCTACGTCGATCGCGCCCGCCAAGCACGCGCTCAGCGCAACCGCGATCGCACCGGCCAGCCACACACCTACGCGATGCGTCATCCCTGCCCCCAACGATAAGAGTTGTGTTCGCGCCTCCCGAGGCGGGCGCACGATACACGACTTCTTAAGTAATCAGGCGGATCTGGCGCCTGGCCACTCCCGCGAGGCCGCGCCGCTACGGCGCCACGCCGGCGGCTTCGAGCAGCGGCGCGAGCGCGGGCTGGGGCGCGAAGCAGCGCTCGGCGACGCTGCGGGCGGCGTCGCTGTGGCGCGCGTAGTCGGCGACGATCGCGTGGGCGCCGGCGCGCGCCTCCTCCGGCGTCGAGAAGGCGAGCAGGCCCTCGCCGACGGGCAGGGACTGGGAGAAGCCGGTGTCCTGCACGAGCGCGGGCCGGCCGCTGGCGAGATAGCGCACGGTGCGATCGCTGAACCAGCCGCTGCGCGTTTCGACATAGACGCCCTGCGCCGTCGAGAACTCGGCCCCCGAGCGCCGCACGAACGCACGAAAGCCCTCGACGTCGCCGACGAGCACCGGGTCGATCAGTCTCCAGCCGCCCGCGCGCAGCTGTTCGGCGTCGTGCGCGTCGGCCGGGTGGATGTCGAGCACGGCGGCGAACGGCAGCCCGGTCGCCTCCGGCAGCGACGCGTAGCGGCGGAACTCGTGCACCTTGAGGCCGTAGGAACGCCCCTCCCACACCGGTCGCCCGTACGCGCCGCGCCAGCTCGCCACCGTCGTGAAGCTGCTGAACTCGCGGCACTCCTCCGGCGTGGGCACCGGCCAGCGGTCGAGCACGACCGGCTGGCGTATCGGCCGCCAGCCGATCCCGCCGGTCGGCAGGTCGCAGTCGGCGGTGCCGACGTTCGCGCCGACCGTGAAGTGGAGCTCGTGGCCCTCGAGCCCGGCGGCGTCGCCGCCGGACGCGTGCCAGATCTGCGTATAGCCCGGATCGAGATCGACGAAGACGCGCCGCGGCAGCCGTTCGAGCGCCGGCTGCCAGCGCAGGTGGCCGCTGAGGTTGACGAGCAGCGCCGCCTCGCCGAGGCGTTCGAGCAGCTCCGCCTGCGCCATCCCGAGCACGCGGCCGTCGTCGGGGCACACGAGCGCGGCGTCGCCCGCGAAGCCGAATTCCTCCGTCGCCGCGCGGAACGTCGCGGCGTTGGCGCTGTCGGCGAAGTCAGCCGGCTCGCCATGCGCGTCGACGCAGTCGGCAGCGGCGATCTGCTCGACGAACAGCACGTCGAAGCCGAGCTCGCGCAGCGCCTCGGCCCAGCTCAACCGGACCCACACGCTGCCGCCGTGGCGGTGCTTGTTCGCCAGCGCGCCGGCGACCGCGAGCGCCGTCATGCGACGCCCACCGCCGCACCCGTGAGCCGCAGCAGCTGCTCCGCCGCGTAGGCGTTGTACGCCGGCGCGTAGTGGTAGGGCTCGAGCTCCCATCTGTGATGGGCGTCGGCGAGATGGCGCCGCGGATCGACCTCGATCGTCGCGCCGACGCCGCCGAACGCCTCCTCCAGCAGGTCGTAGCCGTCCGTCAGCATCGCGTTCTGCAGCTCGCTCAGCTGGCGCCGCTCCTCGGAGAAGTCGTGCACGCCGCCGTCGCGCGCGAAGCGCGTGCACCACAGTGCGCGGTGCAGCACGATCCGCTCGCGCGGCAGCAGCTCCAGCACGCGCTGGACGAAGGTCGGCGCAGCGTGCGCGAACAACGCGCGGCCGTCCGGCGACATGCGGCGGACCGGCTGCAGCGCGAGGTCGGCCGCGTCGTCGAGACCGGCCGCCTGGAAGGCGGAGGAGCGCGTGACGAACGAGCCGCTCGGCGTGCACAACACGTCGAAGCGCTCGTCGATCAGGTCGATCACGAGCCAGTCGGGGCGCGTCTCCTCCAGCGCGGCGAAGAACGTCTTGCCGAAGTCGGCGAGCACCTGACGGCGCTGCCACTCGGACGGGATCGCGATGCGCTCGGGCGCGATCGGCACCGGCGCCGCGACCGCGCTGATGATCGACGAGCGCGCGCCGTAGTGGCCGAGCGAGGGCCGCAGGCGCGCGTCCTCGAACAGGTCGCGCGAGACGCAGCTGCCGAAGACCGCGACGGTCGGCGCGCTCATGCCGCCGCCTCCACGGGCGCGCGGCGGCGCGGCTCGACGCGCGGCACGCGGTCGAGGTGAGCGAGCAGGCGCTGCAGGATGCGGTCGGAGTCGAAGACCTCCTCCGCGATCTCGCGCGCGTCGGCGGAATGGCGGGCGTAGTCGGTCGCGATCGACTCGACGCACGCCGCCGCCTGGTCGAGCGTGTCGAACGCGAGCAGGCCGGAGCCGAGCGGGTGCAGCCCGCGCAGGCCGGTGTCCTGCGCCACCACCGGGCGCCCGGAGGCGAGGTAGCAGATCGAGCGCTCGCTGAACCAGCCGCTGCGCGCCTGCACGTACATGCCCTTCGCGATCATCAACTCGGCGGTCGACTCGGCGATGAAGTCGCGGTAGCCGGCCGGCGTCGTGGCGACCTCAGCCGGGTCGACGAGCGACCAGCCGGTGTCGCGCAGCAGCGCCAGGTCGGGCGTCTCGGCCGCGTGGATCGCGAGCGCCAGCTCGAACGCGCGGCCGGTCAGCTCCGGCAGCCGGGCGAAGCGGCGGAACTCGTGCACGCGCAGGCCGTACTGCTTGCCCGCGTACTCGACCGGGTCGTACGCGCCGCGCCAGCTCGCGACGCTCGTGAACGGACGCCGCGGCGGCGCGCTCGCGCGCGGCCAGTGGGCCAGCACGACCGGCTGCGGGGTGGTGATCCAGTCGAGCCCGCACGTCGGGATCTCGCACTCCGCCTGTCCGATCCGCTCGCCGATCGTCACATGCGCGTCGTGGCCGGCGAACACGTCGGCGAGCCCGAGCTCGCACCACATCTGCGCGAAGCCGGGGTCGGTGTCGAGAAAGACTCGACGCCGTGCGATCCCGAGCAGCTGCTCGTCGGCGCAGAAGCCCATCACGTTCAGCAGCAGGTCCGCGTCGGCGACGAAGCGCAGCACCTCGGCGCGCGACCGGCCGGCCGTACGGCCGCCCGGCAGCGCGATCGTCCAGGCGTCGGCGAGCCGGTGCGCGCGCATCACGTCGTGCACGTAGCCGACCCGCTGGCGCTCGGTCGCGAAGTCGCCGTCCGCGTGCTCGAGGCTGTCGAGCAGCAGCACCTCGTAGCCGAGCCGCTCGAAGCCGAGCAGGTACTGCAGGAACTGCCAGGTGTGGCCGGCGTTGTGCGCCTTCTGCGCAACGCAGCCGGCGATCGCGATGCGTCCTCGTGACGTCATGCGGCGGTGTCCAGGTCGAAGATCACGCAGTCGGCGTCGGCGTGCACCGGCGCGGCGAGCCGCTCGGCGAGGCCGTCGTAGTGGTCGAGCCACCAGAACGAGGCGTTCGGCACGACGAGATGCGAGAGCCCCTGCGCCAGTTGCTCGTCCAGGTGCGCGACCGCCGCGGCGCTGTCGGGCGGATACCCGGGGTTGTGGGGGAAGTTGCGCCCGCGACGGCGCGAGAGCCGCAGCAGCGTCGGGTCCCACTTCGTGACGGTGCCGAGCACAGCATCTTCTGGTGTGACGGCTTGGACAGTCCGCGCAATACGCCGCAAGGTCGCCTCCCAGTCAGGATCCTGGGCCGCACGGTCGGCGAGCAACCCGCCGTAGCGGGTCCCGACGAGCGTCCCGGCGAGGCGGTCGAGGAGGACGCTGCCGACGACATAGGCGTCGTAGTCGTCCCGGCGGAGGATGGCGCCGGCGAGCGAGACAAGCCCGGCGCGCAGCAGGTCCGGCCGCGTCCGCGCGGCGAGGGCGAGCGCCCGCAGTGCCGCCCGCCGCTCGCCGCGCGTGTGGAAGTCGCCGGCCGTGAGAAGCGCCTTCGCCGCCAGCGCGCTCCGTGCTCTCCGGGACCACTGCACCTCTTGCCTCGCTATGCGGGGCGAAAGGTGCAGTGCTCGGCGGACGACGCGCGCGTCGCAGCGCAGGCGCGCGCCGGAGGCGACCGCCGCGCGGGAGATCGACGCGGCGTGCTGGCGGTAGCGGGCGACGGGCGCGGCGCGGTAGGCGACGGCGCCGTGGAGTGCGAGGCGCAGCCACATGTCCCAGTCGGAGCTGCTCTCGCCGACGGAGACGAACGGCCCGGCGGCGCGGAGCGCCGCTCTCCGCGCAACCACCGTCGACGTGAACAGCTCGTTGCACAGCAGCAGCTCGCCGAAGGCGGCGAGGCCGTCCTCGACGACGTCCGAGGCAAACGGCCGCCGCCAAGCGGGCAGCTCACGCCCACCCTCCTCGATGATCTCGGCGCCGCCATGCACCAACGCGACGTCGGGGCGGCGCTCCAGCACATCGACCTGGGCGGCCAGGGCGCCCGGCAGCAGCACGTCGTCGGCATCGAGGAACGCCACGTAGCGCCCGCGCGCCGCGGCGACCAAGGCGTTGCGCGCCGCCACGACGCCGCGCGGGCGGTCGTGGCGGAGCACGCGGACCCCGAGGCGCTGCGCCACGCGCAGCGTCCCGTCCGACGACCCGTCGTCGCACACGAGCACCTCCAGCGCCACCGGCTGCGCCAGCGCGCTCTCCAGCGCTTCCGCCAGGAAGCGCTCGGCGTTGCGCGCCGGCACCACCACGCTGACGAGCGGACCGCTCACGCGGCCGCCTTCGCCTTCTGACGCGAGCGGCGTCTGCGGGCCGGCGCCGGCGCCTGCGTCAGGTCGAACACCACGCACGTCTCCGGGTCGGCCGCGACGGCCGTGAAGCGCTCCTCGAGGTGGCGGCGGAAGTCGGCGTAGTGGTCGAGCCACCAGGCCGACGTCGCCGGGATCACGAGATGCGTCGCGCCCCGCACACGCAGCTCCTCGAGGTGGCGCACGGCGACCTCCGAGTCCTCCGGATGGTGGCCGGCATAGACGCCGGTGTCGGCCTGCGGGAAGTGCCAGCCGACGCGCCCGTCGAACGACACGAGCTCCTCGTCGCCGCGCGAGACGACCAGCACCGTCGCGCCCGCCGGCAGCGCCTCCCCGACCAGCTCCTGCACGCCGTGCGCGACGCGCCGGCGGCGCAGCTGCTTCTCCAGCGCCCCGCGCTGCACCTCCAGCGCGTTCAGCTGCCGCTCCAGCGTCTCGATCAGCGCCGGCGCGTCGTGGCGCTCGCCCGCGGGGACCACGGCCGGCAGCGCCAAAGCCGCGTGGTAGAGCGTCTCCAGCTCGTCGAGCTGGCGGTCGAAGCCGAACCGCTCGTGCGCCCGCTCGACGGCCGCCGCGCTCATCCGCTCGCGCAGCGCCGGATCGGCCGCGAGCTCCAGCAGCCGCTCGGTCAACGCGCGCGCGTCGCGGCGCTCGACCACGAAGCCCGTCTCGCCGTGCGCGACGTTCTCGCCGAGGCCGTCGGCGTCGGTGCAGACGACCGGCAGGCCCATCGACTGCGCCTCGATCACCGAGACGCAGAAGCCCTCGGAGATCGCCGGGTGCAGGCACACGTCGGCCCACTCCATCGCGCTGCGCACGTCGTCGGCGCGACGCGCGCCCGGCAGCTCGACGTGCTGCTCGAGCCCGAGGTCGTGGATCGCGAACAGGATCGACTCGCGATGCGGCCCGTCGCCGAGAATCCGGTAGCGCACGTCGACGCCGGCGTCGACCAGCGCGCGCACCGCCTGCAGTCCGTGCTCGTGGCCCTTCTTCCAGTGCAGGCGCCCGACGCTCAGCACGCGCAGCGGGCGATCGGCGGTCCCGACATCCCCATAGGTACGTTCGGGAGCGGAGAAACGGCTGAGATCGGCCGCGTCGGTGATCACCATGTGCGGCTTGTCGGCCGGGCAGCCGCGCCGCTGCGCGCGCTTCCAGATGTCCTGCGAGACGCAGTTGATCATGTCGGCGTGCGCCCACAGGTCGTCGTAGGTGCTGGAGTCCTCGAGGCCGTGGTAGTTGATGTCGTAGCCGCGGAAGGACACGACGACCTTGCAGCCGAGGATGTCCCGCATGTGCATGCGCCCGAGCGCGAGCGTGCCGTAGCCGAAGTGCACGAGGTCGGGCTGCAGGTCGGCCAGCTGCGCCTCGAAGTCCTGCACGACGTGGATCCGCTCGCGGCGCTCGAGGTGCCGTCTGAGTTGGGGGAAGTAGGGATGCTGATCTCTGTTGGAGCGGTTGCAGAGGACGTGGAGATCCCAGCCGCGCTCCAGCAGCCCGATGAACTCGTGCGCGAAGAACGTCTCGCTGAACTTCGGGAAGTGGTCGGTCACGAGCACGATGCGTCTGCCGTCGCTTCTCGGCGCGACGCCGAGGCGCGGGGCGCCTGAGGCGGAGCCGCCGGCGCGGGCCGGAGCGGCCGCCGGCGCACGCCTGCGTCCGAGCAGCTCGTCGCTGAGCGCGCGCGCGGCGGCGCGGACCGGGTCCTCGGCTCTGCCGTCGGCCGCGGGCGCCGGCGCGACGGCCGTCGCGAGTCCGCGCAGCGGCCGCATGCAGCGCTCGTCCCAGTCCTCTCTGACGAACTCCAATACGCGCCGGACCAAGGCCTCCGGCTCGTCGATCAGCTCGTCGTAGGTCACGCGCAGCACGCGGTCGCGCAGCGTGCGCTCGGCGTCGAGTCCGGCGCGCGCGCCGGCCATCCAGCGGTCGGCCGCCTCGCCCTCGCTCATCCGCGTCCGCAGGTGCGCGGGGATCTGCGTCCCGCCGGTCGCGCCCGCCGACCCGAGCGGCGGGTCGGCGAGCGAGCGCACCACGGCGTCCGAGTCGCGCACGACGTGCACGAAGCGCGCGTCCGGGAACAGGCGCGCGAGCATCGCGACGTTGTCCGTCAGCTCGGGCGCGCCGTCGACCCAGCGCTCCAGCTTGTCGCCGATCAGCGACGCGGCGGCGCGCCCGAACACGCGCGAGAAGCGTTCGGGTCCGAAGCCCTCCGGCCGCGAGCGGGCGTGGATCTGCGGCAGCTCCTTCGCCAGCTCGGCCATCCAGGCGGTGTCGATCGCGGCGGGGATGGCGGGGTGCTGGCCGAGCGCCCACGCCAGCGCGCTGACGCCCGAGCGCGGCGCGCCGATCACGAAGACCGGGCGCGGCGGGCCGCCCTTGCGCTCCGGCTTCGCGGGCGGCCGCGGCCGCTTCGCGACCGCGAAGCCGTCGGCCGGCCGGCCGCTCAGCGCCGGGCCCGCGAGCTGGCGAAGTCTCACCGGCGGCGCCGTTCTGATCGGCGAGAGGTCGGGTCTCTGCCCCGACGCGACCGCGGCGGCGTTGCGTCTCGCCTGATCCCACAGCAGCTCCATCACCTGCTGGCGGATCGGCGATCTGAGGCCGGTCGCGCTCGCCGTCGTCAGCGAGTTCTCGCGGATGCGCCGGTAGTAGCAGTGGTCCTCGATGTTCACGACGCGCGCGACGTGCTGCGCGCGGCGCAGCAGCTCGGCGTCGCCGCTGAAGCGCAGCCCGGAGGCGAAGCCGCCGAGCGTCTGCACGAGGTCGCGCGTGACGATCGAGGTCGGGTGCAGCAGCGGGAACGCCGTCGGCTTGCTCGCGAACTGCTTGTGCACGTCGAGCGGCCAGGCGATCGGCGTCACCTCCGGCTCCTCGCAGAAGACGCGGATCTCCTGCGTGCCGATCAGCTCCGCGCCGGTCTTCTCGCCGGCCGCGAGCAGCTTCTCGAGGCGGTCGGGCGCGGACCAGTCGTCGGCGTCCTGGAACAGGTACGCGTCGTAGTCGGTCTCCTCGATCACCTGCTGCACGAGCCGGTAGGGGCCGACGTTGCGGTCGGCGTGCAGCAGCGTCACGTGGGGATGGCGCTTGACGATCTCCAGCGGGGGACTCTCGGAGGCGTCGTCGATCACGACGATCGCGTCGAGCGGCCGCGTCTGCTCCTCGAGCGAGGAGAGCGCGTCGTCGAGCCACTCCTCGCACTGGTAGTGCGGGATCAGCGCCAGCACGCGCGACTCCTTGCCGAGCCTGTGTCGATCCCTCTCTGCAGCCGTCTTGGCGGTCATCGTGCGGTCCCTCGCGTCCTTCGTTTCGGTTGTCGTGATCCCCACTGCCTCCAGCAACTCCCCAAGCACCCGCGTCGCCTCGAAGCGCTCGCGTGCGATCTCCCGCGCGGCGCGGCGGTGCCGCGCGTAGTCGGCCTCGATCCGCTCCACCGCCGCGACCGCCTCGTCGAGCGTCGTGACGGCGAACAGGCCGGCGCCCGTCGGCAGCACCGCGCCGAACGCGGTGTCCTGCGTGACGACGGGCCGCCCGGCGGCGAGATAGGTGGCGCTGCGGTCGCTGAACCAGCCGCTGCGCAGCGCGACGTTCTGCTCCTTGGCGACCGTGAACTCGCCGCGCGAGCTCGCGACGTAGGCGCGGTAGTCGACGCCGTCGAGGCCGAAGTCGAGCGCGTCGCGCACGGCCCAGCCGCGTGCCTCCAGCTGCGCCTTGTGCTCGGGCTTGTAGCTGGAGAGCGCGAGCTCGAACCGCTTCCCCGTCTGCCACGGCAGGTCGAGGAACGCCGTCCACTCGCGGTCCTTGCTCCAGCCGTAGTCGCGCCCGTCGATCGTCACCCGCCGCCACGGCTGGTGCCAGTTGCCGACCGTCGTGTAGACGTCGCGCGACGGCGCCTCGACGCGGTCCCACAGGTCGCACACGACCGGCTGGCGCGTCGGGCGAAAGCGGAAGCGATCGGACGCCGGCAGCCCGCAGTCGGGCGCGCCGAGGTTCTCCGCGAACGTGAAGAAGGCGCAGTGCGGCTCCAGGAAGTCGATGCTCGCCTGCCTGCCCGCGGCCAGCTCGACCTGCAGCTGCACCGGATCGGTCTGCAGGTACACGAGCCGGTCGGTCGCGTGGTGCTCCGGCAGCGGCGGGGTGCCGCCGTGCAGGTTGACGATCAGCGCCGCGTCGCGGTAGAGCCGTGCGAGGCCGCCGGCGCCGAGCGGCCCGTGCACCGGCGCCCCCTCGTCGTGCAGCGCGTGGTAGGCCCAGTTGGCGCCGAGGTCGAAGCGGCGCAGCGTGCGGTCGACGAAGCCGGCCGCGCTGCCCGCCGTGTCGAACATCGCCGGATGGCGGCCGTGCGCCTCGACGTAATAGGGCTCGAAGCCGAGCGCCCGGAACCCGAGCAGGTAGTGCAGCGTCTGCCACATGACGCCGGGGACCGGCATCTTGGCCATCATCCCGAGCAGCACGATTCTTCCGGGACGCCTCACCGCTCGCCTCCCGCGATCACGGAGAGCGAGGGCCGCTCGACCGGCTCCCACAGGCCGAGGTCGTGCAGCAGCTTGCGGGCCGCGCGGATCGCCGGCTCGTAGGGGTCGTCCTTGCGGATCCGCCGCGTCGCCAGCGCCTGCAGCTCGGCGAGCGCCTCCGGCTCCAGCGTCACCGGCGCCTGCGGCAGCGGCGCGCCCTGCTGGGCCGCGTGCAGCTCGGCATAGAGGCCGCCGCGCGCGAGCAGCTCCGCGTGGGTGCCCTGCTCGACGACGCGGCCGTCCTCGACGGCGAGGATCAGATCCGCGTCGCGGACCGTCGAGAGGCGGTGCGCGACGACGAACGTCGTGCGGCCCTCGATCAGTCGCGACAGCGCTTCCAGGATCACCGCCTCCGTCTTCGAGTCGATCGAGGAGGTCGGCTCGTCGAGGATCAGGATCGGCGCGTCCTTGAGGAACGCGCGCGCGACCGAGATGCGCTGGCGCTCGCCGCCCGACAGCATCGCGCCGCGCTCGCCCAGCTTCGTGTCGTAGCCCTTCGGCAGCCGGCTGACGAAGTCGTGCGCGTTGGCGGCGCGCGCGGCCGCCTCGACCTCCTCGTCGCTCGCCTCCAGCCGCCCGTAGCGGATGTTCTCCCGGATCGTGGAGCCGAACAGCAGCGGTTCCTGCAGCACGACGCTGATCTGCGCGCGCAGCGAGGCGAGCTGCACGTCGCGCACGTCGAGGCCGTCGAGCAGGACACGCCCTCTGGCCGGGTCGTAGAAGCGCGTCAGCAGGCTCAGCAGCGTCGACTTGCCCGCGCCGGTCGGTCCGACGATCGCGACGCACTGGCCCGGCTCGACCGTGAAGGTGACGTCCTTCAGCGTGCCCTTGCGGCCGCGGTAGGCGAAGTCGACGTGCTCGAACGCGACCGCTCCGCGCACGCCGCCGAGCACGCGCGCATCCGGCCGCTCGACGATGTCCGGCTCGGTCTCGAGCAGCTCGTGCGCCGAGCGCAGGCTGATGAACGCCTGCTGGAGCGAGCTGAACGTCGTCGAGATCTGCTCCAGCGGCTTGTACATCGACGCGATGTAGCCCATGACGACCACGAGCTCGCCCGCCGTCATGTCCTTCTGCAGGACGTGGTGGGCGCCGAACGCGAGCACGAGCGCCGTGCCGATCGCGGTGATCATCGTGACCGCGAGCGTGAAGATCGTCTGGCGCACCGTCAGGTGCACGCGCGCGCCGACCGCTTCCTCGCCCTGCAGGCGGAATCTTCTGTACTCGTGCCGCTCGCGCCCGAACGCGACGATCACGCGCAGCATCGACATCGCCTCGTGCACGATCGTCAGCGAGTCGCCCTCGAGCTTGCGCACCTGGTAGACGCGCGGCTCGATGTGGCGCGTGTAGTAGCCGGCCGACAGGTAGACGAACGGCACGACCGTCAGCGACAGCAGCGCCAGCACCGGCTCGATCTGCTCGATCACGACGAACATGCCGACGAGCGTCAGCACGCTCTGCAGCAGCGGCGGGATCGACACCGTGACGGCGCCGACGGCGGCCGCCTGCGTGTTGATCTGGAACATCAACTTGCCCATCTGCTTGCTGTCGTGGTAGGCCATCGACAGCCGCTGGGCGTGCCGGAACATGTCGCTGCGCAGGTCCAGCACCATGCTCTGGTCGAGCTTCGTGTTGACGTAGTTGTCGACCACCGCGAGGCCGTGTTCGAGCGCCGTGAAGACGAGCCCGGCGCTCACCGCGATCGCCAGCAGCTGGTAGGTCCCGAGCCCGTCGAGCCAGCCGATCAGCGACGGCAGCGGCTTGTGGCCGAGCACCGTGTCGAGCAGGATCGCGAGCGGCCATGGGCTCAGCAGCGCCATGCCGGCGGACAGCGCCATCAGCACGAGCGACGTGATCGCAAGCGCCTTGTGCGGCCGCAGGTAGGGAACGATGCGGCGGAAGTCCTTCAGGAACGCGAACGGACTCTCCTGATCGCCCCTGCGGCGCATCGCGACGATGCGGCCGACCGCGGCGAGCGCGCGCAGCGGCAGCTGCGTGAAGCGGCTCATCCGCGTTCCTCCAGTCCGCTGACGGCGCGCAGCGCGACGGCCGTCGCGGCACCGCATTCGACCGTCGCGCACACGAGCAGCGCGGCGAGCGGCGCGCCCGCGACGGCGACCGTCGCCCACTCGGCGAAGGCGGCCGCGACGAGCGCGCACAGCGCCAGCCCGCCGAGCGCGAGACGACCGAGCCGCGGCAGGTGCGGATGCACGCGCACGCGCACGAGCTGGCGTCCGCGGCCGTGCTCCTCGACGGCCGCGCGCACGCGCACGCCGCCGAACGCGCCAGCCGCGGTGTGCAGCTCCCAGCGCTCGCAGCCGTCGGCGCGGCGCACGCGCAGGCCGCCGGCGCGCAGGGCGGCCTCGAGCGCGGCGACCCGCTCGGTCAGCGGGCTCCAGCGCTCGTGCCAGCTCGTCACGACGCGCACGCGGGGCAGGCGGAAGCCGCGCCGGCAGCCGCGCCGCCATGGCGTGAGGCCGCCCTCGGTGCGGCCGGCGAGGCGCGCGGCCGGCTGCGTCAGCACGAGCAGCGCCGTCAGCGCGCCGCCGGCGATGCGGGTGCGCAGCGGCCGGTCGCGCACGTCGCAGCGGTGCGCGGTCGCGAGCGCCTGCCACAGCGGCAGCGCGAGCGCGCCGGCCAGCATCGGCAGCGCCGCCAGCAGCGGCTGGGCGATCGCTCCGAGCGCGCCGGTGAGCGCGAGCGCCGCCACCACGAGCCACCACTCGGGCGTGCCGGCGAGCGCGAGCAGCAGCGGCTGCGGCTGCTCGATGCCCTGCTGGAACGCGCCGGACCCGAACTGGCCGTAGTACACGCGCTGGCGCCGCAGCGGGACGCTGCCGCGACCGTAGATGCGCCCGCCCCAGGCGAGGTGCCCGGGCGTGTTGTACTTCTCCGGCCACGCCCGCTCCAGCAGCGCCTCGGCCCGCCCGTAGCCGCGCTGCTGGCGCCAGAAGCGCCGCACGCTGCCGCGGCGGTGGTGCCACACGACGGCGGCCGGATGAAAGCCGAGCGTCCAGCCGCGCTCCTGCAAGCGCCAGCATACGTCGACGTCGTCGCCGGCGACGCGGAACTGCTCGTCGAAGCCGCCGATCGCCTGCAGGCGGTCTCTGCGGAAGGCCATGTTGCAGCCCGGGATGTGCTCCGCGACCGTGTCGCTCAGCAGCACGTGCACGGGGCCGCCGGGCGCGTTCGCGACGCTCTCGGCCACCAGCCCGTCGCCCGGCACCGGCAGGTTCGGACCGCCGACGCCGGCGTGGGCGTCGTCGCGCAGCGCGAGCTCCACGAAGTCGAGCCAGTGCGGATCGGGATAGGCGTCGTCGTCGAGATAGGCGACGAGCTCGCCGGTCGCCGCGCGCAGGCCGCTGTTGCGCGCCGCCGAGAGCCCGCGGTTGGGCGTGCGGATCAGACGCACGCGCGGATGCGCGGCGACGATCTCGGCCGTTGCGTCGGTCGAGCCGTCGTCGATCACGATCGCCTCGACGTCCGGGTACTCGAGCCGCTCGATCGCGTCGAGCGTCTCGCCGATCGTCGCGGCGCCGTTGAGCGTGCAGACGATCACCGAGACGCGCGGCGGCCTCGTCGGCGCGACCGCGCCGCCGAGCGGCAGCTCGCTGTACGCGCCGCGCGCCGCCGCCAGCGCCGGCTTCGGCTGCCGCGCGCGGTCGACGAGCCCGAAGTCCCAGTCGGTCACCTCGGCGCCGCCGGTGTGCCACTCGTCGGACCAGGCGAACACGTACGTGCCGGCGCAGCCGCCGGCGAAGCTCACGCCCAGCTGCTCCTGCAGCGCGCGCGCCTGCCGCTCGCGCCCGTGCTGGCGGCTGTCGAGGCCGAGCTCCGTCATCACGAGCGGCCGCTCGCCCGCGAGGTTCTGCAGGCGGGCGAGGTACGCCTCCAGCCGCGCCGGGTCCTCCAGGTACACGTTGTAGGAGACGAAGTCGAGCTGCGGCAGCTGGAGGTACTCCGTGCTGGGAAAGTTCGCGTAGCTGACGAGCGCGCCGGGGTCCTCCCGCTTGACCGCGCGGCGCAGGCGCTCGACGAAGCGCTCGATCCGCGCGCGCCCATGCCAGCGCACGATCGAGGCGGGGATCTCGTTGCCGACGAGGTAGCCGAGCAGCGCGGGGTGGCCGGCGCAGGCGGCCGCGCCCGCCCGCACGCGCGCCTCGATCGCCGCGGCGGTGCGGCGCGAGTCGAGGAACGCGACGTGCTGCTCCCACGGCAGGCCGACCGTCACCCACAAGCCGTGGCGCAGGGCCGCGTCGAGCAGCCGGCGCGGCGGCACCGTGTAGGTGCGCACGGCGTTGATCCCGTTGGCGGCCATCGCGCGGAAGTCGGCCTCCACGCGTCGGGGCTCGCCGTAGGGCGCTCCGTCCTCGCCGGGCGCGAACGTTCCGTACGTGACGCCCGTCAGCCACAGACGCTCGTCGCCGACCGCGAGGAACTTGCCGTCGACGCGCGGCCGCGGTCCGTGCGCGGCCGGCCGGGGGCCGGCCGACGGCAGCGCTTCCGCGACGGGCACGAGGCGTGCCGGGCGGAGCGCAGTCAGATGGTCGATAGGGTGGCCGCCCGGACGGACGGCCGCGTTCAGCTTCGCGCTCATCACTAGCGGGGGAACGGGGTCGGAGGGCGAAGGTAGGTGACGTGAAATCACGCCTGGACGCGCGTCCGAACGAGTTGATGAGCGATGGTGAGGTTTTGAGCTCTTGGATCCGGTCGTGACCCTAGGAATTCACACGTTTACCGCTGGGATCCGGACATGCGGGTGATCCTCGGTGGCATGGTCGCCGGCGTGCCCGGCCACGGCGGCGCGACGTGGGCCGCGCTGCAGTACGCGCTCGGGCTGCGGGCGCTCGGGCATGACGTGCTCGTGCTCGACGAGGTGCGCGGCCCAGGCGACCCGGCGGCGCGCGCGGGGTGCCTGGCGCATGCGATCGAGGCGTTCGAGCTGGAGCAGCGCGCCGCGCTGCTGACCGGCGGCGGCCGCGCGCTCGGCTGCTCCTACGACGACGTCCTGACGTTCGCGGTCAGCGCCGACCTGCTCGTGAACCTCGCCGGCACCGTGCGCGACCCGGCGGTGCTGGAGGCGGTGCCGCGGCGGCTGCTCGTCGACCTCGACCCGGCCTTCACGCAGCTGTGGCATGCGCAGGGCGTCGACGTGGGCATCTCGGCGCACGACCGCTACGCGTCCGTGGGTCTTCGCTTGGGGGAGCCCGAATGCGACGTCCCGGACGGCGGCGTGCGCTGGGAGCCGACGCTGCCGCCGGTCGCGCTGGAGCACTGGCCGGTCGTGAGAACGGAGCCGACCGAGGGGCTGACGGCGATCGCCAACTGGCGCTCGTACGGGACGATCGAGCATGGGGGCGTGCGCTACGGGCAGAAGGCGCACAGCGTGCGGGCGCTGATCGACCTGCCGCACCGGCTCGACGAGCCGCCGCGCTTCGCGCTGCTGATCGACCCGAGCGAGACGGCGGACATCGCGGCGCTGCACCGCCACGGCTGGGTGTTGATCGACGCCGCCCACGAGACCGCGACACCGGAGTCCTACGCGCGCTTCGTGCGCGCCTCGGAGGCGGAGCTCGGAATCGCGAAGGAGGGCTACGTGGTGAGCCGCTGCGGCTGGTTCAGCGACCGCTCCGCCTGCTACCTGGCGAGCGGGCGCCCGGTCGTGGCGCAGCGCACCGGCTGGCAGCACGTGCTGCCGGAGGGCGAGGGACTGCTCGGCTTCGACGACGCGGCCGAGGCGGCGGACGCGATCGCCGCCGTGCGCGCGGATCCAGCGCACCACGCGGCGGCGGCGCGCGCGCTGGCGGAGGAATGGCTCGACGCGCGCAAGGTGCTGCCCGCGCTGCTGGAGGTCGGGCTTGGCTGACGACGCGGCGCTCGCCGCCGCGCTCGCCGCCGCCGGCTCGCTGCCCGCGCCCGTGCGCGTCCTCGCCCGCCGCGACTCGCCGTATGCGTCGAGCTTCCCGCTCGCCGAGCTGGAGGTCGAGGCGGGCGGCGGCACGCGCACGACCGTCATCTGGAAGGACCTCACGCCGAGCGCGCTGCTGCCCGGCGCACGGGCGGCGCGCGCGCTGGGTGCGAAGTCCGATCCGACGAGCGAGCTGCGCGCCTACGCGCTGCTCGCGGGGACCGCGCTCGGCACGCCGCGACTGATCGCGGCGGTCGACGAGCCGTCACGCACGTGGCTGTTCGTCGAGGCGGTGCGCGGCGCGCGGCTGGAGCACGTCGGGGATCCGGCGGCGTGGGAGGCGACCGCGCGCTGGCTCGCGCGCGCGCATGCGGAGCTGACCGCGCGGGCCCACGACCCGAGCTGGCCGCCGCGGTGGCAGCCGCCCGACCTTGCCGCGCGGGCCGCGTACGATCCGCGCGTCGCGGCGCTGCTGCCCGCGTTCGCGGCCGCGCGCGAGCGCCTCGCCGCCGCGCGGCCGGTCGTGATCCACGGCGAGCTGTTCCCGGCGAACGTCCTGGTCGACGGCGCGCGCATCTGCGTGCTCGACTGGGAGACGACCGCGCGCGGGCCGGCGCTGCTCGACCTCGCCGCGCTCACGGCAGGCGCATGGGACGACCCGCGCGAGCCGCTCGCCGAGGCCTACCGCCAGGCGCTGCCCGACCCGCCGCCGCGTGACGCCTTCTACAAAGACCTCGCGGCGGCACGACTGCTGACCGCCGCACACTGGCTCGCCGCACCGCCTGGCTGGCAGCCGCCGCCCGAGCAGGCGCGCGACTGGCTGCGCGACGCCGAGGCGATCGCGGGCAGAATCCCCGTATGAGTGCGGCGCGCCGCCTGATCGTCAACGCCGACGACTTCGGCTTGAGCGCCGGCGTCAACCGCGGCATCGCGCGGACGCACGAGCACGGGATCCTCACGAGCGCGTCGTTGATGGTGCGCGCCGGCCACGCCCCCGAGGCGGCGGCGTACGCGAACGCCCACCCGGCGCTGAGCGTCGGGCTGCACGTCGACCTGTACGAGTGGCACTACACGGGCGAGCACTGGGTCGCGGCGTATGAGCACGTGCCGCCCGACGACGCGACGGCGGTCGGCGCGGAGGTCGCGGCGCAGTGCGAGCGCTTCTGCGCGCTGACCGGCAGCGAGCCGACGCACCTCGACGCGCACCAGCACGCGCACCGCGAGGAGCCGGCGAAGTCGATCGTGCGCGAGTTCGGCGAGCGCTTCGGGATCCCGGTGCGCGGCTTCACGCCCGGCCTGCGCTACGAGGGCGGCTTCTACGGGCAGGCCGGCAAGGGGGAGCCGTGGCCTGAGGGGATCGCCGTCGACGCGCTGTGCGCGCTGCTGCGCGCACTGCCGCCGGGCGCGACCGAGCTCGGCTGCCACCCGGCGATCGACGACGAGTCGGGCTCGACCTACTCGGCCGAGCGCACGGTCGAGACGGCCACGCTGTGCGACCCGCGCGTGCGCGACGTCCTCCGCGAGGAGGGCATCGCGCTGCGCTCCTATCGCGACTGGGCCGCTTAGCGAGCCGGTGCCGGACGGCGCCGCCCGCTGCGGCCGCGGCGGCGGCGCGCGTTCCCGCCGCTCATCGCGGGCGTGCTCGTCGCGCGCGCGCCGACCGGCAGCCCGCCCGCCTCCAGCTCGCGGTGCAGCCCGAGCCCGGCGACCATCGAGACGACCTCGCGCACCTGGTCCTCGAGCACGAACGTGATGCCGATGCCGTCGGCGCCGGCGCGCGCGGTGCGGCCGACGCGGTGGACGTAGTCGTCGGTCGCGCCGGGCGCGTCGAAGTTGATGACGTGCGTCACGTCGCGTACGTCGATGCCGCGCGCGGCGACGTCGGTCGCGACGAGCGTGTCGATGCGGCCGGACTCGAACTGCGCGAGCGCGCGCTCGCGCTGCGCCTGCGACTTGTCGCCGTGCATCGCGGCGACCTTGACCGTCGCGACGCGGCTGAGCTGCTTCGCGAGCCGGTCCGCGCCGCGCTTCGTGCGCACGAACACGAGCGTGCGCCCGCGCTCCTGCTCCGTCAGCTCGGACACGAGCGCGTCGGTGCGGCGCTCGCGCGTCACCTTGACGAAGCGGTGCTCGACTCTGCCGCGCGACTCCTGCGGCGGCCGGTGCGCATGGCGTCTCGCCTGGTGCGTGTAGGCGCGCGCGATGCGGTCGACCTCGCCCGCGAGCGTGGCGGAGAACAGCATCGTCTGGCGGTCCTCGGGCGTCAGCGCGACGAGCCGGTCGACGACCGGGCGGAAGCCCATGTCGAGCATGCGGTCGGCCTCGTCGAGCACGAGCACGTCGATCTCGCCGAGCGAGACCGCTCTGCGGTCGAGCAGGTCGACGAGGCGGCCGGGCGTCGCGACGAGGATGTCGGCTCTGCGCGCGGCCTTGATCTGCGGGTTGATGCCGGCGCCGCCGTAGACGGCCGCGATCAGGAGGCCGCGCGCTCTGGCGATCGCGCCGAGCTCGTCGACGATCTGGCTCGCCAGCTCGCGCGTCGGCGCGAGCACGAGCGCGCCGGGCTCGCCCGGACGGCGTCTCGACTGACGGCCCGGCTCGACGCAGTCGACGAGCGGGATCCCGAACGCGAGCGTCTTGCCCGATCCGGTGGGCGACTCGACGAGCACGTCGTGGCCCTCGAGCACGTCGCCGATCACGAGCTGCTGGACGGCGAACGGCCGCTCGATCCCGCGGGCGCGCAGGGCGCCGGCCACGGGCTTGGACACGCCGAGCTCGGCGAAAGTGGACTGCTGCATATGGTGCTCCTCGCACCCGGCGCGAACGCGCACGGGCGCTATGTGGTGGGGAGAGATTCGACTGTCCCCAACCGCGCGAACGCCTTCAGGAGCAAGAACCTCCGTGCACGGCGGCGCCGTGCACGGCACGCACCTTAGCAGTGCTTTGCCTTGGAGCCTGTACTGTGCAAGCCATCGCCCAGATCGCCGACACGCCGAGCGCAGCGCCTGCTCCCTCCGACGACGTCGAGCCGGTCGCGCACGAGACGCGCGACCGCATCATCACGGGCCTCGTGACGATCGTGCCGGTGCTCGCGCTCGGGCTCGTCGGCTGGCAGCTGTGGGCCGTCGCGCTCGGCTGGAACGACATCTTCGTGTTCCTGGTGATGTACGTCGCGACCGGCGCCGGCATCACCGTCGGCTTCCACCGCCACTTCACGCACCGCTCGTTCAAGACCAAGCGCCCGATCCGCTTCGCGCTCGCCGCGTTCGGCTCGATGGCGATCGAGGGCCCGATCATCAGCTGGGTCGCCGACCACCGCAAGCACCACGCCTTCTCGGACCGCGAAGGCGACCCGCACAGCCCGCACGTCGAGCACGGGCACGGGTTGAAGGGCGCGCTGAAGGGGCTCGCCCACGCGCACGTCGGCTGGCTGTTCATCCACACGCACCGCGGCCGCAAGTCCCGCTATGCGCCGGACCTGATGAGAGACCGCGACATCGCCTGGGTCGACCGCACGTTCATATGGTGGGCGATCGGCGGCTTCCTGCTCGCCTTCGCGCTCGGCTTCCTGTTCGGCGGCCTCAACTGGAAGGCGGGCTTCACGGGGATGCTGTGGGGCGGGCTCGTGCGCGTGCTCGTGCTGCACCACGCGACCTACTCGATCAACTCGCTCTGCCACTTCTTCGGCCGCCGGCCGTTCGAGACGGGCGACGAGTCGCGCAACCTCGCCTGGCTCGCCCCGCTGACGCTCGGCGAGGCCTGGCACAACGGCCACCACGCCTTCCCGACCTCGGCGCGCCACGGGCTCGAGCGCTGGCAGCTCGACATCTCCGCCGGGATCATCGCCGCGCTCGAACGCGTCGGCCTCGCCTGGGACGTCGTGCGCGTCGACGCGTCGAAGCTCGCCGCCAAGCGCGCGACGGCTTGAGCCCACGGGGCCCGGCTCCCCCGGCCGGTGGCCGGCTCCGCCACCCCTAGCGCGGAGCGCCGCGCAGCTCGTCGCGCTTCGCGGGAAGCGCGGCGGAGGCGGGGCCGTCGGGAGCGGACAGAAGCGCGCCCGCCGTTGCGGCGCGCGCGCCGCTCGCCTGCGGCGCGGTCCAGTCGACCGGGGCCGGCGCGACCTTCAGCAGCACCGGCCAGGTCAACGCGTCGACCTCGCCGGTGACCGGGAGGTTGTTCGCCGCCTGGAAGTCGGAGACGGCGCTCGCCGTCCCGGCGCCGAACTGGCCGTCGACGGTCACGACCTGTCCGGCGCCGAGCAGGTGCTGCTGCGCCCACACGACGAGATCGCCCTTCGAGCCGACCTTGCCGCCGCTGCCGGCGTGCAGCGTCGGCCACAGCGTCTCGGGTCTGTCGAGCAGCGGGTCGACCGGGTCGCCGAGCGCGTCCCAGTCCGAGTCGCTCGCGAACTGCCACACCCACCAGCTCACGCCGCGCGCGCCATAGGCGCTCGACAGCTGGCGGAAGCGGCGGACGTCGGCCGCCGGCGGCCCGTCGTAGGTCTGGCCGAGCGGATAGATCGCGGTCTCGTACGGCAGGTTCCACTCGTAGGTGTGCGCGAGCGACTCGTCGACGGTGTCGCCGATCGTCTTCCAGTAGACCTGCGGCAGGTTGAACGTCGCGCCGCCGCCGGGCGCCATGAAGACGCTGTAGGGCAGGCCCGGGTGGTAGTCGACGTAGGGGAACGACGTGAGCCCGACGGGATAGTCGGCGCCGACGAGCTCGCGCAGCTTCGTCATGTACTGCTGCGCTTGCGAGTAGCGGCCCTCGTAGGCGCTCTCGGCGTCGATCACGAAGCAGTCGGCGCCGGCGTCCTTCGCGGCGGCGGCGGCGATCGCCTCGTTCACCGGCGCTCTGCCGTAGACGAACTGCCACGCGCACACGCGCAGGCCGGTCGCCTTGAGCGCCGCGACTGCGGTCGCGTTGAACTGCGACCAGACGTTCGTGCCGTCGGCGCTCTTGACGAACACAGTGCTGACGCCATGGGCAGCGGCCTGCGCGGCGATCGCCGCCGGGTCGCCGCCCTCGGACTTCGACAGGTACCAGATCCACATGCCGCTGCCGTCGAACGCGCTCGGACCGGTCGGCGGCGAACCGGCCGTCGGCTTGGGCTTCGGCGGATTGCGCACGCCGATGCGCACGGCGTTGGAGTACTTGCGGATCGGGTTCACGACGCGGATCGCGCCGCTGATCGCATCGCCCGGCACGCGCACGAGAATCCGCGTTCTCGTGCGGAAGCGGCCGCCGACCGCGCGCGTGCCGACGCGCCCGCCGGCTCTGGAGCGCACCGGGAAGACGACCTTCGCGCGGCGGCTCATCCCGCCGGCGCCGACCAGCATCCGCCCCTTGCGCGTCATCACTCTGTGCGACACGCACGGATACGGATCCGACGAGCAGCGGATGAAGACGATCCGCGGATGGCCGTTGCGCGGCGCCGAGGCGGCGTCGGCGGCCGGCGCGAGCAGCGCGCCGAGGGCGCACGCGAGCGCGACAGCGAGCGGAATGCGAAGACGAACGACGGTCATCGGAACGGTGGACGGCGGCGACGGGACCGCAAGCCGGCCACTCTAGGCCCCGCCGTCTGCCCACCCTGGGCGCGCCGTTGCAAGTCGGAACACGAGCACGTCGCCGAAGTAGCGCGCCGGGTACCGGCACGCCGATCGGGCGGGTGGCGGTGAGGATGCACGTGCCCCGGTCGCTAGACCGGGGTGCGCGCACCCGGAGCCGACAGGACCCGCCCGCAGCAGCGTCCGAGCGACTACCCGGCGATCTCCAGCGCCTCGTACACCTCCACACCGCCGCCGTTCGCCACCACCGGCGCGCCCTTCGCCTTCTCCGTCGCCTCCTCCAAGCTCGCGGCGGCGATGATCGAGTAGCCGCTGAGGTGGTTCGGCGCGCTGCCGTTGCCGCCGTTCGCGGTCACCGTCGCGGAGGCGCCGAAGGGATTGCCCATGTCCAGGAGCGCGTCGCCGAGGCCGCCGAGGAAGCTTCTCCAGGCCTCCATGCTGGCCTGCTGCTCCTCCTCCGTCTCCGCCATGCGTCCGCCGGTGTATGCCAGCACGTACTTCGCCATGTCGCTGCTCCTTCGGTGGGGGTTGTGCGCGTCAGGCGGGGATGCCGCTGCGCGCGAAGCTGTCGAGCACGCCGTTCCAGCCTCTGGCGTGGTTGGCGCGCGAGTCGTCGTCGAGCAGGCCCGCGTGCTCGATCACGACGGTCGTGCGGCCGGGCTCGCGCTCGGCGAACGTGACCGCCACCTCGCTCTCGTGGTTGGCGTAGGGGCCGGTCCCCTCCCACGCCCAGCTGTAGACGAGCCGGTCCGGGCGCGAGACCTCGCGGTAGGTGCCGTGGACGACCATCTCGTCGCCGTCCGGTCTGTGCATCGTCAGGCGATAGCCGCCGCCGGTACGCACGTCGGCGGCGACTGAGACCTCGTGGCTCGGATCGGCCTTCCACCAGCGTCTCAGCACCTCGGGGTTCGTCCAGGCGTCGAAGACGGCCTCGGCCGGCGCTTCGTAGGTGCGCTCCACGCGCACGGTGCCGGTGTCGACGTCGATGCTCATGCTCTGTCCTCCTGCTCGTTCAGGAACTCCTCGACCACGTCGAGCTTGCGCTCCCACAGCGCGCGCTGTCTGGCCAGCCACGCGTACGCCTCCTCGAGCGAGCGCTGCTGCAGCCGCAGGCGATGGGTCCGCCCGTCGATCACGCGCACGATCGCGCCGGCTTCCTCCAGCAGCTTGAGGTGCTTGCTGATCGCCGGCTTCGAGACGGGGAAGTCGCGGGTCGCCTCGCCGACCGTCATCTCGCCGCGCTGCGCGAGCCGCTCCAGCAGCTCGCGCCGCAGCGGATGCGCCACGGCCGCGAACGAGCGGTCGAGCGTCGCGGTGGAACTGTTAGCCATATGGTTAACAATAGACCGGCGCGCGCCGGCGCGCAAGCTCGACACGGTGAAGCCGGCGCTCGGGCGCTAGAAGCGGACGCGCACGATCCGCGCGCTCGGCGCGGCGGCGCCCGCCCCCGGGCGCAGCAGCGTCACGTAGGCGACGCGGCCGGCGAGCGCGGTGCTCCACAGCACCGTGCTCGTGCGCCCGGGCGTCCCGCGCGGGCAGCGGCTCGGCTCGCTGCCCTGCGTCGTGTAGCCGGGATCGTGGCCCTCGTCGCGGCGGGCATTGCTGCCGATGCGCAGCAACCGGCGCGAGCTTCCCAGCCTGCCGGTCGAGACGGCGCGCAGCTGCTGGCTGCAATACGAGGACCGCACGTACAGCAGCCGGCCGCCGTCGAGCGCCGGCTGCGACAGCTGTCCGCCGCGCGTGGCGAGCACGCGGCGCCGATGCTGCGTCTTCAAGTTGGCGATCACGATCGCGCTGACGCCGCGCGTGGCGGCGGCGTAGGCGAGGTGGTCGCCGGAGAGCGCGGGACGGTCGATCGCCTCGCGGCGGCTCGCGCCCGCGACGACGCGCGCGATGCCGGCCGCCGGCACCGCCTGCGCGACCGGCAGCGGCAGCGCCAGCAGCCGGTCGCCGCCGCCCGGGCGGTCGGCGCGCCAGACGAGCCAGCGGTCGGAGACGGCGAATTGCGTGGCGCCGGGGGCGTCGAGCTGGGCGACGGTCTCGCCGCTCGTGCGGTCCTGCACCGTGAGCGTCGCGCCGATGCGGGTCGCGACGTAGCGCCCGCCGATCGCGACGTCGTCGGCCGGCCGCTGCGCGATCGCGTCGCCGTCGACGAGCACCGCAGCGCTGCGGTCGACGCGTTCGTAGGCGAGCAGCGAGCCGGCGCGCGAGGGGTCGGTCCCGTTCGTCGCGACGAGTTGCGGGCGGCTTGCCGCGCTCGCGCTGCCGCCGGCGAGGAACGCGACCGCGACCGCGACGAGCAGCGCGCCGTCGACGAGCCGCAGGCGCCGCAGCAGCGACGGCTGCTCGGCCATCTTCTGCTCCAGCCGCCGGCCGAGCGTCGCGTAGCGCGGCGCCATCAGCGCGACCGGCAGCGCGCGGCCGGCGCCGAAGCCGAGGCCGATCAGCAGGCCGGTCGCCGGCGAGCCGCTCGCGAGCGCGATCGCGGCGAGCGCCCAGACGGCGAGCGTCAGCACGTAGGTCGTGAAGCCGAACCCGAGCAGCACGCCGTAGAGGCCGGTCGCGAGCGGCAGCGGCAGCGTGCGCCGCCACGGCTCGGGGACCTGGCGGCGGACCTGCGGGAAGACGCGCACGCCGAGCAGCTCGCCGAGCGCCGTGAGCGCGAGGATCGCGACCACCGCGACGAGCGCCCCGGCGCCGCTGCCGCCGACCGCGAGCGCGCCGAGCGACGCCAGCCCGCCGAACGTGGCCGCGCCGCCGAGCAGCGCGCCGAGCGCGAACGTCGCGCAGCTCGCCGCGATCGCGCGGGCGCCGAGGTGCGCGCGCCGGCTGCCGATCGTCTCCACGACCGAGAAGCCGCACGGCGACCACGCACCGGTGACGCCGGCGGCGAATGCGGTGACGCAGAGGATCGCGGCCGTCGCGCTCATGCGCTCAGCACGGCACCTTCGTCTGGAAGTACATGACGCAGAAGACTCTGCGGCCGCCGTAGCAGTAGCCGGTGAGCGCGGTGTCGCCGTTGATGCGCGTCTGGCGGTAGCCGCAGCAGTCCATCAGCCGGCGCACCGTGCCGCCGCAGCAGCGGTACCAGGAGCCGTCGACCTGCGTGGCGAAGCCGTATCTGTCGGGAATGCCGTCCTGGCAGATGCGCGTGCGCGGCGCGCGCGGGAGCGGGCGGCCGTCGGGGTCCGTGAGGCGGCGGCCGTGCTCGTCGAGCGGATGGCCGTGACGGTCGATCGGGCGGCCGAGGTCGTCGACCGGCTTGCCGTCTCTGTGGCGGAGCGGGTAGCCGTGGAGGTCGACGCGCGGGATCCCGGTCGGGTGCGGGCAGGAGGCCGTCGTGTAGGTGTGGCCGCAGAAGTGGTAGGCCTCGGCGTCGTCGGTGCCGGCCTGCAGCGCGGCGGCGCCGGTGGCGGTCGCGAGCAGCCAGCCGCTCGTGCGCGCGAGGAAGCCGCGGCGCGAGGTGCCGCCGGCGAGCGCGTCGGAGAGGCGGCTGCTGCGTCTGCCGCGGTCAGGCATGCGCGAGCTCCGGCGCGCGCGCCTCGCCGGCGGCGACGAGCGCCTCCAGCTGGCGGGCGCTGTTGAACGTGCCCTGCGCGAGGACGGTGCCGTCCAGCGCGAGCACGAGCGCATACGGGCTGCCGGGGATCGCGTGCGCGCGCCAGACGTCCTGGTCCTCGAGCTCGTCGAAGACCTCGACCGCGAGCAGCGGATCGCGCTGCAGGGCGGTCACGGCCGGCTCGAGCGCCCGGCACATCGGGCAGCCCTCGGAGGAGAAGACGGCGAGCGCGAAGCGGTTGCTCGGCGCCGGGACGAAGCGGTCGATGACGGGCGCGCGGCTGCCCCGCGGCGGACCCTCGCCGTCGAGCTCGAGCGGCAGCTGCGGCGGGATCGCGAGGCGCAGCTCGCCGACCTCGCGCGCGAGCGCGAAGAGGAGCGTTGCGAGCGCGGCGGTCGCCGCCAGCGAGACGCCGAGCCCGACCGCGAGCCACGCCTCGGCGGACGGGTCGGTGTCGGGGACGAGCGGGAGCAGCGCGTAGGCGGCGGCGAGCAGCAGCGTGCGCACGAACGCCGCCCGGCTGACGCGCGAGCGCGGGCCGAGGCAGCCGCACGGCTGGCCGGCGCGGCCGTCGTGGAGCGCGCGCGAGAGCAGCCCGGCGAAGGCGAGCATCAGCGCCGTCGCCGCGAAGGCCGCGGAGTCGATGCCCAGCGCGACGCCGACGCCGATCGCCGCCTCCGCCGCGACCGCGGCGCCCCACGCGAGCGCACGCGCGCGCGGCGTGCTCAGCCTGAACGTCGCGAGCGCCGCGCGCGAACGGGTCGGGGCGGCAAGCTTCGCGGCCGCGGAGCCGAGCAGCACGAGCCCCAGCGCCACGTCGATGACCGTCGCGAGCATCGCGCGGCATCACAGCAGATCCGACAGAGGCAAAGCAAGCACCTGCGTGTCGCTCCGATGCACCATATATGTTGGGGCTATGGACGAAGCGACCTCCGGCCAGAGAAAGGCGTTGGCGGAAATCCGCAGGGAGGTCGGTCGTCTCCAGCAGGACATTTACGCCGACCCCCACCAGGCGTTCTGTCACTACGCGATTGCGCTGCTGTTCGACCTCGACGCCGACGATGCCCTGGAGGCCTGCGCAGTCGGGACGACCGCCGGCCCCAGCGCGATGTGGCATGACGACGACCAAGGCCGCATCGTCATCGTGAAGGCGCGCTTCGCCGCGCGCTCCCCGCGGACGTTCGACAGAGACGACGTCCGACGCGCCGAGAAGGCGTACGAGATCGCATCCAAGGATCCGGACCAGATCTCGGCGGAGAACGGCGAGCTGCTGCAGGAAGCGACGGTCCTGCATGAGCTGCGCGACAGAGACCCGAGGTACCCGATAGAGATCTACTGCGTCGTCAACGGCTCCTTCACAGCAGCCGCCAGAAAGCAGGCCTCCGCCTTCAATCAACGCATGGAGGCAAACGGCATCACGCTCACGCTGTTCGAGCTGAGCGATCTGGCGATAGCCGAGAGTGAGCGTCGCTCACGAGAGGCCGGCCCTCTGGAGACGAAGATCGAGCTTGATCTCGAGAGATTCTTCGAGTTCAGATCCGGCGACGGCACACCTCGCACCATCGTCGCGAGCGTCGACGGAGCCGAGCTCGCAGCAATCGAGCGTCGTCATCAGTACCGCATCTTCCAACGCAACGTGCGCTACTACCTCAAGCAGACCCAGAAGGTCAACAGAACCATGTCGCGGACACTTGCCGATCCTGTCGGGCGACAGAACTTCTGGTACTACAACAACGGCATCGCCATTGTCTGCGACAGATATGAGCTGAAAGCGCACGGCCCGCGCGCCAGGATCGCGATCGACAACCTGCAGATCGTGAACGGCTGTCAGACGACGACGACGCTCGGGGCCAATCTCGGACAGCTGCAGCGCGACGATTCGCGCGCTCATGTGCTCGTGCGGATCATCGAGTCACAGGACGACGATCTGCAACGTGACATCACCCTCTACAACAATCGCCAGACTGCGGTTCGCGATCGAGATCTGCTCTCGAACGACAGAACCCAGGACCGGCTGCAGCTGGAGTTCGCCGAGTTCGGCGACGGCTGGTTTTACGAACGCAAGCGCGGCGAGTGGGAGGCACGAGTATCCGCCGACCCTGCGCTCAAGAAGCGCTTTGACAGGCGCCTCGTCAACAACGAGGTCGCAGCGCAGGCGCATTACGCGTTCTTCGTGAATCCGGCAGAGGCCCGCGCACGCAAGCGCATGCTCTTCGTCCCGGCGACGGACAGCGGCTTCTACGAGCAGATCTTCAACGATCGGACGTCTCCCGAAGAGCTGCTGCTCCCATATCTGCTCATGGAGTTCATCGCGAGACGCAAACGCGAGTATCAGCGCGAGGTCAAGGCGATCGATCCAGAGGAGGCAGACGTCGAGGACCTCCGACTGCTCGCTCGCAATTGGATCAAGTTCGCTGACCAATACATCCTCGGAACCATGGCCTTCTACATCGAGAAGCGGATGAGACAATCGCGGAGCGCGATGCGCAAGCTGATTGAGAGCGACTTTGAAGCGCTCGCCGAGACGCTCTACAACCTTGCGATCCGCGACCTGTCGAAGTACTTCCGCAACAAGGAGAGCCAGGCGAGACAACGACAGCAGCCCTTCTCGGCGGCCAACCTCGTCAAGGGCAACTGGCGAGACGCGCTTGCGTATCTGGAGGACGAGTGGGCATGGCGCGAAGCCGAGGACGAGGACCCCTTCGCGCGCTTCCCCATGCTCACCCAGGGAGGCTAATCCGATGGCCCTCTCGCGACGCGCGCTTGCGGAGCGATACGAAGATCAGTCGCGGCGTTATGCGCGCGCGCAAGAGGCACTGCTGCGGGCATTGAGACAAGCCGTTGACGACCTGGGCCACGACTACCAGCTCCGAGCGGTCCCGATCATCGATGGCAGAGTGAAGGAGGTCGAGTCCTTCGTCAGAAAGGCGAAGCGGTTCGAGAGCGAGAGACGCGTCAGCTCGGTCGCCGAGTGCTTCACCGAGATCCGCGACATCGTTCGCGGACGCATCGTCTGCCAGACGCTCGAGGACTGCGAGCGCGTGCAGCGGCTTCTCGACGACAACCCGACGCTCATCGTCGACAGCATCGGCCCTGTCGAGGAGCATCAGCCGTCCGCGACCGGCTACCGCGCGACGCACCTCGAGGCGCGGGTCAACACCGTGGTGGACGGTCGTGAGCGCCCGGTCTTGTGTGAGGTGCAGATCATGACTGCGCTCCAGTTCGCCTGGAGCCTCTACACGCACAAGGACGTGTACAAGGGAAAGGACGTCCCGCCGCTGGTTGCGGATCTGATGCGCGAGCTGAGCGATCTGCTGAACGTCGCGGACAGACTGGCGGATCGGCTCATTCGCGAATTCGAGCGCCCGCCCCGGTCGGCGCGTCCTCTGCGTCAGGGACGTCGGAAAGCGCCAGTTGGTCCTGCGAGAGAGAGAAGGCGAACGCCTTCGGCAGCTTCACCAGGTTGAGTCTCAGGAGCCGCTTGTACAGCTCCGCCTGCGGCAGGCCGAGGCGACCGGCTATGTCTCGCAAGGACGAACCGGATGTCAGTTCGCGCTGCAGCTTCCCGCGGGCGGCCTGCTGTTCGACTCGCTTCAGCACGTCCTCTCGCACGCCTTCCACCGGCGCCGTGAGACGCACAGTCGTGAGAAGGCGGGGACGCATGCCTAGCAGACTAGCGTCCAGCGGCGCCGTGTATGCGCCGTGTCGCGACTGCCCAAACTCGAGCAACCGATCAGGCGGGACGCCGACGTCGTCCAGCCGCTCGAATGCCACCACCTCGACCGAGAAGTCGAGGCCAAAGGTCGAAAACGGCGGGCTGCCGAGCGTAGCCTGCACCTCGGCGACGAGCGCTTCCCGCTTCTTGGCCGACAGCTCCGCCAACAGCACCAGCCGCGCTGGTGGCTTCTCCACCTCCCCCTGGTCGAAGTGCAGGAACGCCGGAAGGTCGTCCGGCTCGACCACGACGACGCTCTCGACCGCTGCCGCAGGATGCCGACTCGTGCGCGACTGCGCCAGCCGGTCGATGAGCCGCATCATCTCCCGGCCTGCCTTGAGCAGCCGGAGCCGCAAGATCGTGAGCGCCTCGTCGCGCTGATCCTCGCGCATCAGGCGTCGGATCTCCTTCTGCTGCGCCCAGTCCCGCTTGAACTCGGGCAGGACGCGCTCATGAAACGCTTCGATGTTCTTCGGGTTCAGCTCCACTCCGTGGGCCTCGCGCCCCATCACGATGGCCTGCGCGCACACGGTTCCGATCCCCGCAAATGGATCGATGACGACGTCGCCTTTGTCGGTCGTCAGATCGATGCAGCGCGCGACGAGCTCTTGCGGGAACGGACAGGCGTGGATGCCCGCCGAGTGATTCCACATGCCCTGCGTATCGATGTCGAACTGCCAGACGTTCGACGGGCGCTTGCCGAGCGGGTGGTAGCGCTCAGGCCAACCGGCGAGCCACTCGGCTCCTGTATGACGCTCGGCGCAGCGATAGGGATAGTGCTTGAAGGTGCCGCTTTTGGTGAGGAAGAGGACGTACTCGATCAGGTTGCGCAGCTTTCCTCCGCCGGAGTACGGCAGCGTCTTGTTCTTCTGCCAGATCGCGAGGTCCTGGAGGCGCCACCCCTTTCTTCTGGCCACCTCTGCGAGCTGAAACGGCAGCGGCATCAACTCGCCGCGGCCGTTATCGCGGCTGTCGGGATCGCGCATCGTGTCGATGACGAGCCACATCACGCCGGTCGGCTTCGCCAGCTCATGACACTGGCGAAACACCTCCCCCACAGCCTCGAAGTACTCGTCGCGGCTCTGCTGGTGACCGATCTCCCGTCTGTCCCCGTCCGCATACCGCTTCAGATGCCAGTATGGCGGCGATGTGACGATGCAATCGACGCTTCCGTCCGCGAGACCCAACAGCGCCTGGAGGTCGCGTGCGTCTCCGTGGTGGATCGCAGAGGTCGTCACGCGCTGGACGGTACCAGCCATGCCGGGCGCGATCGACAGCCGCGGTCACCACTAGAATCCGCTGCCTCCAACCGTCCATTGCTGCCATCAGCGCCTTCGTCGACATCACGCCACACGTCTCCCTGCTCGCGAAGGTGGGGCAGTCAGGCCACTCCGTGGCCGAGGCGCTCGCAGAGCTCGTCGACAACGCGATCGATGCCCGGCCAATCGGCGGACCGGTTCGGGTTCAGATCGCGTTCGACACGCATGAGGGCTGGATCCGCGTCACGGACGATGGCCATGGCATGTCGCGCGCGTCCCTCGCGTCAGCGCTCGTGCTCGCACAGTCCGAGAAGAGCGCCGAGAAGATCGGGAAGTTCGGTCTCGGCTTGAAGACGGCGTGCACCAGCCTCGGCGAGCGTTTCACCATCTGGACGGCTCAGAAGGAGGCGACCTACGCGCACATCGCCCACTACGACGCCGGCCAATTCATCGATGCGGGCGAATGGAAGCTGCCAATCACTCGGCGCCGCAAGAACCGCCCGCACGGGACCGTGGTGACGATCGACTCGGCGCGCGTCTATCCGGCGCTCCAGCAGCGCCTCCCGCGCAGCCTCGGCTGGGTGTTCCGACACTTCCTGGTCGACGGCATGTTGGAGCTCGAGATAAACGGGGTCCGCGTCGCCCCGGCCGACTACGACGTTGATCCGGAGAGCGTGATGCCATTCGAGGGAATCGTCGGAGGAAAGTCAGTACGCGGATGGGTGGGTCTGCTGCGCAGATCCTCACAGCGGGGTTCCTACGGGTTCGCGCTCGTGCGTCATCGACGCATCATCCGTCGGCACGAGAAGCTCGGCTTCCAACCCCATCCGTCGACGGCGCGGGTCGTCGGCGAGATCCACCTGGACGACTTCGACACGAACAACCTGAAGACGGACTTCATCCGCGAGACCACCGACTGGCGCGAGCTGGAGGACTGGGTGAGCTCGACGATCGAGCCGGTGCTCGCGCAGTCTCGCGCGCTGGCGCATGCAGGCATGTTGGATCTTAAGATCAAGACGCAGATCGCTGAGGAGCGCGCACGCCTGCTGCAGGAGTTGAACGGCGAGGAACTCAACCTGCCCCATGCGCTGACTCCATCCGCCGCGCTGTTCGAAGGCGAGGGAGTGCCGATCGCGATCGGAACGTTGCAATTGCAGCACGTATTCGTCGACGTCGGGCCTGACAGTCCGTACCTCAGCTCGGTCCGCGAGACGCGGTCCGGCGAAGCCGACGTCGTGGTCGTCCAGACGAACCTCGGTCATCCGGCGGCCCGTGTAGCTGATCTGGCCAGCTGGGCATGTCACAACGTCGCCGAGGTGGCCGCCCACGAACTCGGCAGCAACGAGGAGTTCACCGCACTCAAGAGCATCGTGCTCGTGAAGCTGCTGGCAGAGCGTGACCTGCGCCGTGCGCTCGACCAGTCATCGCGGCTTCGCGAGCAGCCGCACGAGCAGCCGCAGCTGCTGGACGACGGTGAGGGGGACATCCTCTCGCTGACCGTTGCATAGGCTCGCCAGCGCCGCGGCGTCCGCTCAGATCTCGGGTCGGTCGAGACGCCGCAGCAGGTCGTTGACCGCGAGGCGCGCGCCGCGGGTGCGCACGGTCGAGAGCCAGCCGCCGTCCTCGATCGCGCGCGAGCGCGGACGCCGCCGCCAGCCGCCGGTGATGCGGACGAAGACCTCGACGCGCTCGCCGTCGCGGCGGAGCTGGACGACGAGGCGGCGGCGGACCGGCATGCGCCGGACCGCCCAATGGACGTCGTCGTGCGATCTGTTGGCGAAGCCGTGCTCGTCCGCCCAGCGGCCGAAGACGATCCACGGCTCCTGCTCGCGCTCGCGGAAGACGAAGCGCGCGACGCGGTCCGCCGGGACGCGCTTCGACGACGCGTTCCGCTCCAGGTGCGGGAGGCGGCCGCGCACGTCGGCGTCCGGATAGCGGATGCGGTCGGGGTCGAGCAGGTCGACGAGACCCACGAGCGCGCGCTGGAGGTGGACGAGGCGCGGGCAGTCGTACGGCTCGCGCGAGATCCGCTCCAGGTCCTGCTCCAGCCGCAGGAACCATCGCCGCAGCGGCTCTCTGCGGACGCGTGCGCTGAAGTCGGCGTAGCCGAGGCACGTCAGGCGGCCGTGCGCGTCCGCTGGGGCGATCATCAGCTCGCCGATCGCCCGCTGCTCGGCGCGGAAGAGGCGGAAGACCGGCGTCAGCGCCTCGTCGTCGACCGCGAACGCCTGCGCGATCCGCTGCAGGCGCGCCTGCAGCCGCCGGTTCTCCGAGGCCTCGCCGAGATCGAGGAACTGCACCTCACGGCGCAGGATCTCGGTCCAGCCGAGGTACTGGCCGATCACCCACAGCGTGCTGTCGCGCGCGTACGCGTGCGCACTCGGGTCGGTGCTGTCGAGGTACTCCTCGAGGAAGTCGCGGCGGACGATGTTGTAGAGCCGGCTCTGCAGGTCGAACGCGGCGCTGAGCAGCGGGTCGCGATAGCGCGAGAGCAGCTCGGCGATGTGCGTCTCGCGATCGTGGCGGCGCTTGAGCACGCCGGCGAGGATGGCGAGCAGCGCACCGGTGACGAGCGAGCCGAGCGCGGTCCATGCCTCGGACGGCACGGAGCCGTCGGCGAACGGGACGAAGGCGGCCACCGGCGCACCCTAACGCGGTCGCCCACACGCCGCACCGGAACCCGGAGCGCCTAGCGTCCGCCTCCCGACCGCGGCCCGCCGGCTAGAGTGAGGGCCCCCGGGGGCGTGGTGCTAACGGGAACACGCCGCCTTTGCAAGGCGGAGTTGGGGGTTCGATTCCCCCCGCCTCCATCGACGGGAAGTGCCTGCAAGGGGATGGCTTTCCTGCTCTTAGCGGTGAGCCGCGACGGCGCCCCTGGCGACGTTGTGCACCGAGCATGTACATCACGTCGGCGCGTTCCGCCTCGTCGACACGCTCCATGGCGATCGGTGGCCAGCGGCACTGCGGCAGGCCCTCGGGGAGCTAGCGGTGAAGTGCCCGCAGCATTCGGTCACGGATGGTGAGGCTGGGGATGGGCGCTGCTCCGCGCCGCAGCGGGAGTTGGACGTCGTCACCGCGGGCCAACAGCGACCAGGCGCGCGGCCACCGAGCACCTGCACGCCGATCTGAAGCCCCGGGACCAGGTACTGGTGGCACAGCGCGTTGAAGGCGAACCGCGCCTCCATCGTGTCGGTCGCAGAGAACACGAAGTCGCTGACGGCGGCAACGTCTCGAGCATCGTCGGCAAAGGCGATGTTGCCGGTCTTGGCGATGAACGTGATCGTCGGGTCGATGCTGTGGACCTCTCGGGCCATCACGTCGACCTTCAGGCGCCCGCCACCGCGGGCGTCCGCGGGTCGGGAGCCGACGATTCGCGAGAGGTTGCTCTCGGTAACACGGTCGAAGTCGATGACAATGATCGTCACTGCTGCTCCCGCGTTCGCGGCTGCACCGGAGAACGAATAGCCCAAACCGCTGCCGGCCATACCGCCGACGGCCCCGGCGATAGCACCCATGCCGATCTGTGTCGGTGTGGCACCTGGTCGAGCCCCAGCCCGTTTCGATGCGCCGCTTGGCGACACCGCGTGATGCGACAGCTATGCCGCCGCTCGCACCCACTATCCGCTAGCGAAACAGTTGGGCGAGGAAAATCGCAGCGCCGAAGATGCCGACCATGACCATGCCGCCACCGATGAACCGCATGCTCAGCACCGGATTCGGGACGCTCATACCGAAATCGCCCCAAGCGCGATGCGCGAACGCTCTCGCAGCCCCTCTGCGATCCAGCACGATCAGCACCCCAGCGTAGGACACCAGCAACATCCCCACCGCTGAGATCGGGTACCCCACCTCTCTTGCGGAGAGGGCTGCGATGCCAAGGCCCGCGAAGACCAGCACACCCCCGCCAGCGAACCAGCGCTCGGCGCCAGGCTCGTACCCCAATGGGCGCAGCGGCAGCGACCCGGTCAGACGACGTTCGAGGATCACAAGCGGCCCACGCCCGATCCTCCGGACGACGTATACGAGGATGGCAAGTGCCAATACACCGGTGATTACATCGCTAGCAGTCATGATCCTTCGGTCCGACCGTCGTCGAGAGCCCGATCAAAGCGTCGGATCCCCCGCCGACGCCCGCACCGCGCCCGTTCATGAGGATCGCATCGGTGCTCGCCGCGTCCTCCTTGAGGACGTTCCAGTCGTTGTAGACGAGGCGAAGTCCCGGTGTAGGTAGACGGCGATCGTGCTTTCAGCTCGCGGACCCGCCTGGACTGGGCGCGACGCGGACGGCGAGCCAGCCGGGGATCGCGAGCATCGCGACGGCGACGGCGGTGACGAGCGCGAGGATCGCAAGCGCCACGAGACCGGCAGCGGAGTAGAAGACGGGGAAGCCGGTGATCGTCTCCAGGGCGCGGCTCAGGAGCACCTGGCCGTAGAGGCCGAACACGGCCCCGACCAAGCAGCCGGCGCCGAGCAGCAGACCGCTCTCCAGCAGCAGCGCGCGCCACAGCTCGGCCTCGGGGTAGCCATGGACCTTGAGGGCCGCGAGGCTCGGGCGCCGCTGCCAGATCATGCCGCCCATCGCCGCCGCCATCGCGAGCATCGCCGAGACGAGGACGAGGACGGAGATCTGCGTCAGCCGTGCCAGACCTTCGCGTGAAGCGGCGAAGTGGCGGTCGATCCGCTGCTGCCGCGTCTCGACCTTGGCGGGAAGCCGCGGATCCAACGAGCGTCTCACGGTTGCCGCTACGCGCTCAGGCGAGGCACCCGGAGCAAGCGTGAGCTGCAGGGCACTCGGCGCCCCGCTCCCCCAAGCGCGCGCGTAGTCGTCGGCGTTGAGGATCACCGCGCCCGGCGGCCATCCGAGGTTCGTGGAGATCGCGGCGACGCGCAGCGTCGTCGGAACAGGCGTCGGAAGGATCACGCGGTCGCCGATGCCGACATGCTCGATCGCAGCGACGGACTCGGACAGGACGGTCCATCCGCCGCTGCGGATTCGCTCGGTGGCAAGGCCGAGGTCACCGCGCCGGAGCTGCGTCGGAGGGATCGGCCAGCGAGCCGAGCGCGGCGGCGCCTGGACCCAGGCGCGGTGGTTGCCGACGTTCAGGAAGCTGCCGCGATAGGTGCGAACAGTTCGCACGCCGGGAAGCCGGCCGAGGGCTCCAACAGTGCCGGCGGAGGCGGGAAAGGGCGTGACCGCGAAGGCGTTCGTCGTGCCGGGGAACGTGACCCACACGTCGGCGTTGCCGTCGATCTCGCTTGCGGAGGCGTCCAGTCCTCGCTGCAGGTCCGCGTGAGCGCCGCCGATGGCGACAGTTGCGAACACGGCGATCGCTCCGGTCGCCGCAAGCGCGAGCGTTCGCATCCTTGCGGCGCCCGATCGCAGCTCGAGCACAGCGAGCGTCGGAACAGGGCTTCTCACGGCGCGCGTCAGCAGCTCGAAGAAGCGCGTCAGCCAGCGCAGCAATGACGGGAGCAGCAGGAGCAGCGCGAGGGTGAGGGTGACCAGGCCGGCCAGCGCGGCGCGCGGAGCCGCGAGGACGATGGCGCTGGTGATAGCCAGGCAGCCAAGTCCCGGTACCACGAGCCACAGCGACGCCTGGTCGTGGCCGTCACCGGGCTCGTCGGCCGAGCGGTGGCTCGCGAGGATGTCGCGCAGCGGCGCGAGCACGGCGATGCAGGCCGCGAGCACTCCCGCGCCGCCAGCGATGGCGATGCTCTGCCAGCTCACGACGCGCTGCGAGCCGATCGCGAATGCGTACGCGAGGTAGCCCGGAACTGATCCGAAGAGATGCCGGGAGATCTGGTCGCCGAGCGCGAGGCCGAGCGCGGCTCCGGCGACGCCGAGAACGAGCGCGTCGAACAGCAGGACTTGCACGAGCACCCAGGGCTCGTTGCCGGCCATGCGCAGATCCGCGACGAAGCGACGCCGCTGCGGCACTGTCAACAGCACGGCGCTGAATGCGAACAGAAAGCCGACCATGGCGCTGAAGACGGAGAACAGCGCCGTGGACTGGTTGGTCGGATACGCCGCCTGCTCGAACACGGCGACGTCGTTGTCGGCGGCTCGCACGTTCAGCCGGCCGGCGGCGAGTGCTCGCAGCCCCGCCTGCACCTCCGCGTCGCGACCCGGCAGCGGCTCTACGAAGATGCGGGTCACGCGGCCGGTCATGTCGCTGATCTTCTGTGCGAACGGAAGCGGGGCGATGGCGACCGGGCTGTGGTCGAGCGCGCCGATGTCGTGCTCCTGCAACTCGGCGCCGAGCGGGACCGGCACGGTGGCATGGTCGAGCTGGACGCGGACCGGCTGCCCGAGCGACACCCCCAGCGCCTCGGCCATTGGTGCCGGCAG